>Ga0315278_10001347_pt1 | contig 21466 bp, 16 predicted proteins | sample YL17G06_0_MG_FD_203880 | JGI IMG/M metagenome (GOLD analysis project Ga0315278, IMG submission 203880) | Sediment microbial communities from Yellowstone Lake, YNP, Wyoming, USA - YL17G06_0 | ecosystem: Environmental > Aquatic > Freshwater > Lake > Sediment | place: USA: Wyoming | collected... | reverse complement strand
CTTTTTTCGAAATATTGATAGAAATCGCCATAAGTGCAATAGACGCAGTTCAATTGACATTTTTCCGTCACTTCAAACACTACCTGCTTCCCATTAGCAAGACTACGCCTTATATTTTCCTCATTAAGCTGAGCGCCCAATTTTTTTTCCTGGTCGATCTCGCCAAAGTACCCATTCTCCTTTAAGAATAAATATTTTCGGTAATAATAATTCACTTCCTTTTTTGAAAACTGGCCGTAATGTTTTATTTCAACCGGTGATTCATCTTCCAGGTTATCAAGCCAGCGTTTTACATCTATCGACTTCTTATTCAACTCTATTATGTAATGAAGCACCGGATGACACAAGTGGGCTCTTTTTACCTTCCGGTCGTAAAGATATTTATTCTGCTGCTGACTCTCAAATAAAGTACATGCTTTCATATATCACCTTCGATTCCAAAAAATTGATCTCCTTTATGAGCTAAAAAATGGGGCACCACTTTTTTTGAATAATAAAGGCAGCAGTAGATCAAAAGCTACTGCTGCCTTTACGTGACTACTTATGCTTCTACTTCCCCAACTGGATTGTAAATCACACAACATGGTCCCTGCAAACGAGGGCATGATAAACAAGCCAGACAGAGGCAAGCGCCAGGCGCGGCGGCAGCGGCACCAGCCATTACACATCCTGCAACAACTCCAGCTTTTACTTCTTTCAAATCATTTTCGCTCAGTTTAACCAAGCTGAGTTCCTTTTTCATGATTCCTCCTTTTTTTGGTCTTTTAAAACAAGTGACAACTCTATCCGTTGGAGAATAGAATCACCATTTACGTTTTAAAGACAATTGACTTTTTTGCCTCTTAACAACCGGCAAAGATATAAAGAAATGCAATAATGATGCCAAAATCAGAAAAAGTTCATAAAGCATTTTATTTATAAGTGTTTCTGGTTTTATCTTTTTGATCCATCTACCCTCTACCTCCGTCCACCGTATCATTTTAATACAACGTTTTTCTAACTTGCCAATCTTTCAATACCTTCAAAACCACCGAATCGTTCATTATATAGTCATTTCAAGCGATTTTCCACAATTTTTCTGAGGCGTATCGAAATGGTACGATATAAAAATGACAATTTTGCGGCATTTTCCCTTAAATCATTATCTTCATTACCAAAAAGGGCAATTTATCTACCGTATCATTTTGATACAATGGAGAAAAACATGGCCCGCGAAACACACAAAAAACGCGAAAAGTGAGAGTCCACGTATTTCACTGATTGACACAGATTGTTTTTTCTTCTCTCTTATTTTCTTCTCCTCTTCTCGTCTATCTTTTCCACGCCCTCGGCCCCTTGACCAATGACAAATGACCAATGACCAATGACAAATCATTCTATCTTTTCCTCCGCTCTTCCTCTCTTCCGCTCTTCTGCGCTTCCTGTTTTTTCTTCATCATTCATCATTAATCATTCCAAATCTCCCCTTCCCAGTTTTTTCTCACCTTCTCACCCTCTTAACTTCTCAACTTCTGCCTTTTTCCTGGCATCCTTCTTGCTCATTATATTTATTCAAAATTAATTCAAAGGAGTTCATCATGAAAACAGGAAAAGAAAAAAAAAAGTTAGTCCTGAACAAGATTTCCATTACTCAACTGGACAAATTCAAAATCTACGAAATCGAAAGCCCCTTGTTATTAATAAAAAAGGGCGCTGAAGTATCACCTCCTTCCATAGTTTACACCTGCCATCCACCGCAATGCCCACTAGTCGACACAACCGTTGTTAGTTGAGCAAATCTTTCCCCCGATTATATTCTAAGTTGACGGTTCGGACTTAAAAAGTTTTTAATTTTTGATTAAATGTATTTTCTATTTTTCTTTCGCATCTCTTTGCATTCTTCCCGGTCCACGAAAACAGGCAGCGGAGTAAGGGGCAACTTTCACGCTTGAAAAAATCCAACGGTAATTGTATACTTAATAAATGGTAAAAACATTCCAGAATTTCTGCCTACTCTTGTTTTTTCTTCTAATATTCGATACGATAGCCTTATCACAAAAGCTCCCCTTCCGTAAGTTCCTGGATCAAAACGGGTTGCCTTCCCCTATCGTATATTGTATTTTCCAGGATTCCAGGGGATACCTGTGGATCGGTACGGAAAACGGTCTCAGTCGGTTTGATGGAGTGGAATTTAAAAACTTTAAAAAAGAAGATGGACTTGTGGATAATAAAATCAATACCATATTCGAAGACAGCAAAGGTAATCTCTGGATAGGTACTCCCAGGGGAGTTGTAAACCGGATATCTACCGGTGAATTCAGAAATTGCCCCAATTTGAAAAGTATTGCCGACGGCAGTGTTTTCTCCATCGCTGAAGATGATAAAGGGGAATTGTGGTTTGGAACCTCAAACGGACTTTATCGCTTTGATGGAAATACCGTAAGGCATTTTATCACAACCAACCCTCTCCATACAAATATGATCTTCACGATTGTGTTTGAAAAAACTGGGAAATTTTGGTTGGGAACGGATCACGGGATGGGATATTTTGACAGGGATAATCTCTCCACCTACTCCACTTATTCGACAGAAGATGGTTTATTGGACAACTTTATATCGGCACTGCTCTACGATTCCGGGGGTGCCCTATGGATCGGTACACCCAAAGGCCTAAACCGCTTCAAAAATGATAAGCTGACCTCTTATACGATGCGGGAAGGATTAAGCCATAATTATATAACAGCCATCAGGGAAGACTGCGGCGGTAATATCTGGATCGGCTCCTGGAACGGCATCGATTTTTTTTCCGGGGGGAAATTTATTAATTACAGCATTATTAACGGGTTGCCCAACAATTTCATCTATTCTATATCGCAGGACCGGGAAGGCAACCTCTGGTTCGGTACTCACGGCGGCGCCGGTTGCCTGCCCTCGTTGAATTTAAAAACCTACACCAAGGAAGATGGGTTGCCCAATGACTTGATCTTCACTGCTATCCAGGATAAAAAGGGCAGATACTGGTTCGGTACTCCCGAAGGCTTGTGCTGTTATGACCGTGGAGATTTCAAGAATTATACCACCCGGGACGGTCTGATCGATAATGCCGTCAATAAATTAATGGAAGACGGGCAGGGGAATATCTGGATCGCTACTCCCCGGGGCCTCAGTATCTTTTCTTCCGGGCGTTTTACGAATTATACAGAGAAAGAAGGATTGTCCGGCAATCCTCAATTCACTTTATTGGAAAGCCGGGATGGAACCACCTGGATTGGAAATAGGAAAGGACTCATCTGCCGAAAAAACGGGAAATTTTTCGCCCCCCCTTTTAACCTGGAACAGGGTGGTGTTTTATATATCTATGAAGATAACCGTGGAGATATCTGGTTTTCCTCCCGAACCCATCTCTATAAATATTCGGGGAATCGGTTAGCCTCTTTTTCCAGCCGGTACAACCTGCCGGATAACGATATTTATATTATATTTGAAGACAGTAAAGGCAAGATATGGCTTGGCACTACAGGTGGGTTAAGCTGTTTCGATAAAGGGAAATTCACTTATTATTCGACTAAAAACAGCGCCTTGCCCGACAATGCCTGCTTTTGTATCCTGGAAGACCGCCGGGGGAACCTCTGGATTGGGCATTCAAAAGGAATTACTTGTTTCAACGGCAGTGAATTTAAAACTTATACTTCCGAAAGAATGGGCCTAACCCCCAGGTCCTGGTTTAGAGGAATAATGGACAACCAGGACCTTTTGTGGTTCGGAACAACCGCTGGCGTAACCACCTTTGCACCTCCGCCGGTAACTTTTAATTCAACGCCTCCCCCGATCTATATTACCGGCGTCAAAGTCATGGAAAAAGAAATCTCCCTGGCCGGGTCCAAACCCTTTGCCTATAATCAAAATATTTTCCGCTTCAACTTCGCGGGTATCAGTTTCATAAACCCCAGCGGAGTTAAATATAAATACCGAATGGAAAATATCGATAAAAATTGGCAGACCACTAAAGACCGCTCTTTGTTCTACCCTTTTCTTCCCCCCGGTTCTTATACCATCAAAGTCAAGGCCATTAACGCCGATGGCGTCGAGAGTGTGAAACCGGCGGAGTATAAGTTTGTCATTCGCCCCCCCTTCTGGCAAACCTGGTGGTTTATGTTTTTCGCGGGACTGTTTTTATGCGGTCTTTTGTTTTTGGGACTGCATTGGCGCGTGAAACGGATCAGGGAAAAAGCGGAACTAAAAGCAAAGGGCGTCGAATTAGAGGCCAGGAACCGCCAACTGGTGACATCGCAGCGCATGGAACTAATGGGAACCCTGGCCGCCGGCACCGTACACGATTTAAAAAATCTTTTAGCCGTGATTATAGGCTATTCCCGCTTAATGGGCCAAAAATACCGGGGCGATGATAACGAAGACCATCAGAATATCGAAATTATCAAAGATACCGCCGCCACCGCAGTTCAAATGGCCAAACAAATTCTCTCCTTTGCCAGGCAAAAAAACTCCTCCCATGAACCCGTTGACCTGGGTATGGAACTTACGGAAATCCTCGATACCTTGAAAATTACCCAACCCAAAAACATTCACATCCAGCGGGACCTCCAGTCGGACCCCATCCTCTTTCCCATTAATCCCGCTCGTTTCCAGCAACTGGTCATGAACCTCTGCCTGAACGCTTTCCAGGCCATGCCGAAGGGCGGCGAACTCAGGATATCTTTGTCCTGTAATGTTAATAATGAAATCATCCTTGAGATTTCCGACTCCGGCGCCGCCGGTATAACAAAAGAAAACCTGGATAAAATCTTCGATCCTTTTTTCACCACCAAAGAACAAAACCAGGGCTCAGGCCTGGGCCTCTTCGTCGTCAAACAAATCGTCACTGAGTACCATGGCAAAATAGAAGTCCACAGCGAACCCGGCCAAGGCACGACTTTTGTTATTCGATACCCCCTGAATCCGCCGCCTAATTTTATGAGCCGCGAAGAGCGCTAAGGGACGCGAAGAAACAGGAAGCGCAGAAGCGTGGAAGAGAGGAAAAGCGGAAAAAATAATCAGTGATAATCTGTGTAATCGCCCATACGTGGACTTATGCTTTTCTTCGCGTCCTTTCGCGTTCTTAGCGGCTATTAATTTGATAACTTTCAAAAACCTTCAATTTGCGGTATAATATATTATCTCGAAAGGCTAAAGGTGCACAATGATCAAAATTCTTATTATCGAAGATGTTGAACACTTAAGAAAACTTATTAAAACCGACCTGGAAATCCAGGGCTTCCGGGTAGACGACGCCCCGGACCTGAAAACCGCTGCCTGGAAACTGACGCAAGGAACCTATGATATTATTATCCTGGACTTAATCCTGCCGGACGGAAACGGCATCTCCCTCCTGGAGAAATTCCCGGGAAAAACCGCCGGCCGTACCATTATCATTACCGCCAACCCCACCATCCCCGGCGTAGTCGAAGCCATCAAAAAAGGCGCCTATAATTACCTGGAAAAACCCGTGGAACCCGAATTGCTAACCGCCCAGATTAATCAAATTATTCAAATCAACCGCTTAAAAAACGGTCACCGCACCCTGTCTACGGAAATGGCCGCCAATTTTACCTTTGATGACATAATCCATGAAAGCAAAACAATGCAAACCGTTATCGCCAGGGCCGCGATCCTGGCCGACACCGACAATACCATCCTACTGCAAGGAGAAACCGGGGTCGGCAAAGAAGTGCTTTCCCATGCCATTCATAACCATTCCGGGCGTAAAGAAAAGATTTTCATGCCGGTCAATTGCGCCGCTATTCCCCAGGAACTCTTCGAATCGGAATTGTTCGGCTTTGAAAAAGGCGCTTTCACCGGCGCCGCATCCGACTACAGCGGCCGCTTCATCCAGGCCGATCACGGAACCTTATTCTTAGACGAAATCGGGGAATTACCGGATAATATCCAGGCCAAATTGCTGCGCATCCTGGACGAACAGCATATCTACCGCTTGAAAAGCCAGAAACCGGTTAAAATAAATGTAAGACTGATTACCGCCACCAACAAAGACCTGGATCAAGAAGTCAAAGCCAAACAATTCCGCCGCGATCTCTATTACCGCCTCCAGGAATCCACCATTACCATCCCCCCGCTGAGGGAACGGGTAGAAGATATCCTCCCCTTGTTTCGCCATTTTATCAAAGTCTTTAACCACGTTTACCGGAAAGAAGTCTCCCAGGTCAGCCGGGAAGCCGAACAATATCTCCTGGGCCATCGCTGGGAAGGAAATATCCGGGAGTTGAAAAATACAGTAAAGAGTATTATTCCTTTCAAAACCAACGATACTATCGAACTTGGCGATCTTTCCGCCGCCATTGTGGGCGGGGGCGGCTGCCGGGAAAACAAACTGGTCACCCTGGAAGAACATGAGAGCGATTACATCCTGAAAGTATTGAAAGTAACGAAGTTCAACATAACGCGGGCAGCGGAAATACTGGGTATTACCCGCGCCCGCCTATACCGGAAAATAAACCAACTCGATCTCCTGGAAGCAGTGGAATAGCTTTTTTTAAGCCGCGAAGGTCCCGGCAGGACAGGCGACGCCCTTAAAGAGCGAAGACACGGACAAAAAGAAAGAAGTTAAGAGGTTAAGAAGTTGAGAAGTTGAGAAGTTAAGACAGATTCTTCTTCAACATTCATAATTCATCATTCCTCGTTCATCATTCTTTTCTCTTTAATCATTCATCATTCTATATAAAGATGTGTCCACAGATTTCACTGATTTACACAGATTGTTTTTTCTCACCTTCCCAACTTCCATCTTTTTCCGCTCTTCCGCGCTTCTGCGCTTCCTGTTTCTTCGCGGTCCTTCGCTCTTAAAGGGCGTCCCGCCGGGACCTTCGCGGCTATTTTCATACCAGTTCGTCATGAGGGCATACCCACACTCGAAAACCATGAAAACTTTTGCCGCCAGGAGACGGCGCACCAAGACGCCAAGAATTTTTTTATAATAAACCTCTTGGTGAACCTTTGTGCCTTCGTGCCTTTGTGGCTATTTTCACAGCGCCGGTTATAAAATTTCCCCGGAATAATAAATGGCCGTGCTTCCCCCATTGCTCTCCAGGATTAAACCCCCGTCATGGTTAATACCTTTAAAAATACCGCTGATTAATTTGTCCGGCGTTTGATGAAACGAAATAGGTTTATCCATTAAAAACTGACTGTACCGGTTGGCGGTCCGGATGATCTCCTCTTGTTCACCGTTTTCCAATCTTTCCAGCCACTGGAAAAGAAAACGGGCCAGCAGGGGATTGACTTCTTCCACCGCGTAATCACGGTCTGAACCGGCGACCATTTTCAACGAAGTCGCCTTTTCGACCAAGTCCCCGGGGAAATCTTCCTTTGCATGATTCAAATTAATGCCGATGCCGACAATGCAAAACAGTTGGGTCTCCATGATGATGTTTTCGATAAGAATGCCGGCGATTTTTTCCCCCCGGCAAAGCACATCGTTGGGCCACTTGAGCCCCAATTCCATATCCCGGATGCCGGAGGCCGTCTGCAATGCCTCGATCACGCTGAACCCGGATATCAAAGGCAACATGTTCAAGTACTGCCGCGCCGCCAGGTTAAAACCAAAGGAAGAGTAAAGCCCCTTGCCCCTGGAAGAAAGCCAGGTTCGCTGCTCCCTTCCCCTGCCGGCGGTCTGGAGGGCGCAGGTGGCCAGCACCGGGAGTTTATCCTTCACCTGTTCATAGTTTCTTTTTAAATAATTATTAGTGGAATCACATTCCTCCAGCGTAATAAGCTCCAGGTTGACGGCGCGGCGTTTCTTAGCTGCCTTCATTTGCATCGCGTATTGCTCCTTATTTCAACACTTACAGAAAAACGTCACAATAAATCGTTAATGGCTTTGCGAATTTTATCACTCCGGTTAAGGCTTTCCCTGAGGCTTTTTTTTAAACCCGACAGTTCCGCTTCAGCCGTTTTATGGATAAAGGTATCGTCGGACAACCGCTTCTCAAAACCGGCAACCCGGTTCTCCAGGTTTTCCGCTTCTTTTTCCAGTTGGGCCAGCGCATGAAGCCGGTGTTCCTCGCTGTCCATGGGCAGCAGGATTTCCCAGTTGGCGCAGGCGCCCTTGAAACCCCTGGGAAAAGTGAGAGTGGAAAAATCCGTCACGATTTGGGTCCCGGCGCTCCCGGCCAGGGCATCGAAATACCTCATGTTTTTCTCCAGCGCCTTCTTTTCTTTTCCCGATTCGGATTTAAGAAAGATGGCGATCCTGGATTTGGGGGCGATCCTGTTTTCCGTTCGCGTCTTCCGTGTTGCCTTAATGACTTTTTTCAGCGTTTCCACATCGGCAAATTCCACGGGAAATGCCAGCTCGCTGCTGAAAGTGGGAAATTCGCTTTGGATTAAGAAGCGATCATGCCCGGGATTGAGTTGATGGAAAATCTCTTCCGTAATAAAAGGCATAAACGGGTGCAGCAACTGCAGTAAGCGGAAAAGAGTCAATTTCAACGTTTTCCGGGTATCCGGGTTATCCAGGTCGTTTTTGGCCAATTCCAGGTACCAGTTGCAGAATTCGCGCCGGAAAAAGCGGTAAAGCAAATCCGCGGCCTTATGGATTTGATAGGAATCCGCCAGGTCATTGACTTTCATCGTCGTATTATTAAGGCCGTTCAATATCCAGCGGTCCGCGTCGGTAATTTTAGCGAAATCCACGGCAAAGTCTTCATCCCCCCTGAGGCGCATCAGGACGATGCGGGAGGCATTCCATATCTTATTGGCAAAAAGTTTAAACCCATTGAGCCGGTCGCTGGAGAAAGATATATTCTTGCCCGGGACGGCCTGGGCGGCCAGGGTGAAACGCAGGGCGTCGGCGCCGCAGCCGGCGATAATATCCGGGATATCGCGGTCGCCGGGAATGTTCCCGGCGTTACTTTTCTCCCGGCCCTTCTCGTCCCGGATCATGCCGTTGATGAAAACTTCCCGGAAAGGGATGTCCTTGCCCAAATGGATACCCAGCATGATCGCCCGCGCCGCCCCGGAGAAAATCATATCGGGATTGGTAGGCGTCAGCGAAGTAGGGAAAAAATCCTTGAAATCCTGGGACTTATCCAGCCACCCCAGCGCGGCAAAGGGCCACAGGGCAAAGGAAAACCAGGTATCCAGCGCATCCGGGTCCCGGGTGATATGGGTGGAATGGCATTGGTCGCATTTTCCCGGCTTCTCTTCTTCTACCATCAAGCGGCCGCAGTCGTCGCAGTAGTAAGCCGGGATTTTGTAACCTTCCTGTAACTGCCGGGAGATACACCAATCCCGGATATGGTGCATCCATCGGAAATATTCTTTTTCCCAATTCCCGGGGAAAAAAATAATCTTCTCTTTTTCCACTGCCTCGATGGCCGGTTCGGCGATCCCGGCGGTTTTTAAAAACCACTGCTTCGACGCATTGGGTCCCGCTCTGCGCAAGGAGTCGCCCCGGTAGATTTCGCCTTCCCGGTACAATTGAACAAAGACCCTGTCCGTTACCTTTTGCAACACTTCGCCGGGAGGGAACCGCATCCGGCTCCAGTCTATTGCCAGCCCCAGGGGGCCGGCCAGCCGGGCGACGTTTCCCGCTTGATCCGGTCCCGGGAGATACAAGATGTTAAAGCCCTGCATCTTCTTTCTCCTGGCAATAATATCGGGTATGGTCAACGCAAGGGCATGCCCCAGGTGGAGGTTCCCGGTCGCCTGGGGTGGTGGAGGAGGCAACGGCAGGAGGATGGAAAATGAAGGTTTGTTCGACCCGTTTTCCGCTTTAAATAAGTCATTCTCTCTCCAGGTATCATGCCAATGCGCTTCAGTAATGGCGGGATCGTATACCTTTCCCAGGGAATTTCCTATCACTTTTCGGGCTCCGAATATAACTATTAATTCTTAAGTTTTCAGTCTTTTACTTGAACGATTTCGAAACGTCGGTTTTTATCTTTTCGATTTCTTCTTTTATAATTTTTTCCGCCAGGGGCGGCACGATTTCCCATAACATTTCCTTAACGGCAATGGCCAGTTTGTCTTCGACCTTGCTTAAAACTTGCTCATTTTCCATGGCGGGAATTTCTTGACCGACAAATGGTTTTGCGACTTCTGCCGGCCGGGGCTGCGGGGGGGGGGCAGGTGGGCCCGGTGGGGTCGGCGTGGGGCGGACGGCCTGTTTAGGCGGCGGGGGCGGCGGCATTTTGGGGGCCATGGGAGGTGTGAGAGGCGTGGGAGGCGTGGACGCCGTGGACCGGAAAGATGTCGGTGGCGCGGGCGGCGCGGGCGGTACAGGCCGAGTTGCCCGCGGCGGCGGTGGGGTCGGCGCAGGTATTTCATATTCCATCACCGGGGGACCCATTTCAATGTCCAATTCATTATCGCTGCCAAAAGCATTGTAATCCGGTATTTCCACGTTAGGTACGCCTATCTCCCCCGGCTCCTCCAGTTCCAGGGGCTCAACCGGGGACCGGTAAGCCATTTCCTCTTCCAATCCCATCTCTTGCTCGATTTCAGCAGGTTTTAGGTCCGGGATATCCTGTAGGGCCGTTTTTTTCTCTAGCGGGCCCGGGGCGAAGGAAAACATATCATCCACCGCCGACATTTCTTCATCGCTGACCTTGAATTCATCATCGGCCGTGTTCTGCCGGAACAGTTCATTTTCCCGGGCGCCGATGCGCTTTTTTATATCCATTTCTTCCTCGGTCAAAGAGCCGATCTGCAAATCCTGTTCTTCCAGTTGAATATTCCGTTTAATATCGAACTCTTCATCGTATAAATCCCCGGCTGCATGTTTAGACCCGGGCATTTCATCCTGGAAAGGGTTATCGATATCTTCGGCGCTGGTAAAAGTAGGCGCGAGGGTGTCCGGTGGGCCGCCCTGGGCCTGGGTGATTTCTTCGGAAGGTAATACGTCATCATCGGTGTATATGGAAGGGCCCCTGGCCGGTCCAGCGGCGGCCCCCGACAGGAGGTCACCGGGTTCGATGTCATCCTTGACATCTGAGAAACTAATCTCTTCGTCAGACTCGACTAAGTTCTCCACCTCAGCCAGGTCTTCCGGGATGGAGGGGGGGATCTCTTCCAAACTTGCCGGGGGGGCGCCCGTGGAAATCTCTCTTAGCAGGTTTTTTATAGTGGATACAAGCGCATTGGAATCAAAGGGTTTGGTGATAATATCGACAAAACGCAAACCCTTCAATTGGTTCTCATCCACCGGTTCAAACCCGCCCTTCAATAGGAAAACCCTTGTGTGTCTTAAGCTTTCGGTGTTATTGACATACTTGCAAACCTCATACCCGTTGAATTCCGGGAGTTTTATATCGACAAGAACAATGGCGGGCCTTAATTCCAATAGTCTTTCTCGAAGATTGGTGCTGTTCTCAAAACTAACCAGATCGATATCTTCTTCTTCCGAAAAAGATAATTCCACGATCCGACGTATGGTGTAACTGTTGTCTGCCAGCACAATTGTTTTTTTGCTCATATATCCTCCTTATTACCTCCCTCTTTTTACATTTTTTTTTAAAAAATGTCAAGATTAACCGGGGCCTATTTTATTTTTTGTTATTTTTTTGTTGGGGACACACTGATTTTCACCCGGTTTGGGCGGGGAAAATTTTTTTTTCTGATATGGCTTGACTTTTTATGAAAAATAGGTTACTTAATAAAGGCAATGAAAAATAAAAATTATTCCATCATCGTTATGACGGGCGCCACGTCAAGCAGTAAGGAATTCGTTATCTCTGCCAAGCTTATCAAGAATTCGATTATTGCCTTTTCTGTATTGCTGCTGATTTTCGGTTTCGTGATCTTCGATTACCTTACCGTCTCTTTCGATAAGGAGAAGATGAAGCGACTGGAAAGAGAGAATAACGAAAAAGAAAAAACCATAGTTCAATTGACTGCCAATTTCGATTCGTTGAATGGGCAGTTGAAGCGGATGGAAGAGTTTAAAGAAAAGATTATGGTGGCTGCCGGTTTGACGTCTCCCTATGCATTGCAGGAAGTCGGCAGCGGCGGGCCCGGACCTGAAGATTCCGGCGAATATTCTTCGTCGGTTGGGAACCTGGGCGGCAACCTTGAAATTCAACCGGGAAAATTGGCGGTTCCCCCCAAAAAACCATCCGGCGAGGAACTCATTAACAAAACCGGCGTGATTACCCAAAACGCCAGGGGTGTGGAAGAAGCACTGCGTTACGTAGAGAGCCAGATTAGCGTACAGAAAGCAAGACTTGCATCCACTCCCGCCTTATGGCCCACCAGGGGATATATTACCGATGCTTTCGGTATGAGAAACCATCCCATTACCGGCGGTAGAAGTCTTCACAGCGGACTGGATATCGCCACCCAACTGGGCAATAAAGTCGTTGCCACCGCGGACGGCTATGTATTGATCACGGAAAATGCAGGTGCATTGGGTAATTTAATCTGTATCGATCATAGTTTTGGATTATCCACCCGTTACGGCCACCTGGCTTCCTTTGCCGTGAAAGAAGGCGATAGGGTTAAACGAGGGCAGGTTATCGGCTATGTCGGCAGCACAGGACGAAGTACGGCGCCCCATTTACATTATGAAGTTATTTACATGTCAAAATACCAGAACCCGATGAATTACATTATCGATTAATCGATCGATTTGTATTTCGCAATGAAAAATCGTGCGGACACTGTCTCGGGAAAGAGGAGAGGTGTGCCCGGTTCCCGGGATTTAAACCATGAGTAAATTGCAGGATAGACTCGATTATTTAAATAAAAACAAAAACAAAGAAAAAATCCAGGACCGCTGGAAAAGCATCGATTCCCAACAAGAACTGTCTACCCGTGAAAAACTGGAGAAACTGGTAAAAACCAGCCTCAAAAGAGAAGAAAAAATAACGAGGGAAAAACCGGCGGCCGTTCCGACGGAAAATTTCCCGGGAAGCCATGGGGAAGGTTTTTTTACCCGTGAATTCTCATACCCGTTAGACGCGGTTTACGGCAAATTTGCGCTGGCCGAATGGAAAAATGTTTCGCCAAACCAACTGGCAATCATTGCCGGTGAAGATGAGTTCCTGGGGGTCACGCCCATGAAACTCCTCTTTTTCGATACCGAGACTACCGGGCTTTCCGGGGGTACAGGTACGATTCCTTTTATGCTGGGGTTCGGTTATTTCCTTGATGAGGACTTCGCCTTCAGGGTAAAGATGTTCATTTTAACCGACCTGGATAAAGAAGCCCGGTTTTTGGAAGCGGTGGACGCATTTCTCCAGGCCCATGGTTTTTCCGCCGTGGTCACCTATAATGGGAAAAGTTTCGATTTCCCCTTGATGGAGGGCCGGTATATTTTGCAGAGGAAACGGTTTCCCCTGTTGAAACTGCTGCACCTGGATTTTCTTTTCCCGGCCCGGGCGCTGTGGAAGTATACCTACCCGTCCTGCAAATTGAGTCACCTGGGTGATTTCTTGTTGGGGATTTCCAGGGATGAGGATATCGACCCCAGCCGGATTCCCGCGATATATTTTAATTATTTACGGGCCCGTTCTTATGGGCTCATCCAGGGGATCGTGGAGCACAACGCCCTGGACTTGTTGGGACTGGCCGGGCTGCTTTTGCTGGCGGCCAAATACGCGGCGGATATCTCCAACACGGCGGATGAAGGCGAAATCCTGGGCGTTGCCCGGTTGTATGACAGGGTCGGGGATGTCGATAAAGCGGATGAACTGTATCGAATCGTGAAGCAAAGCGCGGTAAGAACGGATGTGGCGGCGAAAGCGGTTAAAGGCCTGGCGGTTATTATGAAGAAGAGAAAACTGTACGACGAGGCGGCGGAATTATGGGGAGCGCTGTCTGCCTTTGGGGCTTATGACCGGCTGGCGCTGCGTGAATTGTCCGTTCACCTGGAACACCGGGAAAAAAATTATGTCAAAGCCCTGGCGTCGGTTCACCAGGGATTGGAGATCATGGATTTGTCCGACTCCCAACGAAAAGATTTTGAAAAACGATACCGGCGTCTGACCCAAAAAATGAAAACATTGCGAAAGGAAGATGAAAAATCTTGACAATAAACGATAAATAGGGTATAAATAAAAATTGTCAATATGATAAAAAATAAAAGCAAATAAGGATGGTGATTATTTTTGGCGTATGTTGAAGTTAATTCTGGTGAATCTTTTGAAAGCGCATTGCGGCGGTTTAAACGAAAAGTGCAGCAGGAAGCGATTATCAAAGAGATTAAAAAGCATTCTGTTTACTTGAAGCCAGGCGAAAGGAAACGGTTAAAAGCCGCGCAAGCCCAGAAAAGAATGCGGAAACGGATGAGACGCGAAATCTCCGATCTGTAAGCATTAAAGAGCAGACAGTAAAAAGTAAACAGTAAAAAGTAGGTAGTAAGTATATGCAAAAGTTACCGGGGCCGATAGAGAGTAAGACGCGTAAGGCGGGGCGTAGCGCAGCCTGGTAGCGCATCGGTTTTGGGAACCGAGGGTCGGAGGTTCGAATCCTCTCGCCCCGATGTTACGCTCTTACGATCTATGTTTTGCGTTTTTAGAACGCACCCGTAGCTCAATGGATAGAGCAACTGACTTCTAATCAGTAGGTTGGGAGTTCGAGCCTCTCCGGGTGCGTTTTTTTATTGCACATGAACGATAAAATTAAAATCCGAAAAGCTGAGTTACGAGATGTCAAAATCATTGCCGGGTTTAACATCCGGATGGCAAAAGAAACGGAAAATAAGACGCTGGACCCGGACACGGCGTTACTGGGAGCGAAGGCCATTATAAAAGACCCCCACAAAGGGTTTTACCTGGTGGCGGAATCGAAGGGTGAAATCGTGGGCCAATTGATGGTAACCAATGAATGGAGCGACTGGCGAAATAAGTTTTTCCTCTGGATACAGAGCGTCTATGTGAGGGAGGATTACAGGAAGCAGGGGATATTTGCGGCGCTTTTCCATTACCTGAAGGATATAGCCCGTTACAAAAAAAATGTCGCCGGGCTCAGGCTCTATGTGGAAAAAAGTAATGACATCGCCCATCAAGTCTACGAAGAACTGGGCATGACCATCCCGTCATACGATATCTATGAATTAATTTTTTAGGCCCGTCACGGTTAGCAAAAAAAAAGGAGACGTTGTTGCCAACGTCTCCTTTTTATTAATTGAAGTTAAATTAGAACTCGATCTTGGCGCCCAACCGGAAAATCCTGGGATCCTGGATGGTAACCATTTTCCCGAAGTAATTCACGATTTGATTGGGAGCGTTGCTCAACGCCTGGACGCTGAGGGCTTTATTGTTATTGAAGACGTTGAAAATATCCACAAAAGCCCTGATGACTACGGGTCCAAGATTGAATGCCTTTTCCACTTTCACGTCGAGAACTATCTCGGCGGGCAGCACATGGGAGCCCCTCTTCTCGGCAAACACGGTGGTATCACCCTGGTATAGATCCACACCATAATAGAGGCTGCGAACCGTTCGTGTGTACCGCTGACCGGAAAGATACCTGAAATAGGTGCCGAGATTAATGCCCCAGGGGCCTTTGACCATACCCGTCAATTTAACTTGATGTCGCCTTTCCAGTTGGAATTCGCCAATGGCATTGACATGGGTATTGGGGTTGTCAAAATAAGAGGTATAGCCCCAACTGTCATTAAAATCGGTCCCGATCAGACCGCGTGACTTCTGGTACACGTAAGAAAGGTTCAATTGCCAGCCGTTGGCATACCGTTTATTGAGGGTAAATTCCAGGCCGTCATAATCCCTATTGGCGCCCGGGGGATTGATAAGCGCCGTATCGCTGGGGTAGACATTGAGCATATTCCAGAAGGTTACGGTATTCCCGGCATAGTTGCCGGTTTCAGTGTATGGGATTTCTTCCCAATTGGTCCAGATCAGTTTTCCTTCGTCCAGCAGGGCATCCAGATCCAGTTCATGGAAGCTGGCATCTTCGATCAGTTTCCTATCCCATTTTTTAATGTAGCGAAGTCCGACGGACCAGTCGGTAAACAGTTCCCTTTCAATTCCGACAGTCAATTCGTCCATGTAGGGGGCTTTTACCTTATGCGATTTCCAACCCAATACGGTGGGGAATCCCCAATAGGAAAGAATCCATTCGGGGTCTACGGTGTAATCGGCATTGGCATAGCCATAGTACCCGGCCTGGGTGTTGGGATTGATAAAATCGAAGTACTGGGAGATATTGGCCAGGTAATACCTGGAAAAACTGGCTTTGAATAACGTGGTGCCATTGCTGAAGATATCATAGATCAATGAAACCCTGGGGGAGATGGTGTTCCAGTTAAGGGCGTTAATGGTGGTGGGGACATTTCTATTCCATGTGGCAACACCGGGTATGACAACGGGCGTCGTTTGACCCTGGGGTGGGATATAGCCGTGCTGGGACTCGAAACGGAAACCGACATTCAAGGTGAGATTTTTCGAAATCGACCAGTTATCCTGGGCAAACAAACCGATATTCATCATTTCATACTTACTCTTATGGTTAAAACTCCATTGGGCAAGATAGGGTTCCCCGCCATACAACCAGACGCGCTGCAGATGGAAACCGTAAGGATCCTCGATATCGGAGTAGGTCATCCCTCGACCGCTCCAGGAATAAAGGAATTCGGCGCCGAACTTAATCTCATGCGAACCGGCCAGGTTATCGACAAACCAGGTGCCGTCCGTATTGAATTGGAACCGGTGCCTGGGGTTCTCATCATCGAATTGAGCGGGACCGTAAGTATTTAAATCATCGTAACTATAGAAATTAGGGGTGGTGCCTTTCCGCCACATGTTGAATATACTATAATAACCGCCGGCCTTAAAATTCATGAAAAAATTAGGGCCGAACGAACGGGTCCAATGTAAATTGAGCACATGAGAGGGGGTTTCCTGCACATAGGTGGTTATTTCCTCTACATACCTGCTGGCGCCCCGGTGGTGCCGCCTGATGTCGGAAAAATTATAGGAGAAAGAGAACTTATTGGCCTGGTTGGGTTGGTAAGTGAATTTGAGGTAGGGATAAGGCCTGAAATCGTCGGAGGGAATCTCTTTAAGCGGATTCCCCTGTGCATCGTGGGGATAACCGGCGATCAGTTGTTCCCTTTTGTTGATACTGATGTTAAGGAAGAACCACAATTTGTCTTTGACAATGGGACCGCCGAGGGTAAGGCCGGTATCCAATTCATACTTGTAGCCGCTTTTCTGACCTTTTAGCGGGGTATCCTGGGTGTTATCCGATTGTAAGCTCTCGTGCCGGTAGTAAATGCTGGCGGTGCCGCTGAACTTGTTGCCGCCGGATTTGGATACGATATTGAGCACCGCGCCCCTGGCCTGGCCGTACTCTGCCGCAAGGCCGCCGCTCTCGACTGAAATTTCTTCCATGATGTCCAGGCCGAAAGAGACGCCCTGGCCTCCCACAACCGGGTCGGAAAGGTTTAAACCGTCCAGGTTATAGGACGTATCCCTGACGGAACCGCCGTGGATTGAATCGTTATTGGCGCCGGGGGTGATATTGAGGTAACTGGCCAATGTCCGAAGCGCCGGGATATATTCCAGGAACTGGATATCCAGGTTGGCGCTTTTGGTGGTGGTTTGACGATCGACGGTCGGCGCTTGCCCGGAAACGATAACGGTCTCTTCCTGGGTTTTCAACACCATGCTGACATTCACCGTGACGGATTTACCAAGGTTTACCACGATATCCTTGCGTACGATGGTGTTCATATTTTCCAGCATAAATGTTACTTCATAGATGCCGGGGGGAAGAGCCGGGAAACGATACACCCCGGCGTTATTACTTACCGTCGTCATCTGTGGGACGACCAACGCCGGAGACTTAAGAATGACTGTAATGCCCGGTAGTGCTGTTCCTTCCTGGTCAGTCACTGTACCGCTTATTGCGCCTGTCTGGACGGATTGACCGAAACCGACGGCGGCAATAATAAGCATCGCTGCAAAAAACATTGATAGTTTTTTTACCATATAACTCTCCTTATTTTTAAAATAGTTTTTAAAATTAGTTTTTGATATTCTACTCATGTAAATAAACGATGCAATATCAATGCCAAATCCCGAAAAGCCATTGAGAAAAGATTTCAACCCGAATGCTTCGTTTGAAATTCAATTAATTGAATCTCACGTTCAATTAATTGAATTTGAAATGATGAATGATGAACGATGAATGGAGAGAATTCTATTTAACGGGGAAGCGGCGCGGTTAGCCTGTGATTTTAATCAAGATAAATGTGACGTCATCTGTAAAAGGATTTTCCCCGATAAACCTTTTTAACTCCTCGATAAACATCTCTTTGATTTTTTCCGCGCCGTATTCCCTGTGGGTAGTAATAAAATCCAGTAAACAGTCCAGGGAATACTGGAGGCCGGCCGGGTTTTCCGCTTCCACGATGCCATCCGTATACAGGACCAGGAGATCGCCGGGCCGCATGTCTATTTCCACCGCTTCATAAGATACATCCGGGAATAATCCCACCACCAAAGAGCCTTTCTCCAGTTTTATGGCTTCTTCTTCCCTTATAATAAACGGCGCATTGTGGCCGGCATTGACATAACTGAGTTTCATGTTTTCCCTGTCCAGCAGGCAGGTAAAGGAGGTAACGAAATGGTTCGACTCGGTGGTTTCGGCGATCAAATTATTGAGGTGGCTGATGACGGCGACCATATTTTTATCTTTTTTGATGCGATAAACAAAATTGGCCCTGAAGATGGACATCAACAAAGATGCCGGTATGCCATGGCCGGAGATATCGTTGATGGTAAAGACGGTTTCATTGTCGTTGAAAGGTACGATGTCGTAGTAATCGCCCCCCACCTGGGAGGAGGGAATATTGACGCAAGCCACATCCAATCCTTTTAGCCCCCGGCATTCACCGGGGAGGAAAGATTGCTGGATTTGGCGGGCGATTTCCAATTCCTTTTCGAGTCTTTCCTTTTCGATCATGCGGGCCAGCATCTCCAGTTTCTCCACTAAAATGGCCGCAAAAGCGGCCAAACCCCTGATCAATGAAGCCACTTCTTCGGGGATTTTTTTTGCCAGCTTCAGTTCCAGCGTCCCCAACCGGCGCCCCTGGGATTTTAGCGGGAACACGGCGGTAAATTCATCGATGATGGTATCATCGATCGGTTCACCCGGGGCATCGGCTTCATCCCGGGTATTGGTCAGCAGCCGGTATAAATGGCTCTTAGCCCGGGGAGATTGCGACTGCCGCGGCGATTGTACTTGGGCATCCTGGGAATACACCAGCACATTGATCTCCAGGGGGGTGACGATATCGCAAATAATCTCCTTCAATCTACGAAAAACTTCATCTTGATTACTGGAATAGGAAATACTTTTCGCCAGTTCCAGCAGACGGTCTTTTTCCCGGGTTTCCTGTTTCACTTTTTTAAATAACACGGCATTCTGCAAGGGGATGGGAACAAGGCGCGCCATGGATTCCAGCGTCTCCCGGTCTTCGTGGTTGAATGTCCCGTCGATTTTATTGATGGCTTCAAGGACGCCCAGGGGTTTATTATCGTATCGTACCGGGACGCCCAGTATGGAACGGGTAGTAAAATTGGTTTTCAAATCGGTTTTGGCGCTGAAACGGGGGTCTGACGAACAATCATGGATGATTAAAGGTTCCTGGTGTTCGGCCACCCAGCCCACGACGCCTTCTCCTTTTTTAAAAACGATCTGTTTTAATTCTTCCTGTTTGTTGCCGGTGGCGATTTCAAAGTACAGTTCGTCTTTAAGTTCATCGTAAAGGAAAATGGATGCTTGTTCACAATTCAAATACTTCCGGATTTTCCCGGCGATTTTGTTTAGCAGCGAATTTAAGTCGATCTCCGAATACAACTCGCTGAGTTCTTTTCGAATCGGATGCTCTTTACTCATGGATTATCCTCCTCCTGCTTAGAGCATAAGGATATAACATCCGGGAAAAAAATGCAACTGATATAAAATTAGCCGCGAAGAACGCGAAGCACCGCGAAGAAAAATGTGAGAATTCCCCGACTTCCTTTTCGATGTTGGTTTTGTCTTCGACAAGCTTGCTGACCGTTTCCGATAACTGTTTTTCAAGGTATGCATTAATCATCCATTATCCCTGCCCAATATTGCACCATATTAAACCAATGGGGCGATTCACTTATCCCAAAACGCTTCTCATATTGACAGTTCATTACCAGATGGTCCCATACCAATAGGATTACCCATAAACCTCGGCCTGTCCCCAGGTTGTTCCTTTTAGAGATCAAAAGGTTTTATGAAAAATGTTTTTAAAACTTGACATCTTATTGCTGATAATTCTAAAATGAAGTCTAATTATAAAAGGATTTAGACCAAGGAGTGGACAATGAAAAAAATAGTGTTTCCAATGCTTATATTATTGATGGCCGTTGGATTATTCCCGGAGGATACGATTCTCCTCAAGAAATCGGAAAGCAGCGATCTACTGGAGAAAATGGAGGCGAACGATTTCTTCATGAAAGGCATACTGGGGGTCGATGTCGATGAGAACTGCATCTACTTTCTCGATCAAGCCCTTGGAACAGTTTTCCGGGTGGATAAAAACACCGCTAAACTGGTCAATACCATCGGCTCAAAGGGCCAGGGCCCCGCGGAATTGCAGTATGGAGACTCTTTCCGGGTAATAAATAAAATGGTATTTGTCGCGGATACCGGGTTCAACGGGATTAAGATATTCACTATTGACGGGAAAATAGTCAAAGAGTTCAAAACAATCAGTCAACCCAAATGGATCGATGTCAATCAGCGGAATGAGATATTTGTAAGCGGCGTATCTTCGGAGGGGTATCCCAATATTGCCGTATATAACATGGAAGGCAAAAAAATCCGCGAGTTTTTAAAGTTCCCATACAAAGACACCGGCGGCGCCTCTTATATCCTCAACTCAGAGTTAATATTCAGGATGGACAAAGATGAGAATATGGGAGTGGTTTTTTTGTTGAAAAAGTTGGTCAGAAAATACAACAAAGTGGGAACCGTATTATGGGAGAAGGAAATTAAAAATAAGATAATGGACAAATATAACACCGAGCCAAGGTTCGATATTAGAAGTACCGGCGCTATTTATTATCATAGAAGCGTTATCAGTCTCGGCTTCGATGAAACGGGTAACATTATTATTGGCCATGTATACGGCGGTGTGATTTACGATAAAAATGGAAATATGATCCATCTGGTCCAATTTGAACCTCCGAGTAACCTGGGAAACTTCCGGATATATGACGGAAAAATCCTGGCGATAGTTAATCTGGGAAGCGATATCAATGTTTATCAATATAATATCAACAGGAGATCAAACGATGAGAAGTAAGATTAAAGTAAATTTAGGTATCATTATCTTCTTCATGCTAGACCCTATCCGAAAAGGTATCGCACGGGGCGCAAATTGGTAGGGAACTGGCACCGCCTGTTCCTTCAAATGCAAGTGGGAACAGGCAATGCCAGTTCCCTACAATATTAAATATCAAAGCATTAA
>Ga0315278_10001346_pt1 | contig 21471 bp, 12 predicted proteins | sample YL17G06_0_MG_FD_203880 | JGI IMG/M metagenome (GOLD analysis project Ga0315278, IMG submission 203880) | Sediment microbial communities from Yellowstone Lake, YNP, Wyoming, USA - YL17G06_0 | ecosystem: Environmental > Aquatic > Freshwater > Lake > Sediment | place: USA: Wyoming | collected... | reverse complement strand
GATCGGGCAGGCCGGCGGGACCCTGCGCGAGATCGAGTATGCGAACCAGCTCGCGGTGCTGTCCCAGCGCATCGCGAAGAATGGGAATGCGCTCGCCGCCGGCGAGGAAATCGATCCCGAGGTCGCGTTCCTGCTCGGCCGCGACGCGGGCACGTTCCGCGATATCGTGAACGGCCTGCTGAAGGGCAGCGAGTCGCTGCGGCTTGCCGGCATCCGCAGCGAGGACGCGCGGGCGACGCTCGCCGACCTCCAGAAACGCTTCGCCGCGTACGACACCGGCGTCGGCGCGATCCTGCAGAACATGAACCGCCTCGTCGCGGCGAAGCAGGCGGCGCGCGGGGTCAACAACGAGTCGGAGGCGCTGCTCGCCGACACCGCGCGGCTGGCGACGGATTTCGAAAGCGGGAAATCACACGCCTACACGCTGTACGCGGCCACCGTCTTCGCGGTCCTGGCATTTGCCGCGCTGCTGCTCCTGGGCAAAGTGTTTCTCGACGACGCCCGCGTCCGCGCCTACCAGAGCGAGCACGAGAACAAGAGGAACCAGGAGGCGATTCTCCGGCTGCTGAACGAGATGGGCAGTCTCGCGGACGGCGACCTCACGGTGCAGGCGTCGGTGACCGAGGACGTGACCGGCGCCATCGCCGACTCGATCAATTTCACGATCGAGGAACTGCGCACGCTGGTCAAGGGGATCAACTCGGCCACCGACCAGGTGACGAAGGCGACGCAGGATGCGCAGGCGGTCTCGAACCGCCTGTTCGAGGCGTCGCAGCGGCAGAGCCGGGAAATCCAGCAGGCCTCCGGGTCGGTGCTGCAGATGGCGCAGTCGATCGAGGAGGTGTCGCAGTCGGCGGCGCAGTCGGCGCGGGTGGCGCAGCAATCGCTGACCGCCGCGGAGAAAGGCGCCCAGTCGGTGCAGAACCAGATCAGCGGCATGAACGAAATCCGCACGCAGATCCAGGACACCTCGAAGCGGATCAAGCGCCTCGGCGAATCGTCGCTCGAGATCGGCGAGATCGTCGAGCTCATCTCCGACATCACCGAGCAGACGAACGTATTGGCGCTGAACGCGGCGATTCAGGCGGCGTCGGCGGGCGAGGCCGGGCGCGGGTTCACCGTGGTGGCGGAGGAGGTGCAGCGCCTCGCGGAACGCTCGGCCGAGGCGACCAGGCAGATCGAGGCGATCGTGAAGACGATTCAGGCGGACACGCAGGACGCCGTCGCGGCGATGGAAAAGAGCACCGAGGGCGTGGTCGAGGGGGCCAAGCTCTCCGACGCCGCGGGGCAGGCGCTGGGCGAGATCCGGGAGGTCTCGCGCGAGCTCGCCGAACTGATCGGCGCCATCTCGGCCCAGACGCAGAGGCAGTCGGTGTCGGTCTCGGACGTGACGCGCGGCATGCAGGGGATCCTGCAGATCACTGAAGAGACGACCGAGGGCACCAAGGAGACCAACGTGTCGATCGGCCAGCTGACCCGGCTGGCGGCGGAGCTGCGCAGTTCCGTCGCGGGATTCAAGGTTTGAGTCTGCACGGGCGGGCACCGGACCGAGCAGGGACCGTGGCGGTAGCGCAGGCGCAACCGCGGCGGGAGCGGGAGCGGGTGTCGGGTGCGATTCTTGCTCCCCGTGATCGTTGGGCGAACGGAACGGGCAGGCTGAAGCGATAAACGTGGCGATCGATACCGCACCGGAGTTCGATGTCGGGCCGCTGTCCTGGGTCCACGGCGAGATCGGGCAGGCGCTGACGCGCGGGCAGGAGTCGCTTGCCTTGTTCCGGGCCGGCACCGGGGATGTCACGCCGCTCAAGCATGCGCAGGCCCATGTCCACCAGGCCGCCGGGGCCATCCAGATGGTGGGACTCGACGCGGTGGTCCCGTTCACCGACGAGATCGAGCGCGGGCTGGCGCGATTGCAGACGGGCCCTCCGGCGGAGCTGCCCGCCGCGTGTGACGCGATCGACCGCGCCTGCCGCAAGCTCACGGTCTTCCTCGGCGAGGTGGTGGGCGGGACGCCCCTGCTCGCCTTGAAGCTCTTCCCCGAGTACGAGGCAATGCAGGCGGCGCGCGGCGTCAGGGCCGCGGCCCCCAGCGACCTGTTCTACCCGGACCTGTCCGCGCGCGGACCGACGCGTGCCGAGGCGGAATCGACTCCCGCGGGCGGCCTGCCGGCACACCTGCTCCGACAGCGCCGGCTCTTCCAGACGGGCCTCCTCGGCTGGTTGCGCGGGGACGCCAAGGGTGCGGCGAAGATGCAGCGCGCTGTCAAGGGCATCGAGGCCGTCGCCATGCCCGCCGGCCTGCAAACGTTCTGGTGGACGGTCGAGGCGCTGCTGGACGCGATCGTTGCCAGGGGCCTCGAGCCCTCCTTCGGCGCGAAGCAGCTCGCGGCCCGGATCGACCTGCAGATTCGCCGCGTGGTCGAAGGCTCGACCAAGGTCGCTGATCGCCTGCGGCGGGAAGTGCTCTATTACGTCGCGATCAGCGCACCGGTCACCCCCGTCGTCGCCGAGGTGCAGCAGGCGTTCAGGCTGCCCGAGCTCATTCCGTCGGCCGAGGCCTTGTCGGCCGACATGGTTCGTCTGGAGCCTCTGCTGCGCGCGGCGCGGGAGCAGATCGGCGCGGCCAAGGACGCCTGGCCCAAATTCGCATCCGGACGCGCCGAGAACCTGCCGCGCTTGAAGCAGGCGATGGCCACGGCGGAGGCCCACGCGCGCGAAATCGGCAATGACGCGCTGATGACGCTCACTGGCTCGCTCGCGGCAAGGCTCGACCGGATGCCGGCCCTGAACATGCCCGAGGCCGTCGCGATGGAGTACGCGACGGGCTTGCTGCTCGCGGAAAGTGCCTGCGAGAACTATTCCGGCCTGACGTCCGAATTCCCGAAGCAGGTCGATGCGATGCTCGCGCGCCTTGACGCCGTGCAGTCGAACCGGCCGCTGAGCGCCGCCATGGCGGCGCCGCAGCTAGACGAAATGTCGAAGCGTGCGCAGGAGCGCGTGCTGCTGTCGCAGGTGGTGCGCGAGATACGCGTCAACCTGCGGCACATCGAACAGGTGCTCGACACCTTTTTCCGCGATCACGGGAAGCGCGCCGAGCTCTCCACGCTGGCAAAGGAGAGCCGGCAGGTCGGCGGCGCGCTGCGCATGCTCGGCCTCGACCAGGCGAACGAGTTGCTCATGCTGTGCCAAGCGCAGATCGACGCGTACGCGAATGCCGACACCGCGGTGTCGAACGACGACCTGGAATTGCTGGCCGAATCGCTGTCCAGTCTCGGTTTCTACGTCGAAGCCGTCGAGCAGCAGAGGCCCAATCGCGACCGCCTCATCGTGCCGTTGCTGCGGAAGCTTTCAGGGCAGGCGCCCGCGCTGCCCGCCGACGACCGGGCCGAGTCGGTCGAGGCCGCGGTCAAGGAACTGCGCAACGCGCTGCCGGAAATCGCCGCGGAAGTGCGCCGCGCGCCGGCGGATGCGGCCGCGCGCGCGGACCTGCGGGCCAAGCTTGCCGACTTGCGCGACGACGCGGAGCTGATCGGCGATGACAGTCTCGTGGAGCAGGCGGGCGCGGCGTTGAAGGAGCTGGAGGCCGGCGGCACCACGGCCCTGACCGCCGCGGTCGACGCAATCGCCGAAAGTGGCGCCGCCGCGCCCGCACCGGCGATTTCCGCGGAGACGCAACGCCTGCTTGCCACCGATCAGAAGAAGCTCGACGCCGAGTTCCTCGAAATCTATCTGATCGAGGCGGGCGAGGTGCTCGATACCGTCGGCCTGCATCGCGCACAGCTGGAACGCAATCCGGGCACGCCCGACGCACTGCGCACGGTGCGGCGCGGCTTCCACACGCTGAAGGGCAGCGGCCGGATGGTGGGCCTCGTCGAACTCGGGGAACTCGCGTTCGATGTCGAGAAGATCCTGAACTGCCTGCTCGAGGAAGACCGCTCGGTGACGCCTTCGGTCCTGTCGATGATCGACGTCGCCGAGCGCTGCTTTCGCGGCTGGGTCGCCGAACTCAGCGCGACCGGCCAGGCGACACCCGACGCGACGGCGCTGCACGCCGCGATCCGCGCGCTCGAGGCCGAGCTGCCGGGCCATCGCGAATCGGTGTTGAAGCCCGCGGTTCGCGCCGCCGCTCCGGCGCCGACACCGGAGCCGCCGCCGGTCGATGAATTGGCGCTGACCGACGTGGGGCATCAGGGCGGGACCGCGCCGCTGGTGTCGCCGGCGGCGGAAGGGGAGGGCACGGCGGACGAGGACGAAGGCGGTGTCATCGAGTACGCTCCGGCCGCAAGCGCGATGCTCGTCCCGCCCGAGCCCGCCCTTTCTGCCGGCGTCTCCACGGCGTCCGCGGCGGGTTCCGACGAGATCACGGTCGGCGACGTCACCATTTCCGCATCGTTGCACCGGATCCTCAGCGACGAGGCGGACGTGCATCTCGCCACGCTGCGCATCGAGCTGGCCGCGATGCAGTTCGATCCGCACCAGGCCCCCTCGGCGGCGATGGTGCGGGCCAGTCACACGTTGTACGGCATCAACCGCACCGGAGGGTTCCCGCTGCTCGCCTACACGGCCAAGGCGCTGGAACAGTGCCTCCTCGGGCTGAAGCAGGCGGAATTGCCGCCGCCCCCGTCGGCGCAGCCGGTGCTCGCGCGCGCGATCGACGCACTCGCGGCCCTGGTCGCCCGCGTCACGGCCTGTGTGGCGTTCACCGGCGACGACGAGACGGAGGCGCTGGAAGTCCAGTATGCCCTCGAAGCGCTGCGTCCCGGAACGGCGGCCGGGCACGCGCCGGAGGATGCGGAAGTACTTGCCGCGCGCGAGGCCGCCCGCGACGACGAGGGCGGCGCCGGCGCCCTCCCCGAAGCACCGGACGAAGCTTCGGGTGCCGTGGCCGAGGCTGCCGTGCGGGAAGCGTTCGCTGCCGCCGAACGTGCTGACGCTGCCGACCGCGACGCGGGAGACGCCAGCGAACGTGCTGCGGTTGCCGCAGCCGCAGAACGGGACGCAGCCGCGGCGGCCGAACGCGCGGCTGCCGCCGCAGCCGTTGAACGGCAAGCGATCGCTGCCGCCGAACACGCCGCCGCCGAACGGGAAGCCGTCGCTGAACGTGCCGCCGCCGCCGAACGGGAAGCCGTCGCTGAACGTGCCGCCGCCGCCGAACGGGAAGCCGTCGCTGAACGTATGGCCGCCGCCGAGCGGGAAGCTGTCGCTGCACGTATGGCCGCCGCCGCCGAGCGGGAAGCTGTCGCTGCGGCCGAACACGCTGCTGCCGCCGAAGCCGCGGAGCGGGATGCCGTCTCAGCTGCCGATGCGGAGACGGCGACCGATGCCGCGTTGCGACTGTCGCGTCCGGGAGCCGATCCGCTCGCCGGCGTGCGCGACGACGTCGATGACCAGGTCTTGCCGATCTTCCTCGAGGAAGCGTCCGAGCTGTTCCCGCAGGCAGGCGAGGCGTTGCGCGGATTGCGCCGCTTTCCGGCCGACGGCGGCAATGCACGGCGCCTGCGCCGCACGCTGCACACGCTGAAGGGGAGCGCGCGCATGGCCGGGGCCATGCGGCTGGGCGAGCTCACCCATCGGATGGAATCGCGCCTGGAGGACGGTGACGCGCTCGCGGCGCCCGGGACGGCGCTCTTCGATCTGCTCGAGTCCGATCTCGACCGCGTCGCATTCGTGCTGGACGCGTTGCGCGAGGGCAGGATCAACGTGCCGCTGCCGTCGTTCGCGTCGCCGCCCGCCGCCGGCGAGGCCGTGCCCGGGGTCCCCGCGGGCGAGGTCCCGATCATCGGCGCGGCGCCGCCGGGCCGTCCTGCCGACCAGGCGGAGACGGCGCCGGAACAGCAGGTGGTGCTGCCGTTCGTTTCGCGAGCGCCCGCGGCCGTGCCGATCGCCGCGACCGGCGAGCCGGTCGAAGCCGAGCCCGGCCAGCGGGCGCTCCTGCGCGTTCGCGCCGACATCATCGACCGCCTGGTGAACGAGGCCGGCGAAGTCGCGATCACGCGTTCCCGCATCGACGGCGAATTGCGCGCGCTCAAGGCGAACCTGCTCGAGCTCACCATCAGCGTGATCCGGCTGCGCGCGCAGGTGCGCGAGATCGAGATTCAGGGCGAATCGCAGATCCAGTCGCGGATGTCGCATCTCGGGTCTGCCGCGGAGGGCTTCGACCCGCTCGAATTCGACCGCTACACGCGCTTCCAGGAGCTCACGCGATCGCTGGCCGAGGGGGTCAACGATGTCGCCACGGTTCAGCAGTCGCTGCTGAAGAACCTCGACGACGCCGACGCCGCGCTGCTCGCGCAGGCCCGGTACGCGCGCGACATCCAGCAGCAGCTGTTCTCGATCCGCACCGTGCCCTTCGGCAGCTTGTCCGAGCGGCTGTACCGGATTCTGCGGCAGATGGCGAAGGAGCTCGACAAGCGCGCGAACCTCGAAATTCGCGGCGCGCAGGTCGAACTCGACCGCTCCGTGCTGGAAAAGCTCGTGGGGCCGCTCGAGCATATGCTGCGCAACGCGCTCGACCACGGCATCGAGCCGCGCGCCGCGCGCGCGGCGGCGGGCAAATCGGAAACGGGCGAGCTCGCGCTGACGGTCCGCCAGGTCGGCAACGAGATCGCGATCGCGCTTTCCGACGACGGCGCCGGCCTCGACCTGGAACAGATTCGCGCGAAAGCCGTGGCGCAGAACAGGATTGCCGCGGACGCGGTGCCCACCGACGCGCAGCTGATCGACTGTATTTTCCAGCCGGGGTTCTCGACGACGACGACGGTGACGGCGGTGTCCGGCCGCGGCATCGGGATGGACGTTGTCCGTTCGGAAGTGGCGGCCTTGGGCGGGCGCGTCGAGGTGGCGACGCGGCGCGACGAAGGGACGACCTTCCTGCTCTACCTGCCGCTGACGCTGGCCGTGGCGCAGGCCGTGCTGGTGCGCGCCGGCGGCAGGCTGTGGGCGCTGCCGGCGCCGATGGTCGAGCAGGTGCAGCAGATCAAGCCCGAGGCGCTGCTCGACCTCTATGTCACGCGCAACCTGGTGTGGCAAGGCACGAGTTATCCCTTCCATTACCTCCCGCGCCTGCTCGGCGACACCCAGCATCCGCCGGAGACGTCGCGCCACAATTCGGTGCTCCTGCTGCGGGCCGGTCAGGGTCTCTGCGCGGTGCACGTCGACGAAATGATCGGCAACCAGGAAGTCGTGGTCAAGAACATCGGGCCCCAGCTCGCGCGCGTCTCCGGCATCGCCGGAGCGACCGTGCTCGGCAACGGGGAGATCGTGCTGATCATCAATCCGGTGCAGCTCGCGCAGCGTGCCGGCGCCGTGCCCGCCGCCGATCCCGGCGCGCCGGACCACGTTGTTTCGGCCTCGTACCTGCCGGTGGTCAGGGCGCCGACGCGCGGGCCGCCGCAGATCCTCATCGTCGACGACTCGCTCACCGTGCGCAAGATCACGGGCCGGCTGCTGGCCCGCGAAGGCTTCGCCGTGGTCACCGCCAAGGACGGCATCGACGCGCTCGAACGGATCGACGAACAGATACCCGACGTCATCCTGCTCGACATCGAGATGCCGCGCATGGACGGCTTCGAGTTCACGCGGACGATTCGGCGCGACTCGAAATACGCGCAGATCCCGATCATCATGATCACCTCGCGCACCGCGGAAAAGCACCGCAACCTGGCGCGGGAGCTCGGCGTCGACCTCTACCTGGGCAAGCCGTTCCAGGAGGAGGAGCTGCTCCGCAACCTGCGGGAGATGCTGGCGCTCACGTAGCCCCGCACCTCCGCGAAGAGCCTTTTTTTGAGCCACGAGCGCGGGGTTTGACCCAGCCCAACCCCGGGCCCGTCCCTTTTCGGGTTAAATTGGCGTCGTAGCCAACTTTTTCGGAGGGGTAATGGCGCAATTCGCCACAGAGAACATTCGCACGATCGCCCTGGTCGGGCACGGCGCATCGGGCAAGACGACGCTGGCCGAGGCTCTGCTGCACCGGGCCGGAACCATTGCAGCGCCGGGCAGTGTGGAGCGCGGCACGACGGTCAGCGATTTCGATCCGCTGGAGAAGACCTACCAGCATTCGCTGCGCGCGTCGCTGCTGCATCTGGAAACCGGTGACACGCGCGTCCACCTCGTGGACACGCCCGGATTTCCGGATTTCATCGGGCAGTCGATCGGCGCCCTGGATGCGGTCGAGACGGTGGCGGTGGTCGTCAACGCGCAGTCGGGCCTTGAAATGATCACATCCCGGATGATGGACTGGGCTGCCAAGCGCCGCCTGTGCCGGCTTGTGGTCATCAACAAGATCGACGCGGACAACGTCGACCTGCCGGGACTGCTGGCGTCGATCCAGGCGGCGTACGGCAAGGAATGCCTGCCGATCAACCTGCCGGCCGAGGGCGGCAAGCGGGTGGTCGATTGCTTCTTCAATCCGGCGGGCGAGTCCGACTTCTCGTCGGTCGCCGACGCGCATCGGGCGCTGGTCGACCAGGTCGTGGAGGTGGACGAGGACCTGATGTCGCTGTACCTCGAGCAGGGCGAAATCTCCCCCGAGGAGTTGCATGCGCCGTTCGAAAAGGCGCTGCGCGAGGGCCATCTCATGCCGGTGTGCTTCGTGTCCGCCCGCACCGGCGCGGGCATTCCGGAACTCCTCGAAATCATGGTCAAGCTGCTGCCGAATCCGGCGGAAGGCAACCCGCCGCTGTTCTACAAGGGCGAAGGCGAGGCGGTCGAGGAATTCCGCTCGGTCCCCGATCCGAAGCGGCACGTGCTCGCGCACGTGTTCAAGGTGATCGTCGACCCGTTCGTCGGCAAGCTCGGCGTCTTCCGGGTCCACCAGGGGACGGTGACGCGCGACACGCAGCTGTTCATCGGCGACGGCAGGAAGCCGTTCAAGGTCGGGCACCTCTTCACGCTGCAGGGGGGCAAGAACGTCGAGATCGACCGCGCCGTGCCGGGCGACATCGCCGCGGTGGCGAAGGTGGACGAGATCGAGTTCGACTGCGTGCTGCACGATTCACACGACGAAGACCACATTCACATGCGTCCGCTGGAGTTCCCGGTGCCGATGCAGGGGGTGGCCATCACCCCGAAAAAGCGCGGTGACGAGCAGCGGATTTCCGACGTGCTGCACCGGATGATCGCCGAGGATCCGACGATCTCGCTCGAGCACGATCCGGTCCTCAACGAGACGGTGCTGCGCGCGCTCGGCGAACTGCACCTGCGCTCGGTGCTGGAGCGGATGGCGACCCAGTTCAAGGTCGAGGTCGACACGCGCCCGCCGCGCATCCCCTATCGCGAGACGATCACCGGCAAGGCCGAGGGCTTTCACCGGCACAAGAAGCAGACCGGCGGCGCCGGCCAGTTCGGCGAGGTGTCGCTGCGCGTCGAGCCGCAGGAGCGCGGCGCGGGCTTCGAATTCGTCGACGCGACCAAGGGCGGCGTCATTCCGCACCAGTTCCTGCCGGCGGTGCAGAAGGGCGTCGAGCAGGTGCTCGGCACCGGCGCCATCGCCGGATTTCCGCTGCACGATGTGCGCGTGATCGTGTACGACGGCAAGCACCACCCGGTCGATTCGAAGGAAGTCGCGTTCGTCAGCGCCGGCAGGAAGGCCTTCCTCGACGCGGTGGCGAAGGCGAAGCCGATCGTGCTGGAGCCGATCGTCAGCGTCGAGATCATCTGTCCCGAGGGCAACACCGGCGACATCGCCGGCGACCTCTCGTCGCGGCGCGGCCAGGTCACGGGCACGCGCGGCCTGCAGCCCGGCGTGCTCGCGATCACTGGCCTGGCGCCGCTGGTCGAGCTCGACGGCTACTCGGCGCGGCTAAAATCGGTGACCGGCGGCCATGGATCGTGGTCGATGGCGCTGTCGCACTACGAGCAGGCGCCGCCGGCCTTGCAGCAGCAGCTCGCGAACGAGTACAAGAAGTCGAAGAAACAGGAAGAGGACTGAATGGAGGGTCAGACCCTGTACAGCGCCAGCGCGGCGGCGCGCGCGACGGCGTGATCGACGATGGGCGACGGATAATCGCGCCCGACGACCACGCCCGTCGCGCGCTGCGTCGTGGCCGGGACCGCCCACGGCGCGTGAATGGCCTTCCCTTCGAGCGCCGCGATTTCCGGCACGTAGCGGCGGATGAACACGCCGTCGGCGTCGAAACGCTCCGACTGCGTCACCGGATTGAAGATGCGAAAATAGGGCTGCGCGTCGCATCCGGTTGACGCGGCCCACTGCCAGCCGCCGTTGTTCGACGCGAGGTCGAAATCGATCAGCTTGTCGGCGAAATACTTCTCGCCCAGGCGCCAGTCGACCTGCAGGTCCTTCACCAGGAAGCTCGCGGCGATCATGCGCAGCCGGTTGTGCATGTAGCCGGTCGTGTTCAGCTGGCGCATCGCGGCGTCGACGATCGGATAGCCGGTACGGCCGTCGCGCCAGGCGGCGAACCTGACCGGGTCGTTCGGGAATGCCAGCGCGTCGCAGGCACGCTTGAATGCGCTGCCGACGACGCGCGGATGGTGCCAGAGGATCTGCGCGTAGAACTCGCGCCAGACGAGCTCCGACAGCCAGGCCGCCGCGCCCTCGCCGTCGGCTTCGAGCGATCGTGCGTGCGCGTACGCCGCCAGCTCGCGTATCGACACCGTGCCGAAGCGCAGGTGCACCGAAAGGTACGACGGCCCCTTCACGGCGGGAAAGTCGCGGGCGTCGCGGTAGCGGTCGATGCGGGTCCGGAAGTCGCGGAACAGCGCGGCGCCGCCGGTCATGCCCGGGGTGACGCCCAGCGCTTTCAAGTTGGTGCGGCGGAACCCCATGGCTTCGAGCGACGGGATCGGCAGGTCGAACGCGGCAGGGGGCCGCGCCAGCACGCGGGCGCGATCGTCGCACGCCAACGGCGCAAGGTGGCCCGGGGTGAGCGCCTTCCGCCACGCGTTGCGGTAGGGCGTGAAAACGGAAAACGGCGTGTCCGCCTGCGACAGCACTTCATCGCCCTCGAAGATCACCTGGTCCTTGGCGGTGCAAAGGGCGATCCCGCGATCGGCGAGATCGCTGGCCACAGCGGCGTCGCGATCCCGCGCCGCCGGCTCGTGGTCGCGGTTCGCGTACACCGCCTCGACCCCGAGCGCGGCGGCCAGCGCCGGGATCGCGGTCCGCGCCCGCGCATGGCGGACGATCAGGCCGCCGCCGCGCGCCCGCAACGCGGCGTCGAGTTCGACGACGCTGCCGTGGATGAACTCGACGCGCCGGTCCTCGCGGTCGCGCAGCGCGTCGAGAATCTCGCGGTCGAAGATGAAGGCGCAGTGGACGGTGCGCGCGCCGGCGAGCGCCCGATGGAGCGCCGCGTGGTCGAAGTCGCGCAGATCGCGGCGAAACCAGACCAGCGCCCGGGGACGGGCGGCGCCTTCGAGTTTTTGTCGAGTGCCCAGTGTCATCTCCACCTGTGCGGCGTCGAACGCGGCGTCGCCCGGCCGATAAATAGGGTCTGACCCTATTTTTCGGCCGCGCTTCGCTTCGGGAAGCGCAGGTCGTTCGTCTTGATCTCATGGCGCCAGAGCGGCGCGCCGTCGCTGTCGTACGCCTCGAACGCCACCTTGCGATCGCTGCCCGGTCCGCTCACCCGGATCAGCCCGAACTGACGCCTGCCCTGCAGCGTGCCGGGCACGAGGTCCGGATTGTCGCGCTCGGCGGCGTCCTGCCGCGTGGCGGGCTGCGAGGTGAGCGGCGACGACGTGAACTCGTACAACGGATACGCGCCGGGGCGCTCGATCTTCAGGAGCTCGCCGAAGTGGCGGTCGCCGGAGAGAAAGACGACGCCGTCGATCCGCTGCTCGATCAGCCAGTCGCCGAGCCGCTTCTGCTCCTGCGGGTACTGGTGCAGGCCCTCGAACCGGCTCGCCCGGTTCCAGAACTGGCTGCCGCCGGCGACGAGCTTGACATGCGCCCGCGACGACACCAGCGCCTGCTTCAGCCACTCGAACTGCGCCGGCCCGAACATCGTCTTCTCCGGGACGTCCGGGTAACCTGGCGGGTAGCGGTAGTAGCGGTCGTCGAGCAGGAAGAACTCGACATCGCCCAGGCGCGCCCAGCCGAAGGCGCCCGGGACGCCGGGCAGGCCGTAGCTCGGATTGGGCCAGTAGCGCTGGAACAGCCTGAGCGACTCGCCCTTCAGCACGTACGAACCGTTGGCGTCGTTCGGTCCGTAATCGTGATCGTCGGGAATCGCGAGGTGGGGCGTGGCGACGAGGAGCTTCTGCAGCGGATCGAAGCTGCGCGCCTGCCGGTAGCGCGCCGCCATCGACGACGGATCGAGGAAATCGGGCGTCTGCAGGTACAGGTTGTCCCCGAGCCAGAGCATCAGGTCTGGCCGCTTGGCGGCGATCGCGTCGAAGATCTGGTAATCGCCGCCGCCGCCCCGGAAGACCGGATTCGGGTTGGCGAGGTAGTGGCAGGATCCGATCGCGATCGTCAATTCGGCGGCGTCGGCCGCTTTGCTCCAGTAGCGTTGCGTGCGGACGATGCCTTCGCGCACCTCCCCTTGCGCGGCGATCCGGTAGCGATACGTGCTGCCCGGGGCGAGCCCGGGCACCCGGGCGGACACCACGTAGTCGCTGGCGGCCTCGGTGGCGAGATCCAGCCGGCGCGCGGGGCCGCCGGCCTCCGGGGTGACCTCGATTTCGACGGCGGCGGCACGCTCGGTCTGGATCCACAGCGTGACGCTCGTGTAGTCGGCGAAGCCGTGCAGCACCGCCATCGCGGTCGCGCCCGCGCTGGCGCAGAGGAGCGCGAGCGTTACGGCCAGCCGCAGGGCGGCGGTGGAGCGGACGGAGCGCATGGCGTGGCGGCAGAGGGCGCAGGAGGGGATCGGTTGGCGGGGGCGGTTCACGCCTTTCCGGCGACGGCGATCGCCGGGGGCGACGCCTTGCCGGAAAAGTGTGGTCGGGACCCTCCGAATTGTGCCGGCGGGGCGCGACGATTACAATTGGACGCATGGGGGAAGCGACTGCCAATTTCACCGGCCATTTCCTGATCGCCATGCCCGGCATGGTCGATCCGCATTTCGCGCATACGCTGACCTACGTGTGCGAGCACAGCGACGAAGGCGCGCTCGGCATCGTCGTCAACAAGCCGATCGACATGAAGCTCGCCGCGCTGTTCGAGCAGATCGACATCGCGCTCCCCGACCCGCATCTGCGCGAGACGCCCATCCATTTCGGGGGGCCCGTGCAGGTCGATCGCGGCTTCGTCCTGCACCGGCCGCTCGGCAACTGGCAATCCACGCTCGCCATCAGCGACGATCTCGGTCTCACCACGTCCAAGGATGTGCTGGAGGCCCTCTCCCGCGGCGACGGGCCGCGCGACGTCCTGGTCTCGCTGGGCTACGCCGGCTGGTCCGCCGGGCAGCTCGAGCAGGAGATCGCACAGAACGCGTGGCTGACCGTCGCCGCCGACCCGGACGTGCTGTTCGAGACGCGCGTGGAAGCGCGGCTGCCCGCGGCGATGCGCCTGCTGGGCATCGATTTTTCGCGGTTGTCCGAAGATGTCGGTCACGCCTGACGCTTGAATGCGACGACGAAGGCCGCGATCGCGCCGGCCGCGCAACACGCCACCGTGCTCGCCTTCGATTTCGGCACCCGCAGGATCGGCGTGGCGGTCGGCAACACGGCAGTGCGCATCGCGCACCCGCTGACGACCGTCGTCGGCGAGGCCAATGCGCTGCGCTTCGCCGCGATCGACGCGCTGGTCGCGCAGTGGGAACCGGGCGCGCTGGTCGTCGGACGGCCGCTCACCGAGGACGGCGCCCTGCAGGACATGACCGCCCGCGCCGAGCGGTTCGCGCGGCAGCTCGAGGGCCGGTATGGCTTGCCGGTGACGCGCGCGGACGAGCGGTTCACCTCGCGGGCGGCGGCAACGGCCCTCGGCGAGGCGGGAGTGCACGGGCGCGCGCGCGCCGCGGCAAAAGACGAAGTCGCTGCGCAACTGATCCTGCAATCGTGGTTCGACGAGCAAGACTCCAGGTGACTTTCGACATGACTCTTCCCGACGCCGAGCAGATGCTCGCGGCGCTCGCCGACCGGATGCGCGGCGCCGTCGCCTTCGATGCCCGGTTCGTCGGCATTCATTCCGGTGGCGCCTGGGTCGCCGACCGGCTTGCGCAGATGATTCCCGGCGACCACCCGGTCGGCTACATCGACGTCTCGTTCTACCGCGACGACTTCAACCGCAAGGGCTTGAAGCCCGAGGTCAAGCGCACCGAGATCCCGTTCGAGGTCGAAGGTGCCACGATCGTGCTTGTCGACGACGTTCTCTACACCGGCCGCAGCGTGCGGGCCGCGATCCACGAGCTGTTCGACTACGGCCGGCCGCAGCGCGTCGAGCTCGCCGTTCTGGTGGACCGGGGCGGGCGCGAACTGCCGATCGAGGCCACGTATGCCGGAACGCGGCTCGCGGTCGCGGAGGCGCTCTCCATCGTGCTGTCGCGCACGGCAGAGGACCGCCTGGTGCTGGCCACCGAACCCGCCGGCGGCGAGAATCCGGCGGGGAACCCCCATGCGTGACCCGCAGCTCAACGCTGCGGGGGACCTCGTCCACCTGCTGACGCTGGAGGGCCTTCCGGCCGACGTGATCCGCCGCATCCTCGATACCGCGGTGCCGTTCACGTCGATCGCCAAGCGCGAGGTGAAGAAGGTGCCGCTGCTGCGCGGCAAGGCGGTGTTCAATCTGTTCTTCGAGAACTCCACCCGCACGCGCACGACGTTCGAGATCGCGGCGAAGCGGCTATCCGCCGACGTCATCAACCTCAACATCGGCGCGTCGTCGACGACCAAGGGCGAGACGCTGCTCGACACCGTCGACAATCTGGTCGCGATGAACGCCGACATGTTCGTCGTCCGCCACGCGCAGTCTGGCGCGCCGCACCTCATCGCCGCGCACCTCAACCGCACGGGCCGCACGGACGTCCACGTCGTCAACGCCGGCGACGGCCGGCACGCGCACCCGACGCAGGGGCTGCTCGACCTCTTCACCATCCGCCATTACAAGCACGATTTCCGCAACCTCACCGTGGCGATCGTCGGCGACGTACTGCACTCGCGCGTCGCCCGCTCGCTGATCCACGGCCTGACGACGGTCGGTACGCCGGAGGTGCGCGCGATCGGCCCGCAGACCTTGATGCCGACCGCATTGAAGGCGCTGGGCGTGCGCGTGTTCAACGACATGCGCGAGGGCATCAAAGGCTGCGACGTCGTGGTGATGCTGCGCCTGCAGAGCGAGCGGATGCGCGGCGCGCTGCTGCCGTCCTCCGGCGAGTTCTTCAAGCACTACGGCCTCACGCCCGACAAGCTGGCGCTGGCGAAGCCGGACGCGATCGTGATGCACCCGGGGCCGATGAACCGCGGCGTCGAAATCGATTCGGCGGTCGCCGACGGCGCGCGCAGCGTGATCCTGCCGCAGGTGACGTTCGGCATCGCGGTACGGATGGCGGTGTTGACCATTCTCGCCGGAAACTGAAGCGGGAACGCGCGTGAAAATAGAAATCAGGAACGGCCGGTTGATTGATCCCGGAGCAGGGATCGACCGCGCGACGGCGCTCTACGTCGCTGCCGGCAAGGTGGCCGCGATCGGCGCGGCGCCCGCCGGTTGGATCGCGAACCGGACGGTCGATGCTGCGGGCCTCGTCGTGTGCCCGGGCCTGATCGATCTCTGCGCGCGCTTGCGCGAGCCGGGGCAGGAATACAAGGCGACGCTGGAGTCGGAGATGCAGGCGGCGGTCGCCGGCGGCGTGACGAGCCTCGCGTGCCCCCCCGACACGGATCCGCCGCTCGACGAACCGGGTCTCGTCGAAATGCTCAAGCACCGCGCGCGATCGCTCAACCAGGCGCACGTCTATCCCGTCGGCGCGCTGACGATGGGGCTCGAGGGCGAGACCCTGACCGAGATGGGCGAGCTGGCCGACGCGGGCTGCGTGGCGTTCTCGCATGCCGACCGGCCGCTCGTCGACACCCAACTGCTGTACCGCGCGATGCAGTACGCGGGGACGTTCGGCTACCGCGTCTGGCTGCGGCCGCAGGATGCGCACATCGGCAGGGGGGGCGTCGCGCACGACGGCGAAGTCGCGACGCGGCTGGGCCTGCCGGCGATCCCGGCCTCGGCGGAGACGATTGCGCTGGCGACGATCATCGCGCTCGCGCGCGAGACCGGCGTCCGCGTTCACCTGTGCCGGCTCTCCACCGCCGAGGGCGTGGCGATGATGCGCGCGGCGAAAGCGGACGGGCTGGCGCTGACCTGCGACGTCGCGGTTCATCACCTGCACCTGTGCGACATCGACATCGGCTGGTTCGATCCGCAGTGCTACCTGGTGCCGCCGCTGCGCGGCACGCGCGATCGCGCGGCACTGCGGGCCGGTTTGGCCGACGGCACGATCGACCTCGTCTGCTCCGATCATGCGCCGGTCGACGACGACGGCAAGCAGGTCCCGTTCGGCGAGGCCGAGCCCGGGGCCACGGGCCTCGAACTGTTGCTGCCGCTGACCCTCAAATGGGCGGCCGAACAGAAGGTCCCGCTGCCGGCGGCGCTGGCGCGGATCACCGCGCACCCGGCGGCGGTGATCGGGCTGGATGCCGGGCACCTTGGCATCGGGCAGGCGGCGGATGTGTGCATCTTCGATCCGGACGCCTGCTGGCAGGTCGAGCCCAGAGCGCTGCGGAGTCAGGGGAAGAACACGCCGTTCCTGGGGCTCGAGGTGCAGGGGCGCGTGCGGTATACGCTGGTGAACGGGCAGGTGGTGTACGAGGGGTCCGTGGGGTCAGAGCCGTAATATTCGGGAGGGGGACAGACCCCATCCGGGGTCTGACCCCCTCCCGAATATTACGGCTCTGACCCCATCCCGACCCCATCCCGAATATTACGGCTCTGACCCCATCCAACGCTGGAGGTATGAGTGAAGCTCGACCTGGAACACGACATCAAGGGCATGCTGCCGGAAAAGGATTTCGATCGCCGCGATTTCATCTGGACGGCATTGGGCGCCAGCGCCGCGCTGGCGGTGGCGGCGCCGGCATCGGCACAGCTCATCACCACCGACACCAGCGGGATCGCCGCGAGCGATGTCTCGATCCCGGTCGCGAACGGCCAGAACCTCCGCGGCTATCGGGCGATGCCGCTGACCAACGGGCCGTTTCCCGTGGTCCTCGTGGCCGCCGAGATCTTCGGCCTCAACCACTACACCAAGGACGTCTGCCGGCGGCTCGCCAAGGCCGGCTACTACGCGATCGTGCCCGACCTCTACTCGCGCAAGGTCGACCTCACCACGATCAAGAGCATCCCCGAAATCATGCCGATCGTGAACAGCAAGTTCGACACCGAGTTGGTCGCCGACTACGACGCGACGGTCGAATTCGTGCGGGCGAGTTTCAAGGGCGACATGAACCGGATGGCGATCACCGGCTTCTGCCGCGGCGGGCGCACGACGCTCGTCTACGCGGCGGCCAATCCGCGCCTCAAGGCCGCGGCCGCGTGGTACGGGCCGGTCGGGGGGCAGCCCAACGCGTTCACGCCGCGTACCGTGATGGATCGCGTGGCCGAGATCAAGGTCCCGGCGCTCGGCCTCTATGGCGCCAAGGATGCCGGCATCCCGGTGGATCAGGTCGAGAAATTCTTCGCCGCGCTGAAGGCGGCCGGCACGCCGGCCGAGCTCGTGGTCTACCCGGAGGCCGGCCACGGCTTCCACGCCGATTTCCGGCCGGACAACTATCGCAAGGGCGACGCCGAAGCGGCCTGGACGCAGATGCTCGACTGGTTCAGGAAGTACGGCGTCTGATCCGCATTCGGTCACGCCGGCGTTTGGTGCAGTTACGCGGGCGGAACGTACCCCGCAGGCATGGCGGCGCCGCCGCCGAAGAAATGCTGCTCCATCTGCTCGGCGAGCCACTTCCGCGCGCGGGCGTCGGCGAGCGACAGCCGGTTTTCGTTGACCAGCATCGTCTGGTGCCGCAGCCACGCCTGCCACGCCTCCTTCGAGACGCTTTCGTAGATCCGTTTTCCGAGCTCGCCCGGATAGGGCGGCAAGTCGAGTCCTTCGGCTTCGCGGCCGAGCTTCACACAGTGGACCATGCGTGCCATGCGTATTCTCCTAGCGGCCGTTGCCGGCCATCAAAGCCTCTTGCGGTAAACCTGCGATTTGCGCTGGTAATTGTAGAGCGCCTGTTTCATCTTCGGCAGATCGCCGATCGTGGCATTGCGGAACCCGCGCTCGAGAAACCACTGTGACGTGCGGGTCGTCAGCACGAACATCTCGGAGAGCTTCAGCTTGCGGGCGCGCGCCTCGACCTCGTTCATCAGCGCCTCGCCGTACCCTTCGCGGCGGAAGTCCGGATGCACGGCCAGCGCGGCCAGCTCGCCGACCTTCTCCTCGGGAAACGCGTAGAGCGCGGCGCAGCCGATGATCACGCCGTCGTGCTCGGCGACGACGAAGCGTTCGATCTCGGTCTCCAGCCGCTCGCGCGACCGGCGCACCAGTATGCCCTGTTCCTCGAGCGGCTCGATGATCGCGATGATGCCGCCGACGTCGTCGATCGTCGCATTGCGCAGGTGCGCGAGCGGCGTCGCGGCAACCATCGTGCCGACGCCGTCGCGCGTGAACATCTCCAGCAGCAGCGCCCCGTCGAGATGGCGGCTGATGAGGTGCGCGCGCTTGACGCCGTTGTCGCAGGCCCGGATCGCGCAGGGCAGATAGTGCTGGACGTCGGCGGGAAGTTTGCCCCGCCCGCTCGCGAGCACTGCCTCGGCGTCCTTCGTCGACAGCTCGGTCAGGAGCTGCCGCCGCGTGCCGCGCACGCCCTCGGTCTCCATCAGGAAGACGAGTTTGTGGGCGCTGACCCGCACGGCGACCTGCGTCGCGACCTCCTCGAGCGCGAGGTTGAAGATCTCGCCGGTCGGCGAGTAACCGAGCGGCGAGATCAGCACGATGTCGCCGTCGTCGAGGCGCTGCTGGATCGCGTCGGTGTCCACGCGGCGCACCTCGCCGGTGAGCAGCATGTCGACACCGTCGCGCACGCCCATCGGCTTGGCGGTGATGAAGTTGCCGCTCGAGACGCGGATGCGGGCGCCCGCCATCGGCGAGTTGGCGATGCCGAGCGAGAGCAGCGCCTCGATGCGGCTCCTCACCTGGCCCGAGGCCTCGAGCACGCAGTCCATGGTCTCCGCGTCGGTGACGCGCAGGCCGAACGCGTAGCGGCTCTCGATGTCCTGCTGCGCGAGAATCGCCTCGATCTGCGGCCGCGAGCCGTGGATCACCACGATGTGCACGCCGAGGCTGTGCAGCAGGTTGAGGTCGTGGATGATGCCGAGGAACGTTTCGTCGGCGACGACTTCGCCGCCGAAGGCGATCACGAAGGTCTTGCCGCGGAACGCGTGGATGTACGGAGCGGCCAGCCGGATCCATTGCACGAACGCGCGCGTTGTCGCGGAATGAGCGGGCGGTGGAGCGCCGGGACTGGATGGCATGGAAGGGCGCGGCGGGCGGCTGGCGTCGGGTCGGGTTGTCGGGTGGCGCGAAGCGGGCCGATTATAGCGCCCGGCCGTCCCGCCGCCGCACGTATAATTCGTGATCGCTCCCCCGCTTCGACCCGCCGGCGCGGCCCCCCGGCCGTAACGCTGCGTTTCCGGGTTTCCCGATGGCCTCCCCGCTCCTCGCCAATCTCAATCCCGAGCAGCTCGCCGCAGTGACGCTGCCGCACCAGTCGGCGCTGATCCTCGCCGGCGCGGGCAGCGGCAAGACGCGCGTGCTGACCACGCGGATCGCCTGGCTGCTCGGCACGGGGCAAGCGTCGCCGCTGTCGATACTCGCGGTCACCTTCACCAACAAGGCGGCGAAGGAGATGCTGGTCCGGCTGTCGTCGATGACGCCGGTGCACACGCGCGGGATGTGGATCGGCACTTTCCACGGCCTGTGCAACCGGATGCTCCGGGCGCATTACCGGGATGCCGATCTCCCGCAGCTGTTCCAGATTCTCGACACGCAGGACCAGCTGTCGCTGATCAAGCGGATGGTCCGCGCGCACGACATCGACGCCGAACGCTTCCCGCCGCGGCAGCTGCAGCAGTTCATCGCCGGCGCGAAGGAGGAGGGCAGGCGCCCGAACCAGGTCGAGGCGGGCGACGATTACCAGCGCCGGCAGGTCGAGTACTACGCGCTCTACGAGGCGATGTGCCAGCGCGAGGGCGTGGTCGACTTCGCCGAGCTGCTGCTGCGCAGCTACGAGCTGCTCGCCGGCCACGACGGCCTGCGCGAGCACTACCAACGGCGCTTCTCGCACCTCCTCGTCGACGAATTCCAGGATACCAACAAGCTGCAGTACCGGTGGCTGCAGCTCCTCGCCGGCCCGCACGCGGCGATGTTCGCGGTCGGCGACGACGACCAGTCGATCTACGCGTTCCGCGGCGCCAACGTCGCCAACATGCAGCACTTCGAGCGCGACTTCCGCCGCGACGACATGCCCGTGCGCCTCATCAAGCTCGAGCAGAACTACCGCTCGCACGGCACCATCCTCGACGCCGCCAACGCGCTGATCCGGCACAACAAGACGCGCCTCGGCAAGAACCTGTGGACCGCCGACGGCAGGGGCGAGCCGATTCGCGGGCTCGCGGCGCCGTCCGACCAGGACGAGGCGGCGTTCATCGTCGACATCGTCAAGGGCTTCGCCGACGAGGGGCTGCCGCTGTCGGAAGCGGCGGTGCTCTATCGCTCGAACGCGCAGTCGCGGGTGCTGGAGCACGCACTGTTCAGCGCCGCGGTGCCCTACCGCGTCTACGGCGGCCAGCGCTTCTTCGAGCGGCAGGAGGTCAAGCACGCGCTCGCGTATCTGCGGCTGATCGCGGCGCCCGACGACGACGGCGCGTTCCTGCGGATCGTCAATTTCCCGGCGCGGGGCATCGGCGCGCGCACGCTGCAGACGCTGCAGGACAGCGCGCGCGGCGCAGGGACGAGCGTCTGGCAGGCCGCCTGCAGCGGGGTGCTGACCGGCAAGTCCGGCACCAGCGTCGCTGCCTTCGTCAGGCTGATCGAAGGGATGCGTGCACGGACTGCAGGACTGCCGCTGCCGGAGGCGGTCGAGCACGTCAATCACGCCTGCGGGCTGGTCGCGCACTACAAGGCGGAGAAGGATGGGCAGGACCGTCTCGAGAATCTCGAGGAGCTCGTCACCGCGGCCAAGTCCTTCCTGCGCGAGGCCGATCTCGCCGCGGACACCCCGGCGATCGCGGATGCCGCTGCCCCGGCCGACGCCGCGGCGGGCGGCGGTGCGGCGTTGGCGCAGGGCGGCCCTGCCGCGACGGATGGCGGTCTGGCGCTGGCGCAGGGCGGCCCTGCCGCGACGGACGGCGCGACCGATCCGCTGACCGCGTTCCTCGCCCACGCCGCGCTCGAGGCCGGCGACACGCAGGCGGCGGAAGGGCGTCCCGCGCTGCAGCTCATGACGGTGCACGCGGCGAAGGGCCTTGAGTTCC
>Ga0315278_10001345_pt1 | contig 21473 bp, 20 predicted proteins | sample YL17G06_0_MG_FD_203880 | JGI IMG/M metagenome (GOLD analysis project Ga0315278, IMG submission 203880) | Sediment microbial communities from Yellowstone Lake, YNP, Wyoming, USA - YL17G06_0 | ecosystem: Environmental > Aquatic > Freshwater > Lake > Sediment | place: USA: Wyoming | collected... | reverse complement strand
ACCGCTCTCGTGGCCGAAGCCATGCTCGACCGTGAACCGGGTGCCCAGGTCGTGCATAACCTCATCTGCTCCTGGACCGTGCCTGAGGTGATCCGTGAACACGGCGGAGTCCCGGTGCGAACCCGCGTGGGGCACTCCTTCATCAAGCAGGTCATGGCCGAGACTGGGGCGGTATTCGGCGGCGAACATTCGGGGCACTACTACTTCCGCGACAACTATCGGGCCGACTCCGGCTTGATCGCGGCGGTCGTCGCCCTGGGGGAACTATCGGCGGCCGCCGTCCCACTGTCCGAGCTCCTGACGCCCCTGTTGCGGTACGCCGACTCGGGTGAGATCAACTCCCTCGTCGATGATCAACGAGGCAAGATCGAGGAACTGGCGGTGGCGCTGTCGGACGGCCGGCAGGATCGACTCGATGGCCTCACGGTAGAGTTCGACGACTGGTGGTGCAACGTTCGCCCGTCCAACACCGAACCGCTACTGCGGCTCAACGTGGAGGCCAGGACCCCGGAGCTCCTCGCGAACAAGACCGCCCAGGTGCTGGCGATGATCAGGGAGGAACGCTAGATGGCCGTGGATGCTGAGCTGCTGGAGATACTCGTGTGCCCGAATGACCGCGGCACCGTCAGCTACGTGGAGGCGGAGCAGCTCATCGTGTGCGCAACGTGTGGCTACCGATATCCCGTTCGGGACGACATCCCGGTCATGTTGATCGACGAGGCGCAGAAGCCTGAGAAGGCGCCCCAACCCAAGTCTGCGAGGAAGCCGGCGCCCAAGACGAGGAAGCCGGGGGGCGGCCGGTGATCGACCTCGACAACGTCGAGGCGCTCCGCGCCCTCGACGCCGCGGACATGCTCGGCGCCGTGGGCGATCTTCCCGACCATTGCCGGGCAGCTTACGATGCCGCGCTCACGCTCGACCTCCCGCCCGGCGACGGTGCCACCGGTGTGGTGTTCTGCGGGATGGGCGGATCGGCGGTGGCGGGCGACGTCCTGCGCGCCGTCTTCAGGGATCGTCTCGGGGTCCCGGTGGACGTGAACCGCGGCCACGACTTGCCTGCCTATGCGGGCGAGCGAACCCTGGTGGTGATCTCGTCCTACTCCGGGAACACCTCCGAGACCCTCGCGTCGTTCCGCGAGGCGCTCGCGCGCGGGTGCAAGATCGTGGCGGTCACGTCGGGCGGCACGCTCGGGGCGGAGATGGCGCAAGCGGGCCTACCGGTGGTGCCCGTGCCCGGCGGGTTCCAGCCTCGCGCGGCGCTCGGGTATCTGGGGTTCTCGGCGCTCGGTGCGCTCGAGGCGATGGGCCTGCTCCCGCCGCTCGCCGCCGACGTCGAGGAGACCGTGACCGAGCTGCGCGGCCTGGCCGCACGCCTCGGTCCGCTCACGCCCGTCGCCGACAACCCCGCGAAGGCGCTCGCGAAGAGGGTGGGCGAGAAGGTCCCGATGATCTGGGGTGCGGAGGGGATCGGCGCGGTGGCGGCCATGCGTTGGAAGACGCAGCTCAACGAGAACGCAAAGCTGCCCGCGTTCTGGTCGTCGATGTCTGAGCTCGACCACAACGAGGTCGTGGGCTGGGTCCAGCCCTACGGGCACGACTTCTCGCTGATCGCGCTGCGCCATGACGGCGAACACCCGGAGATCGGGGAGCGGTTCTCGCTGTCGTACGAGATCGCGCGTTCCGCCGGGATGGACAACGCCGAGGTCCGGGCGGCCGGCAGCTCGCTCCTGGCCAGGCTCATGTCGCTGATCCTCGTGGGGGACTACACGAGCGTCTACCTGGGCCTACGACGGGGCATCGACCCAACCCCCGTCGCGGTCATCGATCGACTCAAGAACACGTTGGTGGGGGGCTGAGGGGTGCAAGGTGGACTCCCCGGCCCCGGGGACGACCTCGCGGAGCGAAGCGCCGACCTCGTCCGGACGACCACGGATCTGGTCCCCCGGGCCGGGGTGATCCTCGGTTCGGGGCTAGGTCCCGCGCTGGCTGACGATCTGGAGGAGGTGGCCTCGTTCCCGTTCGATGCGTTGCCGGGTTTGCCGCCGCCCGGGGTTCCCGGGCACGCCGGCCGACTCGTCCTCGGTCTTCTCGCCGGCGTCCCCGTGGCTGCGTTCTTCGGAAGGGTGCACTTCTACGAGGGACACGGAATGGACGTGCCCGCACTGTTGCCGCGACTGGCCCACGCTCTGGGCGCCGACACCATGGTGCTGAGCGCTGCGGTGGGGGGCGTCGTGGCCGACCTCGCGGCGGGGACGGTGGTGGTGCTCACCGACCATCTGAACCAGATGGGGACCGCGCCGCTCCGAGGCTGGAGGTTCCCCGACGGGATGCCCGCCTTCGTGCCGATGCAGGAGGTCTACGACGGCGCGCTCGGTGCCCTAGCGTACGAGCGGGCGCAGGCGTTGGGGATCCCGAGTGCGCGAGGGGTCTACGCAGCGATGAGCGGCCCCGCCTACGAGACTCCAACGGAGGTCGGGTTCCTTCGGCAGGCAGGTGCCACGGTGGTCGGGATGTCGATGATCCCGGAGGCGGTCCCCGCGAAGGCGCTCGGCCTTCGGGTGCTCGGCCTGTGCTCGGTGACGAACGCGCTCGGCGAGGATGTCGAGCACGAGGAGGTGGTGCGCGTCTCGAACGAGACGGCGATCGCCGTGGGCAGGCTCCTGGTAGACCTGTTCCCGCAGCTGTGAGCGAAGGGGAGGATCGGATGCCGAACGACGTACGGGACCTTGGGCTCGCGCAGGGTGGGCGCGACCGGATCGAATGGGCGGCCGCGGAGATGCCCGTCCTGGGTCTGATCAAGGAACGGTTCGAGAAGGAGCAGCCCCTGCAAGGGATCCGCATCGCGGCGTGCCTTCACGTGACCACGGAGACGGCGAACCTGATGATCACGCTGGCTGCCGGCGGCGCCGAGGTGTCCCTGTGCGCTTCCAACCCGCTGTCCACCCAGGACGATGTGGCCGCGGCGCTGGTGGAGGCAGGCATCGATACCTACGCCATCAAGGGCGAAGACACGGACACGTTCTTCAAACACATCGATGCGGTGTTGGATGTTCGACCCAACATCACGATGGACGACGGCGCGGACATGGTGAGTGTCCTTCACAAGCAGCGGGTCGATCAGATCGCAGAGATCATCGGGGGCACCGAGGAGACCACCACCGGCGTGATCCGCCTTCGGGCCATGGCCGCCGATGAGGCGCTGAAGTATCCGATCGTGAGCGTGAACGACGCCGACACGAAGCACCTGTTCGACAACCGGTTCGGGACGGGACAGTCCACCATCGACGCCATCATGCGGGCCACGAACCGCCTCCTGGCGGGCCGGACCATCGTGGTGTGCGGCTATGGGATGTGTGGGCGTGGCGTGTCCTCGCGGGCCCGGGGGATGGGCGCCCACGTCGTGGTCACGGAGGTCGATCCGACGGCGGCGATCGAGGCCGTCATGGAGGGCTACACCGTGATGCCCCTGTTGGAGGCCGCCCGCGTCGGCGACATCTTCATCACGGTGACCGGCGACACCACGGTCATCGGTCGACAGCACATGGAGCGGATGAAGGACGGCGCCATGCTCGCCAACTCCGGCCACTTCGACGTGGAGATCGACAAGGCTGCACTCGAGGACCTCGGCGGCATTCCCCGTCGGATCCGCCAGTTCGTCGATGAATTCACCCTCGCGGATGGCCGCCGCCTCTATCTGCTGGGCGAAGGCCGGTTGGTGAACCTGTCGGCAGCGGAGGGTCACCCCGCGGCGGTGATGGACATGTCGTTCGCGAACCAGGCGCTGGCGGCCGAGTGGGTGGTGCAGAATCGCGGGAAGTTGGAACCGCGCGTCTACCCCGTACCGGTCGCGATCGACAAGGATGTCGCCCGGTTGAAGCTTCACGCGATGGGCGTGGAGATCGACGAACTCACGGCGGAGCAGGATCACTACCTGCACTCGTGGGAGCAGGGCACGTAGGCGGCTCGATGGACGAACGCATCTCCATCCGCGCGCACTACGAGCGGTTCCCGGCCACCATCAAGGGGGCCTTCGTCTTGAAAGCAGCGGGCCGCGATCCCCACCAGGTCCGGATCGAAGGCGCACGCCTTGTCGAGCTCGCTGGGGCTGGGTCGCGGTCGATCGAGCTCCAACCCACCACGCTCGATGTCGCGCCCAACCTCGACCTGTTCGTGCCGTTCGAGTTCGCGATCACCGAACTCGGCCCGGGTTGGTATCGGCTCGCTTGCGACGTGCTGGTCGACGGCGTCCCCGGCGAAGTGCGAGCGGGCGACCCGTTCCCGATCGCCTGGCCGCGCGCGACGGTGCGCCGCGGGACCGTCGCCGTGGGGAAGGCCGTCGCCGCCGGGGGTGGGAAGATCCGGATCGAGCAGCTGGAGTGCGGGGGGGATTCGATCAAGATCTCCTATGCGGCCGATGAGCCCGTGCCCTTGAAGCTCACCGTCGACGGGGCGACGGTGGCCCAGCTCGCCGACACGTTCGACCCCACGACGGGCACGGGTAAGGTGACCGCCTATCCCCTCCTCAAGGTGCACGAGCGGCTCGAGATCGACGTGAAGGGCTCGTCGGGTCCGGTGGCAGTCAAGCTCCCTTAGGGTGCTTCCGGCGGCCCTGTCGGCACCCCCCGGTAAGGTCGGGCGATGCTCGCGCGGGTCCTCGACATCGTGTTCCCCCGCACCTGCGCAGGGTGCGGCGACGGTCCGTGGCCTTTCTGCGACGCCTGCCGCCCCGCGCTCACGGTGCTCGCACCTCCCTGGTGCGAGCGCTGCGGACGACCGTGGCCCGTCCCCGTGCCATCGTGCCCGGACTGCCCACCGTCCGCCGTCTCGTCTTCCCGGGCGGCGTTCCTGTTCACCGGGCCGGCGCGGAGCGCGATCCACCGGCTGAAGTACCGGGGCTGGCGTGGGGTTGGGGCCGCGCTCGCCGGCGCGATGGTGCTCGTCGGCCCCCTGCCGCGCACCGACGTCATCACCTGGGTCCCGCTGGCGCGTCGCAGGCTCGCCGAGCGCGGCTACGACCAGGCCCGTCTGCTCGCCGAGGAAGCGGGTCGCCAACTCGAGCGACCGGTCGCCGGGTTGCTGCGTCGCCGCTTGAGCACCGCGCCGCAGGCGCAGCGGTCGGGGAAGGAGCGTCGCATGGCGCTGCGGGGGGCCTTCGAAGCTGGGCGCCACCCCGTCCCTCCGCGTGTCCTGCTGGTCGACGACGTGCTCACCACGGGAGCCACGGCGGCAGCGTGCGCGGAGGCGCTCCATGCGGCGGGCGCGCGCGAGGTACACCTGCTCGCCGCCGCTCGCTCCTTCGCGGGGTCTGCCTATACTCGGGCGGGCCCTCGTCCGGGTCTGTGGTTGCCCGGGGATATCCTCCGGTAGTCGACGCCAGCCGCGGGCGAAACGACCCACGTAAGGCGACCCTTGGTCGCTGAGCATGGCGCGGTTTAGATGTAAGTCCTGCCCCGCGGTTCGCCGTGGGAGAGGGTGGGCGTCGTCGATCCTCGTGATCGCCGGCAAACGCCCCCGCAGGCGGGTGTGGGGTCAAAGACCAGGTCAGCCGGGCGAGGGCCCACCAGCAGGAGCACGAGAGGGGACGCCGGAGGATGGACCTTACCTACACCGGCCGCGGCGTCGCGGTAACGGACGAGATCCGCGAGATGGCGTTCCACAAGCTGGGCCGCCTCGAACGGATGGATCCCCGAATCACCCGGATCGATCTCGAGTTCATCAACGAACACCACCCGAAGCTCGACGGCCTGAAACGGGTGGAGGCGGCGCTGCTGATCCCGCGCAAGACGTTCTTCGCCCACGCCGAGGCCGGGGATGTGCCGTCGGCGTTGGACGACGTCGCGGAGAAGCTCGAGCGTCAGCTCCGCGACCACCACGGCAAGCGGCGCAGCCGCCTGCACCGAGGGCTAGAATCCGCTCACGTGAACCCCGGGACGGCCGATACCAACCTAGAACCGGGCGCGAGCGAGGGAGATCGGTGACGGACCAGGGAGCGAACGAACCCAACGAGGTCGAGCGGCTGCGCGTGATGGTCGTCGACGACCACGCCCTCTTCCGCCGTGGGCTGGAGATGGTCCTGCAGCAGGAGCCCGACATCGAGCTGGTGGGCGAGGCGTCCGATGGGGCCGAGGCGGTCGAAAAGGCCGAGGCGTTGGTCCCCGACGTGGTCCTGATGGACGTGCGGATGCCGAAGTTCTCCGGGATCGAGGCGGCGGGCCAGATCCGTGAACTTCTCCCGCACTGCAAGATCCTGATGCTCACCATCAGCGACGAGGAAGCGGACCTCTACGACGCCATCAAGGCGGGCGCCAGCGGCTACCTCCTCAAGGAGATCCCCATCGAGGAGGTCGCCGACGCCATCCGCAGCGTATGGGCCGGCCAGTCCCGCATCAGCCCTTCCATGGCCTCCAAGCTCCTCACCGAGTTCGCCGCGATGTCGAAGTCAGCGGAGGAGCGGCCGCAGATGCCTGCGCCCCGACTCACCGACCGTGAGATGGAGGTCCTTCGGCTCGTGGCCCAGGGTCTCAACAACCGGGACATCGCGAAGGAGCTCTTCATCTCCGAGAACACGGTGAAGAACCACATCCGCAACATCTTGGAGAAGCTGCATCTGCACTCCCGTATGGAGGCCGTCGTCTACGCCGTCCGCGAGAAGATGATCGAGATCAGCTGAGCGTGTCCGACCCCACGCTCTCCGCGGCACGCGACATCCTCGGCGACTCCCTGGATGAGCTCCGCAAGGCTCTCGACGGCTGTTCGGCGGAGGAACTCAACCGGCGGCCGGGAGGAGAGGAAACGAACGGGCTCGCGGTGCTTGCCGCGCACGCCCTCGGGAGCACTCGCTCGTGGCTCAGCCTCGCCGTCGGCGCGGCGCTCCCGCAGCGTGATCGCGACGCCGAGTTCCTCGTGGTGGTCGAGAACCCCGCCGCGTTCCTGGGGCGCGTCGACGCCTGGGCGGGGGAGTGCCGCGCGCTGCTCGAGACCGACCTTCCGTTCGACCCGAGCCGCATCGGCGCGGCGCCGTGGCGCACCTACGACCAGGACGAGCCGGTGTCGGCGGCGTGGGCGCTGCTGCACGCGCTCGAGCATCTGCGCGAGCACGTGGGTCATGCGCAGCTAACCCGGCAGCTCTTGGGTGGGTAGGGGGCGTGTGCACAATCGCCTCGGGCACGGCCGCCTGCCTGAGCTAGGCTGGCGAGGTGGATGCATCCCGCCCTCATAACGTCGCGCGTCTGATCGTGGAGTGCCTGGAGCACGAAGGCGTTGGATACGTGTTCGGGCTGCCGGGGGAAGAGAACCTCCACATGATCGACGCCTTGGCGGACTCGTCGATCCGCTTCATCACCACTCGGGATGAACGCGGCGCGGCCTTTATGGCCGACACCTACGGGGCGCTCACGGGTCGGCCAGGCGTATGCCTGGCCACGTTGGGACCAGGTGCGATCAATCTGATGCTGGGCATCGCGAACGCCCAACTGGACTCCCACCCCCTGGTGGCGATCGCGGCCCAGGCCGGCCTCGATCGCATCTACAAGGAATCGCACCAGTTCGTGGACCTGGTTTCCCTCTACCGGCCCATCACGAAGTGGGGCGACATGGTGACCGTGCGCGCCGCTGCACCCGAGATGGTGCGCAAGGCGTTCAAGCAGGCAACCACGGAGCGTCCCGGCGCGACGTTCTTGATCCTGCCGGAGGACGTGGCGGAACGTGAGTGCGAGGGCGAGCCGCTCAAGGTGAACACACCTGTGGACACGGCGCCCGACGAGAACCAGGTGCATCGCGCCGTGCACGTGCTCTCGCAGGCGCGCCACCCCGTGGTGCTCGCAGGTCCCGGCGTGGCACGCGACGGCGCCACCGAGGCACTCGTGCGGTTCTCGGAACGCCTCAGCATCCCCGTGGCCACCACGTTCCTGGGCAAGGGCGTCTTCCCCGACGATCATCGCAACGCCCTGGGAACGCTCGGTTTCATGGTCAAGGACTACGCGAACTTCGGGTTCGATCGTGCCGACGTCGTGGTGGCGGTCGGCTACGACCTCGTGGAGTACTCGCCCGCGCGGTGGAACCCCGACGCGGACAAGCAGATCATCCATATCCACAGGACGGTCGCGGAGGTCGATGCGAACTACACGCTCGCGGTGGGGGTCCAGGGGGGGATCTCCGAGACGCTGGACGCGATCGGCGCCTCGTCCTACATCCACGACATCCGCGGCGAGGTGCCCCCCGTCCGGGACCTCGTGCGCGAGGAACTCGAGCGTGGGGCAGCCGACGACCGGTTCCCGGTAGCTCCCGCGCGGATCGTGGCGGACCTCCGTTCGGTGCTGGGTCGCGACGACATCGTGCTCGCGGACACGGGCGCCGTGAAGATGTGGATGGCGCGCCTGTATCCCACGTACGAGCCCAACACGTGCCTGATCTCCAACGGTCTCGCCACCATGGCGTTCTCGCTCCCGGGAGCGTTCGCGGCCAAGCTCATCCACCCGGAACGTCGCGTGGTCGCGGCCATGGGGGACGGTGCCTTCCTCATGAGCGTGCCCGAGGTGGAGACGGCCGTCCGGGAGGGCGTGCACTTCGTGATCCTGGTGTGGGTGGACGGCGGCTACGGGTTGATCCGATGGAAGGAGGAGATCCAGCTCGGTCGCACGGCGGCCGTGTCGTTCGACAATCCGGATTTCGTCCAACTCGCGGAGAGCTTCGGCGCCAAGGGGTATGAGATCGGTTCCGCAGGAGAGCTGATGCCAACGCTCGAGAAGGCGCTGGCGGACGAGGCCGTGTCCATCATCGCCTGCCCGGTGGACTACTCGGAGAACGCCCGACTGATCGAACGCTTGGGTGCGCTGACGGAGTCGATCTGATCGCCGACGCTCCGCTCACCGGTCGTGAACCGGCGACCCGCTAGAATCGAATCTCCGCCCGAACGACCCACGATCCCCCCGGAAGGGGCCTGACACCCTTGGTATTGGACAAGATCGCGAACCTCGGTGAGGGTCGCAAGCTCAAGAACCTCGAATCGATCGCCAAGCTCGTGAACACGTTCGAGCCCGAGATCGAAGAGCTCGACGACGCAGAACTCGCGTCCAAGACGCCGGAGTTCCAGCAACGGAGCGCCAACGGTGAGTCCCTCGACGATCTCTTGCCCGAGGCCTTCGCCGTGGTGCGCGAGGGGGCGCGCCGAACGATCGGGCAGCGTCACTTCGACGTCCAGTTGATGGGCGGCGCGGCACTGCACCAGGGCAACATCGCCGAGATGAAGACGGGCGAGGGCAAGACCCTCGTTTCCACGCTGCCCGGCTACCTAAACGCGATCAGCGGCAACGGTGTGCATCTGGTCACGGTGAACGACTACCTCGCCAAGCGTGACTCCGAGTGGATGGGCGGGATCTATCGGTTCTTGGGACTGCGAGTGGGGTTGATCCAAGCCGCGATGACGCCTGAGCAGCGCCGGCCGGCTTATGCAGCAGACATCACCTATGGGACGAACAACGAGTTCGGGTTCGACTACCTGCGGGACAACATGGCCATGCGTATCGAGGAGTGCGTCCATCGCGGGTACAGCTTCGCGATCGTGGATGAGGTGGACTCGATCCTGATCGATGAGGCCCGCACCCCGCTGATCATCAGCGGCATGGTGCAGGACAGCGCGAAGTGGTACCAGACGTTCGCGCGCGTGGCCCCTCGGCTCACCGCCGAGGTGGACTACGAGGTAGAGGAATCCAAACACCAGGTGGCCATCACGGAGTCCGGCGTGGCGAAGGTCGAGGAGATCCTGGGCGTCGAGAACCTCTACGAGCACGTGAACACCCCGTTGGTGCACCACCTCCAGAACTCGCTGCGGGCCAAGGAGCTCTACAAGCGCGACGTTCAGTACGTCGTGCAGAGCGGCGAGGTCAAGATCGTGGACGAGTTCACCGGCCGGGTCTTGGAGGGCCGGCGATACTCCGAGGGGCTGCACCAAGCGATCGAGGCTAAAGAGGGCGTGAAGATCAAGGAAGAGAATCAGACGCTCGCCACGATCACGATCCAGAACTACTTCAAGATGTACGACAAGCTCTCGGGCATGACGGGTACCGCCAAGACGCAGCTCACCGAGTTCGAGGAGACCTACAAGATCTCCGTGGTGGAGATCCCCACCAACCGGGAGAACGTCCGTAAGGACGAGCAGGACCTGATCTACAAGTCCGGCGACGCGAAGTGGAACGCGGTCACGGACGAGATCGAGGAACGGCACGCGGCCGGCCAGCCCACGTTGGTGGGCACCGTGTCGATCGAGAAGTCCGAGCTCCTTTCCTCGCTGATGGACCGGCGCGGGATCCCCCACAACGTCCTCAACGCGAAGAACCACGAGAAGGAAGCCGTGATCGTGGCGCAAGCGGGCCGCAAGGGATCCGTCACCGTCGCCACGAACATGGCCGGGCGTGGGGTCGACATCCTGCTCGGCGGCAACGCCGAGTACCTCGCGCGTAACGAGATGGCGGCCCGCGATTGGGACAACGACGCCTACCTCCTGTTCGAGATGGAGGAAGAGGAACGAGCCGCGTACGAGGCGGAGTACGAGCCGATCTACCAGAAGCTGAAGGACCAAACGGACGTGGAGCACGAAGAGGTGGTCGGACTCGGCGGGCTGTTCGTCCTGGGGACGGAGCGGCACGAGTCGCGCCGGATCGATAATCAGCTCCGAGGACGCTCCGGCCGTCAGGGCGACCCCGGCGAATCACGATTCTTCCTTTCGCTCGAGGACGATCTGATGCGGATGTTCGCGAGCGACCGGGTTTCCTCGATCATGGAGCGTCTGAAGTGGCCAGACGACGAAGCGATCCAGGCGAAGATGGTGTCCCGGGCTGTGGAGAACGCGCAACGCCAGATCGAGGAGCTCAACTACGAGCGGCGCAAGAACGTCCTGAAGTACGACGACGTGATGAACGCGCAGCGGGCCGCGATCTACGGACAGCGTCGCGAGATCCTCGAGGGCAGGGACCTGAAGGATCAGGCGCTGCAGATGGTCGAGGACACGGTCGGGGACGTGGTGGACACCCAGTGCCCACCCGACGTCTTCCCGGAGGATTGGGACCTGGATCTGCTCTTCACCTCCGCGGCTGAGATCTACCCCGTTCAGGTGCCGAGGGAGCAGGTCGAAGGCGTCCGCGACCAGCCCGAACTCCAGGCGTTGTTCACCGAAGACGCGCTCGCGATGTATGAGGCCAAGGAGGGGTCGGTGGGGGTGGAAACCATGCGTGAGCTCGAGCGCGTGGTCCTGCTCAACATCACCGACACGAAGTGGCGCGAGCACCTCTACGAGATGGACTACCTGCAGGAGGGGATCCACCTGCGGGCCTACGCGCAGAAGGACCCGCTCACGGAGTACCAGCGCGAGGCCTACGACATGTTCGAGGAACTGAAGGAGTCGATCCGTTCGGACTTCGTTCAGTACATCTACCGGGTCGAATTCGTGCGACCCGAAGCCCAGGCGCAGCAGCCGACCCGGGTACAAGACAACCGCACCGAAGTGGAGAGCCAGGGCAAGGACACGGCGAACGCGAACCAGGCGGTGAGCGACAAGACACCGCGTAACGCCCCGTGCCCGTGCGGGAGCGGTAAGAAGTACAAGAAGTGCCACGGCGCCAGCGTCTGAGCGGCGGCTGTTAGCATCCGCGCGATGAGCGGAGCCACGGAAGACCTCCAGCACCTGCGCGAACGGGTCCTAGCCGCGAAGGAGTTCCTTTGACGTCGAGGGCAAGCGGTCGCAGACGGCTGAGTTGGAGCGGCAAGCGTCGGATCCGTCGCTCTGGGACGACCCCGAACGGGCCCAGCAGATCACGTCCAAGCTCTCCCGCCTGAGGGCCGAGGTCGAGCGCTACGACCGGCTGCTCGCGCGGGTCGACGACGCGCAGGCGATGGACGAGCTGCTGGCCGAGGAGGAAGACCCCGAACTCCGGCGCGAGCGCACGGGGGCGGTAAGGGCGCTCGGCACGGACGTGGAGAAGCTGGAGCTCGCCGCGCTGCTCTCGGGGATCCACGATGCCTCCGACGCCATCGCCACGGTCAACGCGGGCGCGGGGGGGACCGAGTCGCAGGACTGGGCCGAGATGTTGTTGCGGATGTACACGCGGTGGGCAGAGCGAGAGGGCTTCGACAGCGAGGTCGATGACATCCAGTACGGCGACGAAGCCGGGATCAAATCGGCGACGTTCACGATGCGAGGGACCAACGTGTACGGGCTGTTGTCCGCCGAGCGAGGCGTGCACCGGCTGGTGCGGATCTCTCCCTTCGACTCGCAGAAGCGGCGGCACACGTCGTTCGCCTCCCTCGATGTGATCCCCATGCTGGAGGCCGCCGACGAGGAGGACATCGAGATCCCCGCGGACGAGCTGAGGATCGACGTCTACCGCTCGTCCGGGCCAGGGGGCCAGTCGGTGAACACCACCGACTCCGCGGTGCGGATCACGCACCTGCCCACCGGCCTGGTGGCGGCCTGTCAGAACGAGCGTTCCCAGCTGCAGAACAAGGCCGTGGCGATGCGGATCCTCAAGGCGCGGCTCGCCGAGCTCGACCGGCAGAAGCGGGACGACGAGCTGGCGTCGATCCGCGGGGAGCGCAAGAAGGTGGACTTCGGCTCGCAGATCCGCTCGTACGTGCTGGCCCCCTACCAGATGGTGAAGGACCATCGGACGGACGCGGAGGTGGGTGACCCGCAGCGGGTGCTCGACGGCGACATCGACACGTTCATCGAAGCCGAGTTGCGGAGGCGCGCGACCGGCCAACAGGAGAGCTAGGCCGGGCGGGGTCCGGGCAGGGCGGTCGTGTCCAAGTTGTCGCCGCGCGCGCCCACCACCCATACTTCGGCCCCATGCAGACCACCGAGGCAACGGTCGCGCCCTCCTTCCGTCTGGGGGAGCGTCCGCGACTGATCGTCGCTTCGTTCCTGATGCTCTTCGTGGAACTGACGCTGATCCGCTGGAGCGCAGCCCACGTCGTCTACGTGGCGTACTTCACCAACTTCGTGCTATTGGCGAGCTTCCTTGGGGTGGGTGTGGGGTTCCTGCGCGCACACCGTGAGCGCGACCTATCGGTTCTCGCCCCGGCCGCGCTCGCGGGCCTCGTGTTGTTCGTCTTGGTCTTCCCGGTGGAGTGGGTGCGCAACTCGGGGGGCGATCTCGCCGGGCTCTGGGGCATGCCGGCCCTGCCGATCTGGATCTCGTTGCCGGTCCTGTTCCTGGGCGTCACGGGGGTGATGGCCTGCATCGCCGAGGGTGTGGCGCGGATCTTCACCCGGTTCGAGCCCTTGGAGGCCTACCGGCTGGACGTGATCGGGAGCATCGCGGGGATCATCGCGTTCTCGAGCCTGTCGTTCCTGCGTACCGGCCCACTGATCTGGGGTGTGGCCATCGTGGCGGCGTTCTTCTTCCTCTCGCCGCGCCGGATGGCGGCCGCGCGCTGGGTCCCGGCCGTGGTCCTATTGGGTGCCTTCGCCCTCGGCTCGCTCTCGCCCGCCGACACCTGGTCTCCGTATTACCGGGTGACGGTCTATCCGCCGTCGGACGGTCGGATCGACGTGATGGTGAACGGCCTCCCGCATCAGTCCATCCTTCCGCTGGACAAGCTCAAGACCGACGATCCGTTCTACCTCGAGCCCTACACGCACCTCAAGGAGACCCCCCAGGACGTCCTCGTGGTGGGGGCCGGGAACGGGAACGACGTTGCCGTGGCGTTGTCCAAGGACGTCGGACACGTCGACGCCGTGGAGATCGATCCGGTTCTGCTGGAGAACGGCGAACTGCGGCATCCCGAGCGGCCTTACCAGGACCCGAGGGTCACTGCCCACGTGGACGACGGTCGCGCCTATCTCGAGCGCACCGACCACCAGTACGACCTGATCCTGTTCGCGCTGCCGGACTCGTTGACGCTGGTGACCGGCCAAGGCTCGCTCCGTCTCGAGAGCTACCTGTTCACCCGCGAGGCGATGGAGACGGTGCGCGATCACCTGAAGCCCGGCGGGGTCTTCTCGATGTACAACTTCTACCGTCCGTTCCTGTTCGACCGCTACGTCCGGACCATGACCGAGGTCTTCGGTCAGGAGCCTTGTTTCGACCAGGGCAAACTCGAGTTCGGGGCACAACGCCAATCCGTCCTCACGGTGGGACTCGAGCCGGGCGACGCCGTGTGCACGACCACCTATGCCGCTCCCGCGACCGCCCCGGCGCCCGCGACCGACGACCGCCCCTTCCCGTACGTGAAGCCGGGCAGCATCCCGCTGTTCTACGTCTGGGCGCTGCTGATGATCCTGCTGGCCTCGATCCTGGTGATCCGCTTCGCGTCCGGAGCTTCGATCTCCGCCATGCGCGGCTACGGCGATCTGTTCGCGATGGGAGCCGCCTTCCTGCTGCTGGAGACCAAGAGCGTGGTGCAGTTCGCCCTGCTGTTCGGCACCACGTGGCTCGTGAACTCGCTCGTGTTCGGCGGGATCCTCCTGGCCGTGCTCGCCGCGGTGGAGGTCGCGCGGCGATTCACCCTGCCACGGCGCGACCTGCTCTTCGGGGCGCTGCTGCTGGCCCTCGTGGTGGCCTGGTTCGTGCCACCCAGCGCGCTGCTGTCGCTGGCGCCCATCCCGCGGTTCGCAGGAGGCGTGGCACTCGCCTTCGCGCCCGTGTTCTTGGCCAACCTCATCTTCGCGCAGCGGTTCCGGGACGTGGGCGCATCCACGGTGGCCTTCGGCGCCAACCTGCTGGGCGCGATGCTCGGCGGGGTGCTCGAGTACCTCGCCATCGCCACGGGATACCGGTTCCTGCTCGTCCTGGTGGCGATCCTCTACGGCGTGGCCTACCTCCTGGGACGCCGTCATCTGAGCCCGCAGGCGGAGGAGATCGGGGTCCCCGCACGCGTGTGAAGCGGCGCTGACCAGTGGATGCGCGGCAACCGCGCGCGCCTCCACAGGTTCGCGAAGGGTCTCTGGTAGGGTGCTCCCGTCCCCCCTCCCCGACCCCCAAGGCCGTCCATGATCAGTCTTCAACACGTATCCAAGACCTACAAGAACGGTGTCACGGCCCTCGAGGACGTGGACGTCGAGGTGGAAAAGGGTGAGTTCGTCTTCATCGTCGGCCAATCCGGGTCGGGCAAGTCCACGATGATCCGCCTCCTCATCAAGGAGGAGGAGACCACGAAGGGCGACATCTACGTGGGCGGCAAGAACCTGGCGAAGATGTCCAGCTGGGACGTGCCGAAACTGCGGCGCAACGTTGGGACGGTGTTCCAGGACTACAAGCTCCTCACGGATAAGACGGTCTTCGAGAACGTCGCGTTCGCGCTGGAGGTCATCGGCAAACCGCGGCACGTGATCGACCAGCGGGTGCCCGAGATCCTGGACTACGTCGGCCTCGGCGACAAACTCCAGAACTACCCGGACGAACTCTCCGGAGGCGAGCAGCAACGCGTGTCGATCGCGCGGGCGTGCGTGAACCGGCCGCTGGTGCTGCTCGCCGACGAGCCCACCGGCAACCTGGACCCGAACACATCCGTGGATATCATGCGATTGCTGGACAAGGTCAATCGGATCGGGACCACGGTGGTGATGGCCACGCACGACCAGGCGATCGTGGACGCGATGCGCAAGCGCGTGGTGGAGCTGGACAAGGGTCACGTGATCCGGGACCAGTCCCGCGGGGTCTACAGCTGATGGCCCGCCTGGACTACTACTTCCGCGAGACCGCCACGGGCCTGCGTCGCAACCCCGTGGTGGCGTTCGCGGCCGTCATCACGGCGTTCATCGCCTTGTTCCTGTTCGGGTTGGCACTCCTGATCACCCGCGAATTCAACCTCGTGATCGAGGCGTGGACCGGCAACGTGCAGGTCGCGGTCTACCTCGACGATCCCGCCAAACCCGATACCGTTGCGCACATCCAGGACACGCTCAGTGGGCTGGCCGCAGTCGACGGCGTCGAGTACTGGGATAAGACGAAGACCTGTTCGCAGTTCGAGACGCTCTTCGCCAACCAGCCGACGTTCACGGAGAACGTCGATTGCGAAAGTGTGATCCCCACCTCGCTGCGGGTGAAGCTGTCGGATCCGGCGCTCTACGACCAGGTGACCGCGGCGCTGGCCTGCCAGCCCAACGATCAGAACCAGATCGTGTGTGCGGCGGCGGGAGTGAAGAACGTTGCCGACTACCGCCAGGTCTTGAACCGGTTGAACGCCATCACGAGCGTGCTGAAGATCGTCCTGGGAGCGCTCGCGGTCGTCATGCTGGTCTTCGCGATCGTCTTGGTGGCGAACACGCTGCGTATGGGGATGTTCGCGCGGCGAAGGGAGATCGGTGTTATGCGGCTCGTCGGGGCGACGAACTGGCGGATCCGTGTGCCGTTCTTGATCGAGGGGCTCGTGGAGGCACTCCTCGGCGCCGGCCTGGCCGTACTCGCGCTCTTCCTCGTGAAGGTCTGGGGTATCGACAGCCTGCGGGGCGATATCGCGTTCGTGCCCCTCGTGAAGAACAGCGATCTCCTGGCCATCATCCCGTGGATCCTCATCGCGGCGACGTTCGTGGCGATCGTCGCGGGGACCGCCGGGATGCGCCGGTTCCTCGACGTCTAAGGTCGGCTCATGAGCCCCCGTGGCGACGAAGGCGAGAAGGTGGTCGCGTCCAATCGCAAGGCGCGTCACGACTACGCCATCCAGGAGACGCTCGAGTGCGGCATCGCGCTCACCGGCGACGATGTGAAGTCGCTGCGCGGCGGGCGGGCGAGTCTCACCGAGGCCTACGCACGCGTCCGCGACGGCGAGGTCTGGCTGGAGGGGATGCACGTGCCGCCGTACGAGCAGGGCGACACCAAGCATCACCTGCCGATGCGTCCCCGGAAGCTGCTCCTGCATCGTCGGGAGATCGATCACCTCGCGGAACTGCAGGACGAGCAGCGGGTGGCGCTGATCCCGCTCCGTGTGTACTTCACCCACGGCATCGCGAAGGTAGAGATCGGCGTGGGCAAGGGCAAGCGGCAGTTCGAGAAGCGTCAGTCGATCGCCAAGCGAGACGCGGAACGCGAGATGCAGCAAGCGGCGAATCGTCGTCGCTGAGGTGTCCTCGGCCGGAACCTCGCTCAAGACGTGTCGTGGGGCGGTCGTATACTCCTGGTGACAACTGCATATGGGGGTGTACTGGCTTCGACCTGGACGTTCATCGTCTGGGGGAAGCGGGCCGTGATCCCGGATGTCACGTTAAACGCCGGACCAAACACAAGCGCCAACGACAACTACGCGCTCGCTGCCTAATACGTTAGGTAGCCGCCCCCCTCGGGCCGCCTGCGACCGAGGGATGGGCGTCGTGAGCAGGCTTACTTCTACGGTTCCGTCCGGGGGCCGCTGAGGGACATCACACCCGGGCTGGGCGAAGGGTCCTCTGCCGGTGGGAGCCCCGAGCTGAGATCTATCCACCTGGCTGCGCCCGGAGAAGCCCCAGTCGGTCGCCTAGGGACGCGGGTTCGATTCCCGCCACCTCCACGAGTGCTCAGGCAGCGGGCTGCGCGCCGTTAGATCGTGCGCCAGGCTCGCGGTGTGGCTCGATCCTGCTGACTTCACTCAGCATTGGGCCAGGGGGATCGTGCCGGAGATCGTGGTGCCGGCGCCCGGCGCTGAGCGCACATCTAACGTCCCGCCCAAGGACTCGACCCGCTCCGTCATACTGCGCATACCTATGCCCCGCCGCACCGTCGAGGGCTCGAAGCCGAGCCCGTCATCGACCACGCTGAACGAGAGCACCCCGACCTGGTTGCGCAGGGTGACCGTGATCGCGGACGCATCGGCGTACTTGGCGGCGTTCTGCATCGCCTCGGAGCAGCAGAGGTAGACGGCGATCTCGACGGGCTTGGGCAGGCGACCGACCTCCGGCAACTCCAGAGATATCGGCAACGACGCCGACCGGGCCTTAGCCGCGAGCGCGGCCGCCAGTCCCTCGTCGGCCAAGATCGGCGGGTAAGCGCCGCGCGTCATGTCGCGCAGGCCTTCCAGGGCCGCCTGCGCGTCCGCACGCACCTGATCCATGATCTCCATCGCTTTGTCCGGGTCCTTGGTCACCATCATTCGCGCGAGTCCGGCCTTCACGCCGATGGCGACGAGCTGCTGCTGGGCCCCGTCGTGGATGTTGCGTTCGATCCGGCGCCGCTCCGTGTCTGCCGCTTCGACCAGCGACCTGCGGGTGTGCAGGTTCGCGATCTCCAGGTGGTTCCGTCGCCGCGCAACGATCAGGGACGACAGGACGGTTACCAGGGTGAAGCCGAGCTGCGCCGGGCCTCGAAGGAGCGTGAGCGCCGGTTGCTTCGCCGCGACGAACGCGGCCAGCGCGAGCCACGCGAACGCGACGAGCGCTGCAGCGCGGGACAACGGCATGAACGTGGCGAGCATCAGGCTCGTGGAACACAGCGCGAGCGACGGCAAGATCCAGGCGAGTGCGTCTATCCCGGTGCTGGGCACCAGAAGCGTCGCGACAGCGACGAGGACGCCGGCGGAGAGCAGAACCGCGATCGATCGAAGCAACAGCACGCGGAACCCCGATGCAGGACTGGCTTGCGTCACCTCGAACATGGGGTCGGCCCATGGTCCGTAGGCGGCAGCGACCCCGGCCACCGGCAGGATCGGCGCGAGGATCGCGATGACCGTCAGGAGGCGGGGATCGTCGTTGCCTCCCCAGGCGGCGAAGGCCGCCGCGGCGAGCGCCGCGAGCATCCACGAAGATCGCAGGCTCGGCGTGGCGGCGACGATCCCAGCGACATCGTCGTGGACGCCGAGGCGGATCAGGGTCCGGTCCAGCGCCGGTGCGCGCCGCTCGGCTGGCACCACCTCGGATCCCGTGCCGGTCACCATCGTCGAGCGCGCGACCGAGCGCTGGGACGGGCGGGGTCGCGGTGTGCCGTCACGAGGACCGCGACCGCGAGCGCCGCAACCAGGCCCCAGTAGGCCGCAGGCGCGCCCCAGGGAGGCAGGGAGGGATCAACCGTCGGGGGTCGTCCGGCAGCCACTGGCAGGACGAGGGCGACGAAGACCACCACTGCGGCCGCGAACAACCCGCTCCGCGAGCCACCGACGACGCGAACGGCGGCCGCCCCGGCACCGAGCGCGACGAGCACGAGCGCCCCGAAGGAAATAGTCATGGCGCCGGTCGGTCCCGTCAGCGGCCCGATCCACGTACAGGCGAACCACGCCGAGGCCGCGGCTGGCACGGCGATGGCGGCTCGGACCCCTCGTCGCAGAAGGAGCGGGGTCGCCGAGCCGCTGCTGGTCTCGGCGGCCGGATCGTCGAACAGGAAGCACAGCCACACACAGAGCAGGGCGGTGGCGACCGGGAGGGCGAAGCTCGCCGGGTTAGCGCCCTTGCGTCCACCCGTCCATACAGCGAGGGCTGCGACGCCGGCAACAACCGTGAAGGATCCCCAGCGGATCGTGCGCGCGCTGGGCGGCACGAGGAGGGTTCCCTGGTCGCATCGCACGCCCGAGGCGCTGCTCATCAATACCCGCCGGGAGGCGTCTGCTGCACGATCGCGAAGATGCCGAACACCAGCGCGATGCCGGCGATCGCGAAGCGAGACCGGGTTCGACGGTCGCGAGCCAACGCGAGCGCGACCCACATGGTGAGCGCAGCCGCGATGTAGGCCATGTGCCATCCCGGGGCGATCCCGGATGAGCGCGGCATGATCCAAGGGGCCACCCACCCGATCGGCGTGAAGATGTACGCGGCGATGATCAGCGGTCCCCCGAACAGGCTCGGGAACCAGCGGCCAACCGCGATGGCGCTCGTTCCTAGGGCTAGGATCGCGAGCGGGAACTGCACCATCAGGAAGCCGTCGACGTGCGGACCGATGTCCGGGTCGCGGCCGAAGACCCACCACGCGATCGCGGTGAGCGCCACCGCGATCGAGCCCGGGCCAAGGACCATGCCGGCCAGCGAGCCGGCCGTACGGGTTTCAGGGGGAGAGGGCAGAGACCCGTAGAGCTCCAGCATCTGGTCGCGCCGAGGCCGGAGCGCGGCGATGTTGGCGCTCAGGAGCGTGCCCACCACCGCCCCCATCAGGAGACCTCCCGCCAGCCAGAGCCCCACCCGGCTCCCACCGGTGCCGCCGAACCCGAGGACCCCCCTGAACAGCAGCAGCCCGAACAGCAGGGAGACCCCGTACACCGGATGCGTGAGCATCTTGCGGGCCTCGACCCCCCCGATCGCTGAGATCCCTGCGAACGACGGTCGAGCCGGGACCACGGGGATCGCCGAGGCCCGAGCGCCCGAGCGCACGTCACGCAGCGACGCCACCATCACGCCGCCTCTCCCTCTGCGAACGCGCGCTCGCCGACGAGCAGCAGGTAGCCGTCCTCCAGCGTTGGCGCCACCAGATCAGCACCTTCTGGCGCATCGCCGATGTTGCGGTGCGCACCGTCCGGGTTGCGCCAGGAGAGCCTCGCGTGGCCCGCGCGCTGGGCCGAGAGCCATACCCGCCCTGCTGCGACCTCCGTGAGGTCCTTCGGCGTCCCCTCGAACAGGGCGCGGCCGTCGAGCATCACGACAACGCGCGGGCACAGGGCCGCGACGTCCTCGGTCTGGTGCGTCGAGAGCAGCACCGTGCGATCGGCCGCTCGCTCCGAGACGATCTCGCGGAACCGCAACCGCTGCTCGGGGTCGAGGCCTGCCGTCGGCTCGTCCAGCACCAGCAGGTCGGGATCGCCCAGCAACGCCTGTGCGAGCGCGACCCTACGGCGCATCCCTCCGGAGAGGGCCCTGATCTTGCGGTCCTTGACGGAGTCGAGTCCTACGAGGTCCAGCACTCGGCGCACCTCGTCGTGCCGCGCCTTGCGCTCGGTCATCTCCTTGAGGATCGCGATGTAGTCCACGAACTCGAACGCGGTGAAGCTGCGATGGAAGCCGGGCTCCTGCGGCATGTAGCCGAGGCGCCGGCGGATCGCGAGCCGCTCACCCGACACGGAAGGGTCCCACCCCAGCATCCGCACCCGGCCGGCGTCGGGCGCGAGCACGGTGGCCGCCATGCGCAGCAGCGTGGTCTTGCCTGCGCCGTTGGGACCGAGCAGGCCGGTGATGCCCGCGGGTGCCTCGAAGCTGAGACCGGCGAGCGCGGTCGTGCGCCCGAAACGCTTATGGACATCGGTGATCTCAACCGTAGCGAGGTTCATGCGGGGATCCTTCCTTCATAGGCGGAGTGCCGGCGTGCCAGCACGACCACGGACAAGGCGACAAGGAGCACGGATACCAACTGGCCTCCCTGATGAAAGGCGGTGAGCGGATCGCCGTCCGCCACCGAAGCGATCGCGGCCACGGCCACCCAACTCAGACCGATCGCACAGGCCGACACGATCGGGCGGAACCATGTGGCGAGCGCGAGGGTGGCCAGGGTCAACCCGAGGGCGGGAAGGAGCCACAACACGACGGTCCAGCCCGTCCCCTGGAGCGCGAGCGCCGCCACGAGCCCCAGGACGAGCGAGGCGCCCAGCACGGCGCTGGC
>Ga0315278_10001343_pt1 | contig 21483 bp, 18 predicted proteins | sample YL17G06_0_MG_FD_203880 | JGI IMG/M metagenome (GOLD analysis project Ga0315278, IMG submission 203880) | Sediment microbial communities from Yellowstone Lake, YNP, Wyoming, USA - YL17G06_0 | ecosystem: Environmental > Aquatic > Freshwater > Lake > Sediment | place: USA: Wyoming | collected... | reverse complement strand
TGCGGCAGATGCTGGAAGCGGGTGTCCATTTTGGACACCAGACCCGCTTCTGGAACCCGAAGATGGCCCCCTTCATCTTCGGCGAGCGTAACAAGATCCACATTATCAACCTCGAGAGGACGCTGCCGCTATACAACGAGGCGGCGGCCTTCATCAAGGGCGTGATCGCCGACGGCGGCAAGGTGCTGTTCGTCGGCACCAAACGCAGCGCGCGCGATGCGATACAGGTCGAGGCCAGCCGTTGCGGCATGCCTTACGTCAACCAGCGCTGGCTGGGCGGCATGCTGACCAACTTCAAGACCATCCGGCAGTCGATCAAGCGACTGAAGGAACTCGAGGAGCTGCGTGATACGGGCGCACTCGAGCGGCGCAACAAGAAAGAAGCGCAGAAGCTCCGGCGCGAGCTGGACAAGTTGCTGCGCAGCCTCGGCGGCATCAAGGATATGAATGGGCTGCCGGATGCGCTCTTCGTCGTCGATGTCGGCCATGAAGAGATCGCGGTTCACGAAGCGCAGAAGCTCGGCGTCCCGGTCGTCGCGGTCGTGGACAGCAATTGCTCACCGGATGGCATCGATTACGTGATCCCCGGCAATGACGATGCGATGAAGGCCATCCAGCTTTACGCGGCGGGCATTTCCGAGGCCGTGATTGAAGGCAAGTCTTCAGTGCCGGTCGTACCGGCGGGCGAAGACGAGTTTGTCGAACTGGACGAGGAAGGCCAGCCGCGCCGCAAGGCCGCGGGTCGCGGACCGCGCAAGGCGGCAAATGTGCGCCGCAAGGCGCCCGCGCGCGCCCGCGTGCCGGCGGTTGCCGTACCGGTTGAGGCCGTTCCGGTTGCCGAAGCCGTCGCACCAGCGGCTGCCGATGCCGTCGAGCCCGCTGACCTGGCGGACGACGAAGTGATTGTCGACGAAGCGATCGTCGGGGTTTTGCCGGAAGAGGAGCACGGCAAGCCCGCGGTGCGCCGCAAACCGGGATTGAGAAAGCCCGACAAGAACGGGGAATGACGATGGCTATCACAGCCGATGCGGTCAAGACGCTGCGCGAGCGTACCGGCGCCGGCATGATGGAATGCAAGAGGGCCCTGGTCGAGACCGGCGGTGATCTGGACGCGGCCGCCGAGATCATGCGCAAGGCGGGCCTTGCGAAGGCCGACAAGAAAGCCGCGCGAATCGCGGCCGAAGGCATCGTGGTCACGGCCAGGAGCGCCGACGGCACGAAAGCGATTCTCGCCGAGGTGAACTGCGAGACGGATTTCGTCGCGCGCGAGCAGGAGTTCCAGGCGTTCGCGGCCGCCGTGGCAGCAGCGGTGATGCAGGCTTCGGTGACGACGGCCGAGGCCGCGGCGGCGCTGCTGCTCGCGGGCGGTTCGACCGTCGAAGAAGCGCGCCGGGTGCTGATTGCCAGGATCGGCGAGAACATCACGATCCGGCGCCTGGGGCGCCTGGCCGCCCCGACAGTCATCGGCAGCTACGTGCATGGAACCCGCATTGGAACGCTCGTGGGCCTGAAGGGCGGTGACGTAACGCTCGCCAGGGACCTCGCGATGCACGTGGCCGCGACGAATCCGCAGTATGTCCAGCCGTCCGACGTGCCGGAATCGACGCTCGCCAAGGAGCGCGAGATCCTGGCTGCGCAGGCGGCTGCCGAGGGCAAGCCTGCCGCGATCGTCGACAAGATGGTCGAGGGGCGGCTGCGCAAGTACCTGGCGGAAATCTGCCTGACCGGCCAGCCATTCGTGAAGGACCCGGAGACCACGGTCGGCAAGCTCCTCGATGCTGCCGGGGCCACGGTCACCGGTTTCATGCGCTACGAGGTCGGCGAGGGCATCGAGAAGAAGCAGGAAAATTTCGCTGAGGAAGTGATGGCGCAGGTCAAGGCCGCGGAGGCTCGACGCTGAGGCGACTTGGTGCCGACTTGGTGCCGGGTCGTACTTTCGTAGTTATTGACAGGCAGGTGCCGGGTTATACATTCGCAGTCCCAATAACTACGAAAGTACGACCCGGCACCCGATAGGGGGATGGGCATGGCGGAACCGCAGGCCCGGAAATCGCTTTCGCGGATACTGCTGAAGGTCAGCGGCGAGGCATTGCTCGGCGCCGAAGACTATGGCATTGACCCTGTGGTCCTCAAGCGGGTTGCAGGCGAGATCCGCGACGTCATGGCGCGCGGCGTCCAGGTCGCCGTGGTGATCGGCGGCGGCAACATTTTCCGGGGCAAGGGTCTTGCACGCGCCGGCATGGACCGCGTGACTGCCGACCACATGGGCATGCTGGCGACGGTCATGAATGGGCTGGCGCTGCAGGACGCGCTCGAGTCACTCGGAATCTTTGCGCGGGTGATGTCGGCGGTGCGCGTGCAGGAGGTCTGCGAAGACTACATCCGGCGCCGCGCGGTGCGGCACCTGGAAAAGGGCCGCTGCGTGATTTTCGCCGCCGGCACCGGCAATCCCTTCTTCACGACCGATACGGCGGCATCGCTGCGCGCAATCGAGATCGGCGCCGACCTGTTGCTGAAGGCGACCAAGGTCAACGGAATCTACGATGACGACCCGGTGCGCAACCCGCGCGCGCAGCGTTACCGGACCCTTTCATTCGACAAGGTCCTCGACGACCGCCTTGGCGTCATGGACGCGACGGCGATCGTCATGTGCCGCGACAACGGCTTGTCGCTCCGGGTTTTCAACCTGATGAATGAGGGCGACCTGATGCGCATCATCGATGGCGAGGACGTCGGAACACTGGTCGCCAACGGCCTGTAGCCGGATACAGCGAGGACACAGTCATGAGCGAGGAGATGAGTGGTGACGCGACACAGCGCATGTCCCGATGTGTCGCAGGATTGCGGGACCACTACCGCAAGATGCGCACCGGTCGCGCCAACACCGGCCTGCTCGAGGGCATCAAGGTCGAGTACTACGGCACCGAGGTGCCGCTGAATCAGGTCGCGAATGTCACGGTGGAGGATGCGCGGACACTTGCGGTCACGCCCTGGGACAAGTCGGCCGTACACGCGGTCGAAAAGGCGATCCTGAAGTCTGATCTTGGCCTGACGCCCAATACGGCCGGCCAGGTCATCCGATTGCCACTGCCGCCGATGACCGAGGAACGGCGACGCGAGCTGACCAAGGTCGCGCGTCACGAGGCCGAGAATGCGCGGGTTGCGGTCCGTGCCGTGCGCCGTGACCTGATGAACGAACTGAAGGAAATGCTGAAGGAGAAGCTGATCTCCGAGGACGATGACCGTCGTTCCCAGGACGAGATCCAGAAACTGACCGACCGGCATGTGCACGAAATAGACGCCGTGCTCGCCGAAAAAGAAAAAGAACTGCTGCAGGTCTGAAATGCCGGCACCCGCCATTGAACAGCCGAGCGCAGGGCCGGTGCCGCGCCATGTCGCGGTGATCATGGACGGCAACGGCCGCTGGGCCGAGCAACGCTCGCTGCCGCGCGCAGCGGGCCATCGTGCCGGCGTCCGCACGGTTCGATCGACGATCGAGCATTCGGTGCGACGCGGTGTGGACGCACTAACCTTGTTCGCATTCTCGAGCGAGAACTGGCAGCGGCCGGCCGAGGAAGTCGGCGTGCTGATGCGGTTGTTCCTCGAAGCGCTCGATCGCGAGGTCGCGGAGCTGGACGCCAATGGCGTGCGGCTGCGGTTTATCGGCGATCGCACGCGTCTTGCGCCGGCGCTGGTCGAGAGGATGGCTGCTGCGGAAGCGCGCACCGCAGGTCACCGGCAGCTGGATCTGGTCGTTGCCGTTGCCTATGGCGGCCGCTGGGATCTCGCGCAGGCCGCGCAGCGGCTCGCCCGCAAGGTTGAGGCTGGCACGCTGGAACCGGGAAGTATCGATGAGGCCGCATTCGCCGAATGCCTGACGACGGCAGGCCGCACGGAGCCTGATCTTTTCATCCGCACGGGCGGAGAGCGGCGCATCAGCAATTTCCTGTTGTGGGACCTCGCCTACACCGAGTTCTGGTTCACCGACACGCTATGGCCGGACTTCGACGAATCGACTTACGAGGGCGCGCTTGCTGACTTTGCCGGCCGCCAGCGCCGGTTTGGCCGCACGGCTGCGCAGCTGGAGAGCAGCTGATGCTCGCGCAGCGGGTCATGACTGCAATCGGACTCGTCGCAGTGCTCGCGGTCGTCCTGCTGCTGCTGCCGCCGATGTACGCGGTCGTGGCGCTCGCCGTGATGATCCTGGCCGGCGCCTGGGAATGGGCGGCGCTCACCGGACTCGAGTCGACGGCAGCGCGTATCGCCTTCACCGGCGCCTGCGCCCTCGTGATGGGCGCTCTATGGTGGTTCGCGGCGAATGGTCTCGACCGCTTCGAATCGATCCTGATCGTCACGATGCTCGGCTGGATTCCACTGTTCGGCTGGATCCTGCTGGCGCCCCGGCACGGCCATCGAGGCTTCGCCGTCATCGCCGGTCTCTGGGCGCTCGCGCCGACCTGGCTCGCGCTGGCGCGCCTGTATCTGCAGGCAGACCATGGCCGCGAACTGGTCGTGTTCGCGCTGGTCCTCGCCTGGGCCGCCGACATCGGGGCCTATTTTGCCGGCCGGTACTTCGGTCGCCTGCGTCTCGCGCCGTTTGTCAGTCCCAACAAGACCTGGGAAGGCGTGCTCGGCGGCCTGTTCGCGGGGTCGCTGGTCGCGCTGGCGGGCACTGCCTGGTTCGAATTGCCGCCACTCGGGTTCCTGTCGCTATGCATCGCAGCGGTGCTGGTGTCGGTGGTCGGTGACCTCGTTGAGAGCATGTTCAAGCGCCAGCGTGGCATGAAGGACAGCGGCAGCATTCTGCCCGGCCATGGTGGCGTGCTGGATCGCATCGACAGCCTGACCTCCTCAGTGCCTCTGCTGGCCTTGGGCTTCTGCTGGCTTGGGCTCGTGACATGAGGGGCCTGGTTGTGCTGGGCTCGACGGGCTCGATCGGGGAGAACACGCTCGACGTTGCGGCACGCCATCCCGACCGTTTCCGGATCGTGGCCCTTGCAGCCCGCGCCAATGACAAGGCCCTCGCACAGCAATGCCTGCGCTTCCGGCCGGCGATTGCAGCCATGCTGGACGGGACTGCGGCTGCAAGGCTCACGGAGCGACTGGCCGCGGCGGGTTGCGACACCCGTGTCCTGGCAGGGCCCGAGGCATTGCTGACGGTCGCAACGCTGCCGGAGGCGGAACTCGTGATGGCCGCCATCGTGGGCGCGGCCGGTCTTGCCCCGACAATGGCCGCAGCCGCTGCCGGGAAGCAACTGCTGCTCGCCAACAAGGAAGCCCTGGTGCTGGCCGGCGCACTCTTGATCGATGCGGCGCGCAAGTCGGGCGCCCGGATCCTGCCGATCGACAGCGAGCACAACGCAGTCTTCCAATGCCTGCCGCCTGATCACGGGCGTGGTGGGCTGCCGCCCGGTGTGACCCGCATTCTGCTGACGGCGTCGGGTGGCCCATTCCTGAAAATGCGGCGCCAGGACTTCGCCTCGGTGACCCCCGAACAGGCGATCGCCCATCCCAACTGGCGCATGGGCCGCAAGATCTCCGTGGATTCTGCAACCTTGATGAACAAGGGCCTGGAACTGATCGAGGCCTGCCACTTGTTTGGTGTCGGACCGGATCGCGTCAAGATCGTCATACACCCGCAGAGCATCGTCCATTCACTGGTCGAGTTCGACGACGGATCGGTGCTCGCGCAGCTCAGTCATCCGGACATGCGCGTACCGATTGCCCATGCGCTCGGCTGGCCGGATCGGATCGCATCCGGTGTACAATCGCTGGACCTCGTGCAGGTTGCGCAATTGTCTTTCGAAGCCCCTGATCTGGAACGATTTCCTTGTCTGGGGCTTGCGGTCAAGGCGGCCCGCGCCGGCGGCACGGCACCGGCTGTCGTCAATGCCGCCAACGAGGTGGCAGTTGCGGCCTTTCTCGAACGGAGTCTGAACTTTGACGACATTGCGACAGTCATTGACAGCGTGTTGCAACAGCATCAGGTGACGCCGGTTCGAACCCTGGACGACGCACTGGCCGCTGATGCCTGGGCGCGCGACCGGGCGGGCGCTGCGCTTTCCACCCGCCTGGCGGCTGACGCATGAATCTTGGCGTCACCACGCTGCTGGCATTCGTCTTCGCGATCGGTGTGCTGGTCTCGGTGCACGAGTTCGGCCACTACTGGGTTGCGCGAAGGCTCGGATTCAAGGTGCTGCGCTTCTCGATCGGCTTCGGCAAGCCGATCCTGAAGCGCGTCAGCCGCCATCCCGACCACATCGAATACGTGCTGGCGGCAATCCCGCTGGGCGGTTACGTGCGCCTGCTCGACGAGCGCGAGGGTCCGTTGCCACCGGGCGAGGAACATCGGGCATTCAACCGCCGGCCGCCGCTGTTGCGCATCCTCGTGCTGCTGGCGGGTCCCTGCGCGAATTTCCTGTTCGCAATCGCGGCGTACTGGGTCCTGTTCGTGTACGGAATCCCGGGGCTCAAGCCGGTGGTTGGCGTGGTCGCCGAGGGTTCCTTCGCATCCGCGGCGGATATCCGGCCGGACGATGAACTCATCCGCGTTGCAGGCCGCATGACGCCGACGCGCCAGGCGGCGGTGCTCGGTATCCTGGAAGAGGTGGCGGACGGCGGTCGCGTGCCGCTGACCGTGCGTGGGCGTGACGGTGGCGAGCGGGATGTGGAGATCGTCGTTCCGGCCGTCGAGCAGCGCGCGTTGACCGAACCCGGGGCCCTGCCATTCGGCCTGGGGCTGTCTTTCTGGACTCCGCCGCTGCCGGTCGTGGTCGGATCATTGACGAGCGGTGATCCCGCCCAGCGTGCCGGTATCGCGCTGGGTGACCGGATTGTCGAAATGGACGGCCGGCCGGTCGCCGACTTCGCGGAATTCGTTGCGGCGATACGGGCGCGTCCCGGCATGAGCACGCAACTGGTGGCGCTGCGCGACGGAAGCCGGCTGTCATTCACGCTGGTGCCGAAACTCGTCGTCAGTGACGGCAAGTCCATCGGACAGATCGGCCTTGGCGTGGACGTGAGGGCCATTCCGGAATTTCCGGAATCGATGCGGACCGTGGAGCGTCATGGCGTATTCGCAGCCTTCGCACCGGCCGTCCTGGAGACCTGGGACAAGAGCGCCCTGACCATGCGATTCCTGTGGCGCATGGTGACGGGCCACGTCTCGACCAAGAACATCTCCGGCCCGATCAATATTGCGCAGTACGCAGGTCTGACGGCGCACGAGGGCTTCGACTACTATCTCGGTTTCCTGGCGCTGGTCTCGATCTCGCTCGCGGTGCTGAACCTGCTGCCGATACCGGTGCTGGACGGCGGCCAGATCGCGTACCAGCTGTTCGAAATGGCCAGGGGCGGCCCGCTGCCGATGCAGGCGCAGGTGCTGGGGCAGAAACTGGGTATCGCAATGCTGATGCTGCTGATGGGCTTCGCGTTCTATAACGACATCGCGCGGCTGCTCGGCTGACCACGCAAGGAATCCAGGCGCAAATGTTTCGACTGCTCATCAGCGGCATTCTGCTGGCCTATGTACCCGCGGCTTTCGCGCAGGGCGCGGGCGCCGAATTCGTCGTGGGCGACATCCGGGTCGAAGGATTGCAGCGCATCTCGGAAGGCACGGTCTACAACTACCTGCCGGTCAATATCGGCGACCGGCTCGACCAGCGCCGGCAGCAGGAAGCGATCCGCGCGCTGTTCGCGACGGGGTTCTTCCGTGACATCGAACTGCGCCGCGACGGTTCGACACTCATCGTTATCGTGTACGAACGCCCGTCGATCGAGAGTTTCGAGATCACGGGCAACAAGGACATCAAGACCGAGGATCTGCAGAAGTCGCTGCGCTCGGTCGGTCTTGCCGCAGGCAAGACCTTCGACCGTTCGGTGCTTGAGGAAGTCGAGGGCTACCTCACCGACCAGTACTTCAGTCGCGGCAAGTACGCGGTCCGCATCGATCCCAAGGTGGAGGAAGTGCCGGGCAACAAGGTCAAGATCAAGATCGAGGTCGTCGAAGGCAAGCGCGCGCGCATCCGCCAGATCAACATCGTCGGCAATACCGCCTACGAGGACAAGGAGCTGCTCGACGGATTCGAGTTGAAGACGCCGGGATGGCTGTCCTGGTACAAGCAGAACGACCGCTATTCACGCGAATCCCTGCAGGGCGATATCGAGAAGCTGCAGTCCTGGTACCAGGACCGCGGCTACGCGAATTTCGACGTGGGGTCCACTCAGGTCGCGATCGCGCCCGAGAAAGGCGATATTTTCATCACGATCAATGTCAATGAGGGCGAGGTCTACAAGGTCGGCGAGGTGAAGCTTGCCGGCACGATGAAGGTTCCGGAAGCCGCATTGCGCCGGCTGCTGGTGGTGCAGCCCGGCCAGACTTATTCGCGAAAGCTGATCACGCAGACTCAGGAGCTGCTGGCATACCGGCTTGGGGTCGAAGGCTACGCATTCGCCAAGATCGATCCGGTGCCACAGGCGGACGAGGAGCATAAGACCGTCAACCTGACGTTCTTCGTCGATCCCGGCAGTCGGGCCTATGTGCGACACATCAATTTCATCAATACCAGCGCGATCAATGACGAGGTGCTGCGCCGCGAGTTGCGCCAGCTCGAGGGTTCCTACCTGTCGAATGCGTTGCTGGATCGCTCCAAGGAGCGGCTGGCGCGCCTGCCCTACATCGAAAAGGTCGAATACGAGTCGACGCCGGTAGCGGGCACGCCGGACCTCGTGGACGTGGATTTCGACATCAAGGAAGGCCTGCCTGGACAGTTCAGCGGCGGCATCGGCTACTCGCAGTCGCAGTCGTTCATGCTGAACGGCAGTTTTGTGCATTCCAACTTCATGGGATCCGGCGAACGACTGGCCGTCGAACTTGTAGCGGGACAGTACTCGCAGACCTACAGTATTTCGCATACGGATCCGTATACGAGCGTGGACGGTCTGTCGCGTACTACCAGCCTGCAGTACCGCGACATCACGCAGTACGTCTCGGCGGCATCGGATTTCTCGACCACGACGATGTCTGCCTCGATGGAATTTGGCTATCCCATCACCGAATTCCAGAGCCTGCGGTTCGGACTGATCGCCCAGATGTCCGACCTTGTCGTCAATCCGCGACAAAGCGCGCCAGAAGCGGTGGCGTGGGTGACGCACAATGGCAATCCGTATACGCGTGTGATTGATGGCATAGCCATCAATCCCGACTGTGAAGCCCCGCCACCTCTTGCGTCGATTGTATGCGGCACGAAATTCAATACTTTCGAACTGGTCTCCGGCTGGTTTTTTGACTCGCGAAATCGCGCGATCTTCGCGGATCGTGGCATGCGGCATTCCCTCTCGCTGTCGGTGACCGCGCCGGGCAGCGAGGTGAACTACTTCGCCTTCAATTACGATTTCCTGCAGCTGGTTCCGTTGTGGAAGCGTTGGACGGCCGCCTTCAGCGGTGCGTTCGCCTATGGTGAAGCGCTTGGCAACGACACGACGGCGCTGCCTCCCTACCGGCAGTTTTTTGCGGGCGGGCCTGAATCGGTGCGTGGTTTCACGGAGAGCCGGCTCGGCCCGAAAGATAGCTTTGGAAATCCCTATGGCGGCAACCTGAAGGTCGTCGCCCACGCCGAGCTCCTGCTGCCGGTGCCCCAGAAATGGCGGGCCAGCACGCGCATGAGTGTGTTCTTTGACCTTGGCAATGTGTTCTCGCAGGGCGGCGGCGTCAAATTCGTCGGCCGCGACCGGGTCACGCCAGTCGACTATAAGTTCGATTACAATGAGCTGAAGCAATCCACGGGCGTTGCGGTTCAATGGCTTGCGCCACTGGGCGTGTTCCGGTTCAGCTATGCCATCCCGCTGAATGAGTACCGCGGCGACAGAATACGCTATCCGGATGAGGTAGAAAGTTTCCAGTTCACGATCGGTTCCGCTTTCTGACGAGTCGAGACAAGATGACAAACATGATCAGGCATTCCATTCCCTGCGCGCTGCTGCTTGGCGCCGCGCTTGTCGCCACACCGCTGGTCGCTGACGCCGAAGTCAAGATCGGCTACGTGAATACCGGAAAGCTCCTTGAGGAATCGCCGCAGGCGCGCGCGGCCCAGCAGGCGCTCGAGGGCGAGTTCCTGCCGCGGCAACGCGATCTGGCAAGCCAGCAGAAGGCGCTGCAGGAGAAAGGCGACAAGCTGAAGCGGGAAGCGGCCGTGATGTCCGAGGTGGACCGCACCAAGGCCGAGCGGGAGATTCGCGACGGTGAGACCAACCTGTCGCGGCGCTTCAGTGAACTCCAGGAAGACGCAAATCTCCGGCGCAACGAGGAATTCGGCAAGGTCCAGCGCGCGCTGCTGCAGGAAGTGCAGGCCTATGCACGCGCCAATGGCTATCAACTGGTCGTCAGCGACGGGGTGTTGTTCGCGGCCGAGGCAGTGGACATCACGCCGCAGATGATCGCCGCCGTCAAGGCCAAGGCGCCGGCACCAGCGCCCGCTCCAGCGCCCAAGAACTGAGCGGCAGGCCACCGCCAGTGGGGAACGCCGCCATGGCGATCACGCTCGGCGAGCTTGCGGTTCGCTTCGGTCTGGAACTCTCCGGTGATCCCGGTCTCACGATCCAGGCCATCGCCCCACTGACGACCGCGACGCCGGGCACCCTCACTTTCTGCAGCAATGCGAAGTACCGCCGCCTGCTTGCGTCCACGCGTGCAACCGTCGTCGTCCTCACACGCGAAATGCTTCCGGATTGTCCTGTTGCCGCGCTGATCAGCCCGCATCCCTATGCGGCCTACGCGCGCATCGCGGCGGCCATGCACCCGCGGCCGGCGGTTGTCGGTGGTGTCGCGCAGGGCGCCAGCATTGCGCCCGGCGCAATCATTCCGGCGAGTGCGTGGGTCGGGGCCAATGCCGTGATCGGTGCGGGCGTCGTGATCGGCGAGCGCTGCTTCATCGGGCCCAACTCGATCATCGAGGAGGGGGCACGGCTTGGCGATGACTGCCGGTTGCAGGCCGGCGCGACGATCTGCCATCACGTGATTGTTGGCGCGCGCTGCGTATTCAAGCCAGGTTGCGTCGTCGGCAGCGACGGATTTGGCTTCGCGCCAGCGCCCGACGGTTTCGTCAAAGTTCCGCATCTCGGCAGTGCGCGGCTCGGCGACGATGTCGAGGTCGGCTCGAATACCACGATCGATCGCGGCACCATCGAGGACACGGTCATCGACGATGGTGTCAAGATGGACAACCAGGTACAGGTCGGCCATAACTGCCGCATCGGCGCACACACGGTGCTCGCGGGCCGCGTCGGCATTTCCGGCAGTACGATCATTGGGCGTCGGTGCATGATTGGCGGTGCATCCGGCACCGCAGGGCATCTCGAGATCGGCGACGACGTCGTGGTGACCGGCTACACAATGGTGACGCACTCGATTCCGGGGCCGGGCACTTACTCGTCCGGCATGCCCGCGATCCAGGCGATCGATTGGCGCCGCACGGTGGCGCGGCTGCGCCGACTGGACGCGCTCGAACGCCGTCTGGCGCGGCTGGAGCGGGGTGGCGACGGTGCCGAGCAGGAGACTGACGAATGAGTGAAGGCTTCCCGATGGACATTCATGCGGTGCTCAAGCAGCTGCCGCATCGCTACCCGTTGCTGCTGGTCGATCGGGTCATCGAATGCGTGCCGGGCAAGCGCATCCACGCGATCAAGAATGTCACGATCAACGAGCCATTCTTCCCGGGGCACTTCCCCCATCGGCCGGTCATGCCGGGGGTCATGGTCCTCGAGGCGCTCGCGCAGGCCGCAGGCATCCTGGCATTCAAGACGGCAGGAATTGTGCCGGACGAGCACACGCGCTTCTACTTCGTCGGCATCGACAAGGCGCGCTTCCGCCGCCCGGTCGAACCCGGTGACCAGCTGATACTCAAGGCGACACTCGAGCGCGCCATGCGCGGCATCTGGAAATTCTCGACGGTCGCCGAGGTCGACGGGGAGGAAGTCGCCTCGGCCATCATGTTGGTTGCGCCGGAGGTCAAGACGTGATCGATTCGCGCGCCATCATTGCGCCGGACGCCATACTCGGCGAGGGCGTGGAGGTCGGCGCCTACACGATCATCGGCGCCGGGGTCCGCATCGGCGCGGGCAGCTGGATCGGCCCTCATGCCGTCATCAATGGGCCGACAACGCTTGGTCTCGAAAACAAGGTTTTCCAGTTTGCGTCGGTCGGCGATGCGCCCCAGGACAAGAAGTACCGCGGAGAACCGACCCGGCTCGAAGTCGGCGACCGGAATGTGTTCAGGGAATTCTGCTCGGTCAATCGCGGGACGGCCGCGGGCCGCGGGGTCACGAAAATCGGCGACGACAACCTGTTCATGGCTTATTCGCATGTAGCGCACGATTGCATCGTCGGCAGCAACTGCGTGATGGCGAACTGCACCGCGCTTGCGGGGCATGTCGAGCTCGGTGACTGGGTGATCCTGTCGGGCTACGCCGGCATCCACCAGTTCTGCAAAGTGGGCTCGCACTCTTTCCTCGCCAACAATGCCGCCGTCACGCGCGACGTTCCGCCCTACCTGCTGGTCGCCGGCACGCCCGCGGAACCGAAAGGTGTCAACAGCGAGGGCCTCAAGCGACGCGGTTTCGGGCCGGCGCAGATCACCAACATCCGCAATGCCTACCGGCTGCTGTACCGGTCCGGGCTCAAGCTCGCAGCTGCGACCGAACAACTGCAGGCACTTGCTGCCGACCAGCCGGAACTGCTGCCATTCGTGCAATTCCTGGCGGTCAGCGAACGCAGTATCGTTCGCTGATGGCCCCAGGAAAAACGCTGACGATCGGCCTGGTCGCCGGCGAATCATCCGGTGACAATCTCGGCGCGGCACTGATCAGGGCGATCCGCGAGCGGGCGCCGGGCACGCAATTTGTGGGCGTTGCCGGCCCCGCAATGGTGGCTGAGGGTTGCGAGGCCTGGGCGCCGGCCGAGGAACTCGCGGTCATGGGCCTCTTTGAGGTCCTGCACCACCTGCCGCGCCTGATCGGGCTGCGCCGCAGGTTGCGCGGCCGCTTCCTGGCCGAGCGGCCTGACGTGTTCGTCGGGATCGATGCGCCGGAATTCAATCTGAACCTCGCTGCTGCATTGCATGCCGCGGGCATTCGCACGGTGCAGTACGTCAGCCCGCAGGTCTGGGCCTGGCGTCAGGGCAGGGCGCGACGCATGGCGGATTTTCTCGATCTCGTGCTGTGCCTGCTCCCATTCGAGGCGCAGGTCTATGACCGGGCCGGCCTGCGTGCAATTTTTGTCGGCCACCCGCTGGCGGACCAGTTGCCGCTGGTGCCGGACCGCGCGGCCGCGCGCGCAACGCTCGGCTTGCCGGCCGATTCCCGGATCGTGGCCGTGCTGCCCGGGAGTCGGGTCGGAGAAGTTGCGCGCCTGGCCGGGGATTTTGCGGGGGCGATCGGCTGGCTGGCAGGGCGGCGCCCCGGGCTTCAATTTGTCGCGCCGATGGCGAATCTGCAGACCAGGGCAATTTTCGAGCAGGCTTTGGCACGGCACGCACCCGGCGCGAAGGTCCAGGTGATCGAGGGGCAGTCACGAACTGCGCTCACGGCCGCCGATGCGGCACTGGTCGCGTCCGGAACTGCGACGCTCGAGACGCTGCTCTGCAAGCGGCCGATGGTCGTTGCCTATCGCCTCGGCTGGATGACGGCGCTGGTGCTTCGGTCACTGCAATTGCTGAAGGCGCCGTATTTTGCACAGCCGAATCTCCTCGCGGGCAGGCTGGTCGTCCCGGAACTGGCCCAGGGTGAAGTCAGGCCCGAACGCCTGGGCCGCGAGATCGAGCGCTGGCTCGATCAACCCACCGAAGTCGCAGCCCTCACGGAGCAGTTCGCGGCCATACATCGCCAGTTGCGGGCGGGTGCCAGCGAACGCGCGGCCGAGGCGATCCTCGAACTGGCGCGCGGTTCCGGCGCGTGACCGCAGTGCGGTCGCCATTGCCGGCCTGCGGCCCGGTGGCCGGCGTGGACGAAGCCGGCAGGGGGCCACTGGCCGGGCCAGTCGTGGCCGCTGCGGTGATCCTCGATCCCACCCGGCCGATCCAGGGCCTGCGGGATTCCAAGGCGCTTGCGGAGCCCGCGCGCATCAGGCTTGCGGCCGAAATCCGGGGGCAGGCGCTGGCCTGGGCGATCGGCTGGTCGGATGCAGGAGAGATCGATGTGCTCGACATCCTGCAGGCGACCCTGCTTGCCATGCGCAGGGCCCTGCAGGGGCTCGCCCTGGTGCCCGGCCACGTTCGTGTCGACGGCAACCGCTGCCCCTCGGTATCGATGCTGGGGTTCCCCTGCAGTGTCGAGGCGATTGTCGGGGGCGATAAGCGGATCGCCGAGATCAGCGCCGCCTCGATCCTCGCCAAGACCAGCCGTGACGCCTGGATGACCCGCGCAGCCCTGATTTACCCGGGCTACGACTTCGAGCGGCACAAAGGCTACCCGACGCCGGATCACCTGCGCCTGCTGGCTGCGCGTGGACCCTGCCGCCTGCACCGGCAGAGCTTTGCGCCAGTAAGATCACTCCATGCGCCGAGCTGACACCAGGGACCTGGGCCCGACATTCGTACACCTGCGGCTCCATACCGAGTATTCGCTGGTGGATGGCATCGTGCGCGTGCCCGCACTGATGAAGGCCGTGGTTGAGGCAGGCATGCCGGCGGTTGCGCTGACCGACCAGAGCAACCTGTTCGCGATGGTCAAGTTTTACCGTGAAGCACAGCGGCACGGCGTCAAGCCCGTCATCGGTGTCGATGTCTGGCTGCGCGAGGACGGGGATCGGACCGAGCCTGTCCGGCTGACGCTGCTTGCGCAGAACCTCGCCGGCTATCGCAACCTGACGAGGCTCGTGTCGCGAAGCTATCTGGAGGGTCAGGAACGTGGCCGGCCGCTGCTTGAGCGGGCCTGGCTCGACCAGGCCACGACCGCCGGTCTCATCGCACTTTCGGGGGCGGGCGAAGGAGATGTCGGCCGGGCATTGGCCGCCGGTCGCAGCGAGGAAGCACGGGCCCTGCTCGCCGCGTGGCTCGCGCTCTTCGGTGACCGCTATTACCTGGAGATCCAGCGCACCGGACGGGCCGGTGAGGATGCGCATATCAACGAAGTGCTTGCGCTCGTCGCGCTGTTGCCCGCGCCGATCGTCGCAACCAACGATGTGAGATTCCTCACGCGCGACGAGTTCGAGGCACACGAAGCCAGGGTCTGCATCCATGACGGCGCACGGCTCGATGATCCGGGCCGGCCGCGCCGCTACACGGCGGAGCAGTACCTGAAGAGCCCGTCCGAGATGGCGGAGCTCTTTACCGATCTCCCGGAGGCGCTTGCGAACAGCGTCGAGATCGCGCGGCGTTGCTCGCTTGCGTTGACGCTGGGACGGAGCTTCCTGCCGGTTTTCGCAGTGCCGGACGGTTCCACGGTGACCGAGTACCTGCGCGTGCTGGCCGAGCAGGGGCTCGGCACGCGGCTCGCATCACTTGCGGCGGAACCCGCTCTCGTGATCAGGCCGGTCGAAGAAGCTCGGTACCACCAGCGCCTCGCAGACGAGTTGCGGGTCATCTGCGAGATGGGCTTCGAGGGCTACTTCCTGGTGGTCGCCGACTTCATCCGCTGGGCGCGCGGGCAGGGGATTCCCGTGGGGCCGGGACGCGGATCCGGCGCGGGCTCACTGGTCGCATGGTCCCTCGCGATCACGGATCTTGATCCGCTGCAGCACGACCTGCTGTTCGAGCGATTCCTGAATCCGGAACGGGTCTCGATGCCGGATTTCGACATCGACTTCTGCATGGCGCGCCGGGACCAGGTCATCGACTACGTCGCGGAGCGCTATGGGCGCGATCGTGTTTCGCAGATCATCACATTCGGGTCGCTGGCGGCACGCGCGGTCGTGCGCGATGTCGGGCGGGTGCTCGGGCATCCCTACGGCTTCGTCGACAGTGTCGCAAAGCTGATCCCGTTCGAGCTCGGGATCACGCTCGCCGAAGCGCTCGAAAAGGAGCCGGAGCTCGCGCGGCGCTACCGTGCCGAGGATGAAGTCCGCGACCTCATCGATCTCGCGCAGAAGCTGGAAGGCCTCGCGCGCAATGCCGGCACGCATGCGGGCGGCGTCGTGATCGCACCCTCGGTGCTGACCGATTTCAGCCCGCTCTATCGCGAACAGGGCGCGGGCAGCATCGTCACGCAATTCGACAAGGACGACGTCGAGCAGATCGGGCTCGTCAAATTCGATTTCCTCGGGCTGCGGACGCTGACGATCATCGACTGGACCGTAAAGCTCGTGAATGCGGACCGGCAAGTGGCCGGGGAGCCACTGCTCGATATCGCGCGTCTGCCGCTGAATGACCCGGATACTTACAAGATGCTGAAGACCTGCCGGACCACGGCGATCTTTCAGCTCGAGTCGCGCGGCATGAAAGACCTGGTGCGCAAGTTGCAACCGGATTGCTTCGACGACATCGTCGCTCTGGTCGCGCTGTTCCGCCCGGGGCCGCTGCAGTCGGGCATGGTGGATGATTTCATGACGCGCAAGCATGGGCGCAGCGACGGGCCGATCGACTACCTGCATCCGAGCCTGACCGAAATCCTGAAGCCGACCTATGGCGTGATCCTGTACCAGGAACAGGTCATGCAGATCGCGCAAATCCTGTCGGGCTACACGCTGGGTGGCGCCGACCTGCTGCGGCGCGCCATGGGCAAGAAGAGCCCGGAAGAGATGGCGACGCAGCGCTCGGTGTTCATTGATGGCGCCATCGCGCGCGGTGTCTCACCGCCGCGTGCCGCGCAGATCTTCGAGTTGATCGAGAAATTCGCCGGTTACGGCTTCAACAAGTCGCACTCCGCGGCCTATGCGCTGCTTGCCTATCAGACCGCCTGGCTCAAGACCCATTACCCGGAAGCATTCATGGCAGCCGTGTTGTCATCCGACATGGACCACACCGACAAGGTTGTTTCATTCATCGATGAATGCCGCGGGATGGGCCTGGAAGTATTGCCACCCGACGTCAATCACTCGGTGTACCAGTTCACCGTGGCCGGTCCGGGTTCAATCCGCTATGGCCTCGGCGCGGTCAAGGGTGTCGGCCAGGGCGCTGTCGACACCATCGTCGGGGAACGCACGCGCGCCGGGGCATTCCGGGATCTTGCTGATCTCTGCGGTCGCGTGGACCTGCGTCAGGTCGGACGCAGGACCCTCGAGGCGATGGTCAAGGCGGGATGCTTTGACGGCTTCGGGCCGAATCGCGCGACGCTCGCCAGCATGCTGCCGGCAGCGATGCAGCTTGGGGAGCAAAGCACGCGCGCCGTCGCGGCGGGCCAGGACGACTTGTTTGGCGGCCTGGCCGAACCGGCGGCGGCCAATGTGCCGTCACCGATTGAAGTTGCGATGCTGCCCGAGTGGAGCGAGTCCCAGCGCCTGCAGGGCGAGCGCGACACGCTGGGACTCTACCTGACCGGTCACCCGATCGCGGAGTACGAACAGGAATTGCGACAGCTGGTCGCGGCGCGCATTGCGGATCTCGGCGGCCCGCGGCCTGCCGCGGGCTCGACGTCCTGGGGCGGGAGCGGCCGGAATGTGACGCTCGCGGGTATCGTGCACGAAATTCGGCGGCGCGGGCAGCGCATGACACTGGTCCTCGATGACCGCAGCGGGCGCATCGAAGTGAGCATGTTCGATGACGTCTACCAGCAGCATCGCCACGTCATCGCGCGCGATGCAATCCTCGTGGTCGAGGGCCAGCTGCGTTTCGATGAATTCATTGAGGATTGGCGTGTCAATGCGAAAAAGCTGACGCCGATCGAGGAGCTGCGCGAGCGCGAGGCGCGCCGCCTGATCATCCGCTGGCCGGGCGGGGCCGGCGACATCCGCTTCATCCAGCGGCTCGAGGAAACCTTGAAGCTATGGGCAGGCGGGCGCTGCGGCGTCGCCGTGCACTACATGGGATCGGGTGCGCGCGCGACACTCGCGCTCGGTGACGAGTGGTCGGTGCGGCCGACACGCGAACTGCTGGAGGGCCTGGGGCGGCTTGTCGGGCGCGACGGCGTGCGCATCATGTACGGCCCCCGGGGCGATTGACCCCTCTATACTCCGAATATGGCGCTGCAATTCCTCGATTTCGAGCAACCGATCGCCGAGCTGGAGGCGAAGATCGAGGAGCTGCGCTTTCTCGGTGCCGACTCCGAGCTCAACATCACCGACGAAGTCGACAAGCTGCGCGCCAGGAGCCGCGCGCTGACAAACAGTATCTTCGGCAGCCTGACTCCGTGGCAGATCACGCAACTGGCGCGCCACCCGCAGCGGCCCTATGTGCTCGATTACATCCCGCTGGTATTCACCGAATTCCAGGAACTGCACGGCGATCGCATGTATGCCGACGACCAGGCGATCGTCGCGGGGCCGGCACGCCTTGCAGGCTCGCCGGTCATGGTGATCGGGCAGCAGAAGGGCCGCGATACGAAGGAGCGGGTACGCCGCAATTACGGCATGCCAAAGCCCGAGGGCTATCGCAAGGCGCTGCGCCTGATGAAGACTGCCGAGCGTTTCGGGCTGCCGCTGGTGACGCTGATCGACACACCGGGCGCCTATCCGGGTGTCGGCTCGGAGGAGCGCAACCAGAGCGAGGCGATTGCGCGAAACCTGTTCGAGATGGCGGAGCTGCGCGTGCCGATCATCAGCTGTGTGATCGGAGAGGGCGGTTCGGGCGGTGCACTCGCCATCGGTGTCTGCGATCGGCTGCTGATGTTGCAGTACAGCGTCTACTCCGTCATCTCGCCCGAGGGCTGCGCCTCGATCCTCTGGAAGAGCGCGGACCGGCGCGAACTCGCGGCCGAGGCCATGGGCATCACGGCGGAACGCCTGTCCCGACTGAATCTCGTCGATGAAGTCATCCCCGAGCCAATGGGTGGTGCCCATCGCGATCCACAGGTGATGGCTGAGTCGCTGCGGGTAGCGCTGACCGGCCAGGTCGCAAAACTTGCGGCGCTGCCGATCGACGTGCTGCTCCAGGAGCGCCAGCGGCGCCTGCGCGGTTTCGGGGTCTACGGCGGCGTCTGAAATGGCCTTCGGCCCAGAGCGGCTGACCGCAGCGTTGTCAGCACTCGAGCCCGGGTGGCAGTCCTCGGGATTCTGCGTGGCCTTCTCCGGCGGGCTCGATTCGAGCGTGCTGCTGCATTCGCTCGCCGCGTTGCGGGCCGCCAATTCCGGGCTGCGAATTCGCGCCGTCCATGTGGATCACGGACTGCAGTCCGAAGCGGCCGCCTGGGCGGATGCCTGCGCCGGATTCTGCCGTTCATGCGAGGTCGAACTTATTGTGCTGAGGCTCGGCCTCGAGCCCGCGGCAGGCGAGAGTGTCGAGGCCGAGGCGCGCGACGCGCGCTATGCGGCGATCACCGGCATCCTTGCGCCCGCCGAATGGCTGCTCACCGCGCATCACCGTGACGACCAGATGGAAACCGTGCTGATCCAGCTCATGCGCGGCGCGGGTGTCGCCGGGCTCGCCGCCATGCCGGCCCGTGCGCGCCTGGGCCCGGGCTGGCATGGAAGGCCATTGCTCGACGTCGATCGCGCCGAGCTCGCCGCTTACGCGCGGCAGGCGGAATTGTCGTGGGTCTCGGATCCGACCAACAGCGCGACGCGATTTGACCGCGGTTGGCTGCGCGAACAGGTACTGCCGCAGCTGCGCACGCGCTGGCCACGGGCGGCGGCAACTGTTTCACGGAGCGCAAGGCATCTCGCCGAGGCCGCGCGCCTCCTGGCCGCGCTGGCGGAATCGGATTCGAAGGGTCTGCTCGACAACGGCCGGCTTGCCATCGACGGCCTGCGTCGCCTGCCGCAGGACCGGCAGGCGAATCTCCTGCGCTGGTGGATTCGTGAGCAGGGACTCGGCGCGCCGTCGGCCGCGCGCTTCGAATCCATCCTGGATGATCTGATGGAGGCGCGCGCGGATGCCGCGCCCCTGGTGCGCTGGGAGTCAGGTGAACTGCGGCGCTATCGCGACCGGCTTTACGCCATGCAGCCGCTCCCCGAGCCGCCGGCGGGGGCCTTGCATTTCGATCCGGCACAACCGGCTGGAATCGATCTTGGAGGCGGGCTGGGGCACCTCTGCCTGGCCGCGAGTGATCAGGGCGGCCTCGATCCCAGGCTGTTGCCCGAGGTGGTGGTGCGGTTTCGCATGGGCGGCGAGTCGCTGCGTCCGCATGCGGCGCGGCCACGCAAGCGCCTGAAGCAGCTATGCCAGGAGGCGGGCATCGTGCCGTGGATGCGGGAGCGCTTGCCGCTCTTTTTTGTCGGATCGAGGCTCGCTGCAGTCGGCGATTTGTGGATCGATGTGGAACTGGCCGTTGCGCCAGGAAAGCCGGCCCTGAGACCTGTATGGTCGGGTCGACCCGAACTCTTCTAGCGGACGATTACCAGCAACCAGCCGTATTGTCGGCACCGCCAGAGTCGAAGGCCGTGCGGATGCCGCGATCGGTGACGCGGAATGTGCGGCAGGCTACGTCCTGGAACTGTCTGCCGCCGGCAGCGGCTGCGGCCGAAATCGTGTAGCTCGTCACATTGGCCACATCGATCGCAAGGTTGTACCAGCCGTTTTTGCTGGCCACGGCACCCTGCAGGTTTCCGCCCGCGCAATTGTTGGCCGCGGCGATGCCGGTCGCATAAGTATTGCACTGCAGGTAGAACTTCTCCTGCTGGGTCGCAAGCGCGAGCAGCGCATCCTTGGCGTCGGAACGCTGGCTGCGCATTATGTAGGCGCGGTAGGAGGGAATGGCGATGGCGGCAAGGATGCCGATGATCATCATCACGACGAGCAATTCGATCAATGTGACGCCGTGTTGCCTGGAATGGAATTTCATTTAGTCTCTCCGGCGGGCCGCCCGGCCATTTCCGTGGCCGGGCGGCTTGCCGTTAGTTGATCCCGGTCTGCCGCCAGAAGGTCCGGACCGGCGCCAGGTTGATGCCCACGCCGCAGTTCTCGAGACCGACCAGGCACCGCGGCGGCGGCCGGCATTCGGCACCGACGCAGTTCACCGGATCGTCCGGGCTCGGGAACAGCCAGACCACTTCCGGCGCGATGCCGCCCTGTGAGAGCTCGGTGTCGCGGTCGTTGACGGAATCCGGCGGGCCGGTCGGGTTCTCCCGGTCGAGCACCGGCGCACCCGTGAAGGCGCTGACCGTGTACAGCCGGTTCGTGCCGATGCCCGGCGAGCACGAATTGCTCGAGGCTGTCGACGCCGAGTTCGGCTCGTAGGTCGAGAACTGGATCATGCTCTGCACCGTGCGTGCCTCGGACAGCGATTTCTCGCCGGTCCAGCCGGCCGACGGGCGGTGCAGATCCATGCGCCAGCCACTCGCACCTGGCGGAATCGTCGGTGCGATGTCGGTCGTCACGTCGATCAGGTTTACATCCGCCTCGGTGATCACCGTCGAGCTGTCGTACTGCGCCTGGGTCAGGCGCGCGAACGGCCGATGGTCGC
>Ga0315278_10001342_pt1 | contig 21490 bp, 14 predicted proteins | sample YL17G06_0_MG_FD_203880 | JGI IMG/M metagenome (GOLD analysis project Ga0315278, IMG submission 203880) | Sediment microbial communities from Yellowstone Lake, YNP, Wyoming, USA - YL17G06_0 | ecosystem: Environmental > Aquatic > Freshwater > Lake > Sediment | place: USA: Wyoming | collected... | reverse complement strand
AACCGCCGCGATTGGTTTCAAGCGCGGAAGGACCGCTACGACGAAGTGGTGCGAGCGCCGATGGCCGCGCTGGTCGAGAGGCTGGCGGTCGAATTCCGCGACTTCGCGCCGGACCTCGTGGCGACGCCGCGCGCGTCCATGTACCGGATCTACCGCGACACCAGGTTCAGCGCGGACAAGACGCCGCTCAAGACCCATGTCGCCGCCGTGTTTCCCCACCGGCTGCTGCCCAAGCACGAGGGCGCAGGACTGTACGTCGAGGTCGCGCCGCAGCATGTGTGGTTCGGCGGAGGAATGTACATGCCGTCGACCTCGCAGCTGCACCTGGTGCGCGAGCACATCGCCGCCAGCCACCGGCGCCTGCGCACGATCGTCGAATCCCCGGCTTTCCGTCGCGTCTTTGGCGAACTGACGGGCGAACGGCTGAAGCGCGTGCCGCTCGGCTTTCCGAAAGATCATCCGGCGGCGGAGTTTCTGAAGTTCCGGCAGTTTCTGGCCGGATGTGAGAAGCCGGCCGCTTTCGCCACGTCTCCCGGATTCTACCGGTCGATTGTGGCGTCGTTCCGGGTACTCGCACCCCTCATCGCATTTCTCAACGCGCCGCTCATCGCTTGTCGCGGACTGGGCTCCAATCCATCCGACTGGCTGTCGAGCCACTGATCGCGCGTGCGGTCGCCGGGTGCCCTGTTCTTCTCCACTCAGAACACGTTGGTGTCGACGCGGCCGAGCAGGTCGGACCCGAAGTCGTAGACGACGAGCCGGATATTCCTCGTGCCGCGGATGGCCGGGAACTCAATCAAGTACGGAAACCCGCTCTTCAGGAAACGCGCGTATTCCTCCTCGCTCGACTGCAGCGGCAGCTCCTGCATATGCGTTCCCATCGGGTTGCCCGCGCTATCGAGGCAGAAGACCGCCACGTTGAACCGGCCGACCCGCAATCCACCGAGTGTCGTGACCTTGACCTTCGACAGGTCGATCTTGCCCTCGACGGCGAGATTGACGCCCCCGCGCTGCGACGCCGACGCCTTCACCTTGATGTCGTTTACCTCGCGCCGGAAATTCGCGGCCGCGCCGAGCCGGCTGTTGGCGACAAACCCGCGTCGGTCGAACGCGCCGCTCCCCGATGCGCGGAAGTAGCCGTGCCGAAACAGCACCTTGACGTCGGGGCGGTTCACCTTCACGTCAATCGTCCGGTAGCCCCCGTCCCAGCCCGTGTTCGAAGCCCGGTAGCCGAGTACGTAGCTCGTTCTGGTCATCTCGTCCAGCCGGTCGATCACGGCCTGTCCGTTCTCCGTGATGGCCGCCAGCCCGCCCGTCAGATCTGCGATCGTCCTGAGGCTCCGGAACGACATCGCCTGCTGCGACGTGGCGTTCAGTTCCCTGCCCGACTCCGCCGCGAGCATGCCGCCGGCCTGGAGCGCGTGGATCGACACCCGCGCGTCGTTTGCGACCGATGCGAGAGCCCGATCGTTCTCGTCGCTCGGCCAGAGCAACCCCTTTTCGGTGACGAAGAGCACGTCCTTGTGGCCGTCGAATCGCCGCAGGTACTCCATCAACGCCATCAGATTGTCCTGGTCCTTGAGCGTGGTGGCGCTCGACGCCATGAAGTCGTCGAGGGACATCCCGCCAAACGCCTCGGGCTCGATCGCCTCATCCGAGGTCCGGCTGGCCGGCTTCGCGCCCGGCCCGAGCACCATCTCGTCGATCCTGGTCTGGAGCTTCCTGGGAAGCACCCTGCTGCCGTAGAGCGGCGCCATTCCGGTGGCGCCCAACTCCAGGCCCAGCGCGAAATCCACGTCCTCGTGCGACTTCTTGAACCGCTCGAGCGCCTCGGCGATCTTCTGATGGTCGGTCGTGAACGAGAGCGCACGGTCGTACGCAAACAGCGCCACCTGGTCTTGCGGCAACAGCCGGGTCTTCACGAAACGCAGCAGGCCGCTGATGTAGCCAGATGGCACTTCGAGCCGGCCCAGGCCCAGCGCGATGACGAACATGCGGCGATTCTGCGGGGACCACGCCATGCCCTTGCGGAGGGTCGGTGCCGCGTCGGGCGACGACGTGTCAGGCGCGGGCGCCTGCAAGGTGAAGTGCCGGATCTGCTGCGCAACTCCGTCCTCGGTCACGGTGAAGTCTGTCTGCTTCAGGTCGGCTACCGGCTTGCCGGACCGGTCAACCACCTGAATGTCGACGGGCACGAGGTCAAGCGGGACCTGCGCGGGCGACGCGGTCGGCGCCTGCGGCATGGCGTGCGTCGCCGGAAAGCCGACGAGCACCGACAGCAGCAGGAACGCGCAGACTGGATACACGCGTCGCGACATCGGGCACCTCTCTGGGGATAGCCGAATTTCTGACATCTTGCCCTTATCGTGAATATGGAACACAAGCCGCTGTTCCAGCCGAAACACTATCACATGCAGTGCATGACTTCTCAGGCAGGCATCGCCCGATGCCATCTGCATCCTGAAGGGTAGTCACTCCCCCGCGAGCGCACCAGAAGCAGTGTGTTCTTGAGCGGGAAGCGCAGCCGTCAGTGCAGGTCCTGCCAGCGCATGCCGGCGGCCAGCGCGCGGGCCACGCAGCGGCCGGCAGAGACGCGGGACCGTAGCTGCCGCCGCGCCGCGCGAAGCCCACGCGAATGTCGCTACCCGAGCCCACAAAATCTCTTTCGCCGCGTCCGGGCAGCAGCGGCGTCACCGGCGCAGACGCCGAGAAACCGCGCCGACTCGGACCAGATCAACTCCAGGTTCGCGCTCAACAGGTGATCGTCATCGAGCATGCTCAAGGAGACGGCGTGCCGCCCCGCCGCGAACCGCTGAACCATCGCGGGGTCAACCACATCATCTCGCCAGCCGTGAAAGATCAGCGTCGGTGCAGGGATCTGTTCGGCGAACGAATCGTACTTCTGCGCGTCTTCGTACAACGCAAAACGGATCGGCCTGACCTGGTTCAATGCGTAGTGCATCACGTCGTACCGGTCCGTCCGGCGCCATCGCTCGAGACCGGCGGTATCCAGCGGTCCGAAGCCCGATCGCCCGAAATCAAGCGCCGGGGCAAGCAGCACCAGGCGATCGACCGGCCGGCGAACCGGCTCGCCGGCATCGCGGGCCCGGGCCTGGCGGATCGCGATCTGGTACGCCACGAAGCCGCCCAGACTGGATCCCACCAGCGCCAGCGGCCCAGGTGGCAGCAGCGCCATCTCCTGTTCCACCTGCGCAATCATCCTCGACGTGGTCAGCGTCGAGAAATCGGGCTCGTTCAAATCCGGACAGCGCACATCGATGCCGAATGGCCTCAGCCGTTCGGCGAAGAACCGCGCCTTGGTCGACTCGGGAGACGAGCCGAATCCATGCAGATAAATGAGGTGTCGCACTGTGCTGGCGTCTCCCCCGTCCGACCGCTGGCAGCCCGTCATTCCGGCGAACGCCGTCCTTCGGCTTCGCTCAGGACGGCCCTGAGCCTGTCGAAGGGCCGGAATCCAGGACTGGACCCCGGCTTCCGCCGGGGTGACGAAACACGTGCTTCATTCCGCACGATAGAGTCCACAGAAGATGTCAGAGCTTCGTCGTGCAGCCGGGTCGGCACTGGCAGGCAATGCCCGCCGTTCCGCCCGTGTAATACCGATACGACAATTCCTCGCCCGGACTGATCGTCCGCGCCGCGCAGATCCAGATGGTGTCGCCGACGACCCGCGAGTAGCAGTTCGGTTCGCATTCGTGGTTGATGTAGCGACTGATGTTGCCGCCCACTTCGGCGTCACGCACCCTCCGGTTGTTGATGGCGAACAGCCAGATGTGCCCGCGGGCCTGGTGCGCGGCTTCCCGCGCGTGGCTCTCCCGCATCGTGATCTTCTCTCCGGCGTAGTCGATGATGCGTGTGTTCTTGGGGATCGTCTCAAGCGCGAAGACGCCCCAGCCGTGGAGGCGGGATCGACGGCGGACAACACGGGGGGACGAGGGTATCTTCATCTGCTCTGAGCCCTGAATTCATTGTACTGGCGGCAGGCCGCGCGCGGTTGGTCCCCGTCCCCGGGGCTCCCGAGAGCGCCATCCGGGGTACAACTCTACTCGGGTCGAAAGGTAAGATACACTGCGCACGCTTCGGGATGGGCACCCGCCCGGTCTCGGTCCTGGCGTGACTCGAATCGGATACGGAGCGCGAGATGTCACACTCAACACGTCGACGCATGGTGCTGGGCTTCGCGGTCGTGGTCGCAGCCGCCCAGTTCATCAGGCCGGATCGCACCAACCCGGCCGTCATTCCGGAGCAGGCGCTCGAGGCGGGTGGGCAGGTGCCGGCTCAAGTCGTGGCGACACTCAAGCGGGGGTGTTATGACTGCCACGCCCACACCACGATCTGGCCCTGGTACACCAGCGTGACGCCGGTGTCGTGGCTAATCGCCGACCACGTCAACGAGGGCCGCCAGAAGCTCAACTTCTCCCAATGGAATTCGATGCCGGCGAAGCGCCGCATCAAGGCACTCGACCAGATTCAGCGTTACGTGACCGACGGCGAGATGCCGCTCGCCAGCTACCTGCTCATTCACCGCGACGCGAAGATGTCGGACGACGACAAGCAGGTCGTGTCGAACTGGGCGGCGGCGGAGCGATCGCGCCTGACGCAGGAGGAGGTCATCGCCGCCATGCCGGCGTTCGCCCCGACGGCCGCGCACGGAGGATTCGTGTACGTGTCTGGCATCCTGCCGGGCGCGGGCATCGCACCGCCGTCGGTGGCCGAGGATATCCGCAGCCAGACCACGCGCGTGCTGGACGAGCTGTCGGCGCGCCTGGCAAAGGCCGGCACGAGTCTCGATCGCGTGGTGACGCTCTCGGTCTGTTTGAAACGCGCGGAGGACTTCGCGGCCATGAACCAGGTGTGGGCAAAGTACTGGCCGAAGGACCCGCCGTCCCGCACAACGGTCATCGCCGGCCTGCCGTCGCCAGGCGCCCTGATCCAGGTCGCCGCCATCGCGGCAGCGCCCGGCACGCCGCGTCAGATCATTCATCCGAAAGCCTGGCTCAGGTCGCCCAGCCCGTACAGCTACGCCGTCAAGAGCGGGGACACGTTGTATCTGGCTGGTCTGGTTGCGCGACGCGGCGCTGATAACACCGCCGTCCCAGGCGACATCGCGGTGCAGACGCGGACCGTGCTGGAGAACGCGAAGGCCATCCTGGCGGAAGCGGGATTCGGGTTCAACGACGTGGTGAGCGCTCGGGTTTTTCTGACAGACGTCGCGAACTTCGGCAGGATGAATGAGACCTACCGATCGGCCTGGTCCAAGGATCCGCCGGCACGGGCCACGGTCATCACCGGGTTGATGAATGCTGACTACCTGGTTGAAATCACCTTCGTCGCCGTCAAGGGCGGCGCGCGCGTGGCCTACACGACGCCGTCGGCCTCCCGCACGGCCGGCACCCCGAACCCGAACTTGAGCAGCGCCATCGGCATCGGCCCGCGCCTGTTCGCGTCGGGCATGCTGGGGATTGTCGCGGGCACAACGCCGGACCCCGCCGTGCAGGCACGGGAAATCCTGGCGCGGCTGGGCCGGACCATCGCGCTTGGCGGCGCGCAATGGTCGAATGTGATTGATTCGGTGGTCTACGTGACCGATCTCGGCAATGCCCCGGCGGTGCTGGACGCCTTCCGCGCGCAGGTCGGTCAGGCGCTGCCAGTGGGGACCCTCGTGGTCGCGGGGCTGGTGAGCCCGGAGGGCCGTGCCGAGATCATGCTGACAACGGGAAAGTGAGGCACCGCCCATGGCTGGCACGTGTTCGTTCGATGTGACGTCGACCGTCGATCTGCAGGAAGTGGACAATGCGCTGAATCAGGCCCGCAAGGAAGTGATTCAGCGGTATGACTTCAAGGGCTCGAAAGCGGCAATCGAGTTCAGCCGCGCCGACAGTACGATCACGCTCGTCGCCGACGATGAGTTCAAGATGCAGGCGCTGTGGGAGATCGTGCAGGGCCGGATGGTCAAGCGCAGCGTGCCGGTCAGAAACCTCACGCTCGGCGAGATCGAGCGAGGAGGCAACGACACAGTGCGGCGCGTCGTCACGCTGCAGCAGGGCATCCCGATCGACGCGGCCAGGGCCATCGTCAAGTTCCTGAAGGACCGCAAGCTGAAGAAGGTGCAGGCCGCCATCCAGGCCGACCAGGTGAGGATCACGTCGCCATCACGGGATGAGCTGCAGGCCGTGATGCAGTTGCTGCGCGCCGAGGACTTCGGCATCGAGTTGCAGTTCGGCAACCGTCGCGAGTCGTGACCGTACGCCCGCTCGTCAAGCCGCGCACACTCGTCTGGCTGGGGGTCGCTACAGCCCTCGTGCTGTGGGCCACCGCTGCCGGGCTTGGCGCGCGCGTGTTTGCCGCCGCGCTGGTGGCGTCCGTGTTGCCGCTGCCGATTTATCTGGCTGCGGCCCTGTGGCTCGACCGGTTCGAGCCCGAGCCGCGCGGCATGCTGGCGGTGGCGTTTCTGTGGGGTGCATCGGTCGCCATTGTCGCCGCCGGCATCGTCAACCAGGTGATGGATGCCAGCCTGGGCGAGCACCTCAGTTCCATCTTCACCGCGCCGCTCGCCGAAGAACTGCTCAAGGCCCTTGTTCTGTTCCGCTTCTACTGGCGCAAGAAGACCGAGTTCGACGGGATCGTCGATGGGTTGATCTACGCGGCAATGGTCGGACTGGGATTCGCGTTCATGGAGAACATCGATTACTACGGGCGCGCGCTGATCAAGGAAGGGCCGAGCGGACTGGCAGTGACCTTCACGCTTCGCGGCGTCATGGCGCCGTTCTCGCACCCGCTGTTTACCGGTCTGACGGGACTTGGACTCGGCGTGGCTCGACAAACGCATCGGCGATGGGTGCGAACCCTGGCGCCGTCACTGGGCCTGATTGGGGCCATCGTCCTTCACGCCGCGTGGAATGCCGGCGCGTCGATGGGATGCGTCTTCTTCGTGGTGTACGCGGCCGTGATGGTACCCGCCATGATCGCGCTCTTGACCGTCGCCGCATTCAGCCTGCGTTCCGAAGGCCGCCTGATCCACATGTATCTGGCGGACGATCGCGAACGCGGGGTGATCAGCGACACCGAGTACCACACGCTCTGCTCGGTGCGCGGCAGGCTTCACGCCTCGCTGACGGCGCTGACCCACGATGGCTGGACAGCGTGGCGGCGCCGCCGGGCGTTTCATCGGGCCGCGAGCGAACTGGCCTTCCACCGTCATCGTGTGGCTGATGGAGACGAGCCGGCCGACCCGGCGCTCGAGGCGGATTGGGTCAGTCGCCTGGGCGACTTCCAGACGCGAATATAGGGACCGCCGATCTGCTGCCTCGTGAACACCACGCACCCGGCCGATTCCCGGCACGCGGCGACGTGTTCGGAGCGCGCGCGCCCTTAGGCGTCCCGGGGGAGCAGGCGCGGTTTGCCCTTCATCGCCACCGCGCCGAAGTGTTTCAGGTCGAGTGTCGCGATGGCCTCGGCGCGCAGGCGTTCTGCCGTCGCGATCACGATGGCGTCCACCAGTCCCAGACGCAGCGTCTTGTAGCGCCGGCAGAGCCTTTCGGCTGCCGCCAGGTCCTCCTGACGGCCCCACTCCACGATGAAGGCGCCAGACGAGACGTCGGCGAGCCAGAGATCCTGGGCGCGGGCGCCGAGGTGTGTGGCCACGAGGTAGTCGATTTCGGGGAGGACGGCCCAAGGCAGGAGCCACGCGTCGGGGTCGTCTTCGTACAACCGCCGCACGGCCTCGTGGTGACGGTCGCTCCGGTCGAACAAGGCGATCATCGCCCCGGTGTCGGCGACGATCATCGCGTCGTTCCGAAGCCTGCCAGGTATTCCTCCGCGCGCTCGCCGAGGTCGGCGCGTCCGCTGCGTGCCGCCGCGATGCTGCGCGCGACGCGCACGGTGTCGTGCCGGGCGACGTATTCGGCGATCGCTTCGCGAACCAGAGCGGCAGGCGCGATCCGGCGTCGGTACGCCACGCGCTTGAGACGGCGGTAGTTCTCGCTGTCGAGGTAGAGGGTGGTCTTGTCCATATATTCCTGCTATATATGGTAACAGTCAGACGCCACGACGTCAATCGCCCGATGGCAGGCACACCTGCCCCGGTGTGCCTGGCGCCGGAGAAGTGAATGCGAGGATCGCGGCCGACCAGATCACGTGTCTGATCGATTCGCAGACGCGAAGCCAGCCGAACCCCGGACTACCGCTTCGTGAACACGACGACCCGGTTGGTGTTGGTCCCGATCGTGTTGTTGTCCACACCCCACAGGTTGGCGGTCTTGGTGAACCGCTGGGCGTTGATCAGGATGAAGACGGGATCAAGCCCCGCCTCACTCCCGGCTGGCACAACCGTCTCTTCGAGTCTGACGGCGCCCTTCTTCACTTCGCCGACCTCGAACGCGACGCACCCGCCGACTTTCAGTACGCGGTGCAGCTCCCGGAACGCGCGGGTCATCTCGACCTGCCACGCCTCGACACCATGCAGATTCGTGAGGTGAACGGTATCGGGGTCGATGCCGCAAAACCAGCATCGCAGCCAGTTGTCGCCCTTGTAGTTGACGACCGCCAGAAACGGCGGGGATGTGACGACGAGATCCACCGAGAGAGAGGCGATTTCCGGCGTCGCGTGGGCCGGGCGCGTCACAAGTAACGCCAGAGCGCCTAGCGCGGGCGTCCTTCCGGCGGGCTCCTGGTCGCCGAGGGCCGCCAGTGGAACCGACTGGCAGTCCTTCAGCAGCGCCCTGCTCTTCTTGTCAATGAGCGCCCGCACGTCTCGGCGCGGCGGCACCTGTCCGCGCTTGACGTTGATCTTCCGCTGGGAGTTCAGCGAGGTGGCCTGGTTGGGCGGCAGCGTGTAGACCGAGAAGAAGCCCGGCGAATGCCCGGTCAGCCGGTTCACGGCGACCATGCGAATCCAGCGATCCACGGAGTCGGTGGTGCCCTCGCGTTCCCGTTCGAGCAGGAACGCCCGAAGCGCACAGATCGCCTGCAGCGTGTCGGGGTGGTAGAAGACGTCAAAGCCAGGCGGCAGTTCGACGCGGCGTTGGAAGTTGATATCGGCCAGACGGCGACGGATATCTGCCAGGGCGGGCGGGGCCAGGCGCGGGGCCAGCAAGACGGCCGTCAGCGGGTTGATATCGTTGGCTACCGGCAGGCGCCCGGCCAGGGCCGCTTCGAGCGGGGTGGTGCCGCGTCCCGCGAACGGATCGTAGACAACATCGCCAGGTTCAGTCAGGCGATCGATGAAGAAGCGCGGCAGTTGGGGTTTGAAGCACGCGCGATACGAGATCTCGTGAAGGCTGTGCGCCGCGCGCTGGCGGCTGGTCCAGAACTCGTTGATGAAGGTGGGCACCTCGACCCGGCCGCCGTCGCCAAGCGCCGCCGAGGTGACCGTTTCGGCGGTCACCTTGTGGAGCCAGCGGAAGTCGCGGACGTGGTGCAGCAGTTCGTCAGCGGTCATGGACATAGTCGTCCATCGTCGACTGCCCGCCGCTGCGTGTCAAGGGACCGTGTCGCGCCGCGTAAAGTGTTACCCGGGGATGTATCTTCGCGCCCCAATCTGGGCTACCCCCCGGACAGACGACGTGCCAGCCGCAGTTCGCTTGAAATGGCTCCCAACCGTTTCTCGTTTGTGATATAAAAGCCCAGCTTTGGCTGTCCCGCCCGGGTGTTGCCCACCAGACCCGTGCGAGTTGTGTCTATTCGAGTTGCTGCCTGCCCGTGCGATTGAGGATGAAAGCGATTCGGCGGCAAACCTCACAGGCGGTGCCTTGCGAGGCGTTTGACATCTCGCAATCACCCCTGGTGTCTGTTTCGTTGAGCGGTGGAACGCCAATCCTCCGGCGTCTTTGCGGTGTTCGTTCGTTCACGCTCTCAGTCCCCTTCGTCATGACTGTCCGCGTGCCAGCCGGTGTCGGCGCTCGTCGGAGAATTCGTTCGGCGTAGAGGCGTTTCGACGGTTTCTTCTCGGTTGAGGTGAGGGGCGCGTCGCCCACTTCGGCGGCGGATGATGGTCATGGCCGGAGCAGGTCCCACGAGGCGACTGTGCCGCGGCAGCGGCCGGGGATCAGGAGGTGTGAGAATGGACGTTCAGGATGTCCGCTCGATCGTTCTGAAACACAGCGGGCAGCGGGGGTCGATGATCTCCATCCTTGAAGACGTGCAAGAGCAGTGCGGCTACCTGCCCGCTGATGCCATCGAGGCGGTGGCCGACGCAACGGGGCGTTCGCTCGTGGACGTCTACGGAATCGCGACCTTCTACCGCTCGTTCAGTCTGAAGCCCCGCGGCAAACACACGTGCACGGTCTGCGCCGGCACGGCCTGTCACGTGCGTGGAGCACCAGCTGTCGCCGGGGAATTCGAGAAGCGGCTCGATGTGGCGCGCGGAGAGACGACCGCCGACGGGCAGTTCACGCTCGAAACGGTGAACTGCCTCGGCGCCTGTGCCCTCGGCCCCATCGTCGTCGTCGACGGACACTACTTCTCGAACGTGTCAACGGGCCGCGTGAAGGACATCGTGCAGCAGGCCCAGGCCGGACTGGACAACGAGCGCGTCTGCGACGAGGGTGTCTTCCCGCTCGGTGTCAGGTGTCCCCGATGCAACCACACCCTGATGGATGCAGAGCACCCGATTGAGGGACACGCCTCCATCGCGCTCGTGATGTCATCCGGGCACAAGCACGGGTGGCTTCGTCTGTCCGCTCTCTACGGTACGCATACCTTCGAGACGGAGAACGGAGCCGCAGCGGGAAGCGTGCCGCGGGTGTTCTGTCCCCACTGCATGGAGGAACTCCGCGGTGGCACGGTCTGTCTGGACTGCGAGGCGCCCTTTGTACCGCTGATTGTGGAGGGCGGCGCCATCCTGCAGGTGTGTTCGCGCCTGGGCTGCAAAGGTCACTGGCTCGACCTCGGCGGGGTCAACAGCTGATCAGTGGTGTGTCGCGAGGGATGAGTCGCGGGTTGCTCGAGGCACGGAATGCGGAACTCAGCCGTCAGGGCTCGGGAGCCGCTGTATGAAGGGAAACTGCCATGGAACCCCTCGAATCCATTGACGAGTTGGGCGTCCTGCGGGCGCGTCTCGCAACAACCCGAAACCCGCTTCGACCCGTCGTCGTCGTTCCGGCCGGAACGTGCGGCCAGGCCAGCGGAGCAAACGACATCATTCGGGCGGTCAAGCGCGAGTTGCTCGCGGGCAACCTGACCGGCGCAATCGGGTTGCGCGTCACGGGGTGCCACGGCTACTGCCAGATGGAGCCGTCCATCCTTGTCGAGCCCAGCGGGATCTTCTACCCGAAGATCGGGCCCAAGGACGTCACGCGGATCATCGATGCCATTCGGAAAGGCGCGGTCGTCGATGATCTGTTGTATCAGGATCCCCTCACGGGACGGCCCATTGAGAAACAGCACGATGTGCCTTTCTACGCGAGTCAGGTGCGGACGATCCTCAGCCTCAACGAGAAAGTCGATCCGATCCGGATCTACCACTACATCGAGCACGACGGGTACGCGGCTCTGCAATCGGCCCTGAGCACGGGCGACCCGGCGTGGGTGCTTGCTCAAGTCAAGGCATCCGGCCTGCGCGGACGCGGCGGTGCTGGTTTCCCGACTGGCGTGAAGTGGGCAGCGTTGGCGTCGCAGCGAAACGGGCACGGCAAGATTCTCGTGTGCAACGCCGACGAAGGCGACCCGGGCGCCTACATGGACCGCAGCGTGCTCGAAGGCAACCCGCACAGCGTACTCGAAGGCATGATCATCGGCGCCTACGCGACGGGGGCGGACGAAGGCGTGATCTATGTGCGGAGCGAGTACCCCCTGGCCGTCAAGCATCTCAAGGTGGCGCTCCGGCAGGCTCGCGAGCTTGGCTTGCTTGGCAGGAACATCCTTGGCGCGGGGTTCTCCTTCGACATCTCGCTCGTCAAGGGTGCCGGGGCATTCGTCTGCGGAGAAGAGACGGCGCTCATGCGGTCGGTCGAGGGCAAGATGGGGGAACCGCGGCAGCGACCGCCGTTCCCGGTTCAGAAGGGCATCGACGGCAAGCCGACGGCCATCAACAATGTCGAGACCTGGGCCAACATCCCGGCCATCCTCCGGCAAGGGGCAGCAGCGTACGCAGCCACGGGCACCGCGACCAGCACGGGCACGAAGATCTTCAGCCTGGTCGGCAAGATCAGGAACACCGGGCTCGTCGAAGTGCCCATGGGCACCACGATCGAGGAGATCGTCACCAACCTGGGCGGCGGGCCCTCAGGAACCGCGCGGATCAAGGCGGTGCAGACAGGCGGTCCCTCGGGAGGGTGTATCCCCTCGCGGATGTTCGACTTGCCCATCGACTACGAGAGCCTCGCACAAGCGGGGTCGATCATGGGGTCGGGCGGCATGATCGTCATGGACGAGAACACCTGCATGGTGGATATTGCCAAGTACTTCATGCGCTTCCTCAAGGACGAGTCGTGCGGGAAGTGCTTCACGTGCCGCAAGGGTACGCAGCGGATGTACGAGATCCTCGACGACATCTCGACGGGAAAGGGAACCGTCGACGCGCTTGCGCTGCTCGAGGAACTCGCGGTCGTCGTGAAGGACACGACGATGTGCGGCCTTGGACAGACCGCGGCGAATCCCGTGCTGAGCACGCTGCGGTATTTCAGGCACGAGTACGAACGTCACATTCTGGACCGGAAGTGCGACGCCTTTGTCTGCAAGGAATTGGTTGGCGCGCCCTGCCAGTCGGCCTGCCCGATCGGCACCGAGGCCTGGCGGTACGTCGCCCACCTGGCCCGAGGTGAGTACGTCGAGGCGTATCGGGTCATTCGTGAGGCCAACCCGTTCCCGTCGGTCTGTGCCAGGGTGTGCGACCACCCCTGCGAAGAACGATGCCGCGTCGGCACAACCGGGGGCCGGGCGATTGCGATTCGCGCGTTGAAACGGTTCGTCACCGATCGCGTGGATCCGTCAGTGTACCGGCCCGTTCGGAGGGCTGGCGCGGCGATGGCCATGCCGAAGGTCGCCATTGTCGGCTCGGGGCCGGCTGGACTGACGGCGGCCCACTACTTGTGCCTCGATGGGTATGCCGTCACCGTATTCGAGGCGGACGATCGACCTGGCGGCATGCTGGTCAGCGGGATTCCGGCCTACCGGCTGCGCCGCGACACGCTGCGCAGAGAAATCAGCTCGTTGATCGACGGGCAGATCGAACTGCGGTGCGAGACGGCGCTCGGCCGGGACTTCACCCTCGACAGCCTGTTTGCGGACAACTTCAAGGCGGTGTTTGTTGCGCTGGGCGCCCACAAGAGCCGGCGGCTCAACATTGAAGGAGAGAACATCGACGGCGTCATTCCGGCCATCCAATTCCTGAAGGCCTTCAACCTGCGCGGTGAGACACTGGCCAGAGGACACGTCGGCATCATTGGCGGTGGCAACTCGGCGGTTGACGCGGCCCGGGTCGCCTTGCGCCAGAAAGACGTTGAGAGCGTGACGATCTTCTACCGCCGCACGCGGCCCGACATGCCCGCCCTGAAGGAAGAGATCGGGTCCGCGCTCGTTGAGGACGTCACACTCAAGTGCCTGGTCTCGCCGGTGAAGATCCTGTCTCGAGACGGCCGCTTGACGGGAATCGAGTGCGTGCGCAACACGCTCGGGCGAATGGACGCCAGCGGGCGAAGGCATCCGACGTCCATTCCCGGGAGCGAGTTTGCGACGCCGCTCGACTACCTGATTGTGACCATCGGCGACGAACCTGACATCGACTACATGTCGTCGATGGGCCTGACAATCACCGAGCGCGGCACGCTCGCCGTCGATCCCGAGATCCTTGCCACGAACAGGGCTGGCGTGTTTGCGGGCGGCGACGTGGTCACCGGACCACGCACGGTGGTGGAGGCGATTGCTGCCGGCAAGAAAGCGGCGGTGGTCATTGACCGTTACCTGAGGGGGGAGGAACTGCGAAAGCCGGCGGCGCGGAATCTCCCCACCGTGTACGTCGAGCCGCTGCAGGCCACCGACGCCGAGGGCGAGAAGACCAGTCGCGCCATGCCACCCACGCTGCCGCCCGAGGTGCGTAAACGGAGTTTTGCGGAGGTCGAGTTCTCGCTGTCAGCCGAAGAAGCCACAAGCGAAGCCCGGCGCTGCCTGAGATGCGACCTCGAGTTCACCCGGGTCTAAGGCCTGCGGGAGGGAACGCCATATGATTTCGCTGAAGGTCAACGGTTTGCCCGTCTCGGTCGAGGAGGGAACAACGCTTCTCGAAGCGGCGCAGTTCCTGGGTTTTCCAGTTCCGACCTTGTGCCACATGGAGGGGCTCTCGCCGTACGGCGCGTGCCGCCTGTGTGTGGTGGAAATCGGAGAAGGGCCGAAGGCGCGCCTGGTCTCGTCGTGTACCTATCCGGCAGAGGAAGGACTCCGCATGCGCACCGCGTCGGCGCGGGTCGTGCGCGCACGGAAGATGACGATAGAACTGCTGCTGGCCTCGTGCCCGCAGTCCAAGGTGATCCAGGATCTCGCCTCGGCCCACAGCGTGCGGCAGCAACGATTCCGCCAGGAGCACGAGGACTGCATCCTCTGCGGGCTGTGCGCCCGGATCTGCAAAGAACAGATGGCGGCTGGCGCGATCGGCTTCCAGGGCCGGGGCGAGCGGCGGACGCTCGGCACTCCGTTCGACAAGACCGCAGCCGTGTGTCGGTTGTGCGGCGCGTGCATGTATGTCTGCCCGGCGTGCCAGTTGCGCTGCACGTTCAACGAGCCCGACAAGGCCATTTGTGGCGGGTGCGCCAATCTTGGCCCGCCGTGCCTCGAGAAACCGGCGTTCGACGACATGATGTGCTACATGTCTCCCTGCGTCGCCTGTGAGATCGGCAAAGAATGACCGGAGAAGGAGAAGACTCAAAATGTCACTGTCCATCGCGAATGCGTCTGCGGCAACCCTGACCAAGAACCGGACCGAAGAATCTGTCGTCCCGACCTCAGGCATGTGTGTGACGTGTGTCGACGGGTGCGTCGGGATGTGCGAGATCGGCAAGTCGGCATACCGGGGCCACGAAGTGATCTACCCGCAGCCCTTCGGCGTGATCACCACGGCTGGCGAGAAACACTACCCGGTTGACTATTCGCACTTCAACATCATGGGCACCGCAGTCGGCGCCGTCGGCATCGAGGCCGACAGCGACAAGGCCATCTTCCCTGCGGTGAATCTCGAGGTGGTCATCGGCCACGACAAGGGGATCCGCTTCCGGTATCCCTGGATTATTCCCGGCATTGGATCGACCAACATCGCGAAGAACAACTGGGAAGGACTCGCCATCGGGTCTGCGATCGCAGGAACGGGGCTGACGATTGGCGAGAACGTTGCGGGCATGGATCCCGAGGCGGTGCTTCGCCAGGGGCGTGTCGTCGACACCGCGGACCTGAAGCGTCGCGTACGACTCTACAAGGACCATCAGCGCGACGGCTACGGCGCGATCATCGTTCAGGCCAACGTCGAAGACACGCGTCTCGGCGTCCAGGAGTACGCGATCGAGCACCTTGGCGTCGAATGCGTCGAACTCAAGTGGGGTCAGGGCGCCAAAGACATCGGCGGCGAGGTGAAGGTCGCGAACCTGCGCAAGGCGCAGATGCTCTACGAGCGCGGCTATATCGTGCTGCCGAATCCGATGGATCCCGTCGTAATCGATGCCTTCGAACGGGGAGCGTTCAAGGAGTTCGAGCGTCACTCCCGCGTGGGCATGGTGTCGGAGGAAGGCTTCGCCGAGCGCGTCGAGGAACTGCGCAAGGCGGGCGCCAAGTACGTCTTCCTCAAGACCGGTGCCTACCGACCTGCCGATCTCGCCCGCGCGGTCGCGTTTTCGTCGAAGTACGGCATCGACCTGCTCACCGTCGACGGAGCCGGCGGCGGGACGGGCATGAGTCCCTGGCACATGATGAACGAGTGGGGCGTTCCGCCCGTGGAGCTTCACTCGCTCATGTACCAGTACCTGAAGCGCATCGCGGACGCGGGAGGTCACTTGCCAGCGGTGGCCGTGGCTGGCGGGTTCGTGTTTGAGGACGCGATCTTCAAGGGCCTCGCGATGGGAGCCCCGTTTGTCAAACTGGTCGGCATGGCCCGCGCGCCGATTGCCGCAGCGATGGTCGGCAAGACGATTGGCCGGGCAATCGACGAGGGCCAGTTGCCCGTCTATGTGGAGCGGTTCGGCAACACGAGGGACCAGATCTTCGTGACAGCCGCCAGTCTGCGGCACGAGATTGGCAACGACGCCTTTGAGAAACTGCCGGGTGGTGCCATCGGTCTCTACACGTACTACGAACGGCTCGCCCAGGGATTGCGGCAGTTGATGGCTGGCAGCCGCAAGTTCGCGACGGCGCACATCTCGCGGGACGACATTGCGTCGTTGACGCCCGAGGCAACCCGCGTGAGCGGCATCTCGTACGTGATGGACGTGGACCGGCACGAGGCGGAGCGGATAGTCGAAAGTGCCTGCTCGCCGGCGCTCGTATAAGAAGGCGAACCAGTCGCACGGCGACACCGCGCGAGGCTAGCCCGCAGTGTTCACGAGCGCCGCCGCGTTCGCTCATAATGCGCCGGCTTCGGCTCAGGCCGGATTCTCGACCCTCATGAATAGGTCGGGCTCGGCGTGGCCAGGAAGCCGAGGGCTTCATCCTTCTCGCCGTCCATGACGACGTGGAGTTCGTGGCCGTCGGCGGCCTGGGCCACGTCAATGACTTTCACCACCTCGGAGAGGTACGCGTACTCCGGGAGCAGCGTGGCGAGCGTGTTTTGAGATCGCAGGAAGAACGACTCGTTGAACACGATGCCGTCCTCATCCGGATAGAGCGCCAGGTAGCGGATCCGGGCCTCGACAAGATCCTGGAAGAAGTGTGTCCCGAACGACAGATCCGGGACGTAGCTTCCGGTCTTCCTGGCGACCTCGACCAGCATCGCCGTGTTGCAGATGCCCGCGTAGGTCACCCGCACGCCGAGCGTGAGGTCGCCGCGGCTCCCCCATCGTCCTGGTCCCACCAGGATGAACGTGCGCCTCGGCAGGAGACCATTCAGGCGACTGACGACGTCGCCAACGGCACACATCTCGCTCATCGACCCCAGTCGACCGTACGCGATCGGATCGACATAGACCACGTAGCGGACACCGCTGATCTGTGCGTTGGTGACGTACCGGTTGGCCGAGAAGATCTTGCGCGCGGCGGGCACATGCTCCGGGACGGGTACTCGTCTTTCGTCTCCGGAGCTGCTCTGCGGGCGGTACTGGAGCAGGTACAAGTCTCTGCCGTCATGTGCAAATTCGATGTCGACCGGACCACCAAGCGCGCGTGACAGGATCCCCATGATCTCCATGATCTGCCTCATGAAGTCGGTGGTCTCGAGAAGACCGGCGAACGTGATCACCGTGTCGTCGGTGTCTGGGCGGAGGAGCAAGCTCGATCGCCGCCGCAGCATGTCGTCGGCATGGACGGACACGATATTGTGCAATTGGGGGAACTCCGCGCCCACCTCCTGGAGCAGGGACCTGAAACTCTTCGACTCGAACTGACCGGTGGTCAGGTTTATCACATCCAGGTACTGCTGGGAGTAGTGAAGCGTCTCCTCGAGGGTGGCGTTGACGCGGAGCCCAGGCTGCCCGGGACACAGAAGGGTGGGATAGTCTTCGCCAACGCGATCGACGGCTCTGGTCCCAAGCCCAGCCACGAGCCGGATCATGCCATCGTCCCTCTTGATGCGCGGCGACCAACGAAACTCGTTGTTGCTGAAGGCAACGCCCGCGAAGGCCGGGAAGAAGTATTTACCGACGCGCGTGCCGACCACCCGCTGAATGAGCACCGCCATCTGCTCGTTGAAATCGAGCAGGCCTCGTTCCTTGCGGTACTGGATAGGATCGGGTCCGAACAGTGACGCATAGACCTCGGCAATCGCGTCGGTGAGCGCGGCGAGCCGTTCGTCCTTCGATCCCATGTTCGGCAGGAAGAGGCTGCGGTACTTCCCAGAGAACGACGCGCCCTCGTTGTCTTCCAGCAGACTCGACGAGCGCACGATGAGCGGCCAATCGCCAAGATCATCGAGCGCCAGCTTCAACCCGTTCGTCAACTCGGGCGGAAAGAACGAGTGCTTGAACGTCTGCTCCAGATAGGCGTGGCCCTGCTGGATCTCCTCGATCGAGGAGTACTTGACGCTCTGGATGTCCTCCAGGCTGTTGTACCGAATGAACTCGAGGACGCCGTCCGACAGGATGTGCCAGGTGTGGGGAACGCGGATCGTCTCGATGAGAGGGTTGCCCCGGCCATCCCTTCGCAAGATGTGTTCAGCGAGGAACAGCCCGGCGGCTTTGCCTCCGATCTTCCCTGTCCCCTGTGGTCGGCCGATGACATGGTTCAGCAGCCGGCCGAAATCGTGGATGGTGAGGTAGCGCTTCGCGGCACCGACGACCGGGAGTCGCTCGGTCATAAAGCGCTGTGTCAGCGCAGCGCGGACGTTGAGGTCGTCGGACGGCGAGAGCGCCGCTTCTCCTTCGCGTGCCGACCGGCAGAACCGATCGATGATCTCCGACAGTTCCGCCAACGGCAGATCCCGCTGCTCGGTGGCCAACGCCAGGAAGCCCATCTTGTCCTGCCGGATCCACTGCTTCAGCAGGACGGTCATGTCATCGGCAGAAACGACGATGGAGGCGATGCGGATGATCTCGTCAAAGAGCCGGTTGACGATCTCGAGATCCTGTTTCGGCAGCGGTTGGTTCCCCGTCGACTCGCGATCGCGCGCCAGGTAGGTCGCAGGGTCGATGCGTTGTATTAGCTTCTGGACGCCGGGAACCCCGAGTTTCGACAGGTAGTTCATCAACCGTCTGAGGATGCGCCTCCACAGAATCGCATCCGTATCCTTCAGCAGGTCGAGAATGACCTCCCACTCGGGCTTGCGCGCGGGGGACGGTTGCACTCCGGGCAACAGCGGCTGGTCGCCGGTCTGTTCGATCCGGCGTGCCTGGATGTACCGCCCGACCCAACTGGCGATCGTGTTGACGAGCTTCTGCTCTTCGAACAGGAACGGATCCGGGTCCGTCGCGGGATAGTCGACGTATGCGACCTCGATCGTGCCCGCCGGCCGCCCCTCCACCATGATGGTCGCGCGCTGAACCCACGGAGTGGGCTGGAAGCCCGGTGTCTCGTAGCCACTGTCGTCGAACGACAGCCTCGCGCGGCACCGCTCAGGATGTTGCCAGCCGTCGGGGATCTTCCCGACGACGTCGCGGAATACCTCGGCGGGCGACAACCGAGGATTCTCCAACACATCGGAGATCGCGTAGAGGCACTGCAGTTCCTTGGCCCGCTCCTCCAGCCCGACAAGGTGGGACGCCGGCGTTTCGTTGTCGTCGGTGGGTCCGGTGTCGCCACGGCCCTTCCGTCGAGTGTGTGCCGAGGTCTCGTCCGGGCGGGACATCCCTGCAGTCTGACGGTCCGGCTTCTCACCGCGCGAAGTGGCCATGGCGCTCCAGTAGGCTCATTCTTGCACAGGCCCCGGCGCCTCGTCGCCCGAAAGTGTCAGTCCCGGGGGACGCCCCCTTGGCTCGCCCGAGGCGAGGGCGGCCGTGGCACGCCGGTTTCAAGACTCGTTCTGGCGGCCAAAGACCAGGCCGCTGTTCGCAGGTCGTGAAACCGTCGCTAGCAGTCGCATGGCCTGCGGACCCACGCTCGTCCATCGTCGGCTGCCCGCCGCTGCGTGTCAAGGACGCGCCTTCTACAGGACGCGCATTGTCGTGACGAACGCGATACCATCCCACAGGAGGCGCGGCCCGTGTCTGGAAACTGGACCCCACATCCGCTGATGGCGCAACCCGATCGACCCGCGCCGGGTCAGCCCGCGCTGGCCGACCTGGCTCGCGACGTCCGCCACGGGCTGCGAAACCTCGCGCGGGCGCCTGGCTTTGCCTTGGCGGCCATCGTGTCGCTCGCGATCGGCATCGGCGCGAACACCGCGATCTTCAGTGTCGTCAACGCCCTGCTGCTCCGGCCCATCCCTTACCGGGATGCCGATCGGCTCGTGATCCTCTGGAACCGCTCACCGGGCCTGAACATCACGGAAGACTGGTTCTCGACCGCGCAATACTTCGACATCAAAGAGGGACACCGCGAATTCGACCAGCTCGGACTGGCGATCGGTGCGCTGGTGAATCTGACGGGCGATGGCGAGCCCGAACGCGTGGGCGCGGTGAGGGTGTCCTCCTCGTTGCTGCCAATGCTCGGCGTCAAGGCCGCCCATGGCGGCCTGTTCACGCCGGACGACGACAGGCCTGGACGGACGACGACCGCGCTTCTGACGCATGGTATGTGGGTGCGCCGCTATGGCGCCAACCCCGACGCGGTGGGCCGGTCGATCACGATCAACGGTCAGCCTGTCCAGGTCGTCGGGATCCTCCCCGCGTCGTTCTCGCTGCCGCGAGAAGTCGTGCCGCTGCTCTACGGCGGCGACGTCACCGAGATTTTCCTGTCACTGCCGCTCAGCGCGGCCGCGCCGCGCACGCGCGATCGTGAGGACTACAACATCATCGGCACGCTGAAAGCCGGCGTCTCGGTGGCGCAGGCACAAGCCGAAATGGACACGATCACGGCCCGCCTCCGCCGTGACCACCCGGACGTCTATCCACCAAACGGCGGCCTCACATTCAGCGTCGTGCCGCTGCTCGAACAAGCGGTGGGCAGCGTTCGCGTGCGTCTCTACGTCCTGCTCGGCGCGGTCTGGCTCGTGCTGCTCGTCGCGTGCGCGAATGTGGCCAACCTGCTGCTGGCGCGGGCGTTTGCCCGCCAGAAGGAGTTCGCCCTGCGCGCCGCGCTCGGTGCCGGCCGAGGCCGTATCGTCCGACAGTTGCTCGCGGAAAGTATGATCCTCGCGCTGGTCGGCGGGGCGCTCGGCATCCTGCTCGCGTACGGGAGCCTCGGCGGGATTCGCTTGCTGGGTCCCCGCACCGTCCCGCGGCTGGCGGAGATCGCCATCGACGGACGCGTCCTCGCGTTCACGCTGCTGGTCTCCCTGGGCTCGGGGTTCCTCTTCGGCCTCGTGCCGGCATTGCGCATCTCCCGGCTCGACCTGGCCACAGCGCTCAAGCAGGCGGGCCAGGGCACGGGCCTCACAGCGAGCGGCCGCGGCCACACGACCCGCCGCCTGCTCGTGGTCAGTGAGGTGGCGCTGTCGGTGCTGCTGCTGATCGGGGCCGGACTGCTGCTCCGCAGTTTCGCGAAACTGCAACGCGTGGAACCCGGGTTCAATCCCGGTTCCGTCCTGACCCTCGCGTTGCAACTGAGCGGCCGGCAGTACAACGGCCCACAGCCGGTCCTCGCCACGTATCGGCAGATCTGGGAGCGACTCGATCGGCTGCCGGGCGTCCGTGCATCCGGAGGCTGCACGGACCTCCCGCTCACCGACAGCCCGGCCTGGACGCCGATCTCGATCGAAGGCCGCACGCCGCCGCCCGGGGAGAAGTTCATCAACGCGGACATGCGTGTGGTC
>Ga0315278_10001341_pt1 | contig 21492 bp, 22 predicted proteins | sample YL17G06_0_MG_FD_203880 | JGI IMG/M metagenome (GOLD analysis project Ga0315278, IMG submission 203880) | Sediment microbial communities from Yellowstone Lake, YNP, Wyoming, USA - YL17G06_0 | ecosystem: Environmental > Aquatic > Freshwater > Lake > Sediment | place: USA: Wyoming | collected... | reverse complement strand
CAAGAAAGGACTTTTCACTGTTCCGCTTGCCGCTGTGAAGGAAGACGACCTTATGGAGCTTGCGCTTTCAGCGGGCGCTGAAGACATCAAGAACATCGGCAGCGTCTATGAAATCACCTGCGAACCTGCCGCGTTCGACGGACTGAAAAAAACGCTTGATGAAAAGAAAATCCCCACTGAAGTAGCCGAAATGTCAATGATTCCGCAAAACAGCGTACCCGTTTCCAATATGGAACAAGCCCGCAAAATTCTTGCCATTATGGATGAATTTGAAGAACACGAAGATGTGCAGAATGTCTATGCCAATTTCGACATCCCTGATGATATAATTGCCAAACTGCAATAGTTCTATGTTGCGTCGCCGATTTTTATCAGGCTTTTTGCCCATTTACAACGCCACATTGTAAGCCTACAATGCCGCTATGTAAAGCTACAATGCCACGTTGTAACCTTACAACGCCACGTTGTAACCTTACAACGCCACGATGTAACCTTACAACGCCACGATGTAACGTTACAACGCCTCGATGCAAGCCAACAATGCCACGATGTAAAGCCGCAATGCCTCATTGTAAACTCACAACGCCACAATGTAAACCTGCAATTCGATGATGTAACCTCACAATGCCGCAATGTAAACTGCCTGTTTATCCTGTAATTCTGTCAAAGAGCTTTTTTTTCTTTTCATTTTGGTCAATCACCATTTAGACCGCTTGCTTTTCGCATTCGAGCAAATGTTTAGATTGTTTTCTTAACCTAAAGGATTCGGAGTTTTTTTATCTGATGAATGAGATTCGTGGTCATTGTTGTTTACTATAGCTTTTTCTTCGTCCAATGTGCATAAACCAAAGTAACCCTGAATCAAGATAAGCATTTCCATAGCAAACCTCAAGGACATTGATAATAAAACCACTAAGTATAAACTTGTGAAACTAAATGGTGTTGAAGTAAAATCAATTACAAAGAAATAGATAGCAACAGAACAAAAACTCCATCCAGCAAATGTCCGTTTTTTAAGAAAGAGAGCACATAGATAAGTTATTAAAGTAACAAAACCAAAAATATTAAGCTCGACTTTATCACTACGCATAATAGAATCGCCGATCGGAAACAAAGCTATGATTCCGATGATTATGCCAAAGGCTCTTTGTAAATTTGCTTTTATTGTTGCTTTCATCTTATCCTCTTTCGGAAAAGTTTGTGTCACCGTACCATTTTAACGATTGCCGATTTTCATTTTACAGCACCACCATCACCGTATTTGAAGGCTAACCATCACCGGATTTATTTTGGGAAATCAGGGATTAAGCAAATAGGCCGGCCCGGATGGTTTTCCCTCAAAAGGTGAATTGGTTTATTTTTACCAATTAGCCGACAAAACGGCAAATGTTTTTTGGGGATTGGTGGAAAAACGGAATTAGAGAATTGGCTAATTGAGATTGCCGCGCTGCGCTCGCTCCCACCTTCACTAAAGCTATGGCGGGCGTGCAGGGTGACAGGGGTTAGCGGAACGGCAAATAATGTCTTAGATTAGGATGTTGATGGAGCTGTCGGTAACAAATGGCTGCTGTGAATCCGGGGCGGTTTGATAGCCTGCGATATTAATGTTCGCCGGCTGGTCGGCGGCGTAAATATCGGGGGAATTGCCTCCGGTGAAATTATTCTGGCCGCTTCTGTCGCCCTGCCCTGTTTGCGAGAAAGTATCCTTGTAGAAATCCTGCTGCGGCTGGTCTTTGACAAGGACATCGAAGTTTTTGATTTGAATTCCGCTGTCGGCGAGATTTTTGAGCAGTTCGGGCAGGGCCTGCTCAATCTCATATCTTGTCTGGGGTCTGCTGACCTCAAGCAGGCCTGTGATTTGATTATTCTGCTCGGTGAATTTTATTACGACCCTTCCGAGCTCCGGCGGATTTAGGCGAATGATAATCTGCTGCTGGTTCTGCTGAACGGAATTTTGAATCTGGCTGAAAAGCTGCTCGCCTACGCTCGGCTGGGAACTGCCGGAAGGTGTATTGTTGGCGGTATTTGCGGCCTGCTGCGAAGTGGATGGCTGCTGAATATGTAAAGTTTGCGGATTATTGGCGGCGAAGATTTGCCCGAAGTTATCGCCGCCGGAAGAAGTATCGACGGCAGGTTTAGTTTCCTGCTTTGGCGGATTGGCGGGGCTCTGAGGCATTACGGCATTTAGTTTTTGTGAAAGATAATCATCGGGTAAGCTGTCCTGCCGGGGCTGGCTGCTGCTGTTTGCTGATTGCTTAAAGTCTTTTCCCTGCTGAGGAGTGCTGTCGCCGGTTGAAGTCTGCGCAAGGATATTATTTTGGCGAGGTGCGTTGCCGTCGGCGGCTGATAATTCATTGAGGGATTTGCCCTGCTGAGTTGAGTTATCTGAGGCGGTTTTATCAGTGGTCGGTTTCTGGGTGTTAGAGATTATGGCCGGCCCGGTCTGGGCGGGGAGCTGGTCGGCAGATTCTGTAGTGTTCTGCGGATTTTCAGCAGGAATTGTTTTGCTGCTGTCGAAATTCGGGGGCGCCGGTTTTGTGCCGGCTTGCGGGCCGGTCTGGGCAGGGGGCTGGCCGGCAGATTCTATAGTGTTCTGCGGATTTTCAGCAGGAGTTGTTTTACTGCTGTCGAAATTCAGGGGTGCCGGTTTTGTGCCAGCTTGCGGGGCGAGAGAGTTTCCTGCGGGCGGCAGTAACTTATTATCTTCTGCAGGGACTGTTACATCAATATCTTCAGTTTCAACTGGTGCATCCGGAATAATTTCAGCAGATGGAGTTTGTTCGGCAGGTGTTGCAGCGGACGTTTCAACAGGCATTGTAGCATCGGTGTTAACAGGTTCTTCGGCGATAATCTGTTGCGGCTGATTCTCTGCAAGCGGAGGCAAAGTTCGGCCGTTTAAATCAGCTATTGACTGGGCGAGCTGGAGGCCTGACTGCGGCATCATTTTTTCAGTAATCTGTCCGTTATTATGCTCGACCGGAACAGCATATTGCGTCTTCCAGGTCTGCACCAAAAAAGGCTGTTCAGCAGTCGGAGTTTGCGCTACTGATTCCGGGAGGATTTGGCTGCTGGAATTTCCGCTGTTATCAACGGCGAGATTTTCAGTTTTTATCTGCTCTAAAAAAGTTGCGAGGAAGTCTTGCTGCTTATCGGGTTTTTTGGAGGCGGTGATGAGATTATTATCGGTCGCAGCCGAAGAAACAGCTTGAGCAATGTCGACGTCAGGCAAATTAGAGCCGGCCTGAGAGTTATCAGCGGCTTGGCCTGCTTTGATGCTCTGCCCATTTACTACGGCGGCATTCAGCGTAAGCAACTTACTAATTGTAGCGGCACCGGTATTCATATATGTAAGTTTATAAGCAATCTATATGCCAACATTTCAAAACAACATTATTTTTGATTGTAACTATTTATTAATTAAGGTAGTTACGCATAATAAAAAAATAATGCAACAACAATGAAAATCCTTATTGCGGAGGAATATTCCGCAAGGTCAGGAAGGAATTGCCGGACAAATCAAAGCGACGACAGCACAAAGATATGTGTTAAAAAAACGGTAAGGTTGTATAGAAACATTACGTTAGTATGCGGCAGAAATAAGCAGAAGCGCACAGAAATTGTCGTTTTCAGGCCAAATTATGGGGTAAAGGGGGCGAAAAAAGACCAAATTTACCATCTGGCACAAAGGTTGCTGTAGTTTGGCAACAGACAGAGTTTTCGTCCTTCGTCCCTAAGGGGCTACGGAGAAAGTTTGTTCAGGAACGTCAAAAAAGTGTCCAAAACGAACAACATAATAGGAATAATCGAAGCGGGCATAAAGGCAGAGGGTCTTCGGCAGAGGACAATAGCCAACAATGTAGCGAATCTCGAAACGCCCGGATACCGCAGCCTCAACGTCAAGTTTGAAAAACTTCTCGCCAAGGCGCTGGATTCGCCGGGGGGTGTAAGCGTTGATGAGATTGACGCCGAGGCCTATCAGGCCAATGAGACGCCGCTAAAACCCAACGGCAATGATGTGAGCCTGGAAGCAGAAGTAGGGAAGATGGTTAAAAACAGCCTGAAGCACAAGGCGTATGTCCGCCTGCTCAGCAAAATGTACCGCCAAATTGAAACAGCGATAGACGTAAAGTAATAAAACAGGGAAAAGGCAGAAATGGAAATCAGCAGCAATTTCGGCCCGATAGACATAGCGATTTCGGGATTGCAGGCACAGAACAAAGACATAGATGTAATTTCGTCAAACGTAGCGAATGCCCGCACGACCAATGCTGGCAAGGGCGAACCTTATCGCAGACTCGAAGCGAGGTTCAAGACGGACAAGGAGCAGATGGGCGGCGTCAGTTTAGACAAAATAATGCAGGATATGAGCGACTTTAACCCTGTTTTGGACCCTGGCAATCCTGATGCAGACGGGCAGGGATACGTGCGTATGCCAAACGTGAACTTGGCGACAGAACTGATAAATTTGAATATAGCGACGCGGGCATATCAGGCCAACGCCGCCGTATTAAAACGTTATCAGCAAATGGTGGAAACCAGCCTCGAACTACTTCGGTAGCAACTGACAATTATGAGCCGATAATTCGCAGGCTTGAAAGGACAGCGAAATGATTAACTTAAATGCCAATGTGACGTCACTGCCGCAAATCAATTTCAATGAGACAATAACGCCGAATAAAATCGGGCCTGAAAAATCGGGATTTGCCGATGCGATGAAGGCCGTCGGGAAATACATATCAAAGGTCGACGACATTCAGCAGGCTTCGGATGCATCTATACAGGATTTGCTGACCGGTAAAAATGAAGACATAAATTCGGTAGTCGCAGCAGTGGCGAAGGCTGACGTGAGTTTCAAGCTGCTTGTAGGCGTAAGAAATAAACTCATCGAAGCCTATAAACAAACAATGAACATGCAGATTTAACTTAGAGTTGGCAGCTTTCAGGTTATAGCGGGTTTTTGACAGTGAACTTTTTTCAGAAGATATTGGCTGTCTGGCAAAAAGTAAGCCTGATTCAGCGAGCGGTGCTGACGGCGATTACCCTGACATTTGTAATCGTTGGGGCGATGCTTGTTCACTGGGCAAAGATGCCTGATTTGGGGATGCTTTATCAGGGGCTGGCTCCTGAGGACGCGGCCAAGGTTACGGACAAACTAAGCGAGAAGAATATTGTTTACGAACTTCGCGGCGGCGGCACAAGCATTTATGTCCCCAAGGACAAGATTTACCAGATGCGGCTGGATATGGCGAAAGAGGGCCTGCCTTCGGGCGACCAGGGGGGCTATAAGATATTCGACAACGAAAAAATAGGCATAAGCCCGTTCGTTCAGAACGTCAATTTAAGGCGGGCACTCGAAGAAGAACTTTGCAAGAGTATACAAATGATAGAAGGCGTCAGCCGCTCAAGGGTGCATATAGTAAGCGCCGAGCAGAAACTTTTTGCATCGCAGGCTGCGCCGACGAGCGCTTCGATAGTTCTTCAGATAAGGCCCGGCTACAAACTAAGCGCATCGAACATAGCGGCAATCACACATCTTGTGGCGGGCAGCGTCGAGGGGCTTAAGGTGGAAAATGTAACCGTGATAGACAACCAGGGACGTCTGCTTTCAGGCGAATCGGACCAGATGGTCGCAAAAGGTGCAAATACCGTTCAGGATTACAGAGAAAGAGTGGAGCAAAACCTTGCAGGCAAGATTGAGGATATGCTGGCGACGGTTCTTGGTCCGGGCAGGGCGACGGTGAAGGTCAGCGCCGTCATAGATATGACGAGCGTTAATTTTATGACGGAGACATACGACCCGGCCAAAAAAGTAGCCACAAAGGAAGAGATAAAGAGCAATTCCGAAACCGAACCCGGCAGCACAGCGGCCAAGGGCGAGGCGGTGCCGGGCGGGACAAAAAAAGATGAAACAACCGTTACGGAATATATAGTCGGCAAGACCGTAGAGCAAAAGATTGCTTTGCCGGGCGAGATAAAATCGCTAAAGGTGGCGGCAGTGGTCGACCTGACGGCTGCCTCCACAGATGCCAATTCTGCAAAACAGGGCGCCACCGCCAAGGTGATGGAACTGGCGGACGTGGAAAAGCTTATCAGAAATGCGCTCGGTCTTAGCAAAGATGACCCTCTGACAGTAGTTGAGGCGAAATTTTATCACCCTGCTGAAACAATAGTTGAAGAAAAAGAGTCCAACTGGCCGCGATATATGGCGATTGCCAAACAGTCATCTCTGGGACTGATGGCGGTTTGCGCACTGCTTGTTCTGCGTATATTCAGCAAGGCAACGAAGAGGGCGTTGTCGACGGCGCCGGTAATGGCGGGACAATTACCTACCGGTGAAGGAGTTGCGGGGCTTTTGCCGGCCGGTGCGGGCAAAGAAGCCGAACCACAGATTCTGCGAAAACAAATAGCAGCAGCCCTGCATAGCAATCCGGAACAAACCAGGGAACTGTTCTTCAGCTGGCTCGAAGAAAAAACGGGATAGCAAATAATGGCAAGCGGTAAACAAAAAGCTGCGATGCTGCTGATGAGCCTTGACTCGTCGACGGCGACAGAGCTTCTCAAGGGACTATCGCCTGAGGACGTTCAGGACATCGGATTGGAACTTGCCCGGCTCGATGCTTCCGGTATGCACAACAGCGACGAGCAGATAAAGATAACGCGGGAATTCTGCGAATCGCTTCGTAAACAAAGCAAAGGGGTCGGCATAAAGGGATTTCTCAACGAGGTTCTGGTGAGCATTGTCGGCAGAGACAGGGCGGAGCAGATTAAGGCCCAAATTAAAAAAGCCACTGAAAAAAGGGATCCGTTTGGCGCCATCCGTGCAGCCAGCACAGACGAGCTGGTTCTGGCGTTGAGGGGCGAACATCAGCAGACAATAGCGGTGGTGCTGTCGGAGCTGCCTGCGAGGAAAAGCCAGGAGGTCCTGTCTCTTCTTGATGAGCAGGACAGGCTTAATGCGGTGTGCAAGCTGACGAGTATGGAGACATTAGGCAACGAGGTAAAGCAGCGAATAGCAACTATGGTTGCCGAGAGACTTAAAACCTTCAAGGGCGAAACATTGCCGGAAGGACGGGAGCAGACGTTGCGAAGGCTGGCGCTTATGCTGGGCGGGCTGGAGAAAAACTTAAGAGACCGGCTGCTCGAAGAAATCCGCAAACAGGACGAGGAAACCTGCACGATGATACGGAGACTGATGGTAACGTGGGAAGATATACCGTCAATAGCGGACAGGTCGATGCAGGAAGCGCTGCGAGGAATAGAGTCAGGCAAACTGGCGGTAGCGCTTTACGGCGCAGAAGAAAGAATCCTGCAGAAAATAAAATCGAACATATCCGAACGAGCAGCGGCGATGCTTGACGAAGAAATTTCGCTGATGCAGGAGCCGCTGGAAAAGGAAATATTGGATGCCAGAGAGTTGGTTATAAAGCCTTTGCGGGAGGCAAATGAAACTGGTGCATTAAGGTTCACCCAACGGTAATAAAATGACGGAAACTATTACAATCCAGTTTGAAAAGCCGGTTGCAGCGGTTGGCCCCGCTGATAATTACGATGATGCAGGTATCTCATCCGACTACGGCCAAGTGACGTCAAAGACATTTGACGAGCAGGTCCAACTGACGCGCCAGCTTCGGATCCAGAAGGCGGAGTTTTCCCGTCTGTGCCAGACGGTCAATGCCCTGACGGACAAGCTGGGTCAGTTTTACGACAGCATCTTTGCGGGGCATAAAGAGGAGATTGCCAAACTCTCGGTCGAAATTGCCAGAAAAATACTGGCACAGAAAGTTCAGGACGGGGACTACCAGATAGAAGCAATAATACAGGAGGCACTGAAAAATGCTCCCACACGTCAGGATATAGCGGTGCGTCTGAATCCTGATGATTTTGCCCGATGTCAGAAGATACAGCAGGACGAGCCGAACACCTTCGCGGGCATTAAATTCACCTGCGACCCGAACATCGGACGGGCGGAATGCGTGATTGAGACGCCAAAGGGAATTGTCGAATCAATGATAAACGAGCATTTGGAGAGAATAGTCAAGGCACTTAAGAAGGTGGAATAGTTTATGACAGCAGGCAAAACAACAAGCTGTCCGGTAAACATCGACTTCGAGATGTTTCACTCCGCGCTGCATCAGGTTAATCTACTGGATTGTCAAGGCTCCGTGGTGCGAGTGTCCGGTATGACAGTCGAGTCTGCCGGCCCTTCGCTGGGACTGGGTGAACTATGCGGAATCCAGTTGAGGGACGGCCGGCGTGTTCTGTCTGAAGTGGTGGGATTTCGCAATGAGCATCTTATCCTGCTGCCGCTGGAGCATATAGAGGGAATATCTGCTGGGGATGCAGTAACGGCCCGCACCACGCCGCGATATATCAATTTAAGCGAAAAAGTATTGGGCAGGGTATTGAACGGGCTGGGAGAACCTATTGATAATAAAGGGCTATTAGTCGGAACTGAGAAAAGGGCGCTCGATGCGATGAGTCCGCCGCCGTTAAGCAGGGAAAAGATTTCCAGACCACTTGCGCTGGGCATCAGGTCGATAGACGGCCTGTTGACGTGCGGCAGGGGACAGAGAATAGGGATATTCTCCGGCAGCGGTGTGGGCAAAAGTGTGCTGCTGGGTGATATTGCCAATTCGAGCGATGTGGCCGTTAACGTTGTTGCACTGATAGGCGAGCGAGGCAGGGAGGTGCGGGAATTTCTTGAAAATGATATAGGGCCTGAAGGACTGGCTCGCAGCGTGGTCGTTGTAGCGACATCTGATGCGCCGCCAATCCAGCGGGTAAAAGCGGCGTTCGTGGCGGTTACAATCGCCGAGTATTTCAGAGACAAGGGGATGGACGTTCTGTTTATGATGGATTCGCTGACGCGATTTGCGCAGGCACAGCGAGAGATTGGTCTTGCTGCCGGTGAACCGCCGGCATCGAAAGGTTACTGTCCGAGTGTGTTTTCGCTGATGCCGAGACTTGTCGAGAGACTCGGATGTGCAGAAAAGGGCAGTATAACGGGTATTCTGACGGTGCTGGTGGAAAATGACGACCTTGCCGACCCTGTGGCCGACAGCGCCCGAAGCCTGCTGGACGGACATATAGTTTTATCAAGAAAGCTGGCAAGCAGGGGACATTATCCTGCGGTTGACATTCTTCAAAGCATCAGCCGACTAATGGCGGTCGTGGCCGCGAAGGAGCATAAGGCCGCTGCACAAAAACTAAGAGAGATATACGCCATTTATGCTGATGCCGAAGATTTGATAAGTATCGGTGCATTATCGCACGGCAGCAACAGGCGCATTGACGGAGCGGTGGCCCTGATAGACAAGGTAAACCACTTTCTTATCCAGCCGGTGCGGCAGAGTACCGGCTTCGATGAGACCGTCAAATGGATGATGAATATTACTAAATCGTGGGACGAGATGCTGGGTATCGGAAACTAAAGAGCTTGTGATTATCCGCCACGGGCGGACAAGTCCACCGGAGACGGACAAGAATGAAGCGGTTCGTATGGCGACTGCAGCGGGTTTTGGACATTAAGATAAAAGAAGAAGAGGTAAAAAGAGCAGAATTGATAAAACTGACCGAAAGGCTCGCCGAGGCACGAGGCGAACTGCTTATGCAAAAGAGAATACTGGAAAATATAATTTCAGAGATAGCCGGTAAAAAAACCGCCGAGCGGCTGCGTGAGCAGGAGTTTTTTCTGAAGCACTCAAAAGTTACCGGCGAGCGGATTAAAAAGCTCGAAAAAAAGGTCGGCGAGCTCGAACTGGCACAGAGGAAAAAAATCGCCGAGGTCCTTAAGGTCAGGCGGTTCAGAAAAGGGCTGGAAAAGCTGCGTGAAGAGGCAAAAAAAATATTTATCGAAGAACAGGAAAAACTCGAACAGAAGGAACTGGACGAAGGTTCGACAATTTCCTTTACCCGAAAGATGCAGAATGCAGCGGTCGGCGGCGGGTAAACGAGCAAGGAAACAGCTATGAATAAAAAACAAATAATAATTATGGCGGCAGCGGGACTGATAAGTTTCGCAGGGACATTTGTTCTGGCGTGGTTTACACAGGGGGGCGGTCCAGCCGAAAGCCAGGCGGGCGAACCGAACCAGTCAGCGGCGGCTACGCAGACCGAACCAAATTTGACTTTGCAACTGGCCGGTTTAGCCGGCAACTCAGAAGCAGTGGAGGACGAAAAAAAGAGAGTAATGACGGAAAAACAACTCAAATACCTCGTATACGATGTGCGGGAAAAGATTACGGAATACAGCAAAAAGCTGAATGAGCTTGAGCAGACCGAGCAGAGGCTGCAAATTGCCCGGCAGGTGCTGAAAAAGGACGTTAATGAGCTGAACAATCTTCGTGTCGAGCTTGCTGGAACGGTTGCCTATCTGAAAGAAGAGCGCGACAAGCTGTTAGACAGCAGGCTCAAAATAACGCAGGCAGAGGACAAGAATCTGGCATCAATATCAGCAACTTACGACAAGATGGATTCTGCCAGCGCCGCCAAGATACTGGCCAATATGTGCGGCGCTCAGGACGGCAAAATCAGCGGGCCGATAAGCAACGTGGATGATGCCGTAAGAATTCTGCACTTTATGACCGAGAGAGCCCGGGCAAAAGTGCTGGCTGAAATAGCCGGCTCTGAGCCGAAACTGGCGGCAGTTCTTTCCCAAAGATTGAAACAAATATACGAAAAGAAAGATTAGTGTTATGGATATTGCAACGACACTCGGCATAATTTTCGGCTTTGTCGTCATCACAGGGACCATCATGTATGAAGGCAATCTGGGGCTGTTCTTCAATATACCCGCCATAGCGATTGTGGGAGGCGGTATGACGTGCGCAACGCTGATACATTTCTCGCTGGCACAGTTTCTGGGAATATTCACGGTAATCAAAAAAACGTTCGTTACCAAAATACCATCTCCTTCGGAGCTGATTCAAAAGATGGTCAACTACGCAGCCATTAACAGACGGGACGGGGTATTGGCGCTGGAGCAGGAAATCAGCAAAGTAAATAATCCGTTCCTTGTGAAGGCCCTGCAGATGCTTGTCGATGGACAGGACGCAGAGGCGATTCGTGAACTTCTCTCGCTTGAAGTTCAGCATCTGCTGGAACGCCACGGCGTCGGCAAAAAGATTCTGGAATTTATGGGAGCGTCCTGCCCGTCATTCGCAATGGTCGGGACACTGATTGGTTTAGTGTCAATGCTGGCCAAGATGGAAAGCCCGGAGGAAATCGGCAGGGGAATGGCGGTGGCGCTGGTCTGCACGTTTTATGGTGCGCTTTTTGCCAACCTGCTATTTTTGCCGCTGGCAGGGAAATTAGGACTGTATTCGAAGGCGGAGGCCCTTTCGATGGAGATGATTGTCGAGGGCATCTGCGCAGTGGCCAAGGGTGAAAACCCGACTGTGGTCCGAGAGAAGATGCAGGTGTTCGTATCCACAAGCCGTCGAGAAGAAGTGAAGGCCAAGGTATAAATGGCGGAAGAAAAACCGAAACCGCAGGAAGAAGAAGGCGGCGGAGAAGGTGCGCCGCTGTGGATTATATCGTTTGCGGATATGGTTTCACTGCTGATGGCATTTTTTGTGATGTTGTCGACTTTCTCAACATACGGCGGCGGCGAAAAGGCAAAACTTAAAAATGTAGGCAGAGCCATTGCCAATTATGTCGGTTTCGGGTGGTATCCGTATCCATTTAAGTCGGCGATAGGGCCGCCACCGCCTGCGGCATCGGAGGCCGAACAGGGCAGCGAAAGACCGACTCTCGAAAGCACATCGGACGGAAAGTCCCTTGCTAAAACCGGGCCGAAGGATTTCCGCTCACAGAGGGTGTTTCTGATCGAATCCAAAAAGGTGTTTGTATCCGACAGAGTGGTATTGACCGGGGAGGGACGGGAATTTCTCGATTCTGTAGCACTTTTTGTGAGCAAAACACCGGCGCGTGTTGTAATCGCAGAGGTCGGGTCGGGCGAGAAAGACGAACTGGGAACGGACAGGACAATAGCGGTAATAAAATACCTCGGCGGCAAAGGCGTGCCGAAAGAATGGTGCAATATGGGAATAAAGGGAACTTTGCCTGAAAAGGTTTTCAAGGCCGAGCGAATGCTGGAAATTACTTTACTTGAAGAGGGGGTATACAAATGAAAAAGCAGGCGCCAGCCGAGGAAAGCGGCGGCGAAAAGGCGCCGCTGTGGATTATATCATTTGCGGATATGGTTTCGCTACTGATGGCGTTCTTTGTGATGCTCCAAACCTTGGCTCAGACAAAGAGCGGCAAGGTCGGCTACGTAGGCGAAGGCGTTTTTGCGGCTACGCTGGAAGGATTCAGAAAAAACATCGCCGGCTACGGTATGCCGAGCGTGTTCGGCGGCTCGTCAAATAAGGCCTTTAATTTTGACAGAGAAGCGACTTACTATCCGATAGAGGGCGGAGACAGCAACGCCGCCGGCAATATAGCCGACGGCCGCGAAGAAAAAGTCAGAAGGATATTCAGCCGGGTATGCACCCACGCCCAGTCGTTAAGCTCCCAGATACGCGGCAGAAGCCCTAATTTTGTTGTAACACCCATCGAATTCAAGGCAGGACAAGCGGCTCTGGATGAATCGGCGAAAAGATTTCTGGATAAATTCGCAACAGATTTGCAGCACACGGTTAATATGCGGGAGCTGACCATATATGTAGTGGGGCTGGCGTGGGATGAAAAAAGCGAGGAGGAACAGTGGAAGGTTTCTGCGAAGCGGGCTGAGATTGTTGCTGAATTTCTGCAGGATAAGCTGCCTGCGGAAGTCAGCAAATCTGTTTTTTCGTGGGGGGCAGGAGCGGGCGGAGAATGGGTAAAGGGCGAACATGCAGTTTCCGAACGGTCAAATGTGCTGATTGCAGTGTTAAAAACGAGGGATTAAGAGGGAAATCGGGGAGAAAGTTGTCAAATTTTTCGACATTCTGCCCGAATTTATACTCGATTTTGCGCGATTTTGCACAAAAACCACCCATATTTTGCACTAAAAGCGGATGTTGTGGTCAGGCACGCTGTTTGCACATAGAAGAACAAGTAAAACCCTGTCAAAGTTGAAGACCGTCCGTGCGGCGGACAAAACATTTTGAGCGAGAGCAGATATGAAAAACAAAAGAGGAAGAATTGCGATATTTGTGGCGGCGATAGTGCTGGCAGGAGGAGTTTTAGTGCTGCGGCACAGCCAGGCAGGCGAAGTATCGAAGCTGCCTGTGGACAACTCGAGACCATTGTTTGCAAATGACCCGAATTTTTTCAGCCAGCAGTCGGAGCAGTCGAGCGGGCAGGAACTGTTTCTGAAAATGATACTGTCGGTGCTGATAGTGGTCATATTGGGCGTGGCGGCGGTATACATTTCAAAAAGATTTCTGCCAAAGATACCGCGTCTGAGTGAGAGGGACATAAAAATCGCGGAAAGCATTTCACTGGGGCCCAATAAAACGGTGCACCTTCTTGAGGTAGGCAGGCGGAAGATTCTTGTGGGCAGCACGAACGAAAATATCACGATGTTGGCCGACGTAACGGATGCGCTGACGGACGTGTCATTGGAGGGGCTGGCAGCGGAAGATGAAGATGATGAACAAAAGATTTGTTAGAACGGTTTTTTTAGCGGTTATAGTTGCGGCAACGACGGAACTGTGCTTCGGTCAGGCCGGTGGCGCTGCGGCAACAACGGGAGCAACAAATGCGCTGCCGAGCATCGGCGATTTGATGACAGTAATAGACAAGGCTGCGAGCGATGCGACGGCGGGTCGCGACTGGTCGACGCCGATACGATTGGTGATTATCTTCAGCGGGCTGGCGCTTCTGCCGAGCCTGCTGGTAATGATGACATCGTTTACGCGAATAATTATCGTTTTGTCTTTTGTGCGGCGAGCGTTAAGCACACAGACGATACCGCCCAATATTGCGATTGTCGGACTGGCGTTGTTTTTGACGCTATTTACGATGTCGCCAACATTTTCGAGAATAAATACGGAGGTCATTATTCCATACCAGGCGGGTAAAATGGATTTTGGGACGGCGGGCGGCAAGACAAGCGAATGCTTCAAGGAATTTATGCTGCGTCAGTGCAGAGAGTCGGATTTGGCGTTATTTGTTCAAATGGCGAAGATTGCGCCCCCGTTGACACCGATGGAGGTCGGCCTGCATATAGTAGTGCCGGCGTTTATCATCAGCGAGTTTCGGACGGCATTCGAGATAGGATGTCTGCTATTCATACCTTTTCTGGTGATAGATATGGTGGTCGCAGGGGTGCTGTTGAGCGCGGGGATGATGATGCTGCCTCCTGTGATGATTTCACTGCCTTTGAAGCTGATACTGTTCATTCTGGTTGACGGATGGGGACTATTGGCAAAGAGCCTGAGTATGGGTTTCAAATAAGGGATTGTTCCGATGGACAGCAGTTTTGTGCTTTATTTAGGCAGGCATACACTTGAAACAACGCTGCTTTTGTCTGCGCCGATACTGATAACGTGTATAGTGGTGGGCGTGGTAGTAACGCTGTTCCAGGCGGTAACTTCGATGCGTGATATGACGCTGTCAATAGTGCCGAAGCTGGTGGCGGTTGGGTTTGTTATGCTGCTTTTCGGCAACTGGATGCTTGGGGTTCTGCTGAAGTTCACAATTGAAATTTTCGGACTTATCCAAAATGTCGGTCGGTAAGTTATGGAGCTAATAATCACCAAGCTTTTGGGTTTTGTGATGGTGCTGACGAGGGTGTCAGCATTTTTTTTGACGGCGCCTGTTCTAAGCTGGCAGAGCATACCTGCGATGACGAAGGTGGCGATAGCACTGCTGCTGACGATTTTTTTATCGACGACGACAGTTATCAGCGTCAATACAGCAGAGGTTTCGACGGTAGAGGCAATTTTGCTGATAATCAACGAAGCCGTTTACGGACTTGGTTTAGGTTTGACAGCCGCCCTCGTGTTCTTGGCGGTCAAGTTCAGCGGAGAAATCGTCGAGCGTGAGATGGGCCTGACGTTTGCGGAGATTTTGGATCCGCTGACGGGCGAAAGCGGTCAGGCATTAAGCACGCTGCTGGAGATGCTGTTTATTCTGCTGTTTTTAAGTGCAAACGGTCATCACATGCTTTTATTGACCATATCGAAGAGTTACGAATCATTTCCTGCGGGCAGCATACCAACGGTGGCGGTGATGACCGAAGTAATAATCAAAGGCGGGTCGATAATGCTTTTAGCGGGACTGCGTCTGGCAGCGCCGATGCTGGCGGCATTTATACTGCTGATGATTGCATTGGCGGTGCTGGCGCGGATAGCACCGGAGATGGATATTCTGTTTACGAGTTTCCCGCTGAAGGTAGGACTGGGATTACTGATGATGGCGGTTTTTATTCCATTCATCGACAGTTTTGTGTCAGAATTTGCCGGCTGGATGGGCAAGCTGCTGCCGTTATGAGATTTTTTGATGGCGTTTAGAATATGGCTGAGCAATCTGTAAGTGAGAGGACGGAACAACCCACGCCGCGACGAATAACAAAGGCGCGGTCGAAGGGTCAGGTGCCTCAAAGTATGGAACTGACGTCGTTTGTGCTGATTACGGTGCTTCTGGCATCAGTGGCACTGGTGGCGCCAAGCCTGATGCAGTGGTTTGTAATGCAGATGCGGGAGGGTCTTTGCGCCGACAGAGTGATTTTTGCCGACAGCAGAACGTTTATGAATTTCATCAACGGCAAAATTATAAGCTCTCTATTTATCTTATGCCCAATTCTTACGGCGATATGCATAGGGTCTGTGGTAGCGGGCGTAATTGTGGGAGGGCTGAATTTCGCACCTGAGGCGCTGGCGCTGAAATTCAACCAGATAAACCCTGCAGCGGGACTGGCAAGAATGGTAAATCCCGACTCCATAGTGAAACTTTTGACGGCTGTGCTGAAACTTTTGTTTGTTGCAATAGTTGTGTGGTTTTATCTTCGGGACAGGCTCGATACGCTGGCGGCACTTCGATGGGCGTGGTCGACCGAGATACTAACGGTCATCGGGAAAATGGTGTTCGGGATGATGATACGCGTATGTATAGCACTGCTGGTCATCGGGGTGGCAGATGCGTTTTATCAGAAATGGAATTACATCAAAGAGCTGAAGATGACAAAACAGGAGGTAAAGGAAGAATACAGGGACATCGAAGGTTCGCCGGAAGTGAAATCGCGTATCCGCAGAATCCAGATAGAAATGACGAGAAAGCGTATGCTTCGGGAAGTTCCGAAGGCCAAAGTGGTGCTGGTGAACCCGACGCACGTGGCCGTTGCGCTGCAATACGAAGCGAAAGCGATGGAGGCTCCGACTGTGGTTGCGAAGGGTGCAGGCCATCTGGCGGAGAAAATCAGGGAAATTGCGCGAGCTTATGGAGTGCCGATAATAAGAAGGCCTGAACTGGCCAGGACAATATACTCGACGGTGAAAGTCGATGAGCCAATACCTGAAAACCTTTATGTGGCGGTGGCGGAAGTTCTGGCGTTGATTTACCGGCTGCGGCACAGGAAATAACAGAGAGCTAAAGATATGCCGATACGGCGAGATTTGAATTACGACAGCCCGGGCGAGCGGAGGATTGTCTGCAGGGGCGATTTTCTTTTTGCAGCAGGAGCAGGGGCGATTATCCTCGGACTGCTGTCGCCGATGTCTGCGCATATTCTTGACGTGCTTTTGATTTTCAGCATATTGCTGAGTGCGGCGGTGGTGGCAATTACTTTTTCTGCGAGGCGTGTGCTTGACGTGCCGGGATTTCCCCTGTTAATAGTAGCGATTACGACGTTGCGGATGGCGGTGGGGGTAGCGTGTGCGAAGCTGATATTTTTGCGCGGCGAGAGCGGCAGCATCATCGGTTTTTTAGAAGGGGTTTTTGCGGGGGACAGTAAACTGGCTGCGACGGCAATTTTCGGGGTGTCAGTGCTGATTATTTTCGGGATAATCTCAAGGATTTCGGTAAGTATCGCCCGCAGCGGGGCTGATTTTGTATATGAAATCAGTCCTTTGAAGCAGACGGACATTGAGAGAGGCGCAAAGGTGGGCGTTATCAGCGTAGAAAGAGCGGCGGAGCTGCGAAAAGAAATTGTCGGGGAGGCGGTTTTCTTTGCAGGGATGAGCGGAGCAGGCAGATTTATGCTGTGCGATGCGGTGGTGGAGCTTGTGGTCATCGTAGCCAGCACGGTCAGCGGAATGGTAGCCGGAGTTGTAACATCAACGGGGACAGGAATGCCTGCAGGGACATACGTCGGTCTGGCTGCCGGTGCGGGGACAACGGCGCAGATATCGGCATTACTTGTGGCGGCGGCGTGTGCGCACTTTGTGCGAAGAAATATCATACCTGCCGGCATCGAGGGAGGATTTTGCGGAGGCGAACCTGCGAGCGAAGCAGAAGAAGGCGTTCGATGCGAGATAATAGATTTTGCGACTGATACAGGAAACGGGACCGGAAAGAGGACAATTACCGAAGACCTCGAATGGTTTGAAGGGACGGGAGACGAGGAAAACGCAAATTTATGGGTGTGGGAGGAAATTAAGAACAGCGATTATCGTAAGACAATTGCGGAACTGATTGGGACGGCATCCGGGGGGCAGGCCAAAACGATATTGATGGCTGCGGAAAACATCGGGGAGCTTCCTGTAACGGTGCCGGTAAACGCTGCGATGCGTCTGGCAGAGGGAGGGGACAGATGCGTGCTGATAGACCTCGATATTGAAAGAGGAGCCATATCGAAGGTATTCGAGATAAACCAAAAGGCAAAGAAAAAGGCAGTTGCAGTTGCGACGTGCATTGCGAATATATGGGTGGTGCCGGCTGACAGCTTCAGCGTAAACGACCCCGGCAGCCTGAAAAAAACAATCAGCGAACTGTCAGAACAATACGATTATACGGTTGTTTATGCACCGAATATAAGGACGTGGGATTACAGGGAAATAGCGGGGGCAATTGATGCGGCGATGCTATTCGGGCCTGACGGCAAAATAGAAAGTTCAAGCATAAAGGATTTTCGGGGGGGCCTGAGCGAGTGCGGGTGTAAAATTATTCCTAATATTATGCAGATGGAAAAGTAAGTTATCTTATGCAGTACTTAGGCCGAGAGCGGCCATCTGGTTCTGGAGCAAAGCGAGGGTTTTTTCCATAGCAGCAAACCGAGTCATCAGCCTGGTTTGCTTTTTGTCGAGGCGATACTGCTCGCTGTCCATTTTATCCTGAAGCAGCTCAATCTGGTCATCGACGGATTCTTGGTCGATTTGAATAGAGCCTGTGGTTGTTCTGAGCATATCGTCGAGCGTATCTTCCAAAGCGCCGGTAAAGCCTTGTTTGACTCTGACCTTGGCAGAGTAAGTGTGGATACCGGAGGCGCTTAAATCGACGGTAAGCTGGAGGCCGTTTTCAGGATAGAGCGGGTTGCCATCATCATCAAATTCACTGTTGCCTGTAACAACGTTGTCCTGCCAAGTGGCAGTTTGCCAGGTGGTTTCGCCCTCTTTTTTAATCTGGGCAAAAGTAATGGCATCGTTGTTGACGGTAACCTCGACGTCGAAAGTGCCGGCGGAGGTATATCTGCCACTTGCGCCATAGAATCCTATAGTGTTGCTGTTACTACTGCCGGTTTTGTCGGCTCCGATGATGGCGAGGGCGCCAAGATAATCATCTGCGATTGCTTCATCAAAGGCGGCGGAGTCGAGACTCAGCATACCGTCGCTGTCAATCTCGATGCCAATCTGTCCCGGCATAAGGAAGGAGTCGATATTGGAGATAAAGCCGCTTGTCCGTTCAATCAAAGGTGTGGTGAGCTGGTATTTGATACTCGATATAACGTAGTCGCCCATCAATGTGCCGGCGGTTTTGAGAGTGTCGTTGTAGCCCGTTTTTTCCTGAATGTAAGTGATAGCAGTGTTGTAGGCTGTAATCATAGTGTTGAGTTTGTCTTTGACCGCCTGAATGTCTCTGGTGAGAGTAAGGTCAATAGTTCCAGTATCATGCAAATGCAACGTTACACCCTGAATGACATCGGTTACAGTATTGGAACTCCTGTTAATCCAGCTATCGTCCCCTTTGATTGTTTCCGCAAAGGATTCATTGCTTAGACCGGTAAGCGCAGAGGTATCTATAGCTATCATATCAACATCGCCTGCTGTGGGGGCGAACGTAAATGTCATTGAACTGCTATCGGCGGTCAGCATATCACCCCCCACAGTTATATCACCGGCAGAAACATTGGGCAACGCTTCGAGTGCAGCCTGAATAGTAGCTAAATCAGCGTTGCAGAGTATCTCGCCGGTCGTTTGGGCATTATAGGTCAAATGAAAATGTCCGCCCGATGCCTGGCCCGACCAACTTAGTGTCTGCAATTCAGGTACGGCGGCGGGGTAACCGTCGACCCTAATCTGGCTGTCCTGAGCTGATTGAGTTTCGGTGAAATTCGCAGGAGCGAAACCTGCAAGGTAATCTTCAGGATTGGCTGGGACAGTGCCTCCCTGTGTGAGCCGGCTGACAGCAGGGATGTTAAAAGTTGTGGGGCCGGTAATACCGGGGTCGTAAGTCAGGTCAAGCTCCATCAGACTTGTGCCGCAGGTATTATCTGTAAGAACTATTTTGCCATTTTCAAGAGTAGCGGTAGTATCGCCTCCAAAGGCGTCGTTGATTTCTGAAATAATATGAGTCAGTTTGGTATTTCTATTTATGGCGATTTCTGCGTTGACGGCAGTGCCATCGTGTTTTTTTCCTGTTATGATAATCTTCTCATCGCCGGCGAAGGCCCCGCCGTTAAAATCGAACTGGTCGAGGCCTGTTATTTTGGTACTTAGCGAGGCGTTGGAGCCGTCAACAGTAAAGGCTGATGCGGCCTGCCAGACTTCCGTGTTGGTCGAATTGATTGAGATTTGATAATCAGCGCCGGCATCATTACCATTTAGAACAAGATGATAGGCGTCGTTATAGTAGAGCAGGTTTGCAGTAACACCTGGGTTATTGGCATCATTATTTATCAGGCTGGCAAGGTCTTCGAGTGTTGTGGTCTCGGTGGTAGTTAGAACCGTCTCTTTGTGATTATACGAATAGATAAATGTCCCTGCTCCGACATAGTCTTCTGAATATTCGAGGCCATTGGTGTGGACCCATCGTTCTGCGGTGGCAAGCTGATTGATTGTAATCGTGTGGTTTCCTTCAAAAGCGGTATAGGAAGCCTCGGAGGTCAAAACATCAGTGTCGCTGGAAGCGGTATTGAACATACGCAGTTCGTCGGCGTCTGAAAGCGTCCGCACCGAGTTGCGCAGAGAAGAGAGTCTGCCTTCGAGAGAGCTTAGGGCGTCTTTTCTTTCGTCCCAGACAGCTTTTCTCTGCTGGTATCTTTCAAGGGTGCGTCCCTCAATAGCTATCAATTGAGAGATGAGCTTGTCGGTGTCAATGCCCGTAAAAAGCCCTGGAAGGCGCACATCTGCCATTTTTATCGGCCTTTCTACCTAATTTTTAACAGCTTTTATGACCATTACCGATGTTCGTTAATATAATTATCGTCCAACAACACTGACTACTTAACTGCTTATTCTGCATTTATTTACCTATTATATTCACGTTGCGAGAGCGACATTCTGCTGTGGCGTTTCGGAGTATGTTGAGCGAGCAGAGCGGCATTTCTGCAATAGCTGTCTGACCTGCCAGTTTTGGGGGTCTGCTTTGAGACAATCATCCAGTTGCGAACAGGCCAGCTCAAAGGCTGTCGCAGCAAAAAGGGGAACATTGTTCCGGACATAGGCCTGGCCTATTGAAAGACAGGTTACGGCAGCCATACATTTGGCGTGCAGGGGCCTGACGTCAGGTGCAATGCTGCTCCAGTCGATATCCGGGAACAATTCTTCGGGACTAAACGTTTCCGTAAATCGTCTGACGACTTCAAAATGGCAGTTTGCCTTTTCGGGAGTGAAACTTCTCGAAAGACTTCCGGTTGTTATCCGCCGAAGGTAAAGAACCTGGCCGATGTGCCGTAATTTCAAGCCGCACTTCAAGAACCTGCGAATCATATCGTAGTCTTCGGCTATCACAAGTTTTTCCTCGTAAAAACCGATTCTATCGAAAACAGATTTTCTCAGACAGGTATGATTAAACTGCACTATAGGGAAACCGCAGCGGAACAGGTCTCTTATTAATAATTTTTCATCGGTATATTCCGGACGTTTAACAATACGAATCGGCCTGCTGTTATCGTCAATGAAACAGTAATCGGAGTAAATCAGGTCTGCGTTCGTATTTTTTTCAAATTCCTGTAAATGCCGGGCGATAAAATCGGGCGTTATCATATCATCTGCATCCAGCAGCACCAGATATTGTCCCCGGGCCTGTTTTATGGCAAAATTTCGTGCAGATGATGCACCGCTGTTTGCCTGATAAAAATATCTTATTTTCGGGTCGTTGAAGGCGGCGATAATTTCTGCGGTATTGTCCGTCGAGCCGTCGTCAACGATTATAAGCTCAAAGTTTCCATAGTTCTGAATAAGGACGCTT
>Ga0315278_10001340_pt1 | contig 21494 bp, 17 predicted proteins | sample YL17G06_0_MG_FD_203880 | JGI IMG/M metagenome (GOLD analysis project Ga0315278, IMG submission 203880) | Sediment microbial communities from Yellowstone Lake, YNP, Wyoming, USA - YL17G06_0 | ecosystem: Environmental > Aquatic > Freshwater > Lake > Sediment | place: USA: Wyoming | collected... | reverse complement strand
GGGCCGGCGGCGGGCGTGGGTTCGCCCCGTTCGCCGAGAGAGATGGTCGCCGGCCGCGCGAGCGGCGCACAGGATCCGGCTTACAGGCCGACTCCTCCACCCGACGTCTGGGGGCTTCCGTCACTAGTCTGCTATGGACTAGAAGACGGCGTTGAGCTCGACGCCGGCCGCGATGGCGCGGCGGAGCTGCTGGCCGGCGTGATAGCTCGACCGCACGAGCGGCCCCGCCTCCACGTGCGGGATCCCCAGGGCCTCGCCCGTCGCCTTGTGCTCGGCGAACTCCTCGGGCGTGACCCACCGGTCGACGGGGAGATGGAACGAGGTGGGCTGCAGGTACTGGCCCATCGTCAGGAGGTCGCACCGGGCCTCAACGAGATCCATCATGGCCGCGGGAACCTCATCGGGGGCCTCGCCCATACCCAGGATCAGGTTCGACTTCGTGACCTGACCCGGTCGCAGCCGTTTCGCCATGGCCAGGACGTCGATCGAGCGGTCGTAACCGAACGCGGGCCGGATCCGCTCATGGAGCCGGCGCACGGTCTCCAGGTTGTGTGCGAACACGTCCGGCTCGGCCGACAGGACGGTGGCGATGTCGGCCTCGCCGCCCTTGAAGTCGCTCGGCAGCACCTCGACGGCGCAACCGGGGACGGCGTCGCGTACGGTGCGGATGGTCGCCGCCCAGATGCTTGCCCCCCCGTCGGGAAGGTCGTCGCGCGCCACCCCCGTGAGCACCACGTGGCGCAGGCCCATAGCGGCCACGGCCTCGGCGATCCGACGGGGCTCGTTCTCGTCCACGGGCTCGGGCTTCGCCGTCATCACGTCGCAGAAGCCGCAGCGCCGTGTGCACTTCGAGCCGAGGATCAGGAACGTGGCCTCGCGTTCCTCCCAGCATTCTCGGAGGTTGGGGCACATCGCCTCTTCGCACACGGTGTTGAGCTCGAGGCCGCGCATCAGGTCCTTGAGCTCCGAGTAGTTGGGACCGCTGCGCAACTGGACCTTGAGCCACGGCGGCTTGCGTTCGCCGCGAGCGTTAACGCCGGATGCGCCTGAGGGACCGTTCGTCACGCCGACGATGGGCAGGTGGAGGCGGCGCTGCCGGGGGTTGTGGTCGCGCTCGCCCATGGCATCGAGTGTAGGGGTCCGCTCGGTTCACGTCCGGCCATGGCGAAACGGGGCGTCGAGCAGCTCTAAGGACCCGAGAGATTTCCCGGGCCGCCTTCCGCGGTTGGCGTCCGATACGAGGGTAGGCTCGCCTCGGCCGGCGCCGTCCGGCCCCAGAGCCATGGCCGACACCGGAACGAACCCAACGCCACCCCCGCCGCCCGTCACGCCGGCAGCGCCGTTGCGCCTGCCGCCGTGGTCGTGGATCTGGCGGGTCCTGGGGGCCGCGGCCGTCGTCGTGTTCGCCTCGATGGCGCTGTATGCGCTCTTCAAATCGGTCCGAGAACTGCTGATCTGGGTGTTCATCGCGCTGTTCGCGTCGTTCGCACTGGAGCCTGCCGTCGACTGGCTCGCGAAGCGTGGCTGGAAGCGGGGGCTCGCCACCGGCTCGATCCTGTTCGGCCTGGTGATCCTGGGGATCGTGATGGTGTCGTTGATGATCCCGCTGCTGGTGCAGCAGATCCAGGCGCTGGTTCGAGCGGCACCCGACATCCTGGAGAAGCTGAGCGAGTTCACGCGGCGGTGGTTCGGGATCGACGTGTCCATCGATTCGATCCGCCAGCAGCTCCTCGATGCGAACTCCGCTGTGGCGCGGTTCGCGAGCAACATCGCCGGGAGCCTCTTCGGATGGGCGAGCGTGGTCGGTGTCGCGAGCGCCGTGATCGGCACCATCTTCAAACTCCTCACGATCGGGTTGTTCACCTTCTACCTCACCGCCGACGGCCCGAAGGTGCGTCGCGCCGTGTGCTCCTACCTGCCGCCCCGGCAACAGGAGACGGTGCTGAAGACATGGGAGGTGGGCATCGAGAAGACGGGCGCATACCTGTACTCGCGGCTGCTCCTCGCGGTGATCTCCGGGATCGTGACGTTCCTGATCCTCACGGTGCTCGGCGTCCCCTTCGCGGTCCCGCTGGCGGTGTGGATGGGGCTCATCTCACAGTTCCTGCCCACGATCGGCACGTACATCGCCATGGCGCTGCCGCTCCTGGTTGCGGTGGTCGAGAATCCTGTGGATGCGCTGATCCTGCTCGTGTTCTTCGTGTTGTACCAGCAGGTCGAGAACTACTTGCTCAGCCCCCGCATCACGGCGCGAACGATGCAGTTGCATCCCGCCCTCGCATTCGGCTTCGCGATCGCGGGCGCGATGATCGCGGGGATCGTGGGCGCGTTCCTGGCGCTTCCGTTGGCCGCTATCGTCCAAGCGCTGGGAACCACCTACATCCAGAGGCACGGGGTGCAGGAAACTGATCTCACGCGGCTCCAGTCCGCCGAAGACACCCGGGAACGGCGGGAGGAGCGTAAGCGCCGGCGCGGTCAGGGCCGATCGTCCGGCGGTCCGCCCGACGACCCCGGCGGGACCTAGCCGGCCGCGTCCAGGGCGGGCGCCGGGACGTGGGCGCTCGGTCCAGCTCCGTTGCGGTCCGGGATGAACACCCGGAACGATGCCCCGCCTCCGTCGCGTTCCTCGACCCACGCGCGGCCGCCGTGCAGCTCTGCGAACCGAGCGACCAGGGACAGCCCGATCCCGGTGCCCGGAGCGTGCGGCGATGCGGTGGGGCCCTGGCGGAAGGGTTCGAAGATCACCTCGCGCAGTTCGGCGGGGACGCCGGGACCTTCGTCCTCTACGGATAGCAGGGCGCCACCGTCGAGAGCACGAACGCGCAGCCAGATCCGTCGATCCGGCGTGGTGTGCCGCGCAGCGTTCATGAGCAGGTTCTCGATGATGCGTTCCAGCTTGGCAGGGTCCGCCATGAGGAGCACCGACTCTGCTTCCACGGTCATCGGCCGCTCCGCGAGCGACTCCAGGCTCTCGATCGTGCGATGGGCCAGGGCCGCGACATCCACCCTGCGGTATTGGGGTTCCACGATCCCGCGGTTCAGCCGGTCGATGTCCAGGAGATCCTTCAGGAGCCGGTCCAGCTTCCGGGCGTTCGCGGACAGGCGCACCAAGAGGTCGTCGTGGACCTCGGGCTCCATCTCCGGGGTTCGCTCTAACGTGAGCGAGAGCCCCAGGATGGATGTGAGCGGGCTCCGCAGCTCGTGCGAGACGGCGGCGAGGAAGGTGTTCTTCATCTCGTCGAGGGCCCGCAGGCGCTCGGCGGCATCCCGCTCACGGTGCTCGCTCTCCCGCAGGGCTTGCTCGGCGAGCTTGCGTTCCGTGATGTCGCTCAAGACGCCCTGCATGAAGGACGGAGCGCCCGTCTCGTCGTGCAGGAAGGTGGTCTCGTCTCGGACCCAGATCGTGCGTCCGTCCCGGGTCTGCATCCGGTACTCCGCGCTCCAGGGTCGTTGGGCGGAGGCCGCCTTGAGGTAGGTCATCCGGACGCCCTCGCGCTCCTCCGGATCGATCATCGTGAGCCACAGGTCGGGCGTTGCGAGCCACTCCTGCGGGGTAACCCCGGTCATCTGCTCGATCTGCGGGCTGATGTAGAGCGACTCCATGCTCGCGTCCGCTCTGTCGAGGTAGATCGCCGACGGCACGTGCTCGACGATCGCCCGGAACCGTTCTTCGGCTTCCCGCAGCTGCTCCTCGTGTTGCTTGGCCTGCGTGATATCGAACACGACCCCCTGGGAGATGACCGGCCGGCCGTGATCGTCCAGGATCATCACGGACTCGTCGTGGCACCAGATCCAACGTCCGTCGCGATGGCGGAACCGATACTCGGCTTCGTAGGGGACACCTTCGCGGATGTGACGCTCCGCTCGAGCCACCACCTCGTCGTGGTCGTCGGGATGCAACCCCTGCTCCCACAGCTCGGGCTGTTCGCGCCATTCCTGCGGCGTGTAGCCGTAGATCTGTTCCACCTGCGGGGACATGTAGATCGCCTGCGACACCACATCGGCGGTGTCGATGTAGGTGGCCGCCGGGATCGCCTCGATCAGTCCGCGGTAGCGTGCCTCCGCCTCGGACAGCCGCGCGGCCGACCGCTCCCGCCCGATCGCCCCACCGAGGGTGTTCGCCACGACACGCAGCGCGTCGATCTCGGCGGTCTGCCACAGCCGCTCCTCCGCATGGCCGAACGCCACGAAGCCCCACCACGTGCCCTCCACCGTCACGGGGGCGACGATGCACGAATGGATCCCGCGCGGCTCCAGCAGCGAGCGCTCGGTCTGCGGGTAGTCGCTTACCGGTCCGTGGATCGCGCCACCGGAGCCCAGCGTTGCCTCCCACCGGCTGAAGCCGTCCGCGGTGTATCGCAGGTGCTCCACGTCGGTGGCGTTCGCGGCGCGGAGCTGCATGGGGTCGACCCAGCCGTGCTCCAGTACGGCCGCGGTCGCGTCGGGGTCTTCGTCGTCGGCAACGTTGCGGTACACGCTCGCCTGGCCGGCCTCACCGGCCGCTCCGAGGTGGGCGAGCACGTCGTCGATGCAGTCGGTCCAGCTCTGCGCCTTGAGGAACCGCTCGGCCGCGTATCCAGCCGCTTCCAGGATCCGATCGCGGCGCGCCAGCGCATCTTCGGCGCGCCGCCGTTCCGTGACGTCGGTGAGCACGCCCTGCCAGGCCGGGACCCCGTCGGGCCCGTCGACCAGGAAGGCGTGGTCGTGCAACCACACGACCTCGCCATCGGCGCGCACGATCCGGTACTCCACATCGAAGGGATCGCCGGTGGCGTTGGTTCGCTCGGACTCCGCCAGCACGCGCTCCCGGTCGAGGGGATGCAGCATGGCGTTCCACAGCTCCGGGTCGGACATCCGGTGCTCCGCTGAGTAGCCCGTCAACCGCTCGTACTGAGGGCTGACGTAGCTGGCCGTGCTGAACTCGTCCACCGCGTCGATGTAGACGACCACGGGCATCTGCTCCACGAGGGTCCGATAGCGCTCCTCGGCGACGCGGAGACGTCCCTCCGCAAGCTTGCGTTCCGTGATGTCGAACACGAGACCCTGCCAGAACAGCGGCGCTCCAGCCGCGTCGCGCACGAGCACGGCCTCGTTGTGGACCCAGACCACGCGGTCGTCCCGAGCGTAGGAGCGATAGTCAACGCTGAATCGGTCGCTGGCGCCCGCCGCGCGTTCTGCGGCCTCGACCCGATCCCGGTCCTCGGGATGGAGCCGACGCCTCCAAAGGTTGACGTCTTCGTTCCACTCGCGGGGGTCGTACCCGTAGACGGCCTCGACCTGCGGGCTGATGTAGATGTTCCTCCCCGTGGAGGGCTCCTCGACGTAGGTGATGGCCGGGAGCTGCTCCACGAGGCTGCGGTACCGCTCTTCCGCGGTTCGGAGGCGATCCTGGGTGGCGCGCTCCTGGGTGATGTCGTACATCACACCCTGCATCCTCACGGGGCGCCCGTCGGGATCGAGCGTTACCGGCGCGGATTCATCCCGGATCCACAACTCGCGCCCGTCCCGGGCGATGGCCCGGTACTCCTGGTGGAACGGGGTGCCGTCGCGGTCGGAGGCCCGGGACGCGTCCAGCACTCGGTCCCGGTCCTCCGGGTGCAGACACTCGATCCACGCCTCGGCATCCTCGAGCCACTCCTTCGGGCTGACGCCCAGCATCCGCTCGATCTGTGGGCTCACGTACAGGGTCGCGGACTGCCCCGCGGGGGCGTTGGGATCCCAGGTGTACGTGACGGACGGGACGTGTTCGACCAGTGCCCGGAACCGCTCCTCGGTCTCCTTGCGCAGCACCGTCTCGCGCTGTGCCTGGCGCCAACGCAGCACCGCGAAGATACCGGCGGACATCATCAACAGGAACAGCAGACCCCACAGCCCTCCCGAGACGCCCGAGGAAGCCTCGTCCAGGCGAGCGTCGAACCGGGCGAACAGGTCGGTGGTCATGCCGAAGAAGAAGACGACGACCGCCCACCCCGCGATCACGAGCAGGTCGCGGCGGCCGGTCGACCGCCTCCGATCGGGCCCGGTCGTCCGTTCGTTGTTTCGCACGGTTCTTCCCGGGTTGTATCGACCTCATGGCGGGGCCCCTGAACCACCGTCTGTGGCGTGGATCGGGAGCGGCTAGAAGGTTGCGAGCTCGTGCATCCGGCGATAGACCTGGTCGGGTTCCGGCTCCATGTAGAAGTGCTCGAGCGGCGTGGCGAACGGCATGGCCGGTATGTCCGGCCCGCCGATCCTCACCAGCGGCGCATCCAGGTCGAACATCGCCTGTTCCGCGATCGTTGCGGCGATCTCCGCGCCGGCGCCGTAGGTCCGGTTGTCCTCGTAGACCACGATGGCCCGGGCGGTCCTGCGCACGGAATCCAAGATCGTTCCCATGTCGAGTGGGGCCAGGCTCCTCACGTCCACCACCTCAACGGAGACCCCCTCGTCGGCCTCGAGGCGCGACGCTGCCTCCAGGCAGGTGTGGAGCGCATACCCGTAGCTCACGCAGGTCAGATCGGTCCCGGCGCGCTTCACGTCGGCAGTCCCGATCGGCACCAGGTATGGCTCGTCGGGGACCTCGCCGCTGATCGCCCGGTAGGCCTTCTTGTGCTCCAGGAACAGGACCGGATCGGGGTCGGCGATCGCGGCGCGAAGGAGGCCGGCGGCGTCCGCGGGTGTCGAGGGCATGACGACCTTCAGGCCTGGGACGTGGGCGAAGAACGCCTCGATCGATTGCGAGTGGTACAGCGCGCCGTGGATGCCGCCGCCACACGGCGCACGGATCACCAGCGGGCACCCCTGGTCCCCGTTGGTGCGGTAGCGCAGCCGCGCCGCCTCCGACACGATCTGGTCGAAGGCCGGGAAGATGAAGTCGGCGAACTGGATCTCCGCGACCGGCAGGAGCCCATGCAGCGCCATCCCGATCGCCACGCCGACGATGCCGGATTCGGCCAGCGGCGTGTCGATCACCCGTTCCTCACCGAACTCCTCCATCCACCCGACGGAGACCCGGAACACCCCGCCTCGGTTGCCCACGTCCTCGCCGAGCAGCACCACCCGGTCATCGGCAGCCATCTCGTCGTGGAGCGCGTCGCGGATCGCAGTGACGAGGTTCTTCTCCGTCATGGTGCGTCGGGCCCCTCGGCGAAGACATGCCGCAGGGCGGACTCGGGGAGCGGGTCGGGCGCCTCCCACGCGGCCGCGATCGCCGCGTCCACTTCGTCCTTGATCTCGATACGCAAGGCCTCGGCGCCTGCCCCGTCCAGTACGTTCGTCTCGAGGAGGTACGCCGCGAAACGCTCCACGGGGTCGTGATGGCGCGCCTCCTCTACCTCGTCGCGAGGTCGGTAGGTCTTGTCGTCATCGTCGGAGGTGTGTCCGAGGAACCGATAGGTCTTCGCCTCGATCAGGGTCGGGCCTTCACCCGAACGGGCCCGCTCGTGCGCCGTCTTCATGGCCCCGTAGCACGCGAGGACGTCGTTGCCGTCCACGACCACCCCCGGGAAGCCATAGCCCTCGGCGCGGTCCGCTACGTTCTCGACAGCCATCTGCTTGGACTGCGGGACGCTGATCGCGTAGTGGTTGTTCTCGCAGACGAACACCACCGGGAGGCGGTGGATCCCGGCGAAGTTGAGGCCCTCGTGCCAGTCGCCCTCGCTGGTGGCACCGTCGCCGAACCAGCACCCCACCACCGTATCCTCGCCGCGGTAACGGGCCGCATAGGCCACGCCCGCGGCGTGGGGAACCTGCGTGGCGATCGGTGAGCTCCCGCTGATGATCCCGAGTGCCCTGTATCCCCAGTGCGAGGGCATCTGGCGCCCTCCCGAAGAGGGATCGGCCGCCTTGGCGAAGACGCCGAGGAAGATCTCGTACGGCGACATCCCGGCCCGCAGGACGATGGCGAGATCGCGGTAGTAGGGGAGCCAGACATCGCGGCCCGGGCGCATCGGCCAGGCAGTTCCCACCTGGCAGGCTTCGTGTCCTTCGGCCGGAACCACGAACGGAGCACGGCCCTGGCGATTCTGGCGCAGCGCGGCCTCGTCGATCAGCCGTGCCGTGAGCATCGTTCGATACATGGAGCGAAGGTCGTCGGGGGTGAGCCCGAGGGCGTCGTCAGCCGTGGGCGCTACCTGCGCGGACAACTCGTCACTCCCAGCACGGTGACGCGAGTCTAGCATCGCCTCACGGCGGTCCGAACCCGCCGAAGGACCGCACGGTTTGCCAGTTATACCCCCCTAGGGTATAGTCAGGGTCAGGTTGCACGCACGTGATGCACCAGTCGAGGAGGAGGATGATCATGATCGACCCGGTCTGCGGGATGACGGTGGAGGCCTCGTCTGCCGCTGCTGCATGGGAGCATGAAGGAACCGTGTACTACTTCTGCTCGGTTGGCTGCCAGGAGCGATTCCGCGAGGAGCCCAACCGCTTCCTCCAGCTAGGCGACGACGAACGTTCGATGTCATGAACCCCCTGGGGGTATCCGGATGGAGCCCGACGACGGCGCCAGGGAAGTGGGTTGAACCGTGTACGGATACGCGATGAACAAGAAGGACCTCCAAGATCGCCTGCGCCGGATCGAGGGGCAGGTGAGAGGGCTGCACCGGATGGTGGATGAGGATCAGTACTGCATCGACATCCTTACGCAGGTGAGCTCGGTTCAGGCCGCCCTGAAAGCCGTGGGGATGGGCCTGCTGGACGACCATGTTCGCCATTGCGTACGCGAGAGCATCGAGCAGGGGCAAGGGGATCAGAAGGTCGAGGAACTGATGGCTGCGGTTGGGCGTTTCGCGGGGAGGTGAGCAGTGTGATGTCGGAGACGACGGACCGCGTCAAGACGAAGGACATCACCCTGGACATCGAGGGGATGACCTGCGCCTCCTGCGTGGGCAAGGTGGAGAAGGCGCTGAGCGGCGTGGACGGCGTGGACGCCGCCGCGGTGAACCTCGCCACCCGCACCGCGACCGTCCGGGCCTCCGACGCGGATCTGGATCCGCTGCTCGATGCCGTCCGCAGGGTTGGTTACGTGGCGAGACCACACAGCGACGACCGTGATCCGGCCGAGGAAGTCGCCGCGTACCGGCGCCGCCTGATCGTCGCGGTGCCGCTGACGGTTGCCATCTTGATCCTCACGTTCGCGGTGCCCGACTGGCCCCCTTCGATGTGGCTCGCCTTCGCCTTGGCCACCCCCGTCCAGTTCTACGCGGGCTGGCCGTTCCTCGTGAACGCCACGCGCGCGGCACGGCACGGCACCACCACGATGGACACGCTGGTTGCGATCGGGTCGCTCGCGGCCTACGGGTACAGCGCGTGGGCGGTACTCGACGCCGCGAGCGCTCAGGGCGCGATGAGCGGCATGCCTAGCGACGTCCAGCACTACTTCGATACCGGCGCCGTGATCATCACGCTGATCCTGCTGGGCAAGCTGCTGGAGGCGCGGGCTCGCCGTTCCGCCGGGGATGCCTCCCGGGCGCTGCTGGAGCGTGGCGCGAAGGAGGCGACGGTCCGCTCGGAAGACGGGAGCGAGCGGAAGGTCCCGATCGAGGACGTGCACCCGGGGATGCGGGTGGTCGTGCACCCAGGCGAGAAGATCCCCGCCGACGGGGTGGTCAGGGAGGGCACCTCCTGGGTGGACCTGTCCATGCTCACCGGTGAATCCGTTCCGGTCGACGTGGTGCCCGGGGATGAGGTCGTGGGTGCCTCGATCAACGGTCACGGCCTCTTGGAGGTGTTCGTCACCAGGGTCGGGGCGAACACCAAGCTCGCGGAGATCGTACGGCTGCTGCAGGCGGCCCAGGGGTCGAAGGCTCCCGTCCAGCGGCTGGCGGATCGCATCTCCGCGGTCTTCGTCCCGATCGTGTTGACGCTTTCGGCGCTCACGTTCGTGGGATGGACGCTACTGGGTGGGGTCGGACCCGCGACGGCGCTGTTGAACGCGGTGGCGGTCCTCCTGATCGCGTGTCCCTGCGCCCTCGGTCTCGCCACGCCCGCCGCCATCATGGCGGGGACGGGTCGTGCCGCCGAGCTCGGGGTGCTGTTCAAGGGTGGGGCGGTCTTCGAGACGGCCCGCGGCGTCGACATCGTTCTGCTCGACAAGACAGGAACGGTGACCGAAGGCTCGATGACCGTGGCGGAGATCGTGCCCGCCAACGGCATGACGGCCGACGGAGCCCTCGTGCTCGCGGCGGCGGCGGAGTCCGGATCGGAGCACCCGATCGCCCGTGCGGTTGTGGCCGGGGCGCGTGAGCGAGGTCTCGAGATCCCCCCGACGACCGAGCACTCCGTCCTTCCCGGCGCGGGAGCCATGGCTCGGCTCGGCGAGACGATCGTCCGGGTCGGGCGGCCCGATGGGCTCCCGCCCGAACTCCTGGCCGAGGCCGAACGCCTTGCCGACTCCGGCCTCACGCCCTTCGCGGTATGGCGGGAGGAGATCCCGTTCGGCCTGGTCGCGGTCGCCGATGCGATCAAACCCGAGGCGACGTCGACGATGGCGCGGCTGAGCAAGCTTGGCCTGTCCACCGCCATGGTGACCGGCGATCGCCGCGCGACAGCAATGGCGATCGCCCGTCAGGTCGGCGTCGACCGCGTGCTCGCCGAGGTCTTCCCCGAGGGGAAGGTGGAAGAGGTGACCCGCCTGCAGAACGAGGGTCATCGCGTGGTCTTCGTGGGCGATGGGCTCAACGATGCTCCGGCCCTGGCCGCGGCAGACGTGGGGATCGCCATGGGCTCGGGGACGGACGTGGCGCTCGCGGCCGCCGACGTGAACCTCCTCAGCGGAGCCTTGTCTTCGGTGGCCGATGCCCTCGAGCTCGCCCGAGCTACCTACCGGATCATCGCCCAGAACCTGTTCTGGGCCTTCGCCTACAACGTCGTGATGATCCCGCTCGCCGTGGCCGGCCTCCTCAACCCGATGTGGGCGGCCGCGGCCATGGCGTTGTCGAGCGTGACCGTCGTCCTGAACGCCCTGCGGCTCCAGCGGTTCCATCGTTCGGGCGGGGGGAACACACCGGACGTTGCCCGCGTTGGCACAGCGAGGTCCGCCGCCACGGCGGCCGTGTGAGAACCTAGCCCGAGCCAGCAGGAGCCCGATCCGCATGCGCCGAAACGAGGAACCCACCATGACCGCACCCGCGAGCCCTCACGTCGTGGACGTGACCGAAGCCGATTTCGAACAGGTCGTGATCGAAGGATCGAAGCAGCGTCCCGTGGTCGTGGATCTGTGGGCTGAGTGGTGTGGGCCCTGCAAGACGCTCGGTCCCATCCTTGAGAAGGTGGCCGACGAGCGGCAGGGCGCGTTCCTGCTGGCCAAGCTGGACGTGGACGCGAATCAGATGGTGGCGAGCGCGTTCGGGGTGCAGAGCATCCCCACGGTGATCGCGTTCAAGGACGGCGAGCCGGTCAACGGGTTCGTGGGCAGCTATCCGGAGGAAGCCGTGAACGAATTCGTGGACCTGCTGGTCCCGTCGGAGGCGGAGCTGGACGTGGAAGATGCCCAGGCCGAGGAGGCAGTGGGCGATCTTGCGAGCGCCGAAGGGGGTTACCGCGACGCATTGGCGAAGGACCCCCAGAACGTGGAGGCCGCGGTCGGCCTGGGTCGCATCCTGGTCGAACGGGGCGATCTTGACGCTGCTTCGGAGCTCCTCGCGCCGTTCCTGCCGGACCCCGACGCCGAGCGGGTGATGGCGTCGATCCGCGTGCACGGGTGGGGTGCCGATCCGGGCTCGGGTCCGTTGGGCGCCGCTAGGGCGCTCGGCGCAGCGGGGCGCTGGCGTGAGGCGTTCGACGCCATGCTCGCGGAGCTCGCGAACGATCGGGACGGGGCGCGTGCCTCGATGCTCGATGCCTTCGCCACCCTCGGCGACGACGACCCCCTCGTGGTCGAGTACCGGCGCAAACTCGCCGGCGCCCTCTTCTAGACGGGTCGTTAGACCGAGGCCGGTCGGTACCGGATGGCCGTCGTCGATTAGGGCTTTCGCCTGATTCGGCTATCACCCTGCCGACCTACACTGCCGCACATCGGGTGACCTGCGGAGATGCCGATGGAATCACCCCCTGTGCGAGGCGCTAGTTGGACCCCAGAGCGGAAACGAGATCCGTGAGCGAACCGGGCATCCCCTCACGCATCCGCTCCGATGCGTTCGAGTTCGAAGCCGGATTCAGCGCGGGAGGCGCGGACGCCGCCGAAGCCCGTGTCCACCTGGTCGCGCCGGCACTCGTGCCCGTCTCTAACCCCGCGCCCGACCGCGAGACCGTCCGTCGGGGGTCTCGCGTTCGGCGCGAGTATCGCAAGATCGCCGTTGCGATGGCGATCACCGATGCCCTGTCGGTACTGCTGGCGTTCTGCGTGGCGTCGGTCGTCCACGAGCGCGTCTTGACTTCGCCGCTGGACATCTGGCTCATGTTGCTGGCCAGCCCCGTGCTCGTGGTTGGAGTGTTCGCGGTCTTCCGGCTCTACTCGGTCCAGCGCCTCACCGCCGCCGAGGAATTCCGCCGCATCATCCTCGGCGTCACGATGATCATCACCACGGCGGTGACGTTCTCGTTCTGGACCGGATCCGTCTTCTCCCGTCTCTGGATCGCCCTGTCCTGGTTCGTCGCGCTGGTCGCCGTGCTCGCCACCCGTTGGGCGTGGCGCAAGGTGATCGGCCGGGCTCGCGAGCGCGGGCGCCTCGCGCTGCGCACCCTGATCGTGGGCGCCAACGCTGAGGCCGGCCGGGTCGTCACGGAGATGCGCCAGCGAGGCCTGGGGTTCATCCCCGTTGGCTACGTCTGCGCCGACGCTTGGGGGAGACCCACCACCGACATCCCCATGGTCGGCCACATCGACGACCTCCAGCCCTTGATCGGGGAGTACGACGCCGACTGCATCTTCGTGGCCGCGAGCGCCATCCGCCCGGAGCACATGGCCCAGGTCGCGAAGGCCGCGCGGCGATCCGGGATCGAGGTCCGTGTCACGGCCAACCTGCAGGAAGTGCTCTCCACCCGCGTGGACGCGCACCCGCTCGGAGGCCTCATGGCCTTCGCTCTCAAGCCGGTTCGGCTGTCCGGGTTCCAGGCCCTGGCGAAGCGCTCGTTCGACCTGACCGTCACGCTGGTGGGTTCGTTGCTGCTCCTGCCGGTGTTCGCGAGCATCGCGGTGGCCATCAAGCTCACGTCGAAGGGCCCCGTGCTCTTCCGGCAGGAGCGCGTGGGCTATCACGGCCGGCCGTTCCGGATCATGAAGTTCCGCACGATGGTCGTGGGCGCAGAGGAACGGCTCGGCGACCTCCTCGATATGAACGAGGCCACGGGGCCGCTCTTCAAGATGAAGGATGACCCGCGGGTGACGGGGGTCGGCCGGGTGCTGCGCAAGCTGAGCCTCGACGAGCTTCCGCAGCTCTTCAACGTGATCCGGGGCGACATGAGTCTCGTCGGACCGCGGCCGCCGCTCCCGCGTGAGGTGGTCCAGTACGAGGACTGGATGATGGCGCGCCTCGAGGTTCGACCCGGGATCACCGGCCTGTGGCAGGTGAGCGGCCGCAGCGAGCTGCCGTTCGAGGACTACGTGCGCCTCGACCTGTTCTACATCGAGAACTGGTCGCTGGCCTACGACCTGTTCATCCTGGCGAAGACGATCCCGACGCTGGCCACCGCGCGCGGGGCGCACTGACCCGTTCGGTCCAGAACACATCGGTTCGATAGGGGAGCGCCACCTCGGCGCTCCCTACGACCAACTTCCGCACCTGATCGGCCAGCGCATCTCGCTCAGGCTTGGGCCGCGTCGCCACGAAGCTCACGGAGATCACGCGGTCGACGAGGTCCTCGGGGGTGAGCCGCTGGAGGTTCGGGAAGCTCTGGTGCGCGAGGGGAGTGAAAGCCGTGTCGCCGTCGAACGCCGATCGCCAGCCCCCGCCGCGGTGCGTCGGCGTATCGCCACGATACGGCTCCCAGATGCCATCGAGGGCCCCCTGGATCGGATCCGTCTCGTCGCGAACGTTGAAAACGATCCCGAGGCGGCCACCGGGCCGGAGTACCCGCGCGAGCTCGGCAACCGCGACGGGCCCGTCGAACCAATGGAAGGCCTGCGCCACGACGACCGCATCCACGGAGTTCGCGTCGAGGCCAGTGTGCTCAGCCGTCGCATCCATGACACGCGCGGTCGGCGCGACGCGCGCCAGGATCGCGCGCATACCCGCCACCGGTTCGATGGCGGTGATGTCGGCGCCGGTGGGGACGAGCAGATGGGTGAGCTTGCCCGTGCCCGCGCCGAGATCGACCACGGTGGTCCCGGGTGCGAGTCGGAGGATCGTCGCGAGGAACGCGACCGCATCCATCGGGTAGCCCGGACGTCCGCGTTCGTACGCATGGGCCTCGCGATCGAATCCCGCGGCGGCGGCCGGATGCACGTCCGGCTTCACGCGACGGCGACGGGCCGGAACCGGTCGGCGGTCGTGGCCGGGGTGGCTCCGTACACGAGGTCGAACACCTCGGCGAGGCGGCGGGCGACGATCGGGCGCATCTCCTGAACGGTGACGTCGCGGTCCGCGAGCTCGCTGAGCGAGGTCACCCCGTTGTCGGCTAGGCCGCACGCGACGATGCCGCCGAACCACGACAGGTCCGTGTCGCAGTTGATCGCGAAGCCGTGCAGGGTCACGCGTGTGCGCATCAGGCGCACCCCGATCGCGCAGACCTTGTCGTCTTCGTGGAAGACCCCGGTCTGGACGTCGTCACGGCGGTGGAGCTCCACGCCGATGTCGGCGGCGCTGAGGATCACAACCTCCTCGAGGGAGCGCAGGTAGCGGGCGGCATCGGGGACAGCCCCGAGGTCCACGATGGGGTAGCCCACCAGCTGGCCCGGTCCGTGGAACGTGAACGAGCCGCCGCGGTCGATGTGGTGCACCTCGGCACCGTGGGCACGAGCCTCGTCCTCAGACCACACCAGGTGCTCGGGCTTGGATCGGCGACCCGCGGTGAACACGGGCGGGTGCTCGAGCAGGATCAACGTGTCCGGGGCCTCCGCGCGCAGCCGGCGCTCCGCGAGCTCGTGCATCGCTTCGTTCGCGACGTCGTAGGCCACGAGACCCTCCGGCTCGATCAGCCAAGCGGGACGGGGCACGCGGTCACACCCCCAGATCTTCGGCGAAGTCCCAGGTCTCGAGGTTCTGCTTCACGCGAGCGAGGAACCGCGTGGCGAGTTCGCCGTCCACGATCCGGTGATCCCAACTCATGGAGATGTACACCATGCTGCGGATCGCGATCGCATCGTCGATCACCACGGGTCGCTTCTGGATCCCGTCGATCGACAGGATGCCTGCGTTGGGCTGGTTGATGATGGGCAGACTCAGGAGCGAGCCGTAGGGACCGGGGTTCGTGATCGTGAACGTGGCGCCGGAAACCTCGTCGGGCTTCAGCTGGTGCGAACGGGCGCGTTCGGCCAGGTCCGCGATCGCTCGCGCGATGCCCGGCACGTTCATGGCGTCCACGCCGCGGATCACGGGCACGATCAGTCCCTGGTCGTAGCTCACGGCGATCCCCATGTTCACGAACCTGCGCGTGACGAGGTCCTCGCCGCGGATCTCGCCGTTCACCCGGGGGAAGGCCAGCAACGCCTCGGCGGTGGCCCGGGTGATCAGGGGCAGGTACGTGAGCTTCACGCCGTGGCGCTCGGAGAACGCATCCTTCGAGCGGGTGCGCAGCTTCACGAGGTGATCGACGTTCACCTCGACCATGGTCCAGGCACGAGCGGAGGTCTGGAGCGATCCCACCATGTGCTGGGCGATCGCCTTGCGGATGTGCGACATCGGCTCGACGGTCTCGCCGGCCCCCGCCACCGTCGGTGACGGGATCGGGGCGAGCGCCGGGGCGGCCACGGCCACCGCGTTCATCGGTGCCGCGGTGGAGAGCGGCGCGGCACTGCTTCCCGCGACGGCGGCCTCCACGTCCCGCTTGGTGATGCGGCCGCCGGTGCCGGTCCCCGCGATCGCCGCAAGGTCCAGTCCGTGCTCGGCGGCCAAGCGGCGCACGAGCGGGGAGAGGATCTGTGAGCGCGGGCCGCGGTCGGGCCCAGGAGCGGTCGCGGCCGCGCTTGCCGCGATCGGCGCGGGGGTCGCGGCCGCGGGAGACGGAGCGGCGTCGGCCGCTTCGGGCGCCGAAACGGCGGTGCCGGGTTCGGGCGCCGAAACGGCGGTGCCGGCTTCGGGGCTCCCCGCGTCGTCGTCCTGGATCTCGGCGATGTCCGTCTTCACGGCGACCGTGGCGCCCTCGGGCACCAGGATCTTCGTGACGACGCCCGAAACCGGAGAGGGCACCTCGGTATCCACCTTGTCCGTCGATATCTCGAACAGGGGCTCGTCGCGCTCGATGCGCTCGCCTTCCTGCTTGAGCCATCTGAGGATCGTGCCCTCGATGATCGTCTCGCCGAGTTGGGGCATCTGGATCGTGGTCATGGACGTGGTCTCCTCACCAAGCGGCAAGTCTGTCGACGGCCGCTTCGATGTCGGCCACCTGCGGCAGGAACGCGTCTTCGAGTGGGGGAGAGAACGGGACCGGCAGGTTGGGCGGCGCCAGACGCACCACCGGGGCGTCCAGGTGCTCGAACGCCTTCTCCGCGATCACCGCGGCCACCTCGGTGCCGATCCCGAGGAACCGGTAGGACTCGTAGAGCACCAACGCCCGCGAGGTCTTCTCGATCGACCGCAGGATGGTCTCCTCGTCCAGCGGGTAGACCGTGCGGAGGTCCACGACCTCGGCCGAGACGCCCTTGGCAGCGAGCGACTCGGCGGCTTCGAGGGCCTTGTGCACCATCGCGCCGTACGTGACGATGGAAACGTCGGTGCCTTCGCGTTTCACCTCCGCCTTCCCGATGGGCACCAGGAAGTCCGGGTCCGTGGGCACGACCTCCTTGATGCGCCGATAGAGCCACTTGTGCTCGAGGAACAGCGAAGGGTTGTCGTCGCGTACAGCCGACTTCAGCAGTCCTTTGGCGTCGGCGGGGAACGCGGGACACATGATCTTGATCCCGCCCGCATACGCGAACCATGGTTCCGGGTTGATCGAGTGGAAGCTCGAGGCTCGCACGCCGCCCCCGCTGGGACCGCGCAGGACGACGGGCAGGGGAACCCCGGCTCGGTAGTGGTAGCGGGATAAGACGGTGGTGATCTCATCGAAGCCGCTCGACATGAAGTCCGCGTATTGGAACTCCGCAACCGGACGAAGGCCCTCCATGGCCGAACCCACGGACATGCCGACGATCGTCTCTTCCGCGATGGGCGTATCCATGACGCGATCGGAGCCGAAGCGGTCGATGAAGCCTTCGGTCACTTTGAAGGCACCCCCGTACCCGCCGATGTCCTCGCCGAGCATGTAGACGCGTTCGTCTCGTTCCATCTCCTCCCACAGCGCCTCAGCGATGGCGATGAGGTAGGTCGCCTCGCCCTCGTCTGAACGCTTGCCGCGTGGTTCGGCGCCGTGTCCGGCCGCCGCGCCCTCCACCTTCTGGGCCGCGCCCGCCATCACTGCGACTCCGTCCCGCCGCCGCGGCCGGGCTCGCCGGTCCAGTAGCCGTCTTCCACCCAGCCGCCCTTGAGCGCGTCGCCGGGCTCGGGGAAGGGTGAAGCCTGCGCGAAATCGTAGGCCGCGGTGAACTCCGCCTCGACCTGGGTCTGGACGTCGTCGATGTCGTCCTTGGTGAGCACGCCCTCGGACAGGAGCCACTCCTCGAAGTTCTTGACCGGGTCGTGATGGGTCATGTACTCCTCTAGCAGCTCGGGCGCCATGTACTTCGCGGGGTCGTGCCCCGCGTGCCCGCGCCACCGCAGCGACACGGATTCGATCAGCGACGGCCCCCCACCGGCGCGGGCGCGCTCTATCGCCTCGCGCGCCGCCTCGTACACCGCGAGCACGTCACCCCCGTCCACCCGGATTCCCGGGATCCCGAAGGCCACGGCTCGTTCGGCGACCGTCGGCACCTTGAACTCCAGTGGATTCGGCGTGGAGTACGCGAACTGGTTGTTGTTCACCACCCAGACCACCGGCAGGCCGTGCACCGCCGACGTGTTGATCGCCTCGTACCAACGGCCGTTCGAGGTGGCTCCGTCACCGCAGATCGCGAGGGCGACGCGCCCGTCGCCGGCGCGCTGGTAGGCCAGCGCGGCGCCGACCGCCACCGGGTAGGCGATGGGCAGGTGCGACATCACGGCGAAGGTCCGGTTGCCGTACCAGTCGCCGATGTGGCTGTTGCCGTCGCGTCCGCGGAGGTAGCCGTCGATCCGACCCCAGTACTGCGCCATCACGCGGTTCAGGTCGAGGCCCTTCGTGAGCTGCGCCGTGAGATCGCGGTGCGTGGGGAAGAGGGAATCCGTCGGGCGCAGGGCCGCCGCCACGCCCACGTGGGTCCCCTCCTGGCCACGGCCCGAATAGAAGGCTCCGGGAAGCCGTCCTTGCCGGTAGAGCGCTTCCATCCGCTCATCGAAGTGGCGGGCGAGTTTGAGGTCGTGCAGGAGCGTCTTCAGGGCGTCGTCGGGGAGCGGTCGCGTCCCCTGGGCTACGGCTGGATCTGCCTGCGTGGCCACGGTGCTCCCTCCTCCTATGCGGTGTGCAGCGGCTTCCCGGCGAGCGCCAGGTGCGCCTCACCGATGGCCTCGGACAGGGTCGGGTGCGGATGGATCAGCGCGGCAACCTCGGCGGGGACCGCCTCCCAGTTCGTGATGAGCATCGCCTCGGACACCAGGTCGGTGACATGCGGGCCGATCATGTGGACCCCCAGGACGGAGCCATCGACCTCCGCCACCACCTTCACGAAGCCTGTTTCCCCGACGATGTTCGCCTTGCCGATGGCGCGGAAGTCCAGTTTCTCGGTCACGATCGAGCGGCCCTGCTCTCGTGCCTGCGCCTCCGTGAGGCCGACGCTCGCCATCTCCGGTGTGCAGTAGGTGACCTTCGGGATGTTCACGTAGTCGATGTCGGGAACGTCGATCCCGGCGATGCGCTCGGCGACGGCCATGCCCTCAGTGAAGGCGACATGCGCGAGCTGCAACGGGGTGGCGGCGACGTCGCCCACCGCCCAGACGTGCTCCGCGCCGGTCCGCAGCTGCCCGTCGACCTCGATGAAGCCCTTCTCGTTCAGCGCCACGCCGGCCGCCTCGAGATCCATGCCCTCCGTGACGGGCCCGCGGCCCACCGCCACCAGGCAGACGTCGGCGTTCACGGTCTTCTCGGCGCCGGTGACGTAGGTGACCGCCACGCCGGTCTCGCTCTGGACCACGCCGGTCACCGAGGCCCCGGCCTCGCTCGCGATCCCGCGCTTGCGGAACGCCTTCGCGATCTCCTTGGAAACCTCTTCGTCCTCCAGGGGCGCCAGGCGAGGGAGCGCCTCGACCACGGTGACCTCGGCTCCGAACGAACGGTAGATCGACGCGAACTCCAGACCCACCGCGCCGGCTCCGATCACCACAGCGGAGGTGGGGATCCGGTCGTACCACAGGGCCTGGTCGCTGGTGATGACGCGGTCCGTCGGATCGATGCCCGGCAGGAGGCGCGGCCTCGAACCCGTGGCGAGCACCACGTCGTCGGCGTCGTAGCGCGTGCCGTCGACCTCCACCGCGGGCCCCGGCAGGAGGCGCGCGGTTCCGTGCAGGACGTCGATGCCGCGGCCGGAGATGAGCCCGGTCACCCCGCGGACGAGCTTGTCCACGATGCGGTCCTCGAACTCCTTCACCGCGGACCAGTCGGGCTCGCCGCTGGCCTTGATGCCCCATTCCTCGGACCGGTGCACCGTATCCATCACCGCGGCCGACTGGAGCAAGGCTTTCGCGGGGATGCAACCGCGCAGCAAGCAGGTTCCGCCGAGCCGATCGTCGCGTTCGACCAGGGCCACGCGCTTGCCGAGCTGGGCGGAGCGCAGGGCGGCCGTATACCCGCCCGTCCCGGCGCCGATCACCACTACGTCGTACGCATCACCCATCCGGTAGGGAAGTCTACCGTGCCGGTCGGAACCGTCCGCGGCGGCTCCGATGCGGTCCTCGACGACGTACCATCGCGCGCATGGACGACGCGATCGAGGTGCAGGAGCTCAAACACACACCGCTCGAGGCCGAGCACCTGAGCCGTGGTGCGAAGATGGGCCCGTTCGCCGGGTGGAACATGCCGATCGAGTATGCAGGCGCCCTCAAGGAGCACGAAGCGGTGCGGGAGCGCGTCGGGCTGTTCGATCTCACGCACCTCGGCAAGGTGGAGGTGACCGGTCCGGGGGCGCTCGGGATGCTCCAGGGCGTCGTGTCCAACGACCTGCGGAAGGCGGCGGTTGGGGAGGCGCTCTACAACGTCGTCCTCAACGAGGGCGGGGGCGTGATCGAGGACCTGATCGTGTACCGGCTGGAGGACGATCGATACTTCGTGGTCCCCAATGCGGCGAACGCCCAGCGTGTCCTCCGGATGCTGGAGGAGGCCCCCGCCACGGAGCGCGTCCACCTGCACTACCACCAAGACTGGTGCTTCCTGGCCGTGCAGGGGCCGGAGTCGGTGCACGTGACCACCAGCCTGTTCCCGGAGGCGGCCGATCTCGCGTTCATGCAGTGTGTGGAAACGCAGTACAAACGACGGCCGTTGATCCTCACGCGCTCGGGATACACGGGCGAGGTGGGTTTCGAGTTGTTCACCTACCAGGACGTGGCGGTAGATCTGTGGAGGGACTTGACCGAGGCCGCAGAACCGTTCGCAGGGATGCCGTGCGGGTTGGCCGCTCGCGATGTCCTGCGGTTGGAGATGGGGTATCCGCTCTACGGCCAGGATCTGTTCGAGTCCTCCACGGCGCTCGAAGCCGGCCTGGCGTGGGCGGTCTCGTTCGACAAGGGCGAGTTCCGTGGGCGAGCGGCGCTCGATCGGCAACGCCAGGAGGGGGTCCTCCCGTCGATCCTTCGCGGCCTGCGGATGCGGGAGCGCCGGCACATCCCGCGAGCCCATTACCCCGTCTTCGTGGGCGATCAGGTGGTGGGCGAAGTGACCTCGGGGACGTTCTCGCCGCTGCTGCAGACGGGGATCGGCCTCGCGTACCTCTGGCCCGCCGATGCGGTCGAACCGGGCGCCACCGTGGAGGTGGATATCCGTGGTCGACGCGGGGAGGCCGAAGTGGTGCGGCCACCGTTCGTCGACCGCAGCCCCCGGTAGTTCGCTAGACGGCCGGGCGCCCGCGCGCGGCGTGAACGAGATCCGGGACGCTTGCGCCCGCGAAGCTGGTGTGGCGCATCAAACGGCTCAATGCGGCCGCGGCGCCGGCACCTTCACGCACCACGGCGACGACCACGTACAGCCCCGAAGAAGGGATCCCCAACTCGCGCACCGGTCCGAACCCGGGGGCGGCAACGAAGTACGCCCACCGGGTGGGTCGCCCGTGCAGGTCGCAGGTCCCCGAACCACGGGCCATGAAGTCCCCCGTGGAGTCGACGGCACCCGACGCGAAGGCGGGACGATGGTCGAGGAAGACGCGCTCCCTCTCGGGATCGCAGTTCGGCGAGTGCGTGAGTTGCGACATCAGCGGTCCG
>Ga0315278_10001339_pt1 | contig 21498 bp, 11 predicted proteins | sample YL17G06_0_MG_FD_203880 | JGI IMG/M metagenome (GOLD analysis project Ga0315278, IMG submission 203880) | Sediment microbial communities from Yellowstone Lake, YNP, Wyoming, USA - YL17G06_0 | ecosystem: Environmental > Aquatic > Freshwater > Lake > Sediment | place: USA: Wyoming | collected... | reverse complement strand
TTCCTTGCGGGAGCGGGCCCTGCAGTACGAGGAGGCCGTGCGGACGGTAAGAAGGGGATGACGAGCGACACGGACGAGCGACGAGGGCCTGCGCTTCTTTTTTCAATGCAGTCACTCGACGCCCGCACCTCTTTTCGCGTGCGCCCCCTCGTTCTCGCACTCACCACAAACACCACCCCCCTCCTCTCCCTAGGCCGAGACCGCCCGCCTGGACGCCTGGCGGGCGGAGCGCCCGGAGATAAAGGCCTTCATCGCCGGCCTGGCGGAGTCGCGGTCCGTGCTGCGCCGGGAGCTGGGCCGCGTGGAGGCGTCCGTCGCGGGCCGCGAGGCCGCGGCGGCGGCGGCGGCGGTGGCTGTGGGGCCAGGCGGCGTCACGCCTGGCTTCAACATCATTCGGTAAGAGCGGGAGAGGAAAGGGGACGGGGTGGCGGAGCGCGCGCGCAACCGCCGGGTCTTCTCAACCTCATCACTCTCTCTCCATCCATCCATTCTCTCCCTCTTGTGCCGCCAGTTCCCACCCCCAGCCCGGCCGCCCCCCCCTAGACGACGCGGCCCTCGCCTCGGAACGGGACCGCCTCCAGGCGGCGGTGACCCGCCTGGAAGCCGAGCTGGCGTCTGCCCGGACGGACGCGGACGCCCGCCTGGCCGCGAGCGCAGCCGCATCCGCGAGCGGCGCCCCGCCCGCACCCGACCCGTGCGGGGAGGCGGAAGTCTGGGCGACCCGCCTGGTCGTCCTCCAGGACACCCTGCGCATGCACCGGGAGGAGGCCGGGGCGGCGGAGGTGGAGCTGGCGGGGCGGGCCCGGCTGGCGGCGGCCGCGGCCGAGCGTGCGGCCGCAGAGGCCGCGGGCAGCGCGGCCGCTGCCCGCCTGCGCGCCCAGCTGGACGCGACCGAGGCCCGCCTGGACCGCCTCAAGATGGAGCTCTACTTCCCGCGCGCGAAAGGCTACAGCTTCGCGGTGGGCTCCAAGGGAATCTACTTCGGGGGCAAAGACCTGATCGTGTCCGAGTGTTCGGGGCCCCTCTCCTTTGAATGCTCGACGACCGCGCCTGGGGCGGGTGGGGGTGGGGGCGGTGGTGCGCCCTCCTCCGGGGCGGCTGTGATGGAGATGCGCATCGGAGCGTGGGCGGCGGATGAGGCGGCGCGGTGGGCGGGCGAGGCAGACGCGGCCGCGGCGGGCGGCGGCGGCGGCGGAGGTGCACCGGCCACCAGACGGCCGCAGGCGCCGCCCCCTGCCTCGCCCTCGCCCCTCCCGCGCCCGCATTCCGCGGGCAACCTGACGCACGGCGGCGGTCCTGCACCGGCCAACGGCGGGGACCGCCCCCTGAGCGCGGGCGGGCTTGCACCAGCGGCCACCTCCCCGCCCCCACCCCCGCCCGCCGCCTGGACGCCGCCAGCGCCCTCCCCTCTCCGCCCTGCTACTGTTGACGGCGCCGCGCCTCCACCCACCACCACCACCACCCGGGCATCCTCGCCCGATTCGGACGGCCTGCTGGAAGCCGCGGCAGCCGGGTCGGGCGAGGACGAAGGCGGCGGAGAGGCTGCCCCGGCCCCGCCCCTCCCGGCCCTCCCCCTGCCCCCTCCCCCCCTCCCGCCCTCCCTGGCCGCGGCCGACCAGGTCTCCGCGCCGCCCGGGGCCGGGCGGGGCCGGGCCATGGCCGCCCGTTTCCTGTCCAGGATCGGGTCGGACAGGCAGATGGAGCGGTACGCGCGGCGGGCGGCTCAACCGGACGGCCCCGCCGATGCGTGGCCGGCTGCAGAGGCGGAGGGCAGCGTGGGTGGTGGGGGTGGGGGTGGGAGCGCCCGCCCTGGCGCCGAATGTTTGGCCGCCCTCCCGCCCTTGCCCCCCACTTCCAGGGGTTCCAAGCCCACGCTCGCCCAGCGCCTCATGCGCCGGGCGGCATCCCGCAAGGAAGGGCGGGCGGCGGCGGCGGCGGCAGCCTACGCCGCGGCCGCGGGGCTCGCCCCGCTAACCACCTCCTCGCACTTCGCCTCCTCGCCCCGCCTGGGGCGGTTGGCCGGGCTGGGCGGCATGCGGCGGGCCCTGTCCGCCGCATCCCTGGCCAGCGCAGACTCGCCGGACGGGCGGGCGGGCGCGGGCGGGGCGGGGCACGGGGTCGGCGGCGGCGGCGGCGGCGGCCCCCTGCCCACCCCTGCCCCCATGCACAGCCTGGGCCTCTCTGACGCTCAGGCTGACGTGGACGCGGCGGCGGGCGGGGACGCCGACCTGGGCGACCTGCCGCCCGCGGCGTCCATGCTGGACCTGGCGGTGACGGCGACCTCCCTGGCGGGCGCCGCGCCCGCCGCCGCCCCGCCTCCTTCCCTAGGCCAGCCAGTGCTCGGCCCAAGCGACGAGGAGGAGGACGAGGACGGCGGGGAGGGCCGCGGCCGGGGGGGGCGCGCCGCCACCCCGCGCGACTGGGGCCACCTGGGCGCCGGCCCTGTGGACGCGGCCGGCATCGGCGCGGACGCCCCGCAGGCGCCCCGGGCGAGGAAGGAGGGGCGACCGCCGGCCGGCGGCCCGCCGTCTGCCGCGGGCGGGTCGAGCGGCGGCGGCGGCGCCCACCCCCACCCCTCCCGCGCCCCCTCCCGCCGGGGCCTGCTGGTCGTCCTCCGCGTCACCGACGTCGCCCTCGTCGGCGAGCGCGGGTCCAAGTGCCCCAGCCTGTCCGTGGCGGAGCTGACGGTGGAATTCGAGCTGCACGGCCGCCTGGGCGCGCGGTGGGATGGGCGGACGGGCGCCTGGGAACCGCACGGGCGGTGCGCGATCGAGGTCGCCCGCGTCTCCCGGTCCGTGCGCGGCGCGTCCGTGCCCGTACCCAAGGCCCTGCTCCGCCTCATCGTGTCGGCCGTGCTGCCCCCCGTCTTTCAGCGCCTGCTGACGGGGGCGCTGCCGCCGGAGCTGGGTGAGTACATCGCGGAGGCGGGGCGGGCGGGCGGGGTGGGCGTGCGGATGGGTGGGGAGGTGGCCATCGTGGGGCCCGCCCTCTCCGCGCTGGACGCGCGGCTGGCGACGCCGCCGCCGGGCACCGCCCCCGCCCCGGGCGACCCGCCGCCCAAGGATGCGGCGTCGGCGGCGCGGGCGGCGTCCGCGGCGGCGGAGGCCCGGGCGGCGCTAAGGCTCACCCCGGGCCAGGCCGGGCTGGTGGAGGCGTTGCTGGCGTCCCCGGCCACCGCCCTGACGGGCGACCCCCGCCCCGCCACGCTGGCGGTGCTGGCGTCCCTGCACAAGCGGTACGCCAGGCACCCGGCCCTGTGGATCGGGGCGTGCGCGGTGTGGGACACGGCGCTCCGGGCGCTGGCGGCGGGGCGGGGGGTGCCCCCGCCGCCCACGCCGTTCAGCGAGCTGGCGGCGGGCGCCGCGGCGGGCCTGGCCCGCAAGCCCGTCCGCGTCCTCCTCACCCTCACCCACGCGGACGTGGGGGCGTGCGTGGATGCGGCCATCTCCTCCCTGCGCACCTACTTTGAGCGCCAGGCCCGGGAGCTGGCGGTCCAGGGCGGTGGGAGGGGGGCCACCCAGGCGACGGCCACGGCGGGAACGACGCGCCCGCCCCCGTCCCCCCCGCCCTCCCTCGACGCCGCGCTCTCCGCCCTCGAAGCCTGGCACGCCTACGTCCAATCCCAGCTGCGCTCCTTCAAGGCCACCTTCCGAGGGGCGTCGGCCCGCCTCGTCGCGTCCGCGGACGCGCGCGGGGCGAGTGTGGGCGCGGAGGCGGCGAGGTATGTGGGCCCCCTCCACATTCGCGTCCCGATCTCCGCCCCCGCCCCCGCCGCCGCGGCTTGTGGCGGCTCCTCAGCCCTCGCCGCCGCGGCCGCGGCCGACCCGGACGCCTTCTCCTTCACGGTACCGCTGCCGGACCCGGCGTCCACGACCGTGCGGCGGTTTGTGGAGGCGGCCCGGTCGGCGGTGGCGTCCCCGCCCGCCCGCCCGCGCGGGGTGGCGCCGGGCGTGACGAGGGCGCTGCCCAGCGGAAGCGCCCTCTTCTCGGAACCCGCGCTCGGCTGGTTTGTGGAGGACGCGGCCGCCGCCGCCCCGGGCGCCCCGCACGTGCCCGCCTCCCTGGGCACCCTCGCTGTCGACGGCCTGCGCGCCCGGGTCCGCCTGGACGAGGCCGCCCTGGCCGAGCTCCTGGGCGTGGGCGGGCCGAGCGGGGCCGCGAGCGGGCCGCGCGACCCCGCCTCGGCGGTCCGCCTCGCCCAGACGGCCGCCGGCGTGCTCGCGGCCTTGGGCGACGTCGCCCGCGTCTCCTTTGCCCCCGCCGCCGCGGGGCCGCCCGGGTCGGGCGGCGGCGGCGCCGGCCCGGGCTTTGTCCTGGCTATCGAGTCCGCGGCGGCGTCCGCCCTGCACGCGGACGTGGCGGGCCTAGCCTTCAGCACGGCCGAGGGCGTGACCCCGGCCCGCCTGACCCGCCTGGCGCACGCCCTGGCCCGGGCCGCCCTGCTGGCCCTGGCGGGCGGGAACGCGGCGGCGGCGGGCGAGGCTGTGGCCGCCCTGGACGCCCGCTTCGACGCCGCGGCGGAGCACGTGGGCCGGGACGCACTGGAGCTGGCCCTGTGCGTGGACGCGCGCGCGGCCGTCGTGCGCCCCCCCGGGGCCGGCCCGGGCACGCACGGCCCGCTGACGTTGCGCGTGACGGGCGTGCCGGCGGGGGTGGGAGGGGAGGAGGGCGACCTGCCGCCCCCGCCCCTGGTGGCGGGGAACGATGTTGACCTGTCCGCCCTCTTTGCGGGCGTGCGGGCGCCGCCGTCCGTGCCGGGGGCGGACGTTTGAGAGAGAGAATTGAAGGGAGAGAGATGGAGGCATTTTGTTTTAGTAGAGAAGGAACCCGGTTAACAAAACACTCGCGATATTAATTCGCTTTACGGCCCCACAACCCCCTTCGCTTCCTCTTCCGGCACGGGCGGCGGCGCCACGAATGGGAACGGGCGGGCCCCGGGGATCAAGGACACTCGCCGGCCCGCCGGCCCCACGCTGCTGCCCCGCCGCGCCTGCGCCTGGGCGGCCGCCACAAGCGCGGCGCTCGCCCGCCGGCTCATGACGGCGACACCGTCCTTGCCGACGCGGAGGGGGCCCCGGTCCAACGACACGGGGCCGGAAGAGCTAGCAGTGCCAGAGCCAGACGAGGCGGCGTCGTCGCTGTCGGAGGCAAAGGAGACGGCAGAGCGGCGGGCGGAGGAGGCGTGAGAAACGAGGCTAGGCCGGCGGGTGGCGGGTTTTGAGGCAGCACCGCCGCCGCCGCCCTCTCCCGCGAACGGCGACGGCAGCGACGACGATATCGACGCCAGTGGGCTGGCCGGGCTGGCCACCAGCAGCCCGCGCCCAGCTTCCACCGGCCCGGCCCCGCGGCACAGGGCCGTCCACGCGTCCAGACGGGCAAGGACGAACGCGGAGAGCGCGTCTGGCAGGGTGGTGGCGGGCGTAGGCTGAGGAAGGATGGGGGGTGGTCGGCTTGTTGCGCTCCCGGCCGCAACTGAAGCCCGCCTGGCCGCCGGCACCGCCACGGACGCTCGCCGGTGTGGAGTGGTGGCGCCCCCGCCGGGGGCGAGGGGCGATCCCGGCAGCACAGACGCCCGGCGGGAAGGGGGCTGAGGTTGAGGTGGTGGTGGGAAGAACCCGCCCGCAGCCGCCTCCACCGCGGCCGCCACCCCTTCCGCCCGGGCGGTGCCACCAACGCCAGCACCCCCACCCCGCAACACGCCCACTACTCGGGCCAGCGCCTCACCCGGCAGGCCGGCCAGCAGCGCGCCCGCGGAAGCAGGCGGCAAAGCGGGCGCCGCCGCCGCAGCACCAGGCGACCCCCCCCCCCCCCCCCCCCACCAAACCCCCCCCCCCCGCGCCAGGCGACCCCCCACCCCCACCCCCAAACAACAGGCCCGCCGCGAGCGCCGGGTCCCGCGCCGCGACCTCCACAAGCACCCGTGCCGCGGCAGCAGGGGACAGGCCGGTCAAGGCCGACCGGGCGGCGGTCGTCGCGGTCGCCCTGGACGCCGCGGCCTCGAGGGCGGCGAGGCCGATCAGGGGCGGCTCCCCTCCCTCCTCACCCTCACCCTCCCCGCCGCCACTGCCCACCGCTTCCGCGCCCGCCCGGCTGGCCACACCCGCCCGGACGGCCGCGGTGGTGGGGCCGTCGTCCGGCAAGGCGGCGGCAAAGGCAGCCGCAGCGGCCAGGGGCAGGGCGGCCGCCACGGAACAGGCGGCACCCTTGCCCCACCCTCCCCACAGGGCGGCGCCGAGGCCGCCGCCCGGCCCGCCCACCTCCGCGGCCGCCACCACGCCGGCCGCCACCTCCGGCGCCTCAGCCGCGATCTCTGTGAGCCAGGCCGCCGACATCCAGGGCGGGGCGCACGCCAGCACAGCCGCGGCCATGTCGGGCGGGGCGGTGGACAGGATGGCCGGCGGCGTGAGGGCGTGGGGGGGCGGGGCGCCGCCAGGCGCCGGCAGCGCCCCGAGCAGCGCGGCCGCATCGAGGGGGCTCAGCCCTCCCACCAATGCCCCACCCCGGGCGGCGGGCGCAATCTTTGCCAGCCGCGCCACCCGGGCGTCCAGGCCGGCCGCCGCCCCGAGCCAGGCGCCCGCTGCGCCCGCGTCACCTCGCAGGGCGGCGCCGGCCGCCGCCGCGGCGGCCGGGTCGGCGCCCCTCAACCCATCCAGCGCCCGCGCCCGGGCGGTGTCGCCCATGTGCGCCAGCGCGCCTGCTGCGTCGGTGTCAGACAGGCGGGCCAGGGCGGCCGCCCGGACCGGTGGCGGGGCGGCCAGGGCGACCGCGGCCCGGAGAGGGGGGGGGAGGCCTTCCATCACCAGGGCCAGGCGGGCCGGGTTGGCGAGCAGGGCGGCGGCACAGGCGGCCGGGGGCAGGAAGTAGCCGCAGGCTACCGGGCCGGGCGTGGTGGGCGTGGGCGTGGGCGACAGCGCGATGATGCCGGCGCCCTCAAGCACGCCCTCCCACCCCCCGCCCTCCGGGCCCTCGCCGTCCGGCCCGGCCGCCGCGTGGCGCAGGCGGCCCCGTGCGATGCCGGCCGTCAGAGCGCGGCGCCCGGTCAGGCGGGACGCCATCCCTGCGGCGGCGGCCGCGGCGGCGGTGGTCATGAGCACGTCCACCGACGCGGCCAGGGCACGCACAGCGGTGGCGGGCGTGGGCGGCGGCGGCGGCGGGCCACCGCGGGCCGCCACCACCGCCGCCGCCCGCGTGCCGAGGGAGGGGAGCCTCCCACCGGCGCCGCCCGCCTGCCCCCCGCCCCGGGCCACGACCACCGCGCCAGCATACCGCCACCGGGCGGCCGCCGTGGCGGCTGTCACCCGCTTGGTGACGGCGGTCGCCGCCGCGGCCGTGGCGGCGTCAGAGGTGGCCGCGACGGCCGCGGCGGTGCGGGCGGTGCGCGCGTCGGTGCGCGCTGCCACGGCGGCCGCGCGTGCCGCGGCCGCCGCGGCCGCGGCTGCCCGCCCCGTTGCCGCCCGGGCCTCCAGCGCCGCGTTGCGGGTGGTCAGCCGGGCGGCGACCCCCTCCGCCGCCGCCACTGCCGCGCCTGCCACGCCCGCGGCCGCGTTCCACAGGGCGGCGGCGGCGGCCGCGGCGGGGCCGGGCGGGAGGGCGGCACACAGAGCGCCCGCTGCCAGGGTGAGGGACGCCGCCAGGGGGCCCGCCCCGCCATCCCGCCAGCGGCGTGGCCAGGCAGCAGCAGCGGGGAGGGGGCTGGGTGGTGGGGCTGGTGGTGGCGGCCCCTCACCGCTGCCGCCGCCGCCGCGTCCGCGTGTGGAGGCTGCCAGCCAGGCGGCCGCCGTGTCGGGCGACGCGGCAGGGTCGGCCGCAAGGGCGGCGATGAGCGAGGCGACCGCGGCCGCGGCCGCGGCGGCGCCGCCCCCCCCTGCCCGGCCGCCGCCGCTGCTGATGGCGGCGCGGCCCGGGGCGGGCAGGGCCCACCGGCCCGTGTTGGTGGCACCCCCCGCCACCCGCACCAGGCGGGCCTTGAGGGCGGGCCCCGCCCACCCCTCCGCCCCGGGCGGCACGAGGAGGAGGAGGGCGGGCGGTGGTGAGGCGGCGGCGTGGTGCAGGGAGAGCTTGAGCGCGGCCGCGTCTGCGGCCAGGGAAGCCCGCAAGGATGCGCCGTCAGGGGCGGCCGGGCCGGCGAGGTCGCCCGGGCGGTCGGCCACGCTGTCTGCGCACTCCTCGATGGCCACCGCAGGCGTGCGGCGGGGCAGGTCGGGCGAGGTGGCCGAGCCGAAGGCGGCCTGTGCGCGTGAAATGACAGGGATAGGGGTGGGGTGGGGTTGAGAGAGAGGAAGTCTCTCCCTCTTCCCCACAACCCGGCGCGCGCACCGCTTTGTCTGCTCCCCTCTCTCTTTCCTCTTTGCGCACCATGTCCAGGGCTTCCGCCCGGGCTAGAGCTCTACCGGGAGAGCCTGGACCGATGTGGAGGGGGCCGTACGCTTTAGGCAGGCGGTGGCGCGGCATATGTTTGCGTGGGCGTGTGCTTGACCACCCACCAGGCAGAAAAATGGGAAAATGGGGACGAGCCATCGGGGGAGAGGAGAAGCTCTCCCCAACCACAAGCTCTTTTTTTTGCGCGCCTTTGCGGCGCCTTTGCGGCGAAAGCCGCACTGGGCACAACCCACCACCAAGGCACGCCCCCCTCCCTGATGCGCCTCGCACCGCCCGCTGCTGGGGGTGGCGGCGGCGGCAACGGCACAAGCGCGCCCTCCAAAAAGGCCGGCGCGCAGCCGCCCGCTAGCCTATTGGGCGGCTGGTCCGGCCAGGCCGAGCTGTTGGGCGCGGCGGCTGTCATGCGGCATGCCGTCAAGCTGCCTACTTGGCGGGCCGCGCTGCTGGAGAGGCGGAAGAAGGTGAGAAGCAGGCGGGCGGCGGGCGCATTGAGAAGGGGGAGAAGCATTCCGCTCGCGTCCCTCTCAGCTCGCCCCTACCCTTTTTTTTTTTCCTCATCCCTGCACCATCTCCGACATCTCCGACGCACCCTCCCTTCCCTCTCCAGGCCCCCTCGGCCACACCTCGGCCATCGCCATCGCTATCCAGGTCGGGTTCGGGTTCATCAATCCCGCCCTGGGCAAAGTGGGGTGGCGGTGGCGGCAAGAGCGTGGCGGTCGCGGCGGCGCCGCCTGACGCAACCGCCGCCGGCGGGCCGGCACCCGACCCGTCCTACACGCCTGCACCCACGGGCGCCGCCGCGGCGGCCGCCCAGGCGGTCGCGGCCTGGACGGCCCGCCTGGATGAGCAGCCCAGCCTGTCCACCAGCAGCGCGGCGGGAGCGCTGGCCGCGGCGGCGCTGGCCGCGGTGCTCACATTCCGAGCAGTCGGGGGCGCCCTCCTCGCCACGGCCGCCCCGCCCGCGCCCGCCACTGCCGCCGCCGCGGCCTGGACCATCCTGGGCTGGCCCGCGCCGGCCTGGGTGGCGGCCCTCCTCGCCGGCCTCGCCGCCGGCCTGGCCTGCCGGTCCGCGGCCCTGGAGGCGTGCCGGGCCTCGACCGCCGCGGTCGCGGCCGACCTGGCCGACCCAGACTCGCGCTTTGCGTCCGTCGCCGGCCTCGCCGTCCACTACAAGGCCGCCCGCCCGCCACCGCCGGGCAGCGACGCGGCTGGCAGCGCGCCCCCTCCTCCAGCCGCCCCGCCTGTCGCCCTCGCCCTCTACCACGGCTTCGGCGCGGGCGCCTTCTCCTGGGCGTTCGTGCACCGCCCGCTCGCGGCCGCCTGCTCCGCGCTCGTGACGAAGCACGACATGCCCGGCTTTGGCCTGACCGACCGCCCCGGGGCGGGCTGGGCGGGCTGGGCTGGGCGGGGGCGGCGGGGGCGGGGCACGGGCGGCGCCCATGCTGACGTGGCAGGCGGCTTGGAGCCCTACTCCCTGTCGTTCAACGGCAGGGTCGGGGCGTCCGTGCTGGACTTGGAGCTGCTGCTCTGCGCGGCGCCTGCCACGTCAGCGGGCACGCCGCCCCTCCCCACCGCCCCGCCCCTGCCGCCGCCATGCTCCGTCGCCGACGCGGTCGCCGCCCGAGCAGCCCGCCGCGGCGCCGGCGGCCCCCTGCGCGTCCTGGTCGGCCACTCGCTGGGCGCGGTGTGCGCGGCCGCCGAGGCCGTCCGCGACCCCGGTCGGGTGGACGCCCTGGTCCTCATCGCGCCCGCCATCGTGGCCGCGTCCTCCAGCAGCGCGTCAAAGGGGGCTGGTGCGAGGGCGGCCCAGCCGGAGGCGGCGCCAGGGGCGGCCACCTCCCTGGCGGTGTGGGTCGCGGCCGCCCTGGCCGCGGTGGCCGCGTCCGCCCGCCTCGCGGCCGGCCTGGCCGCCCGCCTGGCCATCCTGGCCGCGGCGCCCCTGCTGGTGGCCCTCCTCCGCGCCGCCGTCCGGTCCCGGGCCTTCTGGGAGCGCGGCCTGGGCGCGGCGTGGGGCGACGACGGGGCGCCGCCGGGCTGGCTGACGGACGCCTACCGGGCCCCCCAACTCTTGGTAGGGTGGGAGCGGGGCCTGCTCCGCTTCTGTGCGGCCCGCATCCCGCTGGGCCCGGGCCCGCTGGCGGTGCTGCGGGCGGCGGCGGCCGCGGCGGTGGCGGGCGGCCGCGGGGGCAGCCTCGGCGCCGCCCCCGCCCCGGCCTCTGCCGCCGCCCGCCTGGCGGCCGTCGTCGGGGCCACCGGCCTGCCCGTCCTCATCATCCACGGGTCCCGCGACATGCTGGTCCCGCCCTCCAACTCCCTGCGCCTGGCCGACCAGCTGCGCGGGGGGAGAGGGGGCGGTGCGGGCGGTGGAGACCGCAATGTCGGCGGCCTGGTGAGCGTCGCGCTCTTGCCCCGGCGCGGCCACACCCCGCACGAGGAGGCGCCGGCAGAATTTGTGGGGGTCGTGTCCTCGTTCGTGGGGGGGCTGCGGGAGATGGGGAGGGGTGGCGGGTAGGGGCGCGCGCGCGCGCGCCTGGTCTCTATAGGAGGGCCGGGGCGCGTGGCGTGCGCGTGCGTGCTGTGGAGAGAGAGAGATGGGTTTGCGCCGCTAGAGGCATTTTTTTTCTGTTTTTTTCTTCTTCTTCTTCTTTTTTCCCGCAAAAATATGAAGGGGCTCGCATTCTTTTGCAATAGAGGAGTGCACACATATTCCACAGGACGAACAAATTCACACAGTATAGGCGCGTGGGCGCGCGGGGTGGTCGGGGCAAGTAAAAAGGGGGAGGGGGGGGGGCAAAAATGGGGGTGGTGGGGGTGGGTTCAAAAATGGGGGCAGGAGGCGCCTAGGGCCTCCCCCCTGCTCTCCTCTCTTTTTCTTTCTCTTTCACAGCTCCGCCAGGGGGTACGACACGACACCATCGCTGACGCCGCCCTCATCGTCCGTGGGCACGGTCGGGGTGGGGCGGGGCGGCACCGGCGGGGCAGCCGCCCTGGGCCGCCGGCGATGGTGGTCGCGGCCGCGGCCGCGGCCGTGGCCGTACTCCTCCTTTTTGCCGCCACCCACCCGCCCGGCCAGGGCGACGGCGACGGCGGTGACGACAACCGCCCGGAGGAGGACGGCCGCCGTGGAAGGGCGGCGGCGGCGCGGGGTGGCGGCGGCAGGCGGCGCGGGGGCGGCAGGCTCCAGCGCGGGGGCGGCCGGCACCGCCGCCTCGGCCCCGCCCGCCGCCTCGGCACGGGGCGACCGCGGCGGCGACCCCGCCGGCGTGGGTGCCAGCCCCGCAAAGGAGCCGACCCGGGTGAGCAGGGAGGACAGGAGCGGGGCGGACTTGGTGGCGGGCAGGCGCGGGCGGGCGCGAGGGGGCAGGCCGGCGGCGGCCTCGCACCACCCCCCGCGCCCAGACGCCGGGGGGGCCGGCACTGCCCGGCCACCCCCACCACCACCGCCGCCCTTTTCCTCCTCTTCCTCCTCCTCCTCCACCCCGCCCAGCACGGCCGCCAGGGCGGGCGTGGACGCGACGACGCGCAGGCGGGCCGCCTCCCGGGTGTCGGCGGGCGCAAAGGACACGACGGCCGCGCGCGGGGAGGCGGCGCCGGACCCCGCGCCGCCGGCCGTCGGGGTGCCCCCCGCCGGGCTCTCGTCGCCGTCGCCCGACCCGACGCCGTACGCGGCCGGGTCGGCCTCGTCCGGCCCCACGCCCCGGGCGCGGCGGGCGGCCACGAACGCCCCGATCGCGGGCGGCAGCTTGGCCACAAAGCCGGCCATCCCGGCCCGCACCGCAAAGCGGGCGAGGCGCTCCGGAATCTGGAAATCCTCCCGGTGCAGGAGGGTGACCTCGCACGCGGGGGCGGGCCCACCGCCCGGGTGCGGGATGTCCCGGCACCGCCACACCGAGTAGAAGGTCTCCATGCGCACCACGCCCGGCCGGCGGGGCACGGCCGGGTGGTCGGGCAGCGCGCGCGTGGCCGTGTAGAAGGCGCCCGCCCGCCCGGGGTCCGCCCACACCCGGCGGGCGATGACGTACTCCCGGTCGGAGATGAAGGAGAAGGGGAAGGACCGCAGCCAGCGGACGACCAGGGCGCGGTGGGCGGCCGCGCCGCCGGCCGCCGCGCTCGCGGCGGCCGGCGCCGCCTCGACCGCGCACTGCTCCACCACCATCCCGTCCCACACCGACCGGGTCCGGTCGTCCAGGTAAAAGTCCGTGAATTCGCGGGCGGAGATGCCGGTGGCGAGCGTGGTGGACTTGTACTCGGTCTTGCCGTCCGCCAGGGGGCGGCGCCAGGCGGCGTAGGAGACGGACGTGTCAGGGCAGGCCTGGCGCCCAAAGGAGCGCAGCGGCATCATGAGCTCCCACCGGCCGCCCGCGGTCGGGTCGGCGCGGGCGGCCTCCTCGCCGTCCGGTTCGACGGATGCGTGGAAGTGGGCCAGGTCGGCGGGGGTGATGTACCTGGAGGGAGGGAGAGGGGGCGGTCAGAGGGTGGAAAGATGGAGGAGAAATGGTGAGAATGTGGTGGTCTTAGGGTCTCACCAGAGAGCGCGTGAAGGTTGGGCGCAGGTGCCGCCGTGGGGCAGCAGCATCCGTTTTTTTTTTTCCCCCTTCGCTCCCCGCTCTCTCTACTCCACCCGCGCCTCCCTCTATGCCTCTGTGCTCACCAGTCCAGGTCCGCCCCCGCGCCGGTCCCATCTCTGCTCGGCTTGGGGCCGGACGACAGGGCCGGGCTGGCGCGGGCGCCCCGCCCGCGCCCCTTCAGAGGGCGCGGCGCGGGAGGCAGGCTCAGGCTCCACCCCTGCCCCGCGCAGAAACGGCCGCAGGCGCGGGTCAGGGCCGCCGCCGTGCCCGGACGGGTGCAAGCGCACCAAAGCTCGCGCAGGATCGCCAGGCCGTGCAGCCCGAGAGCGAAGCGCTGTGGGTGAGGGGGGGTGTCGGAAGAAGCGGAAAAAGAAGAAGGAAAAACAGGTGAGCGCCGCGGGTTTGGAAGAAGCGCCTCGCGCGCGCGCACGTGCGTCCCCTTTTGTCCCGCCCAATACCCGGATCAGGGAGAGCAGATGTTCACGCAGTCCTACCGGATGCGGATGGGTCCGCGGGCGGCACGGAAGGGCAGGGTGCGCGCGTGGCGGAAAGTCAACGTCGCGCTCGCTCCAGCGTGCCGAGCCGCGACTGGAAATGTTCTCCTCGCCGTCTCGCCCCCTCTTATCTCTCCTCCTCTCACCTGCACCGCCAGCCCAGTCGCTGTGTAAGCAAGTCCCGCGCGTGTCTCCATGAATTTGGGGCGGGGGAGCTGTGGGGTAGGGCGGGGGAAGGGGGTGCCCCGGAAGGGAGTGGGGGAGAGAGTTGTGAGAGCGCAAAGAATGCACTCGCTGCCGCGGGGCCCCCGCGCGCCCACGGGGGGCCGAGGGAGGCACCACCCACCCCACCCACAGGTAGTGGGCTCAGCCACGTATGCCTTGGACGGGTGAGATGGAGGATGGGAGCGGCGGCAGCGTGCGCGCGCGGTCCCGGGATAAGGGGGCTTCCACCCACGCGCCGCCCGCCCGCCACCCCCCCCACCCCCACCCGCTCGCTCTATCATTTCTCTCTCACCAGCAGGCCCACGACCATAAACACGCAGCCCACGGCCAGCGAGCGCAGCAGCTCCGAGTGGTCGCCCGAGACCCACCAGACGCGCGGGTGGAGCCAGGCGCGCGGGTGGAGGAGGGGCGACATGGCCGACACCATCGCGGCGAAAGGGGAGTGGCACGCGGTTGGAGGTGTGTGCGAGGACGGCTGAGAGAAAAGCCCCTCTTCGCTCTTCACACGTTGCTTCGGTCCACTTCAAGCGTTCCTTTTACGCGTCAGTCCACCGACTCGTGTCCCCCTGTCCCCCCTCTGCAAGGTGAGTCAAGGCCATGCCATCAGGGTGTCCCCCAGGCGTAGGCTTAGGGGCGAGAGCAGCGCGCCTTCGGGGGTGGGCTCGCCAACTGTGGGGAGAGTTGCCGTTTCCGTGCAGGGCCCCGCTCGATCGCAGCCTCCACGGGCCGCGTGTGTGCTCTCAAGCCACAGGCCCAGCCCATACCTGCCCTCCTAGAGTATGCATCGGCCGCGTGTGTATCCTTTGGCCCCATTGGCAGGACGTTTGAAAGAACTTCAGCCGCCGGTGGCGGGCAAAAAGCGAGACGCCGAGCGGCCGGCGGCGGCCGATCGGCCTCTAGCGCTTCTCTCCCCCCCACACCACCCACCAGGGGACGCGTGCTCCCTGCCCTGACCCCGCCCAGACTCTTGTTTGAGGGGCATTGACGCGGTGCACGGGTCTTGGCTGCTGAGTCATGAATCAGCCCCTCCAGGGGCGGGACCTCTTTTTTCCCGGCCCCTCTCCTGCCGCCGCTGCCGCCGCGCCCTCTCTGTCTTCACGCTCTCTCACAGTCCGCCTCTCTCCCCTCGTCCTCTCTCCAGCCGCTACACACACAACAACAAAAAAGGATGGCCACCACCGCCGCCGACACCGCCGCCCCCGGCAAGTACGTCCCCAAGATCGGCAAGGTCGACGCCGCCGACGCGGGCGGCGGCGCGCCCGTCCACCGCATCCGCATCACACTCACCGCCCGCCACGTGCGCGCGCTGGAGAAGGTGTGCGCCGACCTGGTCCGGGGCGCCAAGGACAAGGGCCTGAAGGTCAAGGGCCCCGTCCGCCTGCCCACCAAGGTCCTCCACATTACCACCCGCAAGTCGCCGTGCGGCGAGGGCACCAACACGTGGGACAGGTTTGAGCTGCGCGTCCACAAGCGCCTCATCGACCTGCACTCGCCCGCGGACGTCGTCAAACAGATCACGTCCATCTCCATCGAGCCTGGCGTCGACGTGGAGGTCACGATCGCGGATGTGTGAGGGGGAGGAGAAGGAGGGGCGCGCCGGGTGCGGTGGTGAATGCGTGTGCTTCGTTGGAAAGTGGAGGAGGAGGGAAAGGAGTGTGGGGGCGTCGTCTCTGCAACAACAACACCTCTTTCGCCTCCCCGAACGCACGCCCTAGTTGTGCGTCGCAAAAAATCAAGGTGCATACAGAGTCTCCATTTCCCATTCAGTCCTCAAAGTCGTCGGCGCTGAACTCGCGCCCGCCCGACCCCCGGCGGGCGGCCCGGGCGGCCCGCCCCGCGGACCCGCCGCCCTTTCTACCCTCCGCCGACCCAGGCCGCCCGCGCTTGCCTGGGGCCGCCTTGGCCCGCCGCCGCCCGCCGCCGGACCAGTCCGAGTCCTCCTCCGAGGAGCCGCCGTCGCCGTCGTCGTCCTCATCGTCGTCATCGGACCCCGTGTACGCGTCGTCGTCGGGCGACCGGGAGCGGCGGCCGCCTTCCTCGTCCTCGTCCTCCTCCTCCTCCTCCTCCTCCTCCTCCTCCTCCTCTTCTCCTCTGCCATCCTCGTCCTCGCCGCGCGGCCGGCGGGCGCGCTTGGCGGGCGGGGCGGCAGCAGCAGCAGCCGCGCGGCCGCCGCCACCCCCGCGGCCCCGGCCAGCAGGCGCAGGAGCAGCACCACCAGAGCCGGGCCGCACGCCGCCCCCACCCCCCCCGACCAGCCGGTGTACGCCGCCGCCCCGCCCACCGCCCACCGTCCGCCCGCTCCACCGCCCCCGCCCGCGCCCGCCGCGCGTGGCCGCCAAGACCTCCGCCCGCCGGGCGGCCTCCCGATCCCGGGCCTCCGCTTCCGCGGCCGCCGCGGACCGGCGGGTGTGGGTGGCCAGGCCGGCGGCCGCGACGGCGGCCGCCCGGTCGGCTTTCTCAGCGCGGGCGGCCGCGCGCGACCGCTTGTCCGCGTCCGCCTCCATCGCCTCCGCGTCCAGGCCCCACGGGATGGGCGGCGCGATTGCCAGGGCGGCAGAAAAGGGAGGCAGGGGCCCCCCCTTGCGGGCTGAGCCGCGGGGGCCGACCGCGACGGTGGGGAAGAGCGGCGGCGGGCGCACCGCCCCGCGCGGCTGGGGTGGGGGCAGCGGTAGGGTGGCCGCGCCCTCGCCCACCGGCCCGCCGCCCGCGCCGCCGCCGTGGGTGCCGGGCGGTGGGCCCGACCGCAGGGCCTGGCGGGCAGACAGCAGGGCGGTGCAGGCGGCGGGCAGGGACGCCGGGCGGTAGAGGAGGGCGGCGTCCAGGCAGGCCGCCCGCCACGCGCATGCGGCCGGGGTAGCTGGCAGCCAAGCCAGGCCCGCGCCGGCCGCCGCGGGCGGGGCGTCCGTCGCGTCCACGCCCGGGATTTCGGCGCCTGTCGCCGCCCAGGCGCCTTTGACCAGGGGCGGCGAGCGGGCGAGGGAGGCATGCAGGGCCGCGGGGGAGAGGGCCGCCTCAAATGAGGAGAGCAAGTCGCGCAGGGCGCGCGCGTCGCTGGCGCTCCCCACCGCCGCCCGCCACCCCGCCACCCCGCCGGGCGCCAGCGCGCTCCGGTCGCACGCCTCCGGCAGGAGGGCGGCCTCCATGTCCAGCAGCAGCGCGGCAGCGGACTCCAGGGCACTGAACGGGCGGGCAGGGTCCGACGCGGCCGCGCGGGCGAGGAGCGCCGCCCGGGGGTTGTTGGTTTTGGAGGGGGTGGGCGGCGCAGAGGCCAGGACGGCCGCGGCCGCGGAGGGCGGGCGGCGCAGGAGGGCCCGCCCCACCACCGCCTCGCCCGCCCCGTCGCCGCCGGGCAGGTCGTCCGCCGCGCCCAGCGGGGGTGCCGGCATGGCCGCTCCCAGGCGGGCGCGGACGCCCACCAGGGCAGCCTTCAAGCCCGCCTCCCGCCGGCCGGCCGGGTTGAGGGCGGCCAGGAGGCGGTCCAGGGCGCCCGGGTCGGTCAGGGCCAGCCACTGGCCTTCCTCCTCTTCCTCGCCGCGCCCGCCGCCGTCCTCATCCATGTCTGAGCCGCCGCCGCCGCCGCCGCCGCCGGCGTCAAGCGCGCCTGCCCGGCGCGCGCGTTGCTGGGCAGCCGTCAGGGCGACGTCCGGGCGCGGGCGTTCCAGGAAGAGGCGCCCCGCGCACGGGTCAGCGGGCAGGGGGACGAGCGTCGCGTCGTGCGCGGCATCATCGGCGGTCGGGTCCTCCCCGCCCCACAGGGTCCCGCCAACCACCGGCACGCCCAGCCACCAGTACCGGTTGTGGCGCCGGTCGCTGCCCAGGGGGGCCAGGCGCGGGGCGGCGGCCGCGTCCAGGGCGCGCAGGCGGGCGGCCAGGACGGCGGTGGTCGGGGGCGGGGGGGTCGGGGAGGGGGCGGGCGGTGAGCCGGGCAGGCGCGGGTGTGGGGCGGGCGAGCTGGAGCCGCCCGGGCGGGGGGCGGGCGACTGGGAGGCGCCGCGCCCACGGGCGGGCGACTGGGAGGAGCCGCCGCGCCCACGGGCGGGCGCTGGGCTGCCCCCGCGGCTGCCCCGCCCACGGCCCCCACCCCCGCCACGCCGCCGCGCATCGCCCGCGACCGCTTTCAGGGACGGCAGGGTGTCGGTACGGGTGTCCAGCGCCGCCCGCAAGGTGGGCCCCTCCAGCGCGGCCGTGGCCAGCGCGGCCAGTGCGGCCACCCTGTCCGCGAGGCTCAGGCCGCCGTAGCCGCCGCCGCCGCCGCCGCCGCCCAGGCGGGCCACCCAGCCCGCCTCCGCGCCTGACCGCGGGAACTTCTTGCGGGCGCTGCCGTCCGGGCCGGATGCGGTGGGGTCGCCGCCGCCTTCCTCGTCCTCCTCATCCTCCTCATCCTCCTCGTCCTCCTCTTCCTCCTCGTCCGTCCCCTCGCCGGACACGCCGCCACCCGACACACGGGGGCTGGTGGCCGGCTCTCCCGCGGCGGTGGGCGTGCCGGACCGCCCCCGCCGCCCGACAATACCACCGGGCGTGCAGGCCGCGGCCGCCGCGTCGTGGGCGGCGTCGTCCTCGTCAGCGCTTGCAAGCGGGTCCAGGCCCGCCAGGGGGAAGACGACGGACGTGAGTGCGTAGCACCCCGGCCCCGTCCGCGTGAAGAGGGCATCCCGGGTGACGACCCGGTACAGGCGGGCCTCCGGGGAGGTGCGGGAGGCCGAGGAGGACGGGCCGGCGTTGCCGGCCAGGCCGGGCGGCAGGCGGCCGCCGGCGCGCGCGCGCACCGCGGCCACCACTTCCGTCAGGGGCAGCCCCGCCTGGCCGGCCCGCCGCAGGACGCTCCACGCCCAGGCGGCCGGCGAGCCGGGGGCGTACCTGTCTGGCATGTGCAGGATGCGCTTGGGCGGGCCGGTGGGAGGGGATGGGGGTGGGGGTGGGGGTGGCGGGGCGGCGGGGTCGGCAGGCGGCGCAGCAGCGGCAGCCGCGCCCGCGTCAACCCCTGCCACCCCGTTTTCGCCGCCGCCGCCGCCCTCCTCCTCCTCGTCGTCGTCCGACCCGAGCACGTCCAGCATGTCGTCCAGGGCGCCCTCCGTCCCGGCCGCCTTCCGGTTGCGCCCGGGCGGCCGCCGGGCGCCGTGGCCCAGGGTGATGGCCAGCTGGCGCAGCACTTCCGGCCAGGCCTGGGGCGTGCACGCCAGCCCTAGCCGCCACGCGCCCGGGTCGTACCCCCACAGCCAGGCCGCGCCCTGGGCGGCCGCGGACGCCGAGACGGCCTTGTCCATGAAGTTGGCGGCCCCGCCCACCGCGGCCGCGCCCGCCCAGACGGACTCCTCCATGTCCGCCTGGACCGTGCGGAGGAGGGAGGCGTGGATGTGGGTGGCCAGCGGGGACGCCTCCCCAACCCGGAGCGCGCCCAGCAGCTCGTCCAGGCTGACGCGGGGCAGGCCCAGGGGGCCCGCAAACGAGGTCAAGGCCGCCCAGGCGCCGGCGAGGGCCGGGCCGGCGTCCGGGCCCAGGTCGGGCGGGAAGGCGGGCGCGAGGCAGGCCGTGACGTCGGGCGGCGGGAAGGGCGGGCGGGAGGAGGGGCGGCCACCACCTGCGCGCGCTGAGGCGGGGCGGCTGGCGGGCGGGACCGTCCAGCAGCCCCCGCCCTCCCCTGCCATGGCCTCGACCTCCGAGTCCGACGGCAGGTCCGCCCGCCGGGCGGCCGCCCGGGCGGCGGACCCGCCCCCCGCGGCCGCGGCGGCCGCGTCCGCGGCCGTCGCTTCGGCGGAGCCGCCCCGCGCGCGGGCCCTGCCGTCCGCCGCGACCGCCGCGCGCGCGGCCGCCGCCTCTGCCTTGGCCTGCGTCCGCTCCGCCCGCTCCACCTCCCGGGCCTCCCTGGCCGCCGCCTTGATGGCAGCGGCTTCGGCCAGGGCAGACGCCCGGGCGGCGACCAGCGCCGCCTTCTCGCGCTCCCGGTCCGCGGCCGCCGCGTCGCGGGCCTCACGCTCGGCGGCCGCGGCCGCCTCCCGGGCCGCCCGTTCCTCCGCCCGGGCGGCCTCCTTGACCGCCCGGTCCTGGTCCTTGGCCGCCGCCCGGACCAGCTTGGCCTCGGTTTTGGCGGCCTCCCGCTGCAAGCGCTCGATCTCGCGGCGAGAAGAGGACAGGTCAGCGCGCGCACGGGCGGCCTCGGCGGCGGCCGCGCTGCCGCCACCGCGCCCGCGCCCACAGCTGCCGGGTAGGGGGATGCCCTCCCAGGCGATGGCCAAGGGGGGGCCGCCCGGGACGAGGCCGGGCGGCGCCAGGGTGGCCGCGCCGGCCCGGAGGGCGGCGGCAATGGCGGCCGCCGGGAAGGGGTCGTGCGGGGTGGGCGCGGGGGCGGGGGCGGCGTGTGGCTGCTCACTCCCGCCCCGGCCCCGGCCCATGGCCTCCGCCGCGGCGGCGATGGACGCGGTGGCGGCCGCGGTGGCCGTCGCGGCGGCGGCGGCGTCCACACCAGCGCCACCGCCACCGCCACTGCGCCCGCCGCCGCGCCCGCCCCCACCAAGCAGCGGCGGCAGGCGGAGCCCGGCGGCGAGCGCCGGGGACAGCCCGCCCGCCGCGGCGGCGGCCAGGGTCGCCTCCCGCACGGCGGGCGGGACGTGGCGGCCAGACGTGGCGGCGGCCAGGCGGGCCTGGGCGGCCGCGGCGGCGGCCCGGGCGGCCTGAGTGGCGGCGGAAGGGGCGGCGAGAGGGGGGGGAGGAGGGGCAGAAGGGGGAGCTGCCGCTGCAGCAGCAGCCCAACCACCACCACCACCGCCCCCACCCGCCACCAGGGCTTGTAGGGCCGCCCGCAGGCGGTCCGGGTCGGTGGCGGCCACGCTCTGGATGACGGCTGCGGGCGGGGCGGTCGCGTCGTCGTCCGGCGCCTCGGCGGCAGCGGCAGCAGGGGGTGGGGGCGGGGGCAGGGGCGGGGGCTGTTCAGCCGCACCCTCCTCCTCGGCGTCCTCCTCTCCCTCGCCCTCTCCGCCCTCACTACCACTCCCGCCCGCACCCACGGCCGGCGCAGCGCTACCGCCGCGCGTGCCTGGCGTGGCGGACGCGCCCCGGCGGCGGCGGGAGAACCATTGCTGAAAGAGAGAGGGGGGAGCGAGGGGGGGGTGGTGAGGTTGTGGTTTTTTCCTGTCCACTTTCCATCCTCACACCTCAACCCTCCCCCTCAAATTCCATGCCATCCACTCACCGTGACCTGGTCGAAGCTCAGCCCGATCTCGGCGCACAGGGCCCGCCGGCCGGCCGGGTTGGTGTCCGGGTTGGCGGCAAAGGCGGCCTCCAAGGAGGCGAGCTGGGCGGGGGTCTTGAAGTGGCGGGGTGGCATTTTTGGAAGGAGGGGGGGGGATTGAAAAACGCCTCACAAGGACCAAGCTCGCCCCTGAGAGCTTGCGTTTTGACTTGTGTTCTGCACTCAAGCCACACAGTTGGCGTCTGCGTGGCCTGGAGAGGCACGGGTGTGGGGGGGCTAGGGGCGAATGTGGCCGGGCGGGCGGGGCAAGTGGGAGCGCCGGCGAGTGATCTGCCGCGCTTCGGGCGCGCTCCCGGTCCTGTCTCAACCTGCTTTTCCCCAAAAACTCCACCGGCGCCGACGGGTGTGTGGGCCGGAGGCGCGGTGTACGCGCGGGAGCTCGTGGGTGGGCGCGGGGTGTGAGAGCCACCCCGCGGGGGGAGAGAGAGAGGAGAGCGAGGAGTGCCTTTCACCCTCTCTGTTGTGTGTGTGTGTGTGTCTTCTGAGGCGGGGGAGGGGGCAAAAAGGGGCATGATGGCAAGAGGGGGGGTAGAGCTCTCATCATTTTGCATTTTGCTGGGGGGTTCTCTAACATCTCAACCACCAC
>Ga0315278_10001337_pt1 | contig 21522 bp, 13 predicted proteins | sample YL17G06_0_MG_FD_203880 | JGI IMG/M metagenome (GOLD analysis project Ga0315278, IMG submission 203880) | Sediment microbial communities from Yellowstone Lake, YNP, Wyoming, USA - YL17G06_0 | ecosystem: Environmental > Aquatic > Freshwater > Lake > Sediment | place: USA: Wyoming | collected... | reverse complement strand
TCGATCTTTTCGATTTGCCAGGGAGGTTCTAATTTTAAAGCTTTTGTAAATAGTGATTCTAATCCGCTCATTTTATAACTCCATTTTTCCCTTATTTTACCATACCCACTCAAAATGAGAAAGAACCACAAAAGATCTCCTGGATATTTTCAAAGATCAATAGCGGGTCGAGTTTGCCCCATTATGAAAGTCTGCCCATTTATGGAGAAAAATCCGCCTGTCCCGAATGCCGTTAAAATGATGGCGGACAGGAACAGGAAGATTATGGCTTTATTTTTCTATACCTCGCCGGGAAAGTTTTCCCAAAGCCCGGGGAAGTTTTTTCTGAGGCCCCGGGAAGTAGGGAACTCCTTTTTTCTTCATCATTCATCATTCATCATTCATCATTCTATTTTTCCTCGCTTCCTCGCTTCCCTTTTCCCGGCCCCCCAGCAGTGGGGTTACATTTCATATAGGCTCACGATGGGATATTCTTTGACTTTTAAAACGCCGTCCAGGTTGATGATTTTCTCAGTGATGAAACGGTCGATCTCATCGAAATGGTTGACGGCCACAAAGAGCACCAGGTTGAATTTGCCGGTGGTATAATCGCAGCAAACCACGTTATCATCCAATCGCAGGGTGGGATAAACGCCGTCCAGTTTCTCTCTTTCCACATCCATTAAAATATAAGAGCAGACTTTCTCGCTCATCTCCTTCTCCCGGCAGGAAATATCGAAGTTACCTTCCAGGGCTGCTTCGGCATCCTGGAGAATAACCCGGGTGCTTTCATCCAGTAACGGTTGCCCCACTTCCAGGAACTCCATGGTCCTGACGCCTTTGACTTTCTTGATTTTTGTTTCGGCGATTTCACGGATATGTTCGATGTTTTCCGCCTGCGCCAGCAGGATAATATCATAATCGCCTTTAACTGCGTCGCAGTAGACCACGCTATCCATGGCGTATAGTTCCTTATAGGTGTCGAAGAAACCCATTTCTTCATCGACTTGCAGGATGATATAGGCGGATACGCCGGTTTCTTCCTTCTCCCCTTCGTCAGCCGCCGCTGAACCTTTCCGGGATTCCAGGACTTTTACCAGTTGCTCGTATAGTTCATCGGCGGTAAAGGGTTTTTCCATGAAAGCGTCAACCTGGAGGTTGTGGATTTCTTCCTGGTCATACCTGTCGGCATCGCCGGTGATTAGGATGATGGGAATATCCGGGTATTTGAATCTCATGATTTTGACCAGTTTGACGCCGTCGATATCCGGCAGGCGCAGGTCGACTACGACCCCGTCCAGTGGGATATCATTATTAATAAAGGTTTCCATTTTTTTCAGGGCGTTAACGCCGTTTTCGCAGGGTTCAATATCGTAACCGTGCATGTTGAGGCCAAGGGTCATTATCCTTCTTAACGGGGCTTCGTCTTCAACTAATAATATTTTCTTTTGCATATTATTCCTCCTGGACTTTTTTGTCCTACCGGGTAGTTTAGCATGAATCATGCCATTATTGCAAGAAGAAAAACTAGCCTGTCCCCTTCCTTATTATATATATTGCCACGTCGCCGACATTTGTCCCGGTATTACCTGTCGTGACAAGAGAATTACCGATTCTTTCCAGCAGCGTATTGCTGTCATACTTATCAAGATAGGGCTGAATCTCGATCTCTTTTAACCTGGCGGCGTTTAAGGTATTTTTATCGACAATGGCGCCGGCGATGCCAGGCAAATAATCCGAACCGTCTGTTCCGACGCTGGCCATGACCCACTCGCCGGGATAATTTTCCAGGGCCATCATGGATATGGCCGCATAATGCTGGTTTCTTCCGCCTTTTCCGTGGTTAAGGGGCAATGTGGGGGTCGTTTCGCCCCCCACCAGGATAACATCATGGCCTTTATATTCCCGCTTTAAAATCTCCTCGGCCCTGTGTTTCGCCATTTCCGTGGGATCGCCTTTTTGTTCGGCGGTAACTATATATGGATTAAATCCCAATTCTTTTGCTTTTAAAACCATTGCTTCCAAAGCCGCTCGGTTATCTCCTATGATGAAGTTATGGCAGTTATCGATTTTTTTTGGTGTCTCTTCATGTTCTCCGGCGCAGCCTTTTTCCAGGTAAGCGACAATACTTTCGGGAGCCTCGGCTAAAAGGTTGTATTTTGTTAATACATCCAATGCATCTGAAAATGTAGTGGGATCAGGAACCGTTGGTCCGGAAGCGATGGCGTCTAAATTATTTCCCACTACATCGGATATGATTAATGATACCACCCGTGCGGGTGAAAAGAATTTACCCATGCGGCCCCCTTTTATCCGCGATATATGTTTCCTGACCGTATTGATCTCCTGGATGGTAGGGCCGCCTACTATGAGTAAATCGTTTATTCTTTGTTTATCGGCCAGGGATATTCCTTCGACGGGGCTCGGCATTAAGGCTGAGCCGCCCCCTGAAATAAGGCAGATTACCAGGTCTTTTTCATTTATGGAATATTGGTCTTTAAGGGACAGCATTTGTTCTACTCCAAAAACTCCTGCCTGGTCGGGGGTAGGGTGGGAAGTCCGGGTTATTTCAATTTTACTTGTTTTATAGTTTTTATCTATGCAATTGACATAACCGCCGGTGATATTTTCAGGACCGATGATTTCTTCCAGGGTTTGGGCCATGAGCCCTGAAGCCTTTCCGCCGCCGATAACAAATATCCTGCCTTTGGAGACATCGAAATCCATATTATTGATGGAGAGTATTTTGGCTGAGGGGTCGAATTTCACGGCATGTTTCATAACCGCAGCAGGAAGGACTTTTAAAATTCCTGCTTCGATAATATCCAGGGCCTGGGCTCTTAATGGGGTGATGAATAATTCTTTTTTATTAGTGATGATCATTTTCATCAGTTTTTTCTTTTTTCCCTCCAGTGGAGTTATCAGGGGGAGGAGTTTCTTTGGAATTTTCCCAGCCTTTATTGAAATGATTTTCGAACCGATGCCATGCTGTCTTTGCTGTAGGAAGTATTTTAACCATCGGTGCATTTATGGATGAACAGTAGTTTAAATAAAAGCCGACAAACATTTCTTTATCTCCGATCTGGTAATATGGGCCAAAAGGAAGGAAGTCATATCGAAGAATCTTAAGATCAAGGGAAATATGTTTTCCCTTAGACTTTTCCCATTCATCCTCTACATTTTTTTTAAGATCTTCAAACTGTGCGATCGAGTCGGCTATTTTTTTCATAGCACTTTCACGTGTCTCCTTTCTACGTTTTATTCGTGCGCCCAATATATCGAAATGGTTATCATCCTTTTCTGGATCATGGTCGATGAGTAAAATCCGGAATTTAAACCGTTTATTTTTTTTAGTAAGAAGGTTTTCAAGTTCTTCGATAAATTCCTCCAGGTCGGGAAACCACGTTTGGATTATGCGAATGGTTGCATCCGGTGGAGCTTTTTCAAGAGCTTCGTAAATATGGTGGCAGGATTTCTTCCAGACCTCAAGCACTCTAATTTCTTCTTCATAAGGATCTAAAATATATTTTTTAATTTCTGCGCAAGGGTTTTTCAAATTATCCTCCAGGGGGCCGGCGGAAGAAAAGGTTTGCGTATGGATTCCTCCGAGGTCAGTAGGGAGTTTGGGTTTTGGGTTTTCTGCGTACAGCATGATAGTTTTATGACGGCCCAATCCTCCCATGAAAAGGCCAAGCTCAAACAAAACATTCTGACGAATTGTGGACTGTTTATAATTCTCTTGAGTGATGATCAGTATTGCAAAGTCATACTTATCCAGAGCTTTCGACAAACCTTCGATGTACGTTTCCGTCGTTTTGAACAATTGATGCCAGACTACTACCTCTATATCTTTATCTTCTTCCAAATAACCCTTGACTATGTCGGCAGCTTTTTTAGCATTAGTATCACTTGAAGAGCCGATAAAAACTTTGGGTTTCCAAGATTGGCTATTTCTTTCACTTTCTTCAAAATACAATTTTATCCCCCACCGGTAACTTTTCCCCTGGGGGTAATAAAGAGCTGCGGTTGGATCAAAATAAAGGATATTGTTTCTAACCATATCCTTTAATAGTCCATGGATTTCACCCAGGGCAATTCCACCGGGAATAAAATCCCTAATGCGGGCGGTTTCATTTTCCAGGAATACTTGCAGCACTTTTTCTTTTCGCATATCCGTCCCGATGTAATATTCGATAAACCCTTTAATTTTCTTTTTATATAGGGCGAGAGTTTCATCGATGGGGGTATTGAAAAGTTCGGTTAAAATATCCTGTATCTCCCACATACTGCCGCCCACCGTATCCCAGATTTTCTCCGCATCCTCATGGGATAGGGTATAATCTTTAATCCTTGAATACGTCTCCAGGTTTAACAACCATTCCATGACGTCTTCCTTGCCGAGATAATCCATTTTATAAAATCGAGAAGACTTTTTTAACCGGGAATCGGTATAAACGGTGTTCAAAAAATACCCATCCGATGAAGCGATGATAATATGCGCCAGGTTGCTTTCCTTGGTCATGGCTACAAAAAAATTAAACAATGCGATGATCAACTGTTTGCCCTTGCCATTATTCATATATATCTTATCCAGGGCCTGGAGCTCATCGACTATTAATACCGGTTTAACGCCGTCGTTTCTTAATTGGATAAATTTTTCTTTCATGACTTTAAAGGGATCGGATTTTCCCTGGAGCAGATTTTTTTCGATCTCGGCGTCTATTTTAAAAAGGCCGACATTGATGCCAGCCGACAGTTTCTCTTTTTTTTCTTTTTCGGGCTTTACCTGGAAAAACATCCGGAGGAAATCCTTATAATCAAAATCATCAGAAAATTCAGTCACCATCTCCCTGAGATTCAAAAACTTCACATCCAGCTTTTGTTCTTTTTCCAGTTGATTAAAGAGTTTATACAACAAAGTTGTTTTACCGGAGGATTTGGGACCATGAATAAATAGGATTTCAGCGGGTTCTTTATCGATAAATAGTCTCAAATCCTCCAATTCTCTTTGCCTGTTAATAAAAGCGATATGCTGCTCTTTATTGAATTTATTGTTGTTCATAACCGGATTATAGTCCGAAAAAAAATTTTTTTCAATACCTCTTGATGCTCTTTTTATAAATCCGGTCGATGTATTCTTGCTTTTTCTTTAATAGGCGTTTGTTCAGGGGCGAAAAACCTTTGACGGAATTCTCATCCAGTATGCCCATGTACTTGCCGATAAAATCCGCGGTCAGAGTCTTGATGTTGTAAAAGGACCAATAAAACTTCTTGTGAAAGGGAATCTTTATCATGAAAAACGCTGTAAACGTCCTGTGCAGCACCCGCGTGACAATGGATTTGACGACCCCCAGCTTGCGGCGGATATAGTATATCCCGAACTCAGGGATACTTAAATGCTGATCGATGCACATTCGTTTCAATAAATAGGTGAAACTGACTTTGTGCCAATGATAAAACTTCGCCCCCTTGGCCAGGGCTATTTTATGATTATTCAATATCAACTTTTTGGCAAACATCATGTCTTCCCCATAAGGAACCGACGGGAATTTCAAAACCGACAAAACCTCCCGGTCGATACAGGAAGAGCAATTATCGAAATTACATAACCGCCGCCGCTGCTCCGGCGTAAAATAGTTCCAACAAAATTCAGATACCGGTTCCACCACATCATAAATACTCTGCCACCAATTGTTGTGGATAAAGGCGTCGATGGGGTCGCCGGTTTCGGGGTTCACCTGACAGACGCCGTAAGCGGCCGCGGCTTTGCCTTCCAAAAGGGGCCGGGTCAATTCGCTGAGAAAGTCTTTCCCGATGGGAAGAATATCATCGGTAAAAAAGATGACATATTTACCCACGGCTTCTTCGGTTCCCCTCATGCGGGTGCCGCTGTGGCTGAATTCTCCTTCGGGAACATAGATGATTTTCTTGTGCGTAAACGGCGTGCTCTCTAAATAATCCACTGTTCCGTCAGTGGAACTGTTGTCCATAAAAATGACTTCGTATTCATAGTTGAAATCCTGTTCCAATAACCGGTCGACCAGGTTCTCAATCACACCCACCGAGTTCTTGGTCAGGATGACCATTGAAAACATAATGTTTGCGTCCATTTTAATTTGTCCGTGTTGGTCCGTGTTCGTCCGTGGCAACTTTTCATATTGAACAATATTTTTCCAGTTCGGCGCTGAAAAATTCCCTGACATTTTGTTCGAAGGTTTCCCGGGTGAACAGTTTGCTCTTTTCAAATGCCTGGCGGCCCAGTTCTTCTCGCAGGGCCGGTTCGTTGATCAGTTTCATGGTAAAAGACATCGATTGGGCCGTGGATTGAACCCTGAAACCGTTGACGCCGTGGTCTACGATTTCCCGCTGCCCACCGCCGTCGAATACGATGGGAACCAGCCGGTTCTGCATGGCTTCCACGATAGTCATACCGAAATGTTCCACCAACGCCGGGTCGGTCTGGTCCAGGCCGCATAAATGCCAGAAGATTTTCGCTTTGCCGTACAGGGCTTTCAATTCATCGCCTGAACTGTTTACCATTAAGCGGATATTGTTGGTTCCGCTCTTTTCAACCAGGTCTTTTATTTTTTTCAAGTACTCGTTCTCATCCGGGCTGCCGCCCACCAGGGCCAGTTTCCATTGATTTAAGATAGCAGGGAAACGGCGGTTCAATTTCAAGAAGGTCCTTACCATTTCCAGTTGTTTCTTACTGCCGCCCTCTTCGAAGCGGGCTACGGAAAGAATGATATTCTCTTTTGCCGTCTCTGATGCCGGCGCGGCCGGCGCCATATCCACCGGCGGATAGATATGTTTATGGGGCGTGAATTTCCATTTCTGCTGGATCCAATGGGACGTGTATCGGCTGTTGTAAATGACGTGGGTGTAGCGGTCGGCGTAAAAATAACTTTTGGGCCGGCGTTCCGGGAAATGGCATATTAGTGCGGAAACATTGGCCAGGGGATAAACCATCTCATTCATGCTGTTGTTGATAAAAAAATCATAATTGCCGCTTTCCCTGCTGATGATATGAAACGGGTTCTCCATGCGCCGGGAAACCCTGGCCGGGTCGGGCAGCGGCGAGTCGAATTGCTGGAAAAACGGGATTTTGATCTCCTTGATTCGACACGGCGTAAGGTCCAGGTGGTACCAGTCCCGGATGTTTTGATGGGTAATTTCTTTATTGAGCAGCAAGGTAATATCGAACATATCCTGCAAGGCATGGGCCGCGGTAAACCCATACTTTTGCCCGCCGCCGATGATATGGAACGTGTGATCATAGATGGCAAGGGACGGTTTCCGTAGTTTTAACGCGGCTTCGACCCGCAGCAGGGTATTGTAAGCTGTTTGCGGGCCGTGTTCAGCTGAAATTTGCAGGATCGCTGTTCTTAATTGAGATGTGTTGAAAGGGGTACTGGAAAGAATTTGTTTTATGGGTTCAAGGTTTATGTTTTTCATGCTTTAATTTTTCCAATTCATCCAGCAGCATTTCCTGGTCTTCTTCAAAGGTTTTCAGTTTATCTTCGATACCTTTGATCTTGTCTTCATTGCGCCGGAACCGGATGAAGGAGGCCAGGTGAAAGTTGACCAGTTGTTCGTTGAATCGTCTCTGTTTTTCCAGGAGGGCGTTGGCGTAAGCGCCGGCGATTTTAATGACCGTTCGCTTGATGAAGACAATGGGTTTCCCCAGGATTTTGCGATGAGAAGTGATGGCCGCGGGGTCCGGCCTGGGATCGATATCGTCGTTGAGGAAAGAGAGACGGTTTCCCATTTCCTGGTCCAGTTCCCTCTCCGACAGTTCCCACAGGTTGGTGTGGAAATCGCGATCGATCCGGGTTTTTACCAGTTCATCGATAGAAGTGAGTTTTTCTTTTTGTCGGGAGATTTCCTCTTTTAGGCGGTTGATAGGGTCTGCGATGTTTTGTTTATCATTATCCATGTTTAAGTCCATGAAGAGGAAATGGTAACATTTTTTTTTATTTAAAGCAATTCATTTTATTATTAGTAAAATATATCTGTTTTTGTTAAAATTGACCATTAGGAGGTGTTTCGTGAAAAGTAAGTTGTATACCTTTATTTTATTGGCATCGTTATTATTAACTATCCCGATTTTTGCCGGCGCCGGCGTCGATACCAAAGATACCCGGCTGCTGGAACAACCCGCAATAAGCAAAGACCATATCGCTTTTATTTACGCCGGCGATCTATGGGCCGCCAATATAGACGGCCAGGATGCCCGGCAATTAACCACCCACCCGGGCGAAGAATCCGATCCCGTGTTTTCTCCCGACGGGAAATGGATCGCCTTTAGCGGTAACTATGACGGCAATACCGACGTCTACCTCGTACCCGCGGCTGGCGGTATCCCCCAACGGCTTACCTGGCGTCCCGGCGATGATATCGTGCGCGGATTTACCCCGGACAGCTCCGCCGTCCTGTTTACCTCTGCACGTAATGTCTTTTCCGACAGGTTTACCCAACTATTTACCGTACCCCTGACCGGCGGCTATCCCACCCAATTGGATATCCCCAATGCCCACAGGGCCGTTTATTCTCCCGACGGCGCCCGCATGGCTTACACACCGCTGCGTGAAGCCTTTCTCCAATGGAAACACTACCGCGGCGGACGAGTATCGCGGATATGGCTCTATACCTTCGGCGATCATTCGGTAGTACAGGTCCCGCAGCCCGAAAGCCGCTGCAATGATACAAACCCCATGTGGATGGGAAATTCCATTTATTTTCTTTCCGACCGGGACGGCGAATTCAATCTTTTTTCCTATGACATCACTTCCAGGCAGGTTCGCCGGTTGACCGACTATCGGGATTATCCCATTTTGAGCGCTTCCGCCGGGGGAGAAAAGATCATCTATGAACAGGCCGGATACCTGCATATATACAATCCAATCGCGGGTGCGACCCGAAAATTAACCATCGGCGTGGCCGCGGACCTCAAAGAAGTTCGCCAGAGATATGCCCGGGGTGTCCAGTTTCTTCGCAATGCTGCCGTATCCCCCTCGGGTGCGCGGGCGGTATTCGAGTTCCGGGGCGAGATCATTACCCTGCCGGCCAAAAAAGGCGACCCCCGCAACCTGACCAATACCACGGGCGCCCATGAACGTTCGCCCCAATGGTCGCCGGACGGACGGTCCATCGCCTATTTTTCCGACGCCGGCGGCGAATACCAACTCCATATCAAACCCCAGGACGGCAAAGGAAATGTAAAAACCTTTAAACTCAAAGGCGCCGGCTTTTACAACGCCCCCACCTGGTCGCCGGACAGCAAAAAGATTACCTATACCGACAACTCCAAAAGTATCTACTGGATCGACCTGGGAAACGGCGTTTGCCGGAAAATCGGGTCCGATTACCTTTACAGGAACGGCGTATTCCCGGAAAACCGGGGAACCTGGTCTCCCGATTCCCGCTGGATTGCTTTTACCCTGGAGACCGCCGCTTTCATGCGCCGGGTGTACCTTTATTCCCTGGAGCAGGATAAAACCTATGCCGTCACCGACGGGTTGAGCGATGTCAGCGGGCCGGTATTCGATAAAAGTGGGAAATACCTCTTTTTCCTGGCTTCCACCGACGCCGGGCCGGTCAGGGATTGGTTTACCATGTCCAGGGCGGATATGCGGGTGAGCCAATCCATTTACCTGGCCGTGCTGTCCGCATCCACCCCCTCCCCTTTGGCCAAAGAAAGCGATGAAGAAAAAGGCAAAAGCAGCGCTAAAAATTCCGGGGACGCCGGCGATAAGGATATAACCGTTAAACCGGTGGTCATCGATTTTGAAGGTTTGTCTAACCGGGTGCTGGCGCTGCCTGTCCCGGCCGGGAATTATACCAACCTCCAGGCGGGGAATGAAGGAGAGATATATTATTTAGAATCCCCCGTCGATGCAAACCCCCAGGCGCCCCAGGTCCCCCAGGCGCCCGCTTCCAAATTGCATAAATTCGATTTCAAAGAACGCAAAGATAATGTTATCCTGGAAAAGATCGATGATTATTTTCTCACTTTCGACGGCAAAAAAGCCCTGTTTCGTTCAGGCGCTGCCTGGGAAATAGCAGAAGTCTCTTCCCAGGTTACCCCCGGTAAAAATACACTCCCAATGGCCGATATATCGGTGTTGGTAGACCCCATGAATGAATGGCCGCAGATTTATGATGAGGCGTGGCGCATCAACCGGGATTATTTTTACGATCCCGGTATGCATGGGGTTGACTGGAAAGCCATGAAAGAGAAATATGCCGTATTTCTTCCCCAGCTCTCCTGTCGCCAGGATTTGAACCGCGTGATTCGCTGGATCTGCAGCGAGTTGGGGGTAGGGCATCACACAACCAGGGGAGGGGAGGGGATTTATACCCCGCAGACGGTCCCCGGCGGTTTGCTGGGCGCCGATTATGCCGTTGAAAACAATCGCTTCCGGTTTAAAAAAGTATACGGCGGTCTTAACTGGAACCCGGACCTACGTTCGCCCTTGACCGAACCCGGTATCGATGTCAAAGCAGGGGAGTATCTCCTGGCCATCGATGGCCGTGACGTGCGACCGCCGGATAATTTGTTCCGTTTCTTTGAAAATACCGCCGGGAAGATCGTTGAAATCACGGTCGGTCCCAACCCCGACGGGACCGGTTCCCGCACTGTATCCGTGGTTCCCATCGATAATGAGTATGCCCTGCGCAACCGGGACTGGATCGAGGGGAATATCAAAAAAGTGGATGAAGCAACCCATGGTCGCGTGGCTTATGTATATGTGCCGGATACTTCTCGGCGGGGGCATGCATATTTTAAACGTTATTTCTTCCCCCAGGCTTATAAAGAAGCAATTATCGTGGATGAACGATTCAACGGCGGCGGTCAGGTGGCGGATTATTATATCGACATTCTCCGCCGACCTTTTGTAGCTAATTGGAATATGCGGTATTGTGAGGACACAAAAACACCTACTTGCTCTATCCAGGGGCCGAAGGTAATGCTTATCGATGAAACTGCCGGTTCCGGCGGCGATTTGTTGCCCTGGATGTTCCGCAAATTCCAACTGGGGCAGTTGATCGGGAAGCGTACCTGGGGCGGTTTGGTGGGCACCATGGGTTATCCTGTCCTGCTGGACGGCGGGACTGTCACCGCGCCCAATGTGGCTATCTGGACTGAGGAGGGGTGGGTCGTGGAAAACGAGGGTGTAGCCCCGGATATCGAAGTGGAGCAGCGGCCGGTCGATGTCATCGAGGGTCGCGATCCCCAACTGGAAAAAGCCATCGAAGTGATCCTGGACGAACTACAAAAGAATCCTCCCAAAAAATTAGTACGGCCCCCATACCCGGTTAAAGTAAAATAAGATGCTTTGATGATGGAAAAATTGTAGGGAACAGGCGGCGCCGGTTCCCTACCAATTTGCTGTCTTATTTTCATGCCTACCCATGACAATTCTTGATCTATACAATATCATTGAACCATGAATGAAAAACCGGAAAATCGCAATGACAAGACATACAAACCATGATCGACCTGGGCCGTTACTTTTCTATGTTTGCCCCCAGGCAGAGCGGCAAAACAACTTTTCTGCCGTGAAAATAGCCACAAAGGCACGAAGGCACAAAGGAACACCAAGAGGTTTATTATAAAAAAATTCTTGGTGCCTTGGTGTCCTGGTGGCAAAAATTTTCATAGTCTCCGGGCGAGGCTTGCATCATGAGAAACTGCTGCGGAAGTCAAATCTTCCGATACGGCCCTACAAACGGGACCCCCAGCATGGGGGTGGGGGAAATTTTTTATTTGACAATAATATTCAAATGAATTAAAATCAAGTATGACTCATTTAACGTTTAACATTTTGCGTTATCATAAAATCAAAAAAGGGGTGAAACATGTCTAAAAAAGTTTTGGTAGCAACATCCAAACCGTTTGCCAAAGAGGCGGTGGATGGTATTTCCATGCTGGCAAAGGAAGCCGGGTATCAATTAGTCCTGTTGGAATCGTATACCCAGCAGCAAGACCTGGTTAAAGCCGTCGCCGACGTCGACGCCATGATCATCAGGAGCGATGACGTTACCGCGGAAGTACTGGCCAACGCCAAAAATTTAAAAATCGTCGTACGGGCCGGGGCTGGGTACGATAACATCGACCTCAAAGCCGCCAAAGAAAAAGGCGTAGTCGCCATGAATACTCCGGGCCAGAACTCCAATGCCGTGGCCGAAGTGGTTTTCGGCCTCATGCTGCACCTGGCGCGCCGCGGATATTCCGGGAAATCAGGAACCGAACTGAAAGGAAAAAAACTGGGCATCCACGCCTACGGTAATGTCGGCGTCATGGTTAACAAAATTGCCAAAGGCTTCGATATGGAAGTCTATGCCTATGATCCCTTTGTGGCCAAAGAAAAAATGACGGCCGACGGCGTAACGCCGGTGGACGCCATGGCTAAATTATATGAAACCTGCGATTACGTCTCCATCCACCTTCCCAAAATGAAAGAAACCATCGGCCTGGTGAATTTCGACTTGATGTCCGAAATGAAAAAAGGCGCCGCCATCATCAACACCGCCCGCGAAGAAGTCGTCGACGAACCCTCCCTCCTGGAAATGTTCGGACAACGAAAAGATTTCTTCTACGCCGCGGACGTCGCGCCCAAATGCAAAGACGAAATCACCGCCAAATACGGCGACCGCAGCTTCTTTACCGCTAAAAAAATGGGCGCGCAAACCGAGGAAGCCAATATCAACGCCGGTATTGCCGCTATTAAACAGATTATCAACTTCTTCCGGACAGGTGATACTACCTTCCAGGTGAACAAGTAAAAAAAGTTCCCAATGTCGGAAAAGAATGGAATAGTGGTCCAAAGGATTGTTGGCCCACTATTCCAGGTTTGATGGAGGACGCAGTGCAACCAAATAATGAAAATATCAAGCAGGACAGCCCCCCGGATAACCGGGATAATGGGATCGAAATTATCGCTTTTTCCAATCGATCACGGCAGGATAAAAAACTGTTGAAACAGTTTGTAAATTTTCACTGGGACCTTTACCGGGGGGACCCCAAATATATTCCATTATTAGATTACGAATACCTGGGCTTCAGACTGTTCGGGGTAACAGGTTTTTTTGAAGCGCGGAACCTCTTTTACAAACATGCGGATGCGGAATTTTTCCTGGCCGCCAGGGGTAATCAAGTAGTGGGGCGCTGCAATGCCTTTGTCAATCATGACCACAACAAACACTGGCAAGATAAAGTCGGGTTTTTCGGCCAATTTGAGACCATCGACGATCTCCAGGTAACAACGGCGCTGCTCGACTCCGCGCGGCAATGGTTGAAAAGCAAGGGCATGGATACCATGCGGGGACCGCAAAATATGCCCGTGAATGAAGCCACCCCCGGGGTCTTGGTCGCCGGCTTCGAATCCCGCCCCGTGATCTATTACGGTTATAACAAGCCCTATTATGAACAACTGCTGCTGAAGTCGGGATTCGAACCCATCAAACGCGTCCGCTCCTGGGAAGTACCGGTAATGAACCCCATGGAAGAAAAACTCCAGCGCGTGGCCGCAAAGGTAATCCAACGCTATGACATTACCATCGAACCCTGGGGAAAACGCCCCTTTAACGTACGCCGGCGCGAGATGTTTGAAATCTACAATGACGCCTGGACCGGCAATTTCGGCTTTGTGCCCTTTGAAGAGGAAGAATTTTACATCATTCTCGAAGGCATGCGTTTAATTATGGATAAAGGCCTGTTCCAGTTTCTCTATGTCAATGGAGAACCCGCCGCATTCATGGGCTGCATTCCCAATATTTACGAAAAAATGGAACCCAGCCCCAACCTTCGCCGCTGCGAGTTCCTGCGGATGCTGAAAATGTTTTTTACCAAAGGCAGCATCAAAGGATTTCGCGTCGGCTACCTGGGGGTAAAGAAAAAATTCCGCCGCCTCGGCCTGGACGGCGTCATGATCTGGAAACAGAAAGTCTATACCCAGCAAGCCGGGTTCGATTATGGCGATATGGGATGGATCCTGGAAGACAATTTAACCGCCGTCAGGCTGGCGGAAATGATGGGTTCAACCCCTTCCAAAACCTATGTTATTTTTGAGAAAAAGATAGATTAATTGCCAATTGTCAATTGTTAATTAAGAATGGTTAATGAAAAGATGAATGGAGGAAAAATGCCCAAAAAGAGAATACTGTTCTTTGTATTACTGATAAGCCTCGGATGTATCGTTCCCATTTTTCCAACGGATATATCCCTGGCCGTACCCAATAACAGTTTTGAGACCCTGGATGCGCAAGGGTTCCCCGGTGGTTGGACCATTGCCGGGGAAGGGGATGCCGGGACCGCCCCCGGGGAAGGCGTCCGGGTGGCCGCGGATACCGAACAACCCTATTCCGGGAACCGCAGCCTGTTAATCTCCCATGACCGGCCGCGGCAAAGCGTTGTGGTTTCCGGGCCATTGACATTAAAAGTCGGCCGGCTTTACCGGCTGAGCGGCCGGCTCAGGACACAATCCGCCCAAACCGACCCCATCGACCGGTACCCAACACCGGTGGCCGCCTGTCTCACCATGGAATCTTTTCCTTTTACCAATCATTCCCCTTCCCTTGGCGGCGCTGCCGCCTGGCAGAAAGTAGAAACCCTTTTTATCGCCTCCCGGTCCGGGGACAGGGTGCGCCTCCACCTGGGATACAACGGCAATGCAATAGGCAAAGCCTGGTTCGACGATATCCGCGTGGAAGAAGTGGACGACATTTCCGCTTACATCCCCATGGAAACCGTCAAATGGTTCGGCCCCGCCTTCCGGTACACCGATAAAGGATGGATTTTTATTCACATCGAGGGCAAGCCATACCAGAGGGGTTACCAATACGGCTATCTCCTGGCCGAAGAAATCACCGCCTACATGAGAAAGCTTGCCTACGGGGCCGATCACAATGTACCCAATACCGGGTGGGAGCAACTGCGCCAACTGACCAATGCCCTGATGCTGCGAAAATACGATGACGAGTACCTGGAAGAGATGAAAGGCATGGCCGACGGCGCGGTCAAAGCCGGCGCCCTGTTTGAGAACCGGCCCATCGATCTACTGGACATCGTTACGCTCAATTCCGCGGTGGATATCGGCCAACTGGCCCGCGGACTCCCCAGGACGCCCCACGCTTTAAGCGGGAAAAGTTTCCTCTCCGCCGAGGATGAGTTGAATGTCCCCCCGCGGGAGCATAAATGTTCCTCTTTCCTGGCCAACGGACCCGCCACCAAAGACGGCGGCATCGTATTCGGTCAGCTCTTCATGTGGGCAGGTTATACCGGCGTCCACTGGAACATCATCTGCGATGTCGCGCCCGACAAAGGCCACCGTTTGGTATATGAAACCTTTCCCGGCGGCATCCATTCCGGGTCCGATTTTTATATCAATGCCGCCGGTATTATGATCGGCGAGACCACCGTATCCCAGACCCCCTTCGATATGGACGGAACCCCCCAATCGAACCGTATCCGAAAGGCCGCCCAATATGCTTCCGGCATCGATGACGTTGTGCGCATTCTCAGTTATAAAAACAACGGCCTGTATACCAACGATTGGTTGATCGGCGACGCCAAAACCAATGAAATAGCCATCTTCCTGCTGGGAACCAAAAAAAGCAAACTCTGGCGCAGTCGTTCCGCGGATTTCCCCGGCGGAACCAGGGGATTTTTGTGGAGCGATAACAATACCAAGGACGACGAAGTGCGCAAGGAATACATTGCCGGCGACAATAACGCGCCTGCCGATGTAATTTTTAGTCCCTGGAACCGCGACCTGGCCTTTGTTGAATTCTTTAAAAAATACAATGGCCGGATCGATGCCAGTGTTGGGGTCGATTTCCTGGCTTCTTCACCTACCAACCGTCCCCATGCTTGCGATGGCAAGCTTACCACCACCGAGATGGCCAAACAAATGGTTTTCATGGCCCATTTCGGCAAAGTCACCCTGCGAGAGAAAATGCCCGCCAAAGAGAACCGTTTGATGCCCGATTCCCCGGAAGCCATTCCCCACCTTACCCTGGGCTATTCCATCATCAGCCCCCTATTTGTAACCGAAAAACTCAAAGCCCTGAAAGAACAGCAGGACAAAGCGCCGCGGAAACCCGCCGCCGAATCCCCCAAACCGGATATTTCGGAAGTAAAAGATATTTACAGTTTCGATTCCCGTACCCTGTGGCATAATACCGTTTACCCCGCTTCGACAAAGGAAAATTGGTTTGTCAGCGGCACGGCCGCCTACTGGGAAATCCTTAACCAGTTGCCCACCGACGCCGATAAAGCCGTTGACTTGCTCTCCGACAAGTTGGCGGAACTGGACTGTCAATTGCTGTATACCATTTCCCGGGAAGGGGCGCTGGCGCCTTTGCAGGCCCAATTGCATTATGACCGCTACAACCATTACAGGATTCCCCGCATCCGGGGTACTATTTTATTGCACCAACTGCGGCTGAAATTAGGGAACCAGGTTTTCGCAAAGCTGATGAACACCGTGCATGACCGGTTTAGAGAGAAACCCATGACTTACCGCGATTTTATCGCCGCCGCCGACAACGCCGGCAGCGTAGGAGAGAAAACCCTGGAACCATTTATTTTGCAGTGGTTGGAGCGGGCGGAATTGCCCCAACCCAAAGTCGCGGCGGAGACGGCAAAGGCCGGCGACGGCTGGGATGTGTCCCTACGGGTAAAACAACCGGGAAACAATGTCTATCAATTTATCACCACTATTATTATTGAAACCGCGAAGGAGAAGAAGTGGCGGAAAATCGGGGTAACTCAAGAGGAGCAGGTTTTCACCTTTCATGTGCAGGACAAACCCGCTGCCCTTTTCTTCAATGCAGGAAGCGATATCCCGGTCCCGCGGAAGAATTATTATACCCTGGCCAATTTTAACGATGATTTCGATCATACGTTAATCGTATATGGAACGGCCCGGCAGGTGGAAGCCAATCATACCATGGCGCTGCAATATCAAACCGTGTTGGCCGACAGGTTCAGCGAGATATTGCCGCCCCTCAGGAAAGACAGTGAAATCAGTTCGGGCGAGTTGGAATCTTCCGATTTGATTGTCATGGGCGGCGTGGAAGATAACACGATAATGAAATCCATAGCGGAGAAATTGGGTCTGGTAATGGGAAAAAATTTCTTTCAATGGCGGGGGAAAGTGTACGGCGATGCGGACGATGGCTTAATGGCGGCCTATCCCAACCCTTACAATCCCCATAGGACGGTTTATTTTGTAATCTCCAACAGTGCGCTCCAGCTTTACCATATGACCAAACAGGTGCAGAAGCCGCCGCGGGCGCCAGGTTGGGGGGTGTTCAAAGGCGATCAAGTAGTTGATCAAGGATATCATCCCGTAGAGGAGTTTGAAATCAAATATTAACATGTGACACCCACCTTTAATAAAAGTTTTTGGGCGGTCCGAACCGGCGGCCCCTTTTTACAAAAAGGGGCCTGGCTGCCGGAGGCAACATAATTTACAAAAAAAATGAGTTTTATTGAAAAGCATTTCATTTTCATTTATAATACTTTCGAAGTGAAGGTAAAATATGAAAATCAATAAAACGCGGGAAAACGACATCGATGAACGCACCCGGGAACTAACCGCCGCCAACCGGCAGCTTCGGCGCGAAAAAGAAGTAGCCCAACAGTACCTGGATATTGCCGGGGTGATAATGGTGGTAATCGATGCCGATCATACCGTGGCCCTTATCAATAAAAAAGGATGTGAGGTTTTAGGGTTTCACTGCCGCGAAATTATTGGGAAAAAATGGTTCGATACCTTTGTCCCCGAACGTCTCCGGGCAGAAGTGAAAAAGGTTTTCGCAAAGTTGATAAGCGGCGAACTGGCCCCGGCGGAATATTATGAAAACCCGGTGCTGACAAAAAATGGGGAAGAAAGGTTGATCGCCTGGCATAATGCCTTAATAAAAGATGAAGACGGGAAAATCATCAGCACGTTGTCTTCCGGGCAGGATATCACCGAACGTCGCCAGGCCCAGGAGATGTTGATCCAGAACGAAAAAATGATGACCGTGGGCAGCCTGGCCGCCGGCATGGCCCACGAAATTAATAATCCCCTGGCCGGCATACTCCAGGGCATCCAGGTAATCCAGGACCGGATGTCGTCCAACTTAGCCGCCAACCAAAAAGCGGCGGAAGAATGCGGCGTTTCCCTCGAAGCCGTGAATACATACCTGTTGCGGCGAAATATCCCCGAGTTGTTGTCCGCGGTAAAGGAGGCCGGGGAGAGGGCGGCGGCTATCGTGGAAAATATGCTCAGCTTCTGCCGCAAAAGCGAGGCCTCATTTTCCCTTCAGGACATCGGCCAGTTGCTGGATAAAACCATTGCCCTGGCGGAAAACGAATATGATCTGAAGAAAAAATTCGATTTCCGGCAGATCAAGATTACCAGGGAGTACACCCCGGGTTTGCCCCCGGTTCCCTGCGAAGCCATCGAGATCCAGCAGGTGATTCTCAACCTGCTGAAAAATGCCGCGCAAGCGCTGTCCCAGGCAAAACGCCAGGTTCCCTGCATTACTTTAAGGACCATAAAAGAAAAGCATATGATCCGTATCGAGGTAGAGGACAACGGCCCGGGAATGACGGAGGAGATTCGCCGGCGGATTTTCGAACCCTTTTTCACCACCAAGGGCGTCGGTCTAGGAACAGGCCTGGGATTATCCGTTTCCCATTTTATTATCACCGAGAACCACGGCGGCAGTATCGATGTCAAATCCGTTCCCGGGGGCGGTTCTGCGTTTTTCATCCGGCTGCCCCTCCATAGAAAGAGGATGGAGAAAATAAAATGACCGGGAAAACGCTCCATGATATCCGTATCCTGGTGGTGGATGACGAAGAAGTCATAACCTTCACCCTGACCGCGTTCCTGGAAGACCGCGGCTACGAAGTTTTCGCTGCCAATGACGATAATAAAGCCCTCGAGATTCTTAAAAACCAACCCCTGGATATTGCCATTGTCGATATACGTTTAAGAGAATACGACGGTAATACCTTTATGTTGACAGCGCATGAATTGCAGCCGGGCTTAAAATTTATCGTCCATACCGGCTCGGTTACTTATACGATCCCCACTGAAATGGCGGCCCTGGGAATTTCCGAAGAAGATATCTTTTTAAAGCCCATCAGGGATTTTAATACCCTGTTCGAAGCCATTGAGCAAAAAGCAGGAAAAGGGGCGGTGGATGTTGCCGGGCCAACAGGCAAGATCGTTATTCATATAGACCCGGTTCTCAAAGCTTTTGTCCCGGGTTTTCTTAAAACCATGGACCGTTATATAGTTTCAATCGCCGGGCATCTGCGGCAAAAAGATTTCGCTAAAATTCGTGGCATCGCTCACAGGTTGAAGGGGGAAGCCGGCACCTATGGATTTGCTGAAGCCGGGAAACTGGGCGGCATGATCCAGGCGGCCGCGGAAAACAAAAAGGCCAATGAAATCAAACGCCTGGTAAACCGGCTCTCCGATTACCTTAAACAGGTAGAAATTGTCGATTAAAAATGAAGAATGAGTGTGAAGTGTGAAGTGTGAAGGAAGGTGAGAAGTGAAAATATTGATCGTCGATGATTCGGCGCAATTCTTAAACGCCCTGGGGGCGATCCTGCGGGAAGCCGGTTATACCGATATCGTGATGAAAGAATCAGCGCCGGGGGCCATCGAGTTTCTCCGTTCGCCGGCATGCCGGGCCCCGGGTAGTCACGTGGACGTCATCCTGATGGATGTGATTATGCCGGGAATGGACGGCCTGGAAGCCGTGCGCTGCCTCAAGGCCGATAACGAGCTCCGGGATATCCCCATTGTCATGGTAAGCGTCGAGGACGAGGAGTTGAAAATTAAACAGGCCTTTGACGCCGGGGCCATCGACTACATCGGTAAACCCATTAAAAAACTGGAACTGATGGCCCGGGTCCGTTCCATATTAAGATTAAAGGAAGAAACAGACCACCGCAAGGCCCATGAACGGGAACTGGAAAAAACAGTGGAGCAACTCCGGAGGGCCATTTCCGATTTAAAAACGTTGAGCGGACTTCTTCCTATTTGTTCCTACTGCAAGAGGATACGTGACGCTAAAGGCGACTGGCAGCAGGTGGATAGTTATATTACCGATCATTCGGCGGCCGGTTTTTCCCACAGCATATGCCCCGAATGTTTAAAGGAACACTACCCCGAATATGCAGATGATGTGTTGATGCAGTCTACTAAAAAAACAAAATAAAAATAGGAAATTATCTCCTAATTTTTTAACAAAGGGTTTGATTGGATCAAACCCCTACAGGAATTTAATCTGCCGTTATCAGGCCGGTGTAGGGGTTTAATCTTGAGGAACCCCATTGTTTGACCTCTTCATATAACCGTCGGCCCATGATGACCATGATGTCCCCGGCTTTTAAACGCAATGCGGAAACATCCACAATCTTCACCCTGCCGATAGATTCGGTCGCTTGAACCGCATCATGCAGGTTCTGTAAATGATCCGCTAATGAACCTACCGACCGGCCCCTGATATTCTCCAGGCAAGTCTTTGCCTGGCGTATGGCGTTGGCGTCATGACCGGATACTTCCAGGGCCTCCAACTCTACCACCGTCTCCATGATGCGGGACAACACGGCCTGGGATACATCCACATCCAGAGATACTTCTTCCAGTTTGGTATCCCCGTCGTGTATTTCCGTTTTGACTTCATAGTTACCGGTCTGATCGGGCAACTTTAACCAGTAAGATATGTTTTCCGTGACGCCGCCGGGAATTTTTATGTTCCATTTTATTTCGTTCTCCTCCCCGGTATCTTCAAGCGCCGGGTTGTAATCATATCCCTCTACCCCATAAGGCAGTATCTCTTTGACAAGGAGGTTTTTCTCCTCAGTTCCTTCATTGGAAAGGGATATTTCCACGGGCAACAGGCGGGTTAAGGTGGAAATGGTATAGATATCGCCGCTAAACCGGTTCACTGCATTTACCAGCAATTGCGCAATCATTTCGCCGCCGGTTTTGTATGCCGGGGGCGTGACCGGAGCGGCAATTACCAGGATATGTCCGCTGCCATACTTTCGATAGGTCATCACCGGCTGCTTTTTATGCTGGGTTTGTCCGACAATAACCACATCCGCGCTATTCTTTTCCAGGATTAACCGGTTCTTTTCCAGTAATTCCAATTGGCCGCCGCCGCCGGTCAATTCGCCGGGCAGTATTTCCACAACGGTTTGCGTTTTCTCTTTACCGGTCTGCGGGCTTACGTTGACTCCCAACCAATCCACCATATCCGGGGCATTAATGGGGTTGCCGCAAATCAATATCAACCCCTCGCCGCGCCATACACGCTCTTTTAACTGGTCGCGCAACTTCCGGCCCATTGTATGTCCTAATACGATGTTTATATTGGCATGGCCTTTGTGAAACTGGAAATAGGATTCCAATAAACCCTGCGCCGTTTCATGTTGAATTTCAGCGGATTGGAACAAATTGTTTAAAAACACGACGGGGTCGGCGCTGCCGGGCATTTGCAGATTCATGATTAAAACCCGGG
>Ga0315278_10001334_pt1 | contig 21541 bp, 22 predicted proteins | sample YL17G06_0_MG_FD_203880 | JGI IMG/M metagenome (GOLD analysis project Ga0315278, IMG submission 203880) | Sediment microbial communities from Yellowstone Lake, YNP, Wyoming, USA - YL17G06_0 | ecosystem: Environmental > Aquatic > Freshwater > Lake > Sediment | place: USA: Wyoming | collected... | reverse complement strand
CGCGGGAACGTACCTGGCGAAATCGAGGTAGGACGTCGCCGGCACCATCCCGGCGCTGCCGAGTGCCGACGCGTCGTTCAGCAGCCCGAGCTGGTCGATCTCCGGCACCTTTGCAAACGCCGAGCGCAGGCGCGCAGCCTGGCCCGCCGGATAGAGGGTGCGGAAGTAGCCTGACTGTCCGGCGTTGACGACCACCGGGGCGCAGCCCGGAATGCTAAGGCTTGCCGGTGCGTCCTTCTCCATTATCAGGCTGGCCTTGCCGTTTCCGTCGATCGAATGCGCACGAATCGGGATTCGCCAGGCTACCTGCTCCGCCGCCTTCGAATCGGTTTCGAACCTCGACTGGGTCAGCGTGAGTTTCGTCGCACCGGCGCTGCACTCGGCCGTCGCGATCGTGACGAGCGGCACACCGGGTTGCAGCGTGAAATCATGCGCGATCGCAGTGATCGGCTTGCCGGACGCGGCCTCGAGTTCCCGCCACAGGTCGTCGCTGATTGTGTTTGCGTAAGCGTGCTTGCGCATGTAGCTGCGGATCCCGTCGCGGAAGGCGGTCTCTCCGACCGCCTCCTCGAGCATCCGGAGCACGGCCTCGCCCTTGCTGTAGGCGATCGCGTCGAATGCCTGGCTCACCGCCTCGATCGAGTCGATCGGACGCACGATCGGGTGTGTTGCCGAGCCGGCGTCGAGTTGCATGGCACGCTCGCGGGAGGTCGCCACCTCCTGCAGCCACGGCTTCCACTCGGGGTGCAGCGTGTTGGTGACCTTGCTGCCCATCCAGGAGGCAAAGCCCTCGTTCAGCCAGAGGTCGTCCCACCAGCGCATCGTCACGAGGTTGCCGAACCACTGGTGCGCGACCTCGTGCGCGATCACCTCGAACACGGCCTGCCGGTCCGATTGGCTCGAGCGGGCCGGGTCCACCAGCAGCAGCGGCTCGAAGTAGAGAATTGCCCCCCAGTTTTCCATCGCGCCGAAGAACGAGCTTCGCCCGGGGGCCGCGATCATGTCGAGCTTGGGCAGCGGATAGGGGGTGCCGAAGTAATCGTTGTACCAGGGCAGGATCTCGGCCGTCGCGTCGAGCGCGAACTTCGCCATCGCGCCGACACCCCTGCGCGTCACGATACCCACGTCCACGCCTTCGATGGTGCGCGACACCCGTTCCAGGTCCCCGACCGACAGGTGAAGCAGGTAGGAAGACATTTTCGGCGTGGTCTGGAAACGGACGTGCCGCGCATCGCCGACGACCCGGTTCGACGCTTCCGGCATGTTGGAGAACGCTGCCTGGTCCCTCGGAATGACGACCTCGAGTGCGAACGTCGCCTTCGCGGCCGGCTCGTCCCACATCGGCGCGACGCGCCGGCCGTCCGCCGGCTCGAGTTGCATCGACAGCAGCCGGCGCGGACCGCCGGCTGTCGCATAGTCCAGCGCGAAGAGCCCTGCCGCGCTCGTGCCGATCCTGCCCGAGAAGGCCAGCGCCAGCCGGTGCGGCCCCGTGGCGACGGGCTCCTTGAATGCAAGCGTTACAGTCTGCGCCGCCGCATCCGCAGTCACTGCGGCGGGTGTGCCGCCGTCGAGAGTGGCCTCGCTCACCTCCAGGTCGAGCGCGTTGAGCACGATCGATGTCGTTTCGCGCTGCACGATGACGTCGATCGTCTCGCGCCCATTGAACGTCAGTGCGGCGGCGTTCGGCTCGAGGTGGATGTCGTAGTGGACCGGCGCGACGTCAGTCGGCAGCCGTGCTGGATGTCGCTCCGTCGTGCCGCTGGCGTCGGCGTGGAATACGCAGGCCAGCGCAGCCAGCGCTGCAAGCCATGCGATGCGCCCCGCGGTAGCAAGGCCGGATTCAGGATTCGAGCAGCGCATCGGCAAACCGGTTTGCAGCATCGGGAGCATGCACGAAATACAAGGATGGCTCGGTGAGTTCGAGCTCGAGCACGACCGGCTCGCCGTGCCCGTCGCGGATCATGTCGATGCGCGCGTACAGCGGGCTCGCGCCAGCGATGCACCCGAACGCGGCGGCAGCCACCTGCCGCTCCTGCGCATCGGGTTCGCGCGGCGTGATGTGCTCCGGAGCGAAGAGGCCCGACACGAGATCGTCGCCGAGCCGCAGCAGCGGCCCCTTGCGGAACGCATGACTGTAACGGCCGCCGATGTAGACCACCGCCGTCTCTCCGTACTCGTCGACGCGATCAAGATAGGGCTGCAGCATCGTGCTGCGTCCGGCCGCGAGCAGCCGTTCAACGTGCGCGAGGGCCTTGTCGCGCTCGACGCGCTGATAGCGGGCCGCATCGCGTGACCCGGCGCCGATCGAAGGCTTGACCACGAACTGCCCGAATTCGCCGCAGGTGCCGACCGTGAATGCGCCCTGCCGCCCCGCGAGGAAACGATCGAGTTCGATCCGTGGGTCGGTACCGGGTTCGACGAATCGCGTCGGGACGACCGCGACCCCGGCATGGGCGAGTTCGGCCAGGTAATGCTTGTCGATATTCCAGCGCACCAGTGCGGGAGGATTCTGCAGCCGCGTCTGTTCGGAACAGCGCTCGGTCCAGTCGAGGAATTCCTCGACCCGATCGGTATAGTCCCAGGTCGAGCGCAACACCGCATTGTCGAAGGTGCCCCAGTCCACTCCCGGGTCGTCCCAGCACGGTGTCTCGACGCTTGCGCCCGCGCTCTGGAGCGCGAGCACCAGAGGGGGCATGTCCTCGTCCAGGGCCAGCGCCTCGCGGGCGGTGACCAGCGCAATGTGTGCGGCCATACCCGTCACTCTATAGGGGCCGGCCCCGGCTCGGCTACTGGGTCAGGATATGAATCGCGACCGCCGCTTCCTCGACGCCCACGAGACCGCCGCCATTTTCCTGCATCGCGACACGGGCGCCGGTCACCTGTCGAGCGCCTGCCTCGCCGCGAAGCTGGGCGACGAGTTCGTGCAACTGGCCGATCCCCGTCGCGCCCAGCGGATGTCCCTTGGACTCCAGGCCGCCTGAGGTGTTGATCGGCAGCGTGCCGCCCAGCGTGAAGTCTCCCCGCTCCGCCGCGGGACCCCCCTCGCCCATGGGGACGAACCCGAGGTTCTCCGACTGCAGGATCTCGCCCATTGCGGAGGCGTCATGGACCTCGGCGACGTCCACGTCTTGCGGACCGAGGCCCGCCTGCTCGTAGGCCGTATTGGCCGCCAGACGGGAGATGTTGTGCTGCGGATCGTCGATGTGCCGGTGAGTGAAACTGCGCACGACGCTGGCGGCGATCCTGATCGCGCGCGATCGATCCCCGGCCATGCGCCTCAGGCCCGCCTCGCTGCAGAGCACGGCAGCCGCGGCACCGTCCGTCAAAGGCGCGCACATCGGCAACGTCAGCGGATACGTGATCGGTGCGGCGGCCAGCACCTCTTCCACCGTGAACGGCTGGCGGAACTGCGACAGCGGGTTGTGCACCGAGTGCTGGTGGTTCTTCGCCGAGACCGCGGCGATCTGCCGCTGCGTCGTGCCGTAGGTCTTCATGTGGTGGCGGCACATGGCCGCGTAGATCGACATGAAGCGGCTGTACGGGCGCGTCGATTCGGAACCCGGAGGTGGCGCGACGCCATCGCCGAGCTTCACCAGAAACTCGAAATTTCGCTCCACCTGCGACACGTCCCAGCCGGCATCGAAGATGGCAAAGGCTTTCGCCTTGTCCGGGATGTTCATCTTCTCGGCGCCGATCGCGAGCGCGATGTCGCATGCGCCGGAGCGTATGTACTGCGCGGCGAGGTGCATCGCGGAACTGCCCGACGCGCAGGCGTTCTCGACGTTGAAGACCGGCACACCCTCGATGCCGATCTTGCTGAAAATGACCTGCCCTGGAATGGCGATCTGGCCCTGCAGGCTGCCGTTGGTCATGCCCGAGTAGAACGCCACCTCGAGATCAGGCGTGGATGCGCCCGCGTCGGCCAGCGCTGCGCGCAGCGCCTCGCCGGCAAGATCGTGCAGCGTGCGCTCGGGATGACGGCCGAACACGGTCATGCCGATGCCCGCGATGTAGACACTCTCCATGAGTTGCGCTCCGTCGTCGGCGGCAGTCAGAGACCGAGCCGCTTGAAGAGCACGCCGTACGATCGCGGCGCAATGCGCGACGCGAGCTCCACGAGCCGCGAACTCTTGCCGGTCAGTATCCGCTTCGCGCCATGCTCGACGCCACGCAGGATGTCGCCGGCGCACTGCTCCGGAGGCGTCACCAGCAGGTTTCCCACGGTAGCAAACAGCTGGCGCTCGTAGTCGCCCGCATTGCGGCCCATGCGGCCCGCCTTGTCGATGTTCGTGCGTATCCCGCCCGGATGCACCGAGACGGCCCGGACACCAGTGCCCTCGAGCTCACGCCACATCGATTCCGTCAGTCCGCGAACCGCGAACTTGGACATGTTGTACGCCGATTGCGTCGGTACCCCGACGAGCCCGAAGATGCTGGACAGGTTGACGATGCAGCCGGAGCGCCGCTCGAGCATCATGGGCAGGAACGCCTTGGTGCCGTAGATCACCCCCCAGAGGTTGATGCCGAGCAGCCATTCGATCTCCTCGATCGTGCTGTGCTCGACGGTCGCGATCAATGTGACGCCGGCATTGTTGAAGACGAAATCCGCCGCGCCGAAGTCGCGCTTCACGTCGTCCGCGTGGCCGAAAACCTGCTCGCGCTTCGATACGTCGAGGCGGTACGTCCGGACCTCAGCGTTTGCGCACAGCTGCCGCGTGGCGGCGAGGCCCGCATCGTCGATGTCCGAGACTGCAAGGCGTGCGCCTTGCGCGGCCAGCAACCGCGCAAGCTCGCGGCCGATGCCCGAGCCTGCGCCGGTTATGACCGCAACCTTGTCCTTGTAGTAGCTCACTTGCCTTTCGCTCCCAGCTCGCCGCGCGGGAAGTGTTGCACGTATCGCCGCATTCAGATCGTTCGCTGCCTGCCCTGCCAGTACCGGGCACGCAGGTCCTTCTTGAGTACCTTGCCCACCGGACTGCGCGGCAACGCGTCCACGAAGTCCACCGATTTCGGCGCCTTGACCGAGCCGAGCTTCTCCTTGCAAAGAGCGATCAGTTCCTCGGCGCTCACGTGCTGCCCGGAGTTCAGCTCGACGACGGCCTTCACCGCCTCGCCCCACTTGTCGTCGGGCGCGCCGATCACGGCGCAGTCCTGCACTGCCGGATGCCCCCAGAGTACCTGCTCCACCTCGCTCGGGTAGACGTTGAAGCCGCCCGTGATGATCATGTCCTTCTTGCGGTCGGTGATGTGCAGGTAGCCCTCGGCGTCGAGGTGGCCGATGTCGCCGGTGTGCAGCCAGCCATCGACGATGGCCTCGGCAGTCTTCTCGGGCGCCTTGTAGTAACCCTTCATGACCAGGTCGCCGCGAACGCAGATCTCGCCGGTATGGCCCTTTGGAAGGATCTCGTTCGCGTCGTCCATGATCTCGACGCGGATGAGTGGATTCGGCCGTCCCACGGACGACAGGCGCTCGTCCGACGCGATTCTCCCGCCCACGAAGTGCTCGCCCGGCGGCAGGTACGCGATCGACGCCGGCGCCTCGGTCTGGCCATAGCCGCCCATCATCACCGGGCCGATGACCTGGATCGCCTGCTTGAGCTTCTCCACCGACATCGGGGCCGCACCGTACATGAAGTACTTCATCGACGAGAAGTCGACCTTGCCCCCGAGGTCCGGGATGTCCAGCAAACGGTAGATCACTGTCGGCGGCAGGAAGAGCTCCGTGACCTTGTACTTCGGGATCGCCGCCAGCAGCAGGCCGGGATCGGCCTTGGTCACGACCACGACGGTTCCGCCTCGCGCCGTGCAGGGAACGGACAGCAGTCCGGCCGTGTGGGTCATCGGTGCCGCGGCAAGATTGACGGGTCGCTCGTCGGCACCGTAGGGGCAGCCGATCAGGAAATGTGCGCAGAACGTCTGGGCGCTGCGGTGCGTGTTCATCACGCCCTTCGGTTTGCCGGTCGTGCCCCCTGTCGCCGAGAGCATCACGACGTCATCCATGTCCACTGCCACCTCCGGGCTGGTGGCAGGCTGGTCACTGGCCCAGTGCGCCAGCGAGAGAGCGCCGGGGAAGTCGGCTGGTTCGCCGTCGATGCAAATCCAGAGCCCGATCCCCGGCAGCTTCGGCCGCAGTTCGGCGATCACCGCTGCGAAGGCCTTCTGGAAGAACAACACGTCGCAGTCGAATGCTTCGAGTACGAAGTGGTTTTCCTCGACCGGGTTGCGCGCCCCGACGGGAATCCAGCACATGTTCGCGCGCCACAGGCCGAGCGTGCAGGTCCATGCCGTCACGTCGTTCGTTGCCCAGACCGCACCTCGCGCCCCCTTTGGCAGGCCGGCTGCAAGCAGGCCGTTGGCGATCCGGCAGGACAGCTCGCCAACCTCGTCGAAGCTGTAGCGCCGGTCGTCCTGGATGTATGCAGCACCGGTTGGATTGCTGCGCCATCCCCGGTCAAAGAAGTCGATGATGGCCATGGTCCGCCCGCTCAGAGCTCCGTCACCGTCGCGCGCGCAAGGCCGCGCTGCTCGAGGAACCCGAGCAGGTAACGGTGGCCGAAGGCCTTGCAGGCCGAGGCGAAACCGACCCTGCTCGTCTCGCCGTCGAGAAGCTTGATGACTGCCGCGGTCTGCAGGGCGCCGGTTGCGATGTAGGCAGTGATGCCGTGCACCGTGGCACGCACTGCGGCGAGCTGGCCGCGCCCGATTGCGAAGTCGACCGTGCGTACCGCTGTCGTCCGTTCGCGCGGTGGCATGGTCGGCGTCGTCGAATCCACGATGCTCTTGATAACTGCATCCTGGTGTTCCCGGGGCAGGTCCTTGTATTCCGCCTGCCACTTCTGGCCGATCGAATGCACCAGCTGCATGACATTGTTGTCGTAGAACCCGACATACGAGCTGCAACTGCGTACGCGCGGGTCGCCTTCAAGATAGACCGGCAACGACGTGCCGCCCCACGGCAGCGAGAAGACTGGCTGCACGAAGCTCGGATCGACGACATTGACGCTGGTTCCGATCGGATGGGGAACCAGCTTCTTCTCCCACAGGTAACAGGCTTCCTGGCGAAACAGCTCGAAGATCGAGGCGGTGGAGCCAACCGTCACGCCGGACGCGCCGCCACGCGGGCCACGGCAGAGGGTCGCCGTCTCGAGCGCGTCGATGCCCGGCGTCTCGAGGGCGAGCTCGGCGGCGATCTCGGCAAACGTGTACATGTAGGCGATCGACGGCGACACGAGCAGCCCGGCCTGCCGGTAGAGATCGCCGAACCTGTCGCGTACCTGCCGGATGTAGCCTTGTTCGCCCGTGGTGTCGATGTGATGGCAGCCCGCCTTCAGGGCGGCCTCGACGGCGGTCAGCCCGAAATTGACGAAGGGTCCGACGGTATTGCAGACGACCTTGGCACCCGTGAAGGCCTTCGCGAGCGCGTCGACCTCGTGGGTCGTCTCGATGATCTCGTAGGTCGCCGATTCGAGGCGCACGACCCGCTGCGCCATCATCTCCTGCGCGCGCTTTGCGTCGCGGGCCACCGCCGTGAACGGAATCTGCTGGTCGATCAGCCAGTCCATGATCAGCATGCCGGTGTAGCCGCTGGCGCCATAGACGACGACTGGATACTTGGCCATTGTGTAGTCCTGTACTGGTTGCGGTTGCTTTGGCGGGCAGAGCGCGGCGTCAGCCGTTCGCCCAACCGTCCTGGTAGAGACGCGACAGCAGGCTGCCGAAGCGCATGGTCAGCATGTAGTTCTCGCCGTCCTCGATCATCGAGGCGCGCACGTCGCGGAACAGCTTCTCGAGCGGGTATTCGCGCGAAGTGCCATTGCCGCCGAACAGTTGCAGTGCCTCGTGCGTGACCTTCATCGCTTCCTCGGTGACGCTGACCTTCGCCTGGGCCGTTACGTACGGGTGGAAGCGTGGCGAGACGGCCGCATACAGGGTTGCGCGCCGTGCGACCGCACGGATCATCTCGATGCGGCGCGCCATGTCGCCGAGCCGGTAGCGCGTCAGCTGGTGCTCGATGATCGGCATCCCACCCTGCTTGCGTTCGTGGGCGTAGGCGAGCGCGTGCTCGAACGCGGCCCTGGCCGTGCCCACGAAGGCGTTGCACATGTGGGTGCCCGCGTACGTCCAGGCGGCTCCCAGGTTGCCGTAGTACTCGTCCTCGAACGCGATCCCGAAGCGGCGTGGGAGCCGCACGTCGTCGAAGTAGACCTCGCCCTGCGGCAAGGCGCGCTGGCCGATCTTGTCGAGCGGTTTGCCATGTGACACGCCCCTGGTGTCGAGCGGCGCGATTACCGAGAGGCCCCTCGCCAGGCCATCGTCCCGGAAGAACCCCTGGCCGTAGTCCGCTGCCACGTAGCACAGCGCGACCTGCGCGACGGCACCGTTCGAGACCCAGGCCGAGCACTGCCCGTTCAGGATGATCTCGCTGTCGGTCACCCGGGCCATGACGTTGCCCTTGTTGCCCGGGATGCCGGCGGGCCAGTCCTCGCCATACAGGATCTGCACGTCCGAGCCGCGGTCGGGCTGCGTGATGAGCCAGCAGCCGATCCGCCCCTGGCAAAGTTCGACCAGTTCGTGGTTGCCGGCCGCGTGTGCCATGAGCAGAGGGAAACCGGCCGCGGCCAGCGACGTCGCGAGGCCGGCATCGCCCCACCCCATCTCCTCGGTGATCAGCGATTCAAGCCTGGCGGCCTGGGCCGGTTCGAACTGTTCGAAGAAGAGTGCATCGATTCCGAGCTTCGCCGCCTCGGCGAAGACCGCCCAGTAGGGCGACCCAGGTGCGATCGCGTCCGCAGGGGTCATTCGGTCCAGCTCCCGCCCGGCCGGCCGCAGCACGTCGTTGGCGAAGCGATGCGCCGCCTCCTGCAGAGCGCGTTCGTCGTCGGAAAGTGGCGGTTCGAATCCGGACAGGCCGGCGGCAGGCAGTTGCAGTTCCTGGCCCAATCGCATCATGGTCAATCTCCGTCGGTTGTGAAGAGCACAGCCCGCTGCAGGAACTCTAGCCGCGCCCGCGGCAATGCTTTATCGTTTCGGGACAGATTTTTGCCACTTGGTGCCACCTGCCCTTGGCCGTCCGAACCGCCACCCCGCGCCTCCGACCAGGCGCCAGCACGGCGCGAACTGCCGCGAGAGACGGCTTCGCGATGCTGGTTGCCGTGGGCGCGGCCCCGCGCCTGTTGCGCCAGGCAGGAGTCGATCCTGCCGAGGTGGCCCTGGCGGCTGGCATCGACGCGGATCTCTTCGCGGATCCGGCGGCGGTCATCCCGTTCGATGTATTGGACCGCTACCTGGTGAACTGCGTGAGCGCGACGCGCTGTCCGCACTTCAGCCTGCTGCTGGGCGCCGAAGAAGGCTTTGCGAATCTCGGTATCGTCGGACGGCTCGTCGAGCACTCGCCGACCGTTGCGTCGGCACTCAGGAACCTGAGCGCGAATTTCCATCACTACGAACTCGGCGCGACCGTCACGCTGGGCGCGGACGCCGATACGGCGGTGCTGGAGTACGCGATCGAGCAACGCGTGACAGCGCCAGAATTGATCGCGGACGGAGCGATGGCGATTGCAGTCGGCATCCTGCGCCACATGTGCGGTCCCACGTGGTCGCCCATCGAGGTGCAGTTGCGTCGCGCACGCCCGGCCAGTACCGGCACATACCGGCGGATCCTTGGCGAGCGCGTGCGCTACGGCTGCGCGAGGAATGCGCTGCTGTTTCCTGCCCGATGGTTGTCGCACCCGCTCAGCGGCGCCGCTCCCGACTTGCGCAGGTTCTTTCGCGATCAGCTGGCCGCCATGGGTGGGGAGCGGCCGTCGGCCTTCCCGACGCGTCTGCGCGGCATCATCCGCAGCCGGCTGCTTGGCGGAACTTGTGGCAGCGAGGATGCGGCGCGGGCCCTTGCGGTCTCGCGCCGCACGCTGCACCGTCGGCTGGCCGCGAACGGCACTACCTTCGAGCGCGAACTCGACGAGGTCCGCTACGACATCGCGCGCCAGATGCTGGAGAACTCGTCGGCGGCCATGCTGGAAATCACCGCGTCGCTCAGCTATGCCAACTCGAGCGCGTTCACCCGCGCCTTCCGGCGCTGGTCTGGCCACACGCCGACCGAATGGCGGAAGCGGCGCCAGCAGCGCTGATTCGTCTGCGCAGCAGCGGTTCCGGAGCGCATTGCCCGGCCGTCCGGAGCGTTGTCATAGGGCTGCTTGTATTTCTGAACCCGCGGCGTATATTCCGACTGCACCTGCATGATTCCATTGAACATTCGCAGGCGGCCGGCGGGAAATCTACATTAAATAATATCTATAATCGATTGTTTTAAAAGAAAAATATATTGAACGAATGGAAGGGACCGGAATGACGCAAAACTGGGAGCACTTTCGCTGCGCCACACTGACCCTGGTCGGTCCCGGGCCCGTCAAGCAGCGGCTTTGCGATGCCTATACGAAGCACCTGCGCATGGTGGATGCAGAGTCCCTCCCCAAGTCCGTCCAGCCCGGGTACGCCGAACTGGCGCAGGAGATGCGATGCGCACAGGCGGCGGGTGGGCTCGGCGCCGTCGAGGCCACCGTTCGCAAGATGTCTGAACAGGATGCAGGCCTCCTCGCGGCCCGCGTGCTCGAGATGTTCGTCGTGCTCTCACGCGAAGATACACGTGAGCCAGCTGCGCAGCCGCAGCGTCAGTTCCGCCTCGTCGGCGACGACGACATCCCCGCGTTCCTCAATCGAGCTTGAACTCGATCGTATCGAAGCGCGTCGTTTCCTCGTGACGCGCCTGGCGCTTGATGGCGTCCACGAGCTGCCGCTTGTCCCAGGGCACCACCTCGTCCCCGAGTTCCAGTACCGCTGGCGCGATCGTGTCGTGCGAGCCGAACGGCTCGAGCACCACGATCGGCTTGTCGAAGGCCTTGGCGCAATGGAGCTGGAACTCGACCCAGTCCACGTGACGCCGGTAGAGCGACGCGGGAACGATGACGAGCTCCGCGTCGTTGATCTGCTTGCGCAGGCCCTCGCGCAGCGCGTCCTTGTCTCCCGCCGGCCTGTCTGCCGGGTTGGCGGTATTGCGGTAAAAGAAGTTGTCCGCGCTCTCGAGGTACTCAAAGACGCGATGATAGTCGTCGTCCTCGACCCAGACGTGCGTGACGAACAGCCGGATCGGGTTTTTCTGGGTTACGCTGCTCACTGAACCTCCGTATAGGGGTCAGGGTCTGTTCTCCCGACGCAAGTGTAGCCTACCCTGCGCGTTTCCGGATCGTACCTGCTGCCACTGGAATTGCGAGCGAATGCGACTTCTCCTCTACAATATCCGCTACGCCACCGGCACCGGCGCTGCTTTTCACCTGCCGGTCCCCGGTGCGGGGTACCTGCGCAGCAACCCGAGGGTCCTCGAAGGCATCACCCGGTTCATCAAGGACCTCGATCCCGACATCGTCGGCCTCGTGGAGGTGGACACCGGCTCGATCCGCTCCGGCCGCGTGAACCAGGCAGAGGTGATCGCCGAGTCGCTCGGCCATTACTCGACCTACCAGTGCAAGTACGGCACCAGCTCGTTCAACACCCTGGTGCCGATTGTCAACAAACAGGCGAACGCATTCCTCGCCGCCCCGCGCGTCGAGGGCGAGCGGTTCCATTACTTCGACACGGGCATCAAGCGCCTGATCATCGAACTCGAGCTTGACGACCTGTGCGTTTTCCTTGTGCACCTGTCGCTCAAGTTCCGTCACCGGCAGTCGCAACTGCGGCATCTGTTCGAGCTGGTGAGACAATCGCCCAAGCCGGTGATCGTCGCGGGCGACTTCAACACGTTCTGGGGCGAGCACGAGATGGCGCTGTTCATGGAGGCCGCCGGACTCAAGAGTGCAAATCGCGAGCGACTGCCCTCCTATCCCGCCCGGCGTCCGCGCATGGAACTCGACTTCATCCTGCACACGCGCGGCATCGTCGTGGATTCCTTCTCCGTGCCCGAGGTCACCTTCTCCGACCATCGGCCGCTGCTCTGCGATTTTCGCGTCATCGGCGAGCAGCGCGCCGCCGCGTGATGCGGGCGGGCCGTGTGCTAACATCGCGCATCATGAGAATGCGCCCCGGACCCTCGGGCCGAACCGGCGCCCACTGAAGCCATGGCCGAGTCCCCGACCGTCGAACTGACCCTGCTGCGCAACTTCTCGCCACTCGATGGCCTGAAGAACGAGAACCTGCGAGCGCTCGCCCGCAAGACCAGCCTGCGCGAACTCGGCCAGGGGCGCCTGCTCTTCAAGGAAGGCGACGCCGACAAGCGTACCTTTTACCTCGTCTCCGGAGTCGTCGAGCTGCTCACCAACGGCCGCATCGTAGGCACCGTATCCGCCCGCACCCCGGATGCGAAGCACCCGCTGGCGCCCGTGCTGCCGCGCCGATGCGTGGCACGGGTCGCTTCCGACCGCATCGAGTACCTCTCGATCGACAGTGACCTGCTCGACGTGCTGCTTACGTGGGACCAGACCGGGACCTACGAAGTCGGCGAGCTCAAGTCCGACGGCGCTGGCGACGACTGGATGACCGTGCTGCTGCAGAGCCACGCGTTCCACCGGATCCCGCCTGCGAACCTGCAGGCGGTGTTCATACGGATGCAGCGGGTCGAATTCGCGGCGGGCGAGACGATTATCCGCCAGGGCGAGGAAGGCGACTTCTTCTATGCGATCGTGAGCGGGCGCTGCATCGTCACCCGCGAGACGCCGCTCAACCGCGAAGGCATCAAGCTCGCCGAGCTCGGCATGGGCGAAACCTTCGGCGAGGAAGCCCTGATCTCGGGCGCGCATCGCAACGCGACCGTGTCGATGCTGACCGACGGCGTGCTCATGCGTCTCGGCAAGGACGACTTCAACGCCCTGCTGAACGAGCCGTTGCTGCGCTGGGTGGAGTATGGCGAGGCGCAGAGCATCGTCGCAGGCGGTGGGCGCTGGCTGGACGTACGCTTGCCGAGCGAATTCGAGCACTGCCATTTCGACGCGGCGCTCAACGTACCGCTCTACTTCGTGCGCCTGAAGCTCAAGACGCTGGACCCGGCGCTGCCGTACGTGGTCTGTTGCGACAACGGACGTCGCAGCTCGGCCGCCGCTTATCTGCTGTCCGAGCGCGGATTTGACGTGACCGTGCTCAAGGGCGGGATCGCCACTACCGAACTCGCCGAGGCCTTGAACTCCACCAGCCAGCCGGGCTGAGACGCAGGCGCGAGTCCGAGGGGCGGCGGTGCCTGTGGTGCTCGTTCGACCGTATCAGCAGGCAGGCGGCCGCAGGAAGTCGATGAACGCCGTGTCATGTCCTTCGGGGAGAAGCTGCCCTCGCCGCTCCTCACCGAGGAACTCGTCGAGCAGCTCGCGACCGAGCATGCCGCGCGCGCTGCGCAGTTCCGAGTACGTTCCCCACCATTCAACGACGAATCCGCCGTCGGTTTCCGGGGCAAACTCCCTGAGCAGCGACTCCGAGGTTCCTTCGTCGTGCAGCCGTTCGAGGATCGGGCGCACCCGGGCCTGGAACGCCTCGAGACCGCGCCTCGGCTCTATGCCGTACACGCGTGGCTCCACGTCCAGCAGCGACTTGATCATTTCATCCAGCGTCTGGAACCAGACGAATACTCGTACCGACGCCAGTTCATCGCTTCCTCCCGTGAGGTAGCCGTACGGGTAGCGACGTGGATCCTGCTCGTGGGCCACTGCGGCCGATTCAAAATCTGTGGTCCTGGCCATCGAATAGTCTCTCCGGAACGTGCGTTCTTTTATTCTGCGCGTTCCGGCATTAGGCCATCAGTCGTCAGCGCATCGCGTGATGCGCAGCACATTCCGGGATGGTGGTTTACATCGAATGGGTCGGCTTGTCGCCGCCGAGCGCACCGGCGAGGTAGGACTCGATTTTTCGCTGCGTGTTGCCGCGGTCCTGCTCGCTGAACTGCACGCCGATGCCGGCAGTACGCTTGCCCTGCGCGCCTTTCGGCGTCATCCAGATCACGCGCCCCGCAACCGGCAGCTTCTCGTCCTCGCCCATCAGGTTGAGCAGCATGAAGACTTCGTCGCCGAGACGGTAGTTGCTGCTCGTCGGGATGAACAGGCCGCCGTTCTTCACGAAGGGCATGTACGCGAGGTAGAGCGCGCTCTTGTCCTTGATGGTGAGCGTCAGCAGTCCTGGCTTGTTCGGTTGCCTTATCGCGGGGCCCATTGCATCACTCCTCTGCGTCCGAACGAGTCAGCGAGTTCCACCAGCAGCGCCTCGACCAGCAGCTGCGGGGCCGCCGACCCCTCAAGGAGCCGCCGGACTTCGCGCACCCGGTCCACCATCCGGAACGCTGTGCTTATGTTCACTTCGGCGGCAGTCCTTTGCAACTCGTCACCCCCCGGAACCGTGAGGTGGTTCGCACTTGGCAGCGTGCGATGCCGGATCGCACGCCCCATCCACGCCTCCAGCCAGTCGAGTCGTACCAGGAGGCCCTCTCCCATCATGTGCGCAGCGGTGCCGGTTGCCTCGGTGCGGCCGGCGACCAGCGCGGCCAGCAGGTCCGTCATCTGGCCCTGCAACGCCTCGTAATGAGGAGCGAGCGCGAGAGCACGCAGCGGCGCGCCGTCGCTGAGCTCGAGCAGACCCTCGGCCGCGGGTCCTCCCAGCTCGTGCGACAGCCATTCGAGCGCGATCGCGGGCGGCGGCCGCGCGATCTCGATCCTCTGACACCTGCTGCGCAGCGTGGCGAGCAAACGCGAAGGTCGCGCCGTCACCAGCACGAGCAGCGTGCGCGGCGCCGGCTCCTCCAGCGTCTTCAGCAGCGCGTTCTGCGCGTTAATCGTCATCGCCTGCGCTGGCACGACGATCGCGATGCGATCGCCACGCCGCATGCTCGTCATGCCGAGCTGCTCGCAGGCGTCACGCACCTGGTCCACCGAGATCGACTTCTTTTCTTCAAGTCGCCGCAGCCAGTGCAGGTCCGGGTGCGAGCCGGCGCGGCTCAGCGCGCAGTCGGCACACTCGCCGCAAGCCACGAGTGCGGGTCCCCGATTCGTGCAGAACAGCGCGGCTGCCAGCGCTGTCGCGAACTGCTCTTTCCCGACGCCGGCGGGGCCGTGCAGCAGCACCGCATGAGGCAGGCGGTTGCCCTCGATGGCGGCTTCGAGCCGGGCACGGGCCGACCCGTGCCACGGCAGCATGGTCAGCGGCAGTGGACCGCTCGTGCCCTCCTCGGTCATCTGCTTGCCTCGAGGAGCGGAGCGATCAGGGTCCGGATGCCGTGCTCGACTGCATCGGTCGAGCCGGACGCATCGACGACCCGCATGCGCTGGGGCTCACGGCTTGCCCGCAACAGGTAGGCTTCGCGCACTCGCTCGAAGAACTCGCGTCGTTCGGTCTCGAACCGGTCCGGGCCATCGCTGCCGTTGCGTTCATGCGCACGTGCGAGCCCCGTGTCCACGGGCGCGTCGAGCAGCACCGTCAGGTCCGGCCAGAACCCCGGGTGAACGATCGCAACGAGCGAGTCGATGTCGCGCTGCGGAAGGCCGCGCCCGCCGCCCTGGTAGGCGTAGGTCGCATCGGTGAATCGGTCGCACAGGACCCACGCTCCGCGCGCGACCGCCGGGCGTATCAGGTTCTCAAGGTGCGTCGACCGGGCGGCGAACATCAGCAGGAGCTCGCAGGGCGCGGGCATGGGCTCGTCGCCGCGCTCGAGCAGCAGATTGCGCAGCCGCTCGGCCCGTGGCGTCCCGCCGGGCTCGCGCGTGCGCACGACCTCGACGCCCTGCTCGCTGAGCCATGCGGCGCAGCGGGCCAGCTGCGTTGACTTGCCGACGCCCTCGACGCCCTCGAACGATATGAACCGACCCTGCACTTCAACGCCTCGTTTGCTGCTGCCTGTAGCGTTTCAGGTATCTCGCCACCGCCCGCTCGTGCTCGGCGAGCGTACGCGAGAACGTGTGACTCCCATCCGGTTCGCCGCTGGCGACGAAATAGAGATCGCCACGTTCGTCGGGTTTCACTGCCGCCTGCAGCGACCCTGCGCCCGGCAGCGCAATCGGCGTCGGAGGCAGGCCCGCGCGCGTGTAGGTATTGTACGGGCCATCGTGATCCAGGTCCGAGCGGCGCAAGTTGCCGTCGAAGGCGGGTCCCAGGCCATAAATCACTGTCGGGTCGGTCTGCAGCCGCATGCCCGCACGCAGTCGCTCGGTAAGGACGCCCGCGATGCGCGCTCGCTCCGACGACAGAGCCGTCTCCTTTTCCACGATCGACGCGAGCACGAGAGCCTGGTACGCATCCTCGAGCGGCACGCCCTTGTCGCGCGCATCCCAGGCGCGATCGAGCTCGCGCTTCATGCGCTCGCGCGCCTGCTTGAGAATGTCGAGATCGGTTGCGCCCCTTCCGAATAGGTACGTATCCGGGAAGAACAGTCCCTCGGGCCGGACTCCCGGTTCGCCGAGCGCGCGCATGACTGCGGTATCGTCCTGCCCGGCCAGCTTGTTGTCGAGGGCGGGCTCCCGCTCGAGCGCGCGCCGCAGGTCCCGGAATGTCCAGCCTTCGATGATCGTGACGGAGTGCTGCACTACGTCCCCGGACTCGAGCAGTGCCAGCAGCGTCAATGGCGTCGTGCCGGGCGGAATATCGTACTCGCCGGCGCGGATCTTCGAGTCGGCTCCCGTCAGCGTCGCGTAGGCCGCGAGCAGTCTCGCGTGCTCGAGCAGGCCCCGCCGTTCGAGTTCACGTGCAGTGTGAGCAAGCGGCTGGCCACGCGGAATCTCCATTCTCGCGGGCTTGTCGCCAATGGCGAGTGGCGTCGACAGCCAGCGATCGAAAAGCACCCAACCTGCGGCCACCAACAGCGCGCCGGCGAGCGCGAGTGTCGCGGCGACCCGCGCTAGCCTCAAGCGCTGGCTCCGGTGGTTGCCGCCACCAGTGACTTCGTGATCTCACCGACAGGCCATTTGCGCACACCCATGAGTTCGCCGACCGGCCGGATACCGGCGACGGCGTTAGTCACGAAGACTTCGTCAGCCGTGTCGAGAATTTCGGGGCGCAGGTCCTCGATCCCGACCGGTATGCCCAGTTCGCCCGCTGCCGTGAGTACGACCTGGCGCATCACCCCGGAAACGCCGCAGTCGCGGATGGCGGGCGTGAGCAGCCGTCCGCCGACCACCAGGAAAACGTTCGCTGCCGTGGCGCACACGAGGCGACCGTCCATTGAGAGCGTCAGGCCTTCCGCAATCGCCGGATCATCCCACTCCGCGCTGGCCATGACCTGCTCGAGGCGGTTCAGGTGCTTGAGTCCCGCCAGCAGCGGATTCTGGCCGAGCCGCGTCTGGCACAGGCGCACGACGATCGGCGTCAGTGCGTCACCACGGGCGCGTGGCGCCGCCGAGGTGACGATACGCGTAACCGTTGGCTCGGCCGGCGGCCGGTAGCTGCGCGGCCCGGGGCCGCGCGTCACGATCAACTTGACCGTGCCGTTGCCGAGCCCCTCGAGCACGCGCCCGCACTCTTCCTCCAGCAGTCCCGGCGAGGGCATCGGAATGCCCAGCCGCCGGCAGCCCTCCTCCAGTCGCGCGAGGTGCAGCGAGAGGTGACGCACACGCCCGTCCGTGGCTGCCATGGTCTCGAACAGCCCGTCGCCGTATTGCAGTCCCCTGTCATCGAGCGCGATTCCGACGGTGTCCGATCCGTTCACGAGGCGTCGCTTCATCATGTCGTTCTCCCCAGCGCCTGCAGCAGTCCCTGCGCCTTCGCACGTGTTTCATCAAGTTCGGCGGTCGGCTGCGAGTCGGCAACGATGCCGGCGCCGGTGCGAAAGTCGATCCTGCGCCCGGCGACGGTCAACGTGCGGATCAGGATGTTCAGGTCGAGCGCGCCGTCCACGCCAAGGTATCCCATCGAACCCGTATAGGCATCCCTCGGTTCACCCTCGAGGTCGGCGAGCAGCTGCATGCAGCGCACCTTGGGGCAGCCGGTGATGGTGCCGCCCGGGAACACTGCCGCAATCGCCCGTCCCGGCGTAACCCCTGCGCGCAGGGTTCCCCGCACGTTAGATACGATGTGGTGCACGGTCGCATACGTCTCGACGGTCATGAACTCATCCACCTCCACCGTGCCTCCCCGGCAGATCCGCCCGAGATCGTTGCGCTCGAGATCGACGAGCATCACATGCTCGGCTCTCTCCTTCTCGTTCAGCACGAGTTCGCGCTTGAGCGTCGCGTCGGCCAGCGAAGTCTGGCCGCGCGGACGCGTGCCTGCAATCGGTCTGGTGTTCGCGACGCCTTCACGGATCTGCAGCAGGCGTTCCGGCGAAGAACACAGCAGGTCGAATCCCGGCAGTGCCGCGCTGCCGGCGAATGGCGCAGGATTGGCGCTGCGCAGTCGCAGGTACAGGTCGGCCGCGGTCGCCCCTTCGGCCAGCGTCGCCTGCCAGCCTCGCGACAGGTTGGCCTGGTAAACGTCGCCGCGCGCGATCGCATCGAGCACGGCGGCGACGCCGCGCAGGAACCGCTCCGGCGGCTCTTCGACGATGTCTCCGTCGAGCAGGTGGCCGGATCCGCCCGGTGACGGTCGCAGGCCATCGAGGTCGGCGTCGACCTGCCGCCGGAGAGCTTCAGTGGCGTCGCCTTCGGCCAGCACCGACACGTCGCCGCTGACCCGATCGCGGACGATGGCGCCACGCATGCGCCAGGCCATCGCACGTGCGTAATGCGATCGCGGCAGCGCCAGGCTTGGCTCGATTTCCGCTGCGAGTTCGTAACCGAGATAGAGGAACCAGCCGCCGACAAACGGCGATTCGCGCCCAGCGGCCGGCGCTTGCACCGAGCGGGCCCATGCGTCGAGCGCGTCGAGGAAGCGGGGCTCGGAGTCCTGGCGATGACCGTGCAGGCTGCCGTCCGCCTTCTGGACGAGATGCGCTCCCGGCAGCGCGAGCAGGACGTCGTACCGTCCGAGCGGCGCCCCGCCGCCAACGCTCTCGAGCAGGACCGGATACTTGTCAGGAAAGCACGCGTGCAGGCCGGGAAGCGCGTCCCCAGGCAGGGCCGCCCGAGGCGTCACTGTGGTGCGCGAAAGACGAGGCTGCCGTTGGTGCCGCCGAATCCGAAGGAGTTCGACAGCGCGATCCGCACCGGGGCGCGGCGTGCGCTGCCCGGTACGTAATCGAGGTCGCAGGCTGGGTCCGGGTTCTCGAGATTGATCGTCGGCGGCAGGATGCCGTCGCGAATCGCAAGGATCGTGAAAATCGCCTCGACCACTCCCGCCGCGCCGAGCAGGTGGCCGGTCATGGACTTCGTCGAACTGACGGCGACATGCGCCGCGTGGTCGCCGAACGCCCGCTTGACGGCGATGGTCTCCGCCAGGTCGCCGAGTTCGGTCGAGGTGGCGTGCGCGTTGATGTACTGGATGTCGGACGGGTTGACGCCGGCGTCGCGAATGGCGTTCGTCATGGCGAGACGTGCGCCCTCGCCGTCCTCGGGTGGCGAGGTGATGTGGAAGGCGTCGCCGCTCATGCCGAAGCCGGCGAACTCGGCGTAGATGCGCGCGCCGCGAGCACGAGCGTGCTCGTATTCCTCGAGGATGACCGCTCCAGCGCCCTCGGCCATGACGAAGCCGTCGCGATCGCGGTCCCAGGGACGGCTCGCGCGGGTCGGCTCGTCGTTGCGGGTCGAGAGCGCCCGCGCCTGCCCGAAACTTCCAAGGCCAAGCGGGGTGAAGGCCGCCTCGGCGCCCCCGGCGACCATCACGTCGGCGTCACCGTACTGGATGAGGCGCGACGCGATGCCGATCGAGTGCGTGGAGGTCGTGCAGGCTGTCACCAGCGCCAGGTTCGGGCCTTTCATGCCGAAATGGATCGAGACCTGACCGGCGGCCGCGTTGATGATGCTGCCAGGAATGAAGAACGGCGAAATCTTGCGCGGCGAGCGCGATTCGAGCCACTTGGCCGTGGTCTCCTCGATCGTGCTCAGGCCACCGATACCCGCGCCGATCGCCACGCCGATTCGTGGCGCGTTCGCTTCGGTCACTTCGATGCCGGAGTCCTTGACCGCCTGCACCGCGGCCGCGAACCCAAAGGGCACGAAGGGATCGAACTTGCGCACGTCCTTCGGCGACATGTAGTCCTCGGCGTTGAAGCCGACGACCTCGCCCCCGATGTGTACCGGGAAGACGCTGGTGTCGAGTCGCGTAAGGGTCACGACGCCGCTGCGACCATTGCAGACGGCGTCCCAGGCGGACGCGATGTCGCTGCCCAGCGGTGAGACGATGCCGAGACCTGTGACGACGACCCTGCGCTTCGTCAAGCGGCGTCCCCCTGTACGGGCCGCAACTCAGGCCTGGGTGCGGCGCTCGTTGATGTAGTCGATGGCCTGCTGGACGGTCGTGATCTTCTCGGCGTCCTCGTCCGGGATTTCGGTCTCGAACTCCTCCTCGAGCGCCATAACGAGTTCGACGGTGTCGAGCGAGTCGGCGCCCAGGTCGTCGACGAAAGACGAATCATTGGTGACTTCTTCTTCCTTGACCCCCAGCTGCTCGGCGACGATCGCCTTAACCCGCTGTTCGATGCTGCTCATTTGTTCGGAGTCCTCTGTGGGAAACGATGCCTGCCGGCCCTCCCCTCGGGTGCCCGGCATGGGGCGCGTATTCTAGTTTAAGGGCCGAATCGGGTCCAATTATGACGAATTCCCTGCTAGATCATGTACATGCCACCGTTGACATGGAGCGTCTCGCCGGTGATGTAGCCAGCCTGGGGCGACGCCAGGAACGCCACGGCGTGGGCTACGTCGTCGGCTGAGCCAAGCCGGCCGAGTGGCACCTGGGCCATCAGCGCCTTGCGATTGTCCTCGCTGAGCGCGTCGGTCATGTCAGTCACGATGAAGCCGGGTGCCACTACGTTGACGGTGATGCCCCGCGAGCCGATCTCCCTCGCCAGGCTCTTCGAGAAGCCGATCATGCCGGCCTTCGCGGCCGAATAATTCGTCTGGCCCGCATTGCCCATCACTGCTACGACGGACGCGATGTTGATGATGCGGCCACGCCGCGCCTTCATCATGCCGCGCATGACCGCCTTGCATGTACGGTAAACGGACGACAGGTCCGTCTCGATCACCGACTGCCAGTCCGTAGCGCTCATGCGCATGAGGAGGCCGTCGTGCGTTATGCCGGCGTTGTTCACAAGTACCGTCGGCGTTCCCTCGCGTGCCTCGACGTCTTTGAAGCACTGCTCCACCGAGCTGTCGCTCGACACGTCGAGCACGACGCCTCGGCCCTGGATTCCGGCAGCGGAGAAAGCCTCGCCGATCGAGGCGGCTCCCTGCTCAGTGGTCGCGGTCCCGACCACGCGGGCGCCCCGTCGCCCAAGTTCAAGCGCAATCGCGCGGCCGATGCCACGGGATGCACCCGTCACCAGGGCGACTTCGTTATCAAGCATGTTGGTTCTCCCGTGCCGCGGCCAGCGCGGCTGCAAGCGAATCCGGATCGTCGATGGACATCATCCGCAGTTCGGGCCGTCGCTCTATGCGCTTGCCGAGCGAGGTGAGCACCCTGCCCGGCCCGCATTCGACGAACGTGGTAACTCCGCTCG
>Ga0315278_10001333_pt1 | contig 21544 bp, 14 predicted proteins | sample YL17G06_0_MG_FD_203880 | JGI IMG/M metagenome (GOLD analysis project Ga0315278, IMG submission 203880) | Sediment microbial communities from Yellowstone Lake, YNP, Wyoming, USA - YL17G06_0 | ecosystem: Environmental > Aquatic > Freshwater > Lake > Sediment | place: USA: Wyoming | collected... | reverse complement strand
GCGCATGGGGATTAAGATTCCTGCCACAAGAACTGAGTTATCCGACACAGACGCCGCGCCATAAGGCACGGGCCGTGAGGCATATGGCACGGATGCTGTGCCATATGGCGCGGGCCTTGAGTCATATGGCTCGGATGCTGTGCCATAAGGCGCGGGCCTTGAGTCATATGGCACGGATGCTGTGCCATAAGGCACGGACCTTGAGTCATATGGCACGGATGCTGTGCCATAAGGCGCGGGCCTTGAGTCATATGGCACGGACGCTGTGCCATAAGGCGCGGGCCTTGAGTCATATGGCACGGATGCTGTGCCATAAGACACGGGCCTTGAGTCATATGGCACGGACGCTGTGCCATAAGGCGCGGGCCTTGAGTCATATGGCACGGACGCTGTGCCATAAGGCACGAGCCTTGAGTCATATGGCACGACCACTGTGCTATCTGGCACAGGGGTTGTGGCATTTGCCTTAAATGCCCTGTGATATTGCTTCTTTGCGTATCTATCGTCAATACGGGCCGCATTTTCACGGGTTCCCGGACTATTATGAACGCACCATGTCTGTCTTTTTGTTCCGCGGAATGGGTCAGAAAAAACCATAGCTTCGCCATTTATGGCAAAATATACCTGATATAGTACAACATATAGACTATTTTGTTTCATTTTTAACTCGCATCTTGCTATTTCAAACAATTTAATTTTCATGGTCCAGGAATACTATATTTTCTCCGCAATGTCAAGAAAAAAAATAAAAAAATATTCCCTGGAGAATTATACGTCTAATATGGCGTGAGTTTAAAAAAAATCCGAATTTCGAATTTCGGATTTTGTGCTTTTTTAGAATGACGCAGCCCCGCGGGCTTGGGGGCGTTAGTTGACAACCGGGAAAAGCTCCTCTATAATGTCAAACATGATGATGAAAAAATTACTTGAAAATTGCGCCGCCTTAACCATCGCCGGTTCCGATTCCGGCGGCGGCGCCGGCATCCAGGCCGATTTAAAAACCTTTTCCGCCCTGGGCGTTTTCGGGACCAGCGTCATTACCGCCGTAACCGCCCAAAACCTCAAAGGCGTCACCGCTATCCAAGCCATCGACCCCGAAGTCGTTCAAAAACAACTCATCGCCGTGCTGGAAGGATTCCCCATCAAAGCCATTAAAACCGGTATGCTCTTTTCAGCGGAAATCATCGAGATAACCGCCCATACCCTGGCCGACCCCCGTTACCCAAAAGCGCCCCTCATCATCGACCCCGTCTTTGCGGCCACCTCCGGCAGTAAACTCATCAAGGACGACGCTATCCGCCAATTAACCGAGAAACTTTTTCCCATGGCCGCATTGATCACCCCCAACATGCCGGAAGCCGGGATTCTCCTGGATAAACGGTTGGAAACGCGCCGACACCTGGAAGAAGCCGCACGGGAACTGTTCGAACGTTTTAAAGTCCCTGTTTTAATGAAAGGCGGGCACCTGGAAATGGACAAAGCAGTGGATATTTTATGCGACGGCAAGGAAATGATAAGTTTCGAGTCCGAGTTGATCCGGGGGGTAAACAATCACGGCTCCGGGTGCACGCTGGCCTCAGCCATTGCCGCCGCCGTTGCCCGTGGGGAAACTCTCCGGGAAGCGGTTAATACGGCCAAGATTTACATTACCCGGGCCCTGCAAGGTTCGCTCCAACTCTCCCCGGGAGTGCGGGTCATCGACCATTTTCCCCACTTCTACCCGGTTCTCATTGCCCGGACCAAAAAGTAAACAATAATATTACCCCTCCCTTTCTTCCCATTCGAAGTCATGGCCCAAAAAGAGCTGGCGGGTGCGTTCTTCTTTAACCACTTCCGCCGGGGGACCGGAACTTAATAATTGTCCCTTCTGGATAATGTAGACCTTATCCGTGATATCGAACGTATCTTTGACATTATGATCGGTAATGATGATCCCCATCCCCCTCTCTTTCAATTTCAGGATAACCTTCTGGATTTCCAGGATAGTGATGGGATCGATGCCGGTAAAAGGCTCATCCAGGAACAGGAATTTCGGCTGCATAATCATGGCCCTGGCGATTTCCAGCCGGCGCTTTTCACCGCCGGACAGTTGGTAGGCAATGGAATTTTCCACCGTAATTAAGCCGAAGTCTTCCATTAACCCCCGGGCTTTTTCCACGGCGCTTTGTTTATCATGGTAAAGCTCCAGGACCATGAATAGATTCTGGAAAACCGTGGCTTTCAGGAAGACAGAGTGCTGTTGGGGCAGGTAAACCAGGCCCTTTTCCGCCCTCAGATGGGAAGGTAGGTCATTCATATCTTCGCCGTCCAGCAGTACTTTCCCGCCGTCGGGTTTGACAATACCGGACATCATGAGAAAGGTAGTGGTTTTACCTGCACCGTTGCGGCCCAGCAAGCCGATCACATCCCCGCTCTCGATGCCCAGGTTTATGCGGTCCACCACTTTTGTTTTGTTATAAATTTTTGTCAACTCAACCGTTTGCAATCGATGTCTTGCTGTTTCTTGCGGAACTGCCGTACTGTTCATTTTTCTCCTTGCCGGCCGCGAAATCACAAATTCGCGGACCGATTTATTATAACATAAACCCACTCATCCGCCAATCGCCAATTCCTGGTGAAGGTGAAGACCCGCTTTTTTTTGAATTCTCACCTTACAGTTGTATTTGCCATCAAAATGTCATATAATTGGAGGAATGAAATTTCAGAGAGTACCAATGGATTTAGAAAAAGTTTTACACTCTATCAAGCTGCCGACGCTGTCGAAGACACTGTATGACATCATCGAACTGGAAAAACGAAACCCGGTATCATTTATAAAGGATTTGACGGAAGTTGTGGGCAAAGACCCTTTTTTATCCGCCCAAATCCTCAAAGTCGCCAATTCTCCTTTTTACGGTTTCCCGCAGGAAATCCGTACCCTTTCCCACGCCATTGTTCTCCTGGGTACCCGTAAGATACGCGACCTGGCCTTTACTTTTTCGATTTTCGATTTCCTCAAGAAAGTCGATTATCAGCCCAAATTCGGCAAGACTTTCAACTGTATCCTAAAAAAATCCCTTATCTTTTCTTCCGTCAGTTTACTCCTGGCCCAAAAAGTAAGCTATCCTGATCCTGATGAATTATATATCTCCGGTCTACTGGCCGATATCGGCCAACTGGTTCTATTCCTGCATGCACCGGCAAAATATCATAAAATCTATACGCCCACGGATAAAAAATTAATCGAAGCGGAAAGGAAAACCTTCGCTACCGATCATATCGAACTGGGTATGACATTTTGCCAATACTGGAATTTCCCGGGTTACTTCAAAGAAGGGATTAAAAACCACGTTGAATTGGCCAGCGATGAAGTGCAAAACAAAATCTCCTTTATTGCCAACCAGGTAACGGAACTGCTGCTCACAGACGATGAGACCGATAGGAAAGTTATTTTCAAAGAGGTGGAAAACAATACCAAAAAATTACTGCACCTCTCCCTCTCGGAAGTGGATGCGACCATAAAATCGCTTCCCAATATCATGGGGACCTATATTAACGACTTCCCGGAAATGCAGAAAGACCTGGCTAAAATTATCGAGACCAGCTCATCATTAATTATAACCCTGATGAAAGAAGAATTGGATATGGTCCTACTGGCCCAACAATTATCCGGCTCCCAGGCGCAGGTGTCCAGGGAAAAAATATTCCTGTCCCATATGCTGAACCTGTCCTATTTCTTTTCTTCACTGGTTTCCCCGGAAAAAATCATGGCGTCATTGTTCGAGTATTTCGAACACTTTATCGGCGAATTTACCATCGAATTTATCTATAAAGAACCGGCAACCGATCATTTCGCGCTGATGACCGGGAAAGAGTTCAAGAAAAAATCCATTCGCGTCGACGACTTCCACAGCCTGGTGAAATCACGGATATCCAATGAACCGGTCCGGCTGGAAACGGAAGAAATGGAAAAATTAGCAATAAACCCGGATAGATATACCCTGGTATTCCCCATCTCCTACCACACCAATTTCTTCGGGTTTTTACTGCTGAAGGTGGCCGGTGAGGATTACCTGGCCCTTGACCTGGAAATGTCCTATGTACAAATCCTGGCCAATATCATTGCCAATTCTTTCCAGAATTATCTCAATTTTCAGGGCAGGGAAAATGAAACCAATAAGAAAACACTGGTCACCCGGGAACTATTTACATATGATAAAGAGCTAACCCAATCGAAAAAAAACCTGCTGAAATTACAAAAAAATGAAATATTAAGCGAGATGCTGCCGGTGATCTTCCATAAACTCAAAAACAAATTAACCCCTATCCTGGGATATTCCCAGATCCTGTTAACCAAAGTGGAAGATGAGTTCATCCGGGAAAGAATTCTTAAGGTAGAAAAAAATGCCAATGAATTGACCGAACAATTGAACTTCTTAAGGGACTATTTCAAAGGCGAAGAACAAATAAAAGAGAAAGAGAATTTAAATAATATTATCGGCTCATTAAAACCCTATTTCAGTGAAACCCAGTCCGCGGAAAACATAAAAATACACCTGGACCTGGACCCTTCGGTTCCCGATGTTATGCTGATCCCGGGGCAGATCGAGGTGTTGATAACCAATATAATCGATAATGCAGTCCAGGCCATCAAAGAAAAAGCAAAACAAAATACAGACTCCGGCGGCCCTGTCGGTATGATTTCCATAAAAACCCGGGTAACGGGGGTAGGGAACTATCATGCCTATACATTATCCGTCCGGGACAACGGTATCGGCGTCGATGAGGCCGAACTCCAGGAAATCTGGGCCCCCTTTTATTCACGTTTCCCCGATAAAGCAGGCCTGGGCTTGTGCCTCTGTGAAAGGGTTATTGCCAACCACGAGGCAACCCGCAGTATTAAATCCATAAAAGGAGAGTACCTGGAATTTACAGTTACATTTCCTTTTAACAAATCACCTGTGGAGCAAGAAATAATCGATTATATCCCGGCGCCACGGAAGCAATCGACGCACGGGAAAATCCTGATCGTGGACGATGAGGCCTACCTGGTGGACCTGATGAAAGAAATCCTGTTAAATGACGTGGATTTGGATATCGTCACCACCACCAGCGGCCCGGAAGCCCTGCGGTTGCTCGAGGGCGACGACGTTTTCGACCTGGTTATCACCGATATCCGTATGCCGGAAACCAACGGCATGGATATCTACGATTTCTTACGCGCAAAGAAAATGGAAAAAAAAGTCATCATAGTGACGGCAGACCCTTATTCCCAAGATATCTCCAGGTTCTTAAAGAAGACTAAAGTCGAGTGCTTGAAAAAACCCTTCCAATTAATGGATTTTAAGAAAAAAGTTTTGGATAAATTGTCGTAGAAAATAAATGAAAAACGAAGGAGGCCAAATGGCAAACAAATATGTTTATTTTTTTTCCAAGGATTTCACCGAAGGAAAAAAAGAAATGAAAGACCTATTAGGTGGCAAAGGCGCCAACCTGGCAGAGATGAGCGGACTAAAACTACCCATCCCGCCCGGGTTTACTATTACCACGGAAGTATGCGACCTATATTACAAAAACAATAAGAGCTATCCCCAGGGCCTGGAACAAGAAGCGGCAGCCAACCTGGAACGGTTGGAAGAACTGATGGGGAAAAAGTTGGGCGCTAAAGATGACCCGCTCCTGGTATCCGTACGTTCCGGCGCCGCCGCTTCCATGCCCGGTATGATGGACACCATCCTCAACCTGGGACTCAATGACCAATCCGTAACAGGATTGATCCAAAAATCCGGCAATAGTCGCTTTGCTTACGATTCCTACCGCCGTTTTATCCAGATGTTCGGGAACGTCGTCCTGGAAATCGAACATGAAAAATTCGAAGAAATACTCCAGGCGCAGAAACATTCAAAAAATATTGAAAACGATGTGGACCTGGATGTAGATGACTTAAAAACAATCGTTCTTAAATACAAAGCATTGGTCAAAGAAGCGACCGGCGCGGAATTCCCCCAGGACCCTAAAGACCAATTGTGGAAAGCCATCGAAGCCGTATTCGGTTCATGGAACAACGCCAGGGCCATTAAGTACCGGGAATTATACAAAATTACCGGGCTCAAAGGCACCGCCGTGAATATACAATCCATGGTTTTCGGCAACCTGGGCGAAACCTCCGGCACCGGCGTGGCGTTTTCCAGGAACCCCTCCACAGGCGAGAACAAGTATTACGGCGAATACCTGATGAACGCCCAGGGCGAGGACGTGGTGGCCGGCATCCGGACCCCCCTGCCGGTAGCGGAACTGGAAAAACAGGAGCCGGGAATATATAAACAATTGATCGATATTAAAAATACATTGGAACACCATTACGCCGACATGCAGGATATGGAATTTACCATCGAGAACGGCAAATTATTTATTTTACAAACCCGGAACGGCAAACGCACCGGTTTCGCTTCCGTAAAGGTCGCCGTGGACATGATGCATGAAGGATTATTCACCAAAAAAGAAGCCATTATGCGGGTTAAACCCGAAGAGTTGGAGCAACTGCTGCATCCCAATATCGATCCCAGGGAAAATTATACCTCGCTGGCCAAAGGTCTACCGGCGTCGCCCGGCGCCGCGGTAGGGAAGATCGTTTTTACCGCCGAAAAAGCCGAAGAGTGGGCGGCTTCGGGCGAAAAAGTCGTACTGCTTCGCAAAGAAACCTCCCCCGAAGATATCGGCGGCATGGACAAGGCGCAGGGTATTCTCACCGCCACAGGCGGTATGACTTCCCATGCGGCAGTAGTGGCCCGGGGCATGGGCAAATGCTGCGTGGCCGGGTGCGGCGACCTGGTAATCAAACCCGGTAATACCTGCGAAATCGCCGGCAAGGCGTTTAAAGAAGGCGATACCATTACCCTCAACGGCACCACCGGCGAAGTCATCGCCGGCGCCCTTAAACTCATCACCCCCGAAATCTCCGGGAATTTCGAAGAGTTCATGAAGTGGGTGGATGAAGAACGCCCCATCAAAGTTAGAACCAATGCCGATACCCCCAAAGATAGCGAAGTCGCCCGCAAATTTGGCGCCGAGGGCATCGGGCTTTGCCGCACCGAGCACATGTTCTTCCAGGGCGACCGCATCGACGCCGTCCGCGAAATGATCCTGGCCGACGATAAGGCAGGCAGGGAAAAAGCCCTGGCTAAAATCCTCCCCATGCAAAAAGAAGACTTTATCGGGATTTTCGAGGCCATGGACGGCCTCCCCGTCACCATCCGCTACTTAGACCCCCCCCTGCATGAATTCATTCCCCATACCGATAAAGAATTACAAGACCTGGCCAAAGTGGCCAACATTCCTTTTGGAAAATTGAAAGCCAAAGCCGAAAGCCTGGCAGAATTCAACCCCATGCTGGGACACCGCGGCTGCCGGTTGGCCGTTACTTTCCCTGAAATCGCCGTCATGCAAACCGAAGCCGTACTGCAAGCGGCACTGACTGTCAAGAAAAAAGGCGTGACAGTCCTCCCCGAAATCATGATACCCCTGACCGGTACGGAAAAAGAATTCAACTACTTGAAAGATATCATTATGCGGACAGCGGAAGATATCTTTAAAAGAGAAAATGACCGGGTGGATTTCCTGGTGGGAACCATGATCGAAATCCCACGGGCCTGCCTGGTGGCGGATAAAATCGCCGAGACCGCCCAATTCTTTTCTTTCGGGACCAATGACCTCACCCAGATGACCTTCGGGTATTCCCGCGACGATGCGGGTACGTTCTTACCCGAATATGTCAAGAAAGGCATCCTGCCCGTCGATCCTTTCCAGGTGTTGGACCGCGAAGGCGTGGGCCAACTGATCGATATGGGTATCCAGCGTGGACGTAAATCGCGGCCCGATTTAAAAGTCGGCATTTGCGGCGAACACGGCGGCGAACCCAGTTCAGTCGAGTTCTGCTACCATGTGGGCATGAATTATGTGTCCTGTTCCCCGTACCGCGTGCCCATTGCCCGACTGGCCGCAGCTCAAGCTAAAATTAAGAAAGAGAGAAAGTAAGATATGTCTCCGACGGCCAGGGGACCTTTTTATAAAAAGGTCCCCTGGACCCCCCAAAAATTTTTTATTATTAATAGTCAAAAGTTTTTGGAGGTGCAGGCACCTTTTTTCAAAAAGGTGCCTGCCCGCCGGAGGCATCAATCAATATAATGGAAATTAACGAATTTATTTATAAACTGTCAAACCCCCAGGTCTATACCGGCAAAGAAATCAACGCCGTACACAAAACACCCACGGAAAATTCCATCAACATCTGCCTGGTATTCCCCGATACCTACGAAATCGGCATGAGCCACGACGGTATAAAGATTCTCTATCACATGCTGAACCTAATCCCCGGCGTTATCGCCGAACGCTGCTTTTTACCTGAAAAAGCTTCCCTCCAGGTGTTTAAAGAACACAATTTCCCCCTCTTCTCCCTGGAAACCAAACGCCCTTTAAAAACTTTCGACCTCATCGGCTTCTCCCTGCTGACCGAAATGACCTATACCAACGTCCTGCAAGTACTGGAACTGGCCCAAATCCCAATACGCCGAGAACAACGGGAACAACGGGAACAAACCGGGGAACATTTCCCCATCATTGCCGCAGGCGGCATCTCCGCCGTAAACCCCGAACCCCTGAGAGATTTCATCGATATCTTTGCCGTCGGCGACGGCGAAATACTCTTCCCGGAAATCATCACGGTTCTATCTGAAGTCAAAAATAAAACATTAAATAGAAACAGCGCCTTAGCCCTTTTCGATGAAGTCAAAGGCATCTATGTCCCCGGCCTGTCGCCCCTGGAAAAGAAAGGCCGGTTTTATATCCCCCAGGTGAAACCCGGGAAGAAACGGAAACAGGTTTCCCCAACCCTCCGTACCGCGGATGCCATCCCCGGGCATAAAGTAATCGTCCCCATTACCAACGTCGTATTTAACCGACTCACCGTCGAAATTGCCAGGGGTTGCCCGCAAAACTGCAGGTTCTGCCAGGCCAAAGCCTATTACTCCCCTTACCGGACCCAATCCCTGCCGGATACCGTTGCCGCCATCACAGAAGGCATCCGGGAAACCGGATTTGAAAACTTTTCCCTTTCCTCCCTCAGTTCCGGGGATTACCCCAGGCTGGAAGAGTTGCTCCAGTTGATTCCCCAGGTCATTACCCCGGGCACCTCTTTTTCCGTGCCTTCCTTGCGGCCCTCCACATTATCCCGGGATTTACTATCCACCCTGTCCCTGTTCCGGCGAACCGGAATCACCATCGTGCCCGAAGCAGGGAGCGAACGGCTGCGAAGGGTGATCAATAAAAACGTTACCGACGAGGAAATCTTTAAAGCCGTGGAATTGGCGCTGCGTTTTAACTGGCAGAAATTAAAATTATATTTCATGATCGGTTTGCCCACCGAGACCATGGAGGATATCGAAGCCATTATTCAATTGATCCGAAAAATAAAAGGAACCGCCGATGCAGCCGGGAAAAAGATCAACATCCATGTATCCTTTTCCAGTTTTGTACCCAAGCCCCATACCCCGCTGCAATGGGCGGCCAGGGAAGACATCAAAACCCTTTTTGAGAAAATCGATTATCTTCGCAAGCATTTGCAAACCGTCAAATTTCTGGACCTGGACATTCACACGCCGCAGAAAGGATTGATAGAGACCATCCTGACGCGGGGCGATTACCGGGTGGGGGACCTGCTGCAAAAAGCCTTTGAAGCCGGTGAAATATTTTCCGCCTGGGATGTCGATTTCCATTACCCCGAATGGCGGCGGTTGATGGATGAAAGTGAAAACGAATGGGAATCGTTCCTGGGAGAAATCGATCCGGCTGAGCCTTTGCCCTGGGATTTTTTCGAAGTAAATTATAATAAAGAGTATTTATTGAAAGAATATGAAAAAGCCGGGGCCGCTGTGCTTACGCCTTCCTGCGCCGAAATGGAATGCGGCCAGTGCCGGGGGTGTTTTTATGGGTTTAAGCGGGAAAAGGCCGCGCCAAAAATTGATGGACAAACTGTCGTTGTCCCGGCTGTCCCGGCAGTCCCGGTTGTCCCGGCAGGTGAGACCGGGAAAGAAGCAGTGGGATTTAATAAAGTAAGAATCTTTTATGAGAAGAAAGGGGAATACACTTTTTTTTCGCATCTTTCCATAATCAGTTATGTCGAGCGGTTGATTCGTAGGGCCGGGATCGGGTATAAATGTTCAGAGGGGTTTCATCCGCGGATAAAGATGGCGTCGCTTCCGGCGCTGCCTGTTTTTGCCACGGGTCTTGAGGAAGTCGTGGAAATTTTCGCGGAGTCAAGTCTTACGCCGGGGGAAATGTTGATGCGGTTAAATCAAGCGGCTGTCGCTTCATCCGGGGGATTTGTGTTTCACAAGGTTATTTTATCCGAAGGGTTGCGTTCGTTGACAAAGGACATACATTTTTTAGAGTTTGAGATTGGAATGCCTGGGTTGGTGCAGGATAGTGAAAAAGTAGAAGCCCTGGTGAAGTTATTGGGAGAGGCGGATGCAGTTTCGTGGGTAGGGGAAAAGTTGGTTTTAATCATGGATTATGCACATGGTGGGCAGGAGCGGTTTGCCGCGATTTACAGGCTCATCGATCCGGAGAAGCGGTACACAGTTCATTTGACTCGTACCCGTGTTATTTTCAAATAAAAGTTTTTGGGGGTCCAGGGACCTTTTTTCAAAAAGGCCCCTGGTGCAGTGCGAAGAATTCTCAGGCAGCAAATTTTTCAGAACGCTCATCCAGCGTTTTTAGAACATCCTGGATTGCATCGACTTCTGTCTCTTCAAAATATATTTCTCCACATTGGGTACAAACCCAGGCAGGTACTGCATCAAACATTAAATGATAGCCCCTGCGATCAATTTGAAAAGGGGCTGCCCGATGTTCCATTGTGCCTTTACAATGTATACATTTCATTTTTCTTTCCTTTTTCTAAAATTATCTTCCCATTGTTCAGGATAGGGAAGATAAGCTGTTATAATGGATAAATAATCCTCTTTAGGAGAACATACAATATGAATCGGGCGATTATTGTTCCCATGGCCCAGGATTAAGCAACTGTGTCCTCTTACATCATCAGGATAATCTTCGATTAGTTCCCCTTTTTCTATAACTTGCCGTACCTCAGAAGTACTTATCATTCTGTCAAATCGTGACATTTGCCTTACAGCATGAGTAAGAAAGAGAACTTTCTTTTTTGCCGCGTTACGAACAAGTCTAAGTATTTCAAATTGAACTTCCATTCTATAAATATACTCGAAAGCCGATGAATTTGCAATATTGATAATTCCTTTTTCCCAGGTGATAGTCGTACAGTTCATAATGAAATAAATTGACTTTTCCGCTGTAATCCGTTATTCTTTTATATCATGGTTCAACAAGAAAGACAAACAATACATCGCATCACTTCCCGTACCAATCCGCGGGTAAAAGACCTGCTGGATAGGAAGGACCATTATTACTTTTTCGAGGGCGAGAAATTGGTCAGGGATATTCTCCAGAGGGGGATGAAAATCAATATCCTGGTAATCCATGAAACAAAGGAAAACCGGCTGTCTATCCCTGCCGGGAATGTTAAAGAGACCTGGTATGTCAATGAAAGCGTTTTAAAGAAACTATCTTCCCTTAAGGAAACGCCCGATTTTATAGCAGTCCTGGAAATGGAAGAGAAGCATATCGATTTCCGGCGGGCGAAGGTCATAATTGCGTTGGACAGTATCCAGGACCCGGCCAATGCCGGGACCGTATTTCGCTGCGCCGCGGCTTTTGGGGTGGATGCCGTTGCCTTTTCCGGGGCTTGCGTCAAGCCCACCAACCCCAAATTTTTAAGGGCGGCCCAGGACGCTTTTTTCGAAGTACCTTTCCAGCATTTCGAGACCATCAAGGACCTGGTGGGAAAAGCGGAAAAAACCGGGCTGAATATCTATTTAACTTCATCTCACGATATCCCGGGCGCTGTGGGAATAATTGGGCCGGAGCAAGTTCGGTTTCCCTGTCTTGTTTTATTTGGCAATGAGGGGCAGGGATTGCCGGAGGCGTTTTTTCTTCGGTATCCGGCGCTGCGGGTTTCCCAGACCGATAAAGTGGAATCGTTGAATGTAGGGGTTAGCGCCTGCATAATCATGCATGAGTTAAGGAAATTACTTCTTCCAACGTTGCGGGCCTGAAATTCAAAGGCACGTCTTCTCCTGGTGCCTTGGTGTCTTGGTGCCTTGGCGGCAACTTATTCACTTTTAGGAAATAAACTATCCGCGTCAGGAAAGTAACTGTCCTCCCTCGGAAAGCAACTATTCCTAATAGGAAAAAATACAGACCTAGAATTTTCGATGTCGCCTTAAAAGGAAAACATATATCCTTAAAAAGAAATAGAGTCACCGTATCAGTTAATACGAAGCCATCAAAACGTGACAATTATTTCCTGCTAAGAAAAGATATAACACCCCGAGGAAATAATATATCCTCCCGCAGAAAAAATATATTACCCCGAGGAAACACACTGTCCTCCCGCAGAAATTCCAGGCGTCAGAAAAAAACGAATTTCGCCTTGATAGGAAATAAACTTTCACCCGCAGGAAAAATTTTTCCTTTTCCCAGGCAAAAAATGAAACCCCGCCGGGGATTTTTGCGTATACGATATCTTAACGAGTTTATTAATAAAGGAGTAATATCATGGAATTTAAAAGAGGAACGTTGTTGGCGCAAATTGGGGGGCGGATGAAGAAGCTGCGGGAGCAATTCAATTTATCTCAGGGGGTCATGGCCCGTAAATTTAATCTTTCCAACAGTGGATATTTCAAAAACGAAACCGGGAATACGTTTCCTGGGGTACGCACGTTGTACCGGTTATCCACCGAGCATGGCATCTCCATGGATTGGCTTTTATTCGGCAAAGGGCCGCAGTATTATAAAGACAAGGAGAAAGAGGTGGAACTGGAAAAGAAAGAGGAAGAGAAAAATGCCGCTACTGATATGAGGCCGGAGATCAGGGAATTATTGGAATACATGGCGCGAATTCCGCTGCTGTATCATGAGATACTGGTGCATTTCGAGAATTTCAGGGTAGAGAAAAAAGAGTTGGTGGAAATCACCATGTCTTCCTATGCTCCATCCCAACCTTCGCAGCCATGAGAAAATAGCCACCAAGGCACAAAGGCACAAAGGTACACCAAGAGTTTTATTATAAAAAAGTCCTTGGCGCCTTGGTGGTAAAAATTTTCCTGGTCCATGGGTCTGCCCTAACTCATGACCGACTGGCGTCAAATCCTTCCCGCGCCGGGAATTTCCTTATTGAATTTAAATGCAGGGTGTTATATAATTTCATCATGAATCCTGGAAAATTTTCAGTGTTGAGCGATACCTCGCCGGAAGCCGAAGAGGTTCAACTGGCACTTTTGAGAAAACTTACCCCTGCTCAGCGGGCCGCCAAAACCTTTTCTCTGTCCCACCAGGTAGTTACTTTATCTAAACGTGCCATACAAAGGCAAAACCCGGGATTAAGCGAATTTGAAATTAAAATCTTATATCTCCACTATTTCTATGGCCCCGGTATTGCCCAAAAAGTCCGGGAGTATTTACTGGGAAAGGATAAAAATGCAAACCAGTGAGTTGCAAAGGAAGATATAATAATCAGCAAATTGGAGTGGTATAAGTTAGGCGGTGAAGTTTCGGAACGGCAATGGAAAGACCTTATCGGCGTATTGAAAATCCAGGGAAAAAAACTCGATTTCAACTATTTAAAAAAATGGGCTAGTGATTTGGGGCTTTCTACTTTGCTGGACAAAGCCATAAATGAAGCTGGCGACAGTCGAGCATAATTGTTTGCCGCCGGAAATTCGAAACTCAATATCTTAATCAAAAACAGCCTGCCGAGGGAAGCCCTTTGGATTTGTTTCGAATTTCACATAACGCGATTTCGGATTTCGGATTTTCCTTTTTCATCATTCTCCATTCATCAATTTTTGAGGGCTTTCCGGGCTGTCCTCTAATCTCCCTGTCCCCAGGTCCTGGTTAGACGGAAAGCGTGTTGACATTTATCGTTTTTTCTTCTATGATTAAGGAAGAAAATATAATGACAATAGAGGTTTAAATGCTTATAACATTTAAGAATGCCGGAATGGTAGAAGAAGCCGGTATCCGGTTGAATGGCCTGACAGTGATTGCCGGTGAGAACGATACGGGAAAAAGCACCATTGGTAAACTCATGTTTTCCATTATCAAAACTTTTAACCGGTACGAAAAAGACGCCCTCGTTTACCGGATGAGAAATATCGAAGATACCATCGAAGAATATTATTCCGATTTCAAAAGAAAATACAGCGCCTCTCCCGCGCTTGCGGACGTGAGGGCTATATTTCTCGAACTAAAAAACGATGCCCTTAAAATGATGGATACCCCCCCGGATAAAGATAAAATCCGACTCACCCTCGATGAAAAACTAAAAAGCGTCGCTGAGGTCATAAAGACGGTTTCCGGGATCGATATAAATTTTGCCAATTTCCCTGCCCAGGTTATCGAATTCGTCGATAAAAAACCGTCGCCGGAAGAGATATTTAAACGGTCTTTCGGAAAATACATGAGCTCGCTGTTCAACGGGGAAGTGGCCAACAAATTCTCAGAAAATAAAGGCTATTCGATTACCGGTGAAGAAGGAAATAAAACAGTGTTCGAGATTACAGGGAGCAACGGTTCCATAACGGTTCGATTAGACCGGGAATTTTATTATGAAGACGCGACCTTTATCGAGTCTCCCGTATTATTAAACCTGGCCGACCTGCTCCGTTTCTCTAAAAATGAATTCGATATGGACATTGAAACCAGGAAAAAGGTAGATTACCTTGAAAAAGGCTATGCCCCCGAATATATGAAGGACTTTATCATGAAACTTACGGACCGGAAAACCGGGAGAACGTCGCTGGAGATTCCCGAACGTATTCGTCATATTATCCAGGGAGATTTTTATTATGACCCGGAGGAAAGGGATTTTGTCTTTGAAAAGGGGAATAAAACCTTTAAGGGAATTTCCATCGCCTCCGGTATTAAGTATATGGGGGCAATCAATATATTACTGCTGAACGGGTTCATTTCCAGGAAAAGTTTGCTGGTCATCGACGAACCGGAAACCCATATGCATCCCCAATGGCAAACCCGGTTTGCGGAAGTGCTGGTTAAACTGGTTAAGGAAGGGAATCCCATTTTATTGACTTCCCACAGTCCTTATCTTATCGAAGCGCTGCAGCTTTATTCCGACAAAAACCTGGAGAAAGGCGCAGCCGCTTTTTACCTGGCCGATAAAAAAGACGGCGCATTTGTATCGCGGGTATATGACGTTACCCATGACCCATCCCCGATATTCGAAAAATTGTCGAAACCTTTCGATGACCTGGAATTGCTCCAGTAGGACGGCTGATGATCGATGTGACCGGAGTTAAAGAGATAATTTACAAAAATTTCGGCGATTGTTTGGAGACCATCGGTAACATTAGCCTGGACACCGACAATAAAAAAGTTATGGTCGATATGCAGGAGCGGTTTCATTGTTATGATAAGATAGTACAAGGGTTTTACCGGGGCGCGGCGGCGGTAAAAGAAAACGGGGAAGATGAGCAAGCTCAAACTCCACGATCGCCGGATATGATTCTTTTTAAAATGGATTCCATCTGGTTTGTCGAATTTAAAAACGGGAAAATTGAAAAGGACAATATCAAAGTTAAAGCCATTGAAGGCGGGGTAATAGCCATGCATGATATCGCCCAAAAGTACTCCAATTTTGATGTCGAGTTTAGCGATATCGTTAACCTGGATAAGTCCTTCGTCCTGGTATACAATGATAAAAGGAATCCATCGATCGATGCGGATGTTGTTGATGACGATCCCCCTTCCGAGAAAGGAAAAAGATATAAAACGCACGTCCGGTCAATCCCGGTTAGGTTAGGGTTGGGTATTTACAAGAATAAATTCTTTAAGGAAATTAAAATCTATTCGCCAGCGAATTTTAAAAAGTGGTTTAATAAAGAGGAATTCCTACCGGCGTAGGAGATAGCTAATGGCGGAACTTAAAACATTGCATGGAATACTGGCATTGGTGGACATTGTGAATTTCACCGGCCAGGCCACGAAACTGGGCAATCAGTATACGGGTCTGTATACCGAATATTTCCAGCAAAAGGTAACGGGGATTTCCGGGAAATACGGATTCCGTGTCATCAAATCCATTGGCGATGCAGTGTTGCTTTTCGGCGCCGACGTGGAAGGACTGCTGGATATTATGCTGGACCTTTTCCAACGGGATAAACTGGAAGATAACTACGGTTTTATATCGCGATTCCGCATGGTAGCGCACAGCGGTTTCTTCCAATTTAAAATGGAGAATAACCAATTGGTGGACCTGGTCAGTCCCCAGGGCATTATGGTATTCCGTCTTGAAAAAGAGGCCGAAAAGTGGGAATTGGCGGTTACGCCGGCCCTGTATGACGGCGTTAAAAGTTTCCTGACTCAAAAACAATTGGAAGCCCACCGCATGGAGCTGCGTGAACCTCTCAAAGGATTCGACGGCAGGGAATGGGGAAACGCGGTTTATAAATTGCGCATCGTCAAGGGGCGGGAAACCGCGGCCAATCTCCTGGAACCGCGACTGGAGCAACTTGAAAAGCAAGTGCAATATATCCCGGTTTTCGGTAATATATACCCGCCGGTTCCCATGGAGATAAATTTCATCAACCTCTCCCTGGTTTGCGATGACGAGCGGTTTCTTAAGGAACCGGATCATTGCCGGCCGGATCAAAATAAACAAGATGATAGAAAAAAAAGGACAGGGTTGTTGGACGAAATGGATATCGAACATGAGTTCAGTCGTCGGACCCAATTCAACGGTATCGATGTGCCTTTTTTGTATGAAAAGTTTCGCAAAGGAATAATCATGGGATTGCCCGGTGCGGGTAAAACCACCATCCTGCGCAATATCGCCTACCGGGAATTCAAGAAGGATGAAACCCGGGAGGAAGGGAAAAAGCAGGTAACGCTTTTTGCGCCCTGCGCCAACGCCCCTTTATACAATGAGTGGCATACGCAATATTACGGCGAGGAACCCACGCTTGAGATTTCCCCGGAAGACGCCCTGGATTACCTGACCTGGGTGTTCCTGTTAGAGAAAAAGGTTCCCAATGATTGTTCACCGGGGCAATTGGCCGAGTACCGGGAATCGGCGAACCGGGTAAAGCTTGCATTTAAAGAAAACCGGGTTACACTTTTAGTGGATGCCCTGGACGAAGCCGCGGATATACTGACGCGGGAAAAAATTAAAGAGGTATTTATCACGCTTTACACGCATGCATCAAAAAACCGGTTATATATGACTTCACGGCCATCGGAAAATATCCACCTGGCCCAGGACATCCGCCGGCATCACATACCGTTGTTTAAAGTATTATCGTTAACCATGGAACAGGTGCGCGCCATGGCCGGTCATTTAATGGAAGAGGATTCAGACATTTATAAAAAATTCGACCGGGCCCTCTGGCAGGAAGAAATGGTGCTCAAAATGGCGGCCACACCCATTATGGCCTTACTGGTAACCGCTTACTTCCAGGCGTATGAAAAATTCGACCACCGTTACCCTATGTACGATCTTTTGCTGAAATTTATATTACTGCGGGCCTGGGACAACATCAAAACCGGCATGTTCCCATACAAGAACATGGACTTATTTTTCCAGGAGATCAAATCGCCGGATTTTTTCACTAAACATAATGAGACCAGAAACTTATACGACGCCCTGGCGGCCCTTTGCTTCAACCTTTTTTATGATGACGTTGATGGTAAAGTGCGTCGTTCCGTCACCGAAGAGGAGTTGAATAAAAATATTACCACTTTTATTTTAAAGAGTAATGTGTCCAATCAATATGGGGATAATGCCGCCGAATCCCTGGCGGCGCAGTGGTGGGAGCGGTTTCACCGGGACCATCTGCTCTTGCAGGCCGGGGCCGGGAAATACGTGTTTGTACATTCCACGGTGATGGAATTCCTGGCCGCCTATTACCTGGTAGAAAAAGCGAACAAGGATTCCGCCGCATTTTCAAAACTGGTTTGGCAGTGCGCCGGGGGCGAAAACTTCCTGGAATTGGAAACTGTTCCCATTGCCGCCGGCAGCAGCCTGACCACCGGTTTCGATTTGCTGCGAGATATCGGTAAACTGGTAAATGAAACGTCTTACCGGGATCATGTTTACCGGTTGGGGGTGAAGTGCCTTTCCGAAGTGGAATGGCTGTTGAATAAAACCTTCATTGTAATCCGTATGAAAAGCATGCGCAAACCCATCGATGATATTGTGGACCGGAACCGGTTGGCAGTGAAGTGGGTGTACCTGTATTTGAAAGATGTCCTGCTGACCCAAGATAAGGAACAATTAAAAGAGAATGCCCGTCGGTTTGACAGCGTATTGAAATTGAGCCGGCCCACTTTCCTGGAGGAGTTCCTGGATTATAATGAATTCGATAAGGGCGATTCGGAACTGGTGGAGTTGCGAAGGCAATTGCTGTTGAAAGTAGTGCAAAAAGAATTGGTGGAGAAGTGGTTTGAGAAGCATCAAAAGGAAACGTTGACTTATGAGAATGTACTGCAATTGGACACGCCGCAGTATCACCCGGATGATAAGAATTTTAATTATTACCATGAATTAATAGGTAAAGAATTTACCGGTTTTTTCGGTAGTCCCAATTTCAAGCATTTCAATACAGTACGAGCGTGCGTTTTTTTACCGGACGGCAAGCGGGCAGTGTCTGCGTCTTCTGATAACACCCTCAAACTGTGGGACGTGGAAACCGGCAAGGAAATTCGTACCTTTAGCGGACATTCATCTTATGTTAATAGTTGTTCAGCGATGCCCGATGGCCGACGCATCATCTCCGCGTCGGCTGATGATACCCTCAAAATGTGGGACGTGGAAACCGGCAAGGAAATCCGTACTTTCATCGGACATTCGTCTTATGTAAATAGTTGTTCGGTGATGCCCGATAGCCAACGCATCATCTCTGCGTCTTATGATACTACCCTCAAACTGTGGGACGTGGAAACCGGCAAGGAAATTCGTACCTTCAGCGGACATAAGGAACCTATAAATGGTTGTACAGTAACGCCCGATGGCCAACACATCATCTCTGCGTCTGCTGATAAAACCCTCAAGCTGTGGGACGTGGAAACCGGCAAGGAAATCCGCGCCTTTAAAGGACATTTGTCTCATATAAATAACTGTGCTGTGACGCCTGATGGGCAACGCGTCATCTCCGCGTCTAATGATACTGCCCTCAAGCTGTGGGACGTGGAAACCGGCAAGGAAATACGGTCCTTCACAGGACATCAGAACTCAGTCAATAGTTGCGCCGCGATGCCTGATAGCCGACGACTGGTGTCTGCGTCTTATGATAAAACTCTCAAACTGTGGGACATAGAAACCGGCAAGGAAATCCGTACCTTCAGCGGACATAAAGAACCTATCAATGGCTGTGCAGTCACACCCGATGGTCGGCGCATCATCTCCGCGTCTGATGATAACACACTCAAGCTGTGGGACGTGGAAATCGGCAGGGAAATTCGTTCCTTCAATGGGCATAACTACCCAGTCAATAGCTGCGCGGCCACGCCTGATGGCCGGCGCATCATCTCTGCGTCTGATGATAACACCCTCAAGCTGTGGGACGTGGAAACCGGCAAGGAAATCCATTCCTTCCTCGGACATAAGTACGCAGTTAACAGCTGCACGGTGATGCCCAATAGTCGGTGCATTTTGTCCGCATCTTCTGATAAAACCCTCAAGCTGTGGGACATCGAAACCGGTAAGGAAATTCGTTCCTTCAGCGGACACATTTATGAAGCCACTAGCTGTGCGACTACGCCCGATGGCCGTCGCATCATCTCTGCGTCGAGAGATCACACACTCAAGTTGTGGGACGTGGAAACCGGCGAGGAAATTCGTACCTTCACAGGGCATCAGCGTTCTGTCACTAGCTGCGCGGCCTTGCCCGATGGCCGGCGCATCATCTCTGCGTCTTCTGATAGAACCTTCAAGTTGTGGGACATGGAAACCGGCAAGAAAATTCATACCTTCAACGGACATACCGCTTCTGTTTTGAGCTGCGCGATCACGCCCGAGGGCCGACGCATCATCTCCGCATCTTCTGATAACACCCTTAAGTTGTGGGACGTGGAAACCGGCAAAACAGTCCGTACCTACAGCGGCCATAAGGGGGCTGTCTATAGTTGCGCGGCGACGCCCGATGGCCGTCGCCTCCTGTCCGCGTCTTCTGATAAAACCCTCAAGCTGTGGGACATTGAAACCGGTCAATGCCTTAAAACCCTGCCGCTTCCCTGGATACCCCGGAATATTTCAATATCTCCGGTTCAACCCTGGAAAGTATTTACCGCCAACTTAAACGGAACCGTGACCGTGTTCGAGTTTGATGAATTGAAGTGAAAGGAATAATTGTCAATCGTCAATTGTCAATTATTAATTGATAACGGCCAGTCCGCCCTTTTACCTTCCCTTATTATTTCATTGCAAAGGTTGGATAACATTCCAGATAGGCCAAATTTCCTATCATTGTTTTTTATATGTATCTATAAATTCGTCAACCGTAATACCAGCCTGTTTAATCGCACTACGTAGAGTACCTACAGCAAGTTCTTTATGAATAGGGATAACACATCCGTGATTCCCTTTTCTTAACACGACATGGCTGCCCTTTTGCCTGGCAGTTCTAAAGCCTAATCGCGCAAATATCTTTATAGCCCGGTTGCCTGAAATTTTTGGCAGTTCAGGCATGCGCGGCTACCTCAAAAGTTGTCAGGAATGGATGATGAGTTACTTTTAAGGGAAACTCTTCAAGATATAATTCAGTTGCTTCTTGTAAATTTATTACAGCTTCTTCAATCGATTCACCTTGACTGGCTGTTCCGACTTCCGGGCATTCTGCCACATATAACTCATCTTCCTTGTGAACGACGGCGGTAAATAAATTCTTCATTTATACACCTCATTTTTTTTCCTTAGCCAATTATTATACTAACATAAACCGTGAAAAATTTCAACCCGATGAAGGGACCTAAATTCACCGCCGACTATTGTCTTCGACGACCAGAAACCTTTTCGAGAAAAGGTTTCTGGACTTCCAAAAGCTTTTGATTAGAGGTTTTTTCCTATTATTATCTTCGCGTCCCTTCGCGCTCTTCGCGGCTCAAATAAAACAGCCGGTGAATTTAGGGGGAAAAAAGGGACAGGACGGGGGAAGATATCAAAATCGGCGCTCAGAGCTCCAAATAGGGGCTTTTACCTCTGAATCAGTGTTCGAAGCTCCGATTTGACGCTTTTTGCTCCGCTATCGGTCCTCGGAACTCCAAATCGGCGCTTTTAACTCCAAATCAGTGTTCAAAGCTTGGTAAGCGCTCAAATAAGTACATCTTTTCAAGAACCTGGAAATCTGTCAGAATACTCTAATATTTTAAAAATAAAAAATAAAGGAGTATTCTGATGAGCGAAATAAGTGAGCTTCATACT
>Ga0315278_10001332_pt1 | contig 21548 bp, 24 predicted proteins | sample YL17G06_0_MG_FD_203880 | JGI IMG/M metagenome (GOLD analysis project Ga0315278, IMG submission 203880) | Sediment microbial communities from Yellowstone Lake, YNP, Wyoming, USA - YL17G06_0 | ecosystem: Environmental > Aquatic > Freshwater > Lake > Sediment | place: USA: Wyoming | collected... | reverse complement strand
CCGGACATTTTCCTGGGCTGGGGTATTAATCGCAACGGAGTTCATTTTTATATACGGCAACTCCGGGACATGAAGGGTGGTGTGGAGTTCGAACCGGGCCCAAGGCGCGGGAGGAACCTTCCCGAATACTGCAAGCTCTGCGGGTGGGCTCTCGCCCTGGCACACGCCAAGTCGGGCGACCCTGCCGCCATCGCCGGCTACCTTGGCAAGAGCGACGGCATGGACCAGGCCGTCGCCCGCTTTGCCGCCGCCTATGCCGAGCAGACCGACCGCGATTACGACGCCCTCGTTAAGGCGGCCAAGATGAAGCGGATTCGCGTGGCGAAAGTGTCGTAAAGTGACGTGAAGGCGAACACAATAACAATAAAGGAGAGGGCAATGAAGAGACTTATATCTGCGATCGGGCTCGTCCTGTTTATGGCCGGCCCTGCGGTCGCCGCGGACAAGCAACCCAACATCGTCGTCTTCTGGGGCGATGACATCGGCCAAGCCAATCTCAGCGCCTACACGAAAGGGGTGATGGGCTACAAGACACCGAACATTGACCGGGTGGCCAATGAGGGCATGCTCTTCACCGACTACTATGCCGAGCAGAGTTGCACGGCGGGCCGTGCGGCCTTCATCATGGGCCAGAGCGTCTTTCGCTCCGGGCTGAGCAAGGTCGGGCTGCCGGGCGCCGCCGCGGGCATGCAGGCCGAGGATCCCACCATCGCCGAGGTGCTGAAACCGCTCGGGTATGCCACCGCCCAGTTCGGAAAAAACCATCTGGGCGACCGGGACGAGCACCTGCCGACGATGCACGGCTTCGATGAGTTCTTCGGCAATCTCTATCATCTCAATGCCGAGGAGGAGCCGGAGCTGCGCGACTACCCGACGGCGAAGGATTTCCCGAACTTCCGCGCCAAGTTCGGTCCGCGCGGCGTGCTGCATACCTGGGCCAATCCCGACGGCACGCAGAAAATCGAGAATACCGGCCCGCTGACCAAGAAGCGCATGGAAACCATTGACGATGACATCACGGCCCTGTCAGTGGCCTGGATCAAGAAACAGCACGCGGCCGGCACGCCCTTCTTTGTCTGGATCAATACCACCCACATGCACTTTCGCACGCACGAGAAGGCAGAGAGCGTGGGGCAGGCAGGTCGTTGGCAATCCGAATATCACGACGTGATGATTGATCACGACAAGAACGTCGGCCAGGTGCTGGCCGTGCTCGACGAACTGGGCATCGCCAATGACACGGTGTTCTTCTACAGCACAGACAACGGACCGCACATGAACTCCTGGCCCGATGGCGGCATGACCCCCTTCCGCAGCGAGAAGAACTCTAACTGGGAAGGGGCCTTCCGCGTCCCCGCGATGGTGCGTTGGCCCGGTCACATTAAACCCGGCACCGTCTCCAATGACATCGTGAGTCACATGGATTGGTTGCCGACGTTTGCCGCCATGGCCGGGGAGCCCGACCTCAAGGGAAAGCTCTTGACGGGCTACCACGTGGAGGCGCCCCGCAAGAAGACCTTCAAAGTCCACCTGGATGGCTACAACCTGCTGCCGCTGCTCACGGGCCAGGTTGTCCAAAGCCCGCGCAAGGAGTTCTTCTACTTCTCGGACGACGGCGACCTGTTGGGCCTGCGCTACGACAACTGGAAGCTCGGGTTCGCCCAGCAGCGGGTCCAAGGGACCATGCAGATCTGGAGTGAGCCCTTCGTGAAAACACGCATTCCCATGATCACCAACCTGCGCACCGACCCGTACGAGCGGGCCTCCATCACCTCCAATACGTACTGGGATGATCTGCTCAACCATGCGTTCCTCCTGGTGCCTGCACAGCAATACGTCGGCCAGTTCCTCGGGACGTTCAGGGAGTATCCGCCACGGCAAAAAGCGGCGAGCTTCAGCATGGACGAGGTGCTGCAGATGCTCCAGCAGCCCCAACAGTAACACCCTACTCGGGGGATCGCTGACTCTCCACACACCGGGCCGCACGCGCCGCAATGGCGGGTGCGGCCCAACAAGATACATATCCGCCAAAAGGGGCCCATCATGAAACCCACGCGCACACACATCCTCCTCGCCGCCGCGCTGGCGTGCGCACTGGTGCTTGAGTCAACCATCGCGCACGCCGCAGACACTGCGACTTCGCTTGAGACAGGCCCGCTCCCGTCCTGGAGCGAGGGGCCGGCGAAGCAATCCATCAGCGAGTTTGTCGCAAAGGTGACGAAGGAAGGCGGACCTGATTTTGTCGCGCCCGCCGAGCGTATCGCGGTATTCGACAACGACGGCACGCTCTGGGCTGAGCAGCCGATGTATTTCCAATTCGCCTTCGCCCTCGACCGCGTGACGGCCCTCGCCTCGCAACATCCCGAATGGAAGACCAAAGAGCCGTTTGCCTCGCTGCTCAAGGGCGACGTGAAAAGCGCGCTGGCGGGCGGCGAGCGGGCGATAGTGGAGATTGTCATGGCTACGCACGCAGGCATGACCACGGAGGAGTTCGAGAAGATCGTGAAGGAGTGGATCGCCACAGCAAAGCATCCGCGCTTCAAGCGGCCCTATACCGACATCATCTACCAGCCGATGCTTGAGCTGCTGACTTATCTGCGCGCGAACGGGTTTAAGACCTACATTGCCTCTGCCGGAGGCGTTGAATTCATGCGCGCGGTGGCTGAGAAGGTCTATGGCATTCCGCCTGAGCAGGTGATCGGAAGCAGCATCAAGACGAAGTTTGAAATGCGGGACGGCCATCCTGCGTTGGCACGCCTTCCTGAGTTGGATTTCATCGATGAAAAGGACGGCAAGCCTGTCGGCATCCACAAGTTCATCGGACGGCGGCCAATTCTCGCCTTCGGCAACTCCGACGGCGATCTGCAGATGCTCCAATGGACTGCAGCCGGGGCGGGACCGCGCTTCATGGGCTTCGTGCATCACACGGACGCCGAGCGAGAATGGGCGTACGATCGCCAGTCGCCCATCGGGAAATTGGACAAGGCGCTCGATGAGGCGCTGGCCAAAGGCTGGACCGTTGTGGACATGAAGAACGACTGGAATCGTGTGTTTGTATTCGAGTAGCGTTGAATTGCAGAAGATAGATACAGGGACGAACTGTGAAACGAACTTTCCAGACTATCTTCTAACTGATAGGAGACTTCGTGCGATGTTTTGGATTGCCGGGTCTGAACTCACGATGACCGGTGGCAAGGGCCGGTTCCCACTCACGTTGTTCCGAACCGTCGCGCTCACCCTCGCCGCCGTTGTTCTGAGCGGATTCGGCGGATCGGGTCCGGAGATTCCCAAACCCGACGATGCTGTGGCGCCGCCGCCTCCCATCCCTTCTATCGAGGAGTCCGTGGTGCATCTCCATGTGAGCCTCGGCTTGAACGACTTAGCCTCCGCGGCCGACGAGGCGTTTCCGCATGAGGGGGCGAAGGAGGAAGTCTGGCAGGACGGCGGCACGCTCGCCGGCCATGGTCCCTACCAATATTTTTATCGGTTCGTGCGGGGTCCGCTTCATGTGCGGATAGTTGGCGATCGGCTGGCGATCGAGTATCCGGAATTCCGGTATCGGCTAGCGATCAAGCTCGCCAGGCCCGATGGCGAGGTCCTCGTCGGCACGTGCGGGTATGACGACGATCCGCCGAAGCGGTTACGGCTCACGGCCACCTCACGCGTGAGGTGGTCGGAGGCCTGGACGCTCCAGTCCGAGACCTCGTTCACCCCTCCAAGCTTTCTTGATCCCTGCCGGCTGACTAACCGGGACATCGACGGGACGCTGATCGTCCAATCGTTACTGGATGCCAAGCTGCGGCCGCTGGCTTCCGCGATCGATGCAATGATGCGTGAGAGCACCGCGTCAAAAGCACGCGCCGGGGCCGTCTGGCGGAAACTACAGGACGCGACGGCTCTGACCCCCAACCTCTGGCTGACTCTCAATCCCATCGGGGCACAGGTGGGCCCCGTCAGCGCAAAGGGAGAGCAGCTGATCCAGGCGTCCATACATCTGCTGCTCCGGCCGACAGTCAGTCTCGGCACTCAGCCGGCCCCCGACCCCCGCCCTCTTCCTTCGCTCGAGTTGACTCCTCACGCAGGGAACGGCTTTCATCTTGCGCTGCCGATCCTTGCCGAGTATCCGGCGATCAATCGCCTCCTTGCCCAGCGACTGGTGGGGAGCGAGATCCCCAGCTCGGTTGGCGACCCGCTGAAGATCGTATCCGCCCGGCTCTACGGGAGCGGTGCCAATCTGATTCTGGAGTTGGGGATGAGCGGCGGCATCAATGGCATCCTCTATGCCACTGGAACGCCTGTGCTCGATACCAAGACGAATATGCTCCGGTTCGAGCATTTCAATTTCACGGTGGAGACGAAAAACGCGTTGCTCAAAGCCGCCAACTGGGTGGTGCACGACGATCTCTTGGCGCGACTGGAACCGGAGACGCGGATTGACCTCTCGGAGCAAGTGGGTAGGTTGCGGGGCCGGCTTGCCCGCGCGCTGACCAGGCAAGTGGCTGCCGAGACCTGGCTGGGTCGAGGTGCAGGTGCTTGCGGAGGGATCACTCCAGCGCTCTGTCCGGTGACCCGGCCTCCTCACACCATATAAGAGGCGCGCGCATTTTCTGTTTCTTGACGGGTGAAATTCTTCTCGCTATGCTTCGGCAGTCATTATTTATTGTCCGACAGGCGCAGGACGAATTTCAGCCTGATTAGACGGTTGAGCCGCGCAGATCTGATGGTCGGGTCTGATGGGCATCAAATCAGAATGGAGAAGATTATTATGCGGCATGCTGAAGTCATGAGGTCAGCACGTTGGTCATTTTCGCGGTTCTGCGTTCTGCCGTTCCTGGCACTTCTCACTCTGGGCTTCCTCTGTGCGGGTCCTTCGTTAGTCAGGGCCGAGGAGACGACACCCTCTGAACAGACTGACAAGTTGATGATCCGCGGCGGGTGGGCCTACGTCTTCGGGGCAACTGCAAATGCTTCGGTTGGTGGCCCCGTCTTAGGGGTGGGCGCAAACATTGACCTCACCACCACCTTGGGTGTGAACAGCAGCACCGATGCCTTCAGATTGGATGGCCTCTACCGGTTCAATGACCGGCATGCCGTTGGACTATCCTGGTATCGGGTCGGGTTGAGCGGGGATAAATCGCTCAACCAGGACATTCTAATCAGAGACCAAACCATTGCAGCCGGCGCGGCCACCCAAACCAGCCTGAGCTTCAATATCTACCGGTTGCTCTACAACTATTCATTTTACCACAACGACAAAGTGGAGTTGGCGGTGTCGCCTGGGCTCTACAGTATGCAAACAAAATTTAATTTCGCGGCGCAAGGCACCATTAACGGTGTAGTACGAACCTCAACCGTCATCAACGAGCAAGTGACGCTTCCGCTTCCATCGATCGGCCTCGTCGCGAACTACAATATCACACCGAAGTTACAGTTTCAGAGCCGCTATGACTTTTTCTATCTGACTATCGGCGATTACACAGGATCGATGTTTGAGCTCTATGCCGGCCTTGAGTATCGGCTCTTCCAACACTTCGCGATGGGCGCCGCGTACGACCGGCTGACTGCTGGGTTGAAGGGGAGCGGAGATCAAGGGTTTAACATCAACTTCAGTTATAACCTGGCCTACGTGTACGCGACGCTCTATGCATTCTAGGAGCTTCCTGCAGAGTCCGATCTGAGCGTCCGTAGGATGCCTCGCTCCTCCAATGCACGGAATGAACCGTAGCCTAGCTGTGGAGTGGCACGACAGGGGCATGCATGTCACTGAGACTGTTGGGGTTGGCTGTCGCCTGGGTGTTGGCTGCCGCTTCGTCAGCGATGGCCGAGTGGTCCGTGACCGCGGGCGGTAATCTGTTCTACACGGACGACGTCGCCCTGTTCTCTGCCACGCGCCGTTTGAATCTGCACGGCGATCCGACCCAGCCGGCGTTGGATACCTCGCTCACGGAAAAGGGTTCGGACATGGTGTTCGAGCCGGACCTCCTCGTTTCCAAATCGTTCACCTCGTCCTGGGGGCGCACGGCGCTCTCCGTCAAGGCCCAGGGGTTCATCTTTACGGAGAATCCACAGTTCAACCAGATGAGCGCGGGGCTGGAAGTGTTGCATTCGTTCACGCCGGACACGGCGATCCGGTTGCGGTTCTACACCGCCCCCGATCAGCTTCTGGGTGAAAACGAAGATCGCCTGACTCATACCCCTGCAGAGGAGCGGGTCACCTCGCACATCGTGTCGCTCCGGGTCGAGCAACGCCTTTCCGAGAACTGGGAAGTGCGGCTCCTGGGGCGCGTGGGGGTCCGTCTGTACAACGAAGCCTTCTCGGAGCGGGATACGACCTTCTGGACGATCGGCCCCCACCTGGCCTGGCGCGTGATGGACGGCGTGAAACTGATCCTGGGCTACCACTACGAGCGCGGCGTCGCCGACGGGCGGAGTCAGCCGCAGTATAAAGACGACGTGTCGTACATCAACAACTATGTGACCGCCGGAGTCGAAGCGGAGCTGACGCGGCGTCTCTCACTTGAGGTGGGGATGCACTTTGAGCGCAATGATTGGACGAGCAACGTAGTCGGGGATGAACGGAACGGTGCGCATGAGACGATCGTCCAGGGTGAGATGATGTTACGGTACATGCTCACGGACCAGCTCGGACTGACAGCAGGCTTTCAGCGTGGGCATCGCAGTCAGAGTTTTGAGCAGGAGGTCGTCTACAACACGAACGTGTCAGTGGGGGCCACCTATCGGTTCTGAGATTTAGCAGGAAGCTGAAAAAGCCCGCCAGCGGCGTTCTCGCATCGTTCAGATCCTCAACGTCGAGGAGGAGTTTCTCGGAGGTCGGAAGCACTGGAGGGGCTTTTCCGTTCGCCAAGATCGATTGTAGGGGCGAACGGCTCACACGAAGTGCGGTCTGTACCTCCTCGGCCCTTCACTCGCTGCGGCCTTGCTGGACGGCCTTTTTGAGCATCCTGCAATAATGTTCATCTTGTTGTGCCAGACGTGCAGACCATCGAAGTTCTTGCGTATCAAAATAATTTTTCCGCAGCCTGCTAGGTAGCGGCCTTCCGGATTCCCGTTCAATCGAGAGGAGCCGCTGGTGGCTCTATCAGGATTCATGACTTCCCGATCGTTCTTGTGCTAGAAGATGCTCGACTGAACAGGAGGAGCCTCATGAGCAAGACCCCTCTAAGTCTGCCGGTTCTGCAGCACGTGTTTCATCCTTCCGACTTTAGTGCCGCCAGCGAAACCGCCTTCGCCCACGCGTTGAAAGCCGCGCTGATCGCCAAGGCCGCGCTCACCGTTTTCCACGTGTCGCCAGATTGGAAGGAGCATTGGACGGAGTTTCCCGGCGTGAGGCAGACACTCGAGCGGTGGGGAATCCTGCCGAAGGACAGCCCCAAGTTTGCCGTGCCGGAGCTGGGCATCACGGTCAAGAAAGTCGTGGCTCAGGACAAGGATCCGGTGAAATCGGTGCTGGAGTTTCTTGAGCACCATCCCTGCGACCTGATTGTCCTCGCCACGCAACAGGACAAAGGGCGAGTTCAGTGGCTGGAGAACTCTGTCGCCAAACCTGTGGCCAGGAAATCGCATCTGATGACGCTCTTTATCCCCGCAGGTGTGAAGGGGTTTGTCTCGTTGCAGGACGGCTCCGTGTCGCTGAAGAACATCTTGATCCCAGTCGCGCCGGTTCCGACCGCACAGCCCGCAATCCAAGCTGCCGTCCGTCTCGCGCAGCGGCTCAACTGTCCCACTGGTCAGTTCACTCTCCTTCATGTCGGTGACGACAGCGAGATGCCCGAGGTCAGTTGTCCGGAGGTGCCAGGATGGGAGTGGACGAAGCTGTCGCAGAAGGGTGATAGCACGCAGGTCATTCTGCAGACCGCTGGCGGGATGGCGGCCGATCTCATCGTCATGTCCACCGAGGGACGAAACGGCTTTCTCGATGCCCTGCGAGGCAGCCACACTGAACAAGTGCTCCGGCAATGTGCCTGTCCGTTGCTGGCTATTCCTGCTGATGGGTGAGTCTCGTCCGTGCTGTAGCAGGATGCTGAAAAAGTCCGCCAGCATCGTCCTCGCTTCGCTCAGAGGCTCAAGGTACCGAAGCGTACGCCTCGCTACTTCGCTTGCTGCGGCCTTGCTGGACGTTCTTTTTGAGCATCCTGCGAGGGGGCATCTGTAATCCCGATGTTCCGCTTGTCAATTTCGAGAGGGCTCAAGATAGTTTCCCCGCGCCTGCTAGACGCCAGTGGATTGCGCGCGATCACGGCTAATAGTCCACCATACGGATGAGGGCCTTATGCTTCAGCACGGTGCCTCGCCCGGTTTTGATTTCGTCGCCTTTCATGGAGGTCGTTTATGAGTCAGCCGGAATCAGGCACCGATGATCTGAGCTTTTCACTGGTCCGTGGGGACCCGTGGTTTCGCGTGCAACGTGCGATCGGGCTCATTCCCCCCACTGGGCTGGGAATCGTTCGGCGCTGCCTCGTGTTTGCGCTGGTCACGTGGCTTCCGATCGCCATCTGGGCCATGCTCTGGCAGCGGGCCTTTCCCGGAGAGATCGAGGAGCCCTTGCTCCGACACTTCGGGGTGTACGTGCGCTGTCTCGTCGCCATTCCGTTGTTCATACTTGCCGAGTTGGTGGGCGATCTCCTTCCGCGGCAGCTTATCCCGTATTTCGTCAGCTCGGGACTTGTGGCGGATGAGGTCAGGCCACGGTTTGTTCAGATCGTGCGGGCCGCTGAACGGTTGCGCGATGCCTGGCCGGTGTGGGCCGGGATGTTGGCCGTCACGCTGCTCTTCGTGTCGCTTGAACGTGACCCCGCGCATCTGCACGAGCTGATATGGGCAAGCGCGGGGAGCGCAGGGAGTGCCTGGTTCGGGTTCGGAGGCTGGTGGTTTCTGTTCGTAATGCGGCCGGTGTTTATCCTGCTGCTCTTGGCGTGGTTGTGGCGTCTCGTGGTGTGTGCCGTCTTGCTCTGGCGGATTTCACGCCTGCCTCTCCAGCTAGTGCCCACTCATCCGGATCGGGTAGGAGGCTTGGGCTTCTTGGAAGATGTCCCCCTCATCTTCAGTCCGGTGATCTTCGCGATGTCGGCCGTCATTGCGTCCCGTTGGGGGCATGAGGTCCTCTATCACGACGTGGACGTATATTCGTTCACGGTTCCGATCGCGCTGTTCGTCGTCGCGTTGCTGGTGCTGTATTTGGGGCCGCTGGCATCGTTTCTCCGCAGTTTACTCCGTCTCAAGCGACTGAGTTTGCTAGAATATGGTGCCCTTGTGGGCCAGCACGGCCGTCTGGTCAGGAGGCGGTGGATTGCACAGGAACCGGTTGCAGAGTCGCCGTTGCTCCAGGCAGCCGAACTGGGCCCGGTGATTGATACTGTGTCCATGTACGAAGTGGTCGCCGGCATCCGTCCAAGCCCGATCGGGAAGCGGGCGCTACTGGCTGTCGTCTTGCCGGCATTGCTCCCGATGATTCCCGTGTTTGCGATTCAAATACCCGTGAAGGAGATGCTGCTGAAGCTGCTCAAGGCGCTGCTCTGAGTTGGAACATCTACGGTCCGTACCTGGGGGATGTGCGCATGAGCACCAGGAGAAGAGGCCGACCACTCGTGGCTTTCACATCGACGACGTTGTGGGCCACCCTTCTCTTGTTGGCCGTTGGGTGCATGCACCACGAGGCCCCCGCGCTATTGTCTGGAGCCGCTTCAGCAGAGCGGGGGATTGCGCCGTTGCCCGCGACCTTTGTTGGTGACCTACCCTGCGCAGACTGTTCCGGACAGAGACTCACGTTGACACTTCGGCCCGGCGGGATCTTTCTCTTGCGACAGACCTATGTTGGCGTCGCGGCCGGGAAGGATGAGCAGGTCTATGAACTCGGCCGGTGGGTGGTCTCCGAGGATCGCACCAGACTCATTCTGCAGAGCGGCGCTGAAGCGCCCCGCCAATTTGTTATCGGAGACGTCGCCAGGCTCAGCCTGCTCGGCATTGACGGTCAGGAAATCCGGTCGCAGCTCAATTACGACCTCACCCGATCAGATCGAGTCGATCCCATCGATGACACGATTCGCCTCCGCGGCATGTTCAGTTATCTGGCGGATGCCGCGTTGTTCACCGAATGCCGGACGGGCAGGCGATTCCCGGTCGCACAGGAACGGGATTACCTTGCCTTGGAGCGGGCGTACCTGGGCGCGCGACAGACTCCCGGCGAACCGCTGCTTGTCACGCTCGACGGACGCTTGACGACCCGTCCGATCGGGGAGGGAGAGGCGTTGAAGGACGCGACGGTGGTCGAGCGCTTCGACCGTGTCTGGCCCACCGAGACCTGCGCGCGCCAGGCGCTCAGCACAGCCTCCCTGACGAACACCTATTGGCGGCCGGTCGAAATCGCAGGGAACCCACACACCGTGCTAGCCGACCAACGCGAGCCGCATTTGATGCTGGTGCCTGCTGAGAACAAGCTGCGGGGCTTCGCGGGCTGTAACCAATTCCTGGGCCGCTATGAGGTCAACGAGAAAAGTGTGCGCTTCACGGGCGTGGCCACGACCAGGAAATACTGCGCGGGGGCGATGGACCAGGAGCAGGAGTTCCTGCGCGCGCTCGAAGCGACCGCGAGCTACAAGATCGTCGGAGAAGCGTTGGACCTGTACGACGGCACCAGCACGCTACTCGCGCGATTCGAGTCGAGATATCTGAAATAACCCGCTCTCCACAAGGTGCGGTAGTTGCTCGGGCCTAAGCTGTCGATCATGATGTCACGCTACGCGCACCAATATCCGGAAAGTTTGCGGGATGGGGAGGAGATTTATGATCGGCTGGCAGGGGTTAGCGAAAAGTTAGCACGGTCGGCTGGATCACCGGCGATGCTGCAGAGTGTAGGTGGTTGAAGATTTTGGTGGGCCGTGTAGGGGTTGAACCTACGGCCCGCTGATTAAGAGTCAGCTGCTCTACCAACTGAGCTAACGGCCCACCGGGTATACGGGTATGTGTATGGCGGATATCTACGTGCGGCTGCTATTCCTTGCCTGTTTGCTGGTGCGCCTGACAGGATTTGAACCTGTGGCCCTCAGCTCCGGAGGCTGATGCTCTATCCAGCTGAGCTACAGGCGCTCCCGCAACCAAGGTTGGTGACATTAGCACAGGGTTTTAGCCCCTGTCTAGCGGTACTCCTACGAACCTTCTCGTCTGCGCCTGGCTAAGAATCCGTAGGGCAGGAATACCTCTTCTCCTGTTGATCCCGTGGTCCGGCGAAGCGCGTCTAGGGCAGCGGTTTCCTCCTCCGCCAGGCGATCTTCTTCCTCTCGGAATGAAGAGGGGAGCCGCACGATCGGGGTGAAGGTTTGGACCTCGCAGGCGCCATGGGCCAGACCGTGATTTTCAGTTGGGATGCCCATCGATCGGCAGACCAGCGGACGGTGCAGGTAGATGCCACAGCGCCCGTCCGCCTCTAGCGCCGGACAGGGATGATGGTGAAATTCTGTGACCAACCGGTCGATTTCCTGATCGGACCAATTGTCGAGCAGATCGGTTTGGATCAGTTGTGGGAAGGCCGCTTCCATTGCGACGGTGTGTTCGATGGCACGTTGTTCGATACGATGGCGGTGATCCTGCGAGAGGCCGGCGAGTCCCTGTTGGAGGGTCTGGACATCGAGGAGGGTGATGGGAAAGGGGCCGATGCAGCAGCTGGCGCAGCCGAGTCGGCAGGGAACTTCCCCGAGCAGGGCGGCGGTTGCCCGCTGGAACCAGTGGTCAGTTTTTTGGCACAGCGGAATAGGGTTGAGCAGAGTTGGAACTGCCACGGTCGCTCATTCCACTTTGATGGAGAGGTCGAGGATGAGATCGCCTTTGGGTGAGTAGAAGCCCTGGTTATCAATCTGGACGATTCCGTTGCACTGCTCTTGGTAGAACTCCAGGATCCATCCGTTGAAGTCATAGCCCTCATCGGTCATATCATCCTGGGCGAACCGAGTCGTGAGCACAAACCTCGCGCGCTCCACATATTCGCGTACGAGTCCCGCTTCGATATCGTCGTGAGCGGAGACGAGGTCTAAGAACTGTTCCTTCTCTTTGTCGAACACGTCTTGATAGGTGCCTCGATCCCTGACACAGAACACCTGAATCGGCGTTCGGTTGCGATCGTACCCAAGCGTCACCTGGACCCAGGCCCATTCATCCAACATGGCTTCATCCATATCCGGCGGCGTAATCGGCGTCTGGCCACGTGACTTGAGAAATTCTAAAAGTAAACGGAGCGGGGGAGAGTTTTCCTTCTGACAAAACACGCGAGAATACTGGAACTGCTCTGCCTGCGCAGCGTCGGCCGGTTGGGCGATCGATGGCAGAATCGGTAGTTCTTTTCCCATGCTAGCTACTCCGAGGGTACAGCAACATTGATTTACGAATGCTATCCAAGTTTGCACTGTACGCTGGCTGGTCTCAAAACTGCAAGAGACGGTGAAGGCTTTTCCCTACGCCTGACCTGTGTTTTTCCGGTTGACAGCCTTCGATCGCTTGGATAGACTCCCGCTGGTTTTCGTCGCATAGAGCGACACGGCTGTTCGTTCACGAATCTGTATCGAATCTGAGCGGGGGCTAATAGGGGCCGGTTTGTTGTTTTTCACCATCTTTGTTTTTTTAAGGAGGTTACTCGTATGGCTAAACCAATGACCAAGTCGCAGATTGCTGAGCACATGGCCCAGAAGACCGGGTTGACCAAGAAGGCGTCCGTCCAGCTCATGGACGACTTTGCCGCCTTGGCCTACAAGGAAGCGAAGAACGTGTTCGTGATCCCTGGGATCGGGAAGCTCGTATTGGCAAACCGCAAGGCCCGCATGGGACGGAATCCACAGACCGGTGAGCCGATCAAGATCCCGGCCAAGCGTGTGGTCAAGTTCCGCGTGGCCAAGGCCGCCAAGGACGCGATCCTCGGGAAGAAGTAAGCGGAGACTATTCGGCGCAGATCATACGTGACGCGCCTTCTTCCGGCTTCATACACGCCGCATGAAGAACCACAGGGCCGGCTCCCCGAGAGGGGCGCCGGCCCTGTACTTTTGTGGCTCCGTTACATCGAGGGACCGAGCCCGGTTCCCCCCATGCCATCGTGCCCCACCAGCCTGATCGCGTCGCCGTCCTGAACCAGTGAGTCCTCGCTGGCGATTTTTTTATTGATGGTCACCAGCACTTTTTTCTCGCGAATGAGTTGGAGGAGATGTCGCAACAGAATGCCCTGCCGCTGGATTACCTGGCGGACGGACATGGGGGCCGGAACTTCACAGGCGAGGTCCCGTTCCCCATCGGCGGTTTGAAGCTGACCCATCAAAGAAATGGTAATCATGGTCGGACACCCCTCATCTTTTATAGTCGTAACATCCGCCTGGTCGGCGGGGGCAATGTGCCCGTTGACTCCGTGCCGGTTGCCATCGATAATGCCCGGCCATGCCGTCGTTGGATATCCAGAATCCCGGGATGCCGGATTTGCAATTCGTCCTGTTTGTGTCGGCCCTCTGCACGGCTAAACTCACGACACTGAATGTGCCGTCGGAACTTCGAACCACTCTCTTCGACCGTTGTTGGGCGCTCATCCACACCGAGGCGCCGCCAACTGATCCGAAGAAGCGTGTGCTCGATCTTCGCGAGGGCACAGAATTGACGCTGGAGGCCTGTCTGTCTACGATCCGCTCGTTGCTGACGGACGCCGGTATTCGTACCCTCACCTGGGACCATCCGGTGAGTGAGCCGACCCGCGAAAGTACGCCGGCCGCGAAGCCGTTGATTGATCGGCTGAGGCAATTGTACCCTGATCCTCCTGAGATCGTCGATCCCGAAAAACCGGCGTCGGATTGATGGGCGTGGTCTTGCCAGATCGCGATATCTCGATATGCAGGCGAAATGAACGACAGACAAGAGAGCCAAGAGGAGCATCGTGCAGGTCACTCCCACTAATATCTCAGGCGTATTGCTGATTGAACCGGATGTGTTCCGCGATCCACGGGGGCTCTTCCTCGAAACGTACCATGCACGTCGGTATGCGGACGCCGGTATTCCCGGCCCCTTTGTTCAGGATAATTATTCACAGTCTATGCGGGGCACGTTACGGGGGCTCCACTATCAAGAGCCGCACGCCCAGGGGAAGCTCGTGATGGTGACGGAAGGAGCCGTCTACGATGTCGTGGTGGATATCCGAAAGGGGTCGCCGAGCTTTGGCCTATGGTACGGAGTCGAGCTCTCGGCGGAGAGTCGGCGCCAAGTCTATGTGCCGCCAGGTTGTGCGCATGGATTCTGCGTGATCAGCGACCGCGCCTCGTTCCTGTATAAGTGTACGGACTATTATGCGCCGAGCGACGAGCGGGGAATCATCTGGAACGATCCAGTTCTGGCTATTCCCTGGCCGGTTGCGGCACCCATCTTGTCCGCCAAGGATCAAGCGAACAAATCCTTGGCCGAGATGGTATCGGCGTTACCACGGTATCGACCGGTCGGATGAGAAACTTCCGCAGCCCATTGATCCCGGGAGGATGGCTATGTTATTCACCGAGGGCATAGTGGTACGATTCCGGCGACAGCACGATTACTTAGCATATGGAGGAGGACGCAATGGGGAAAAGTTTGAAGGGAACTAAGAGTCACGACAATCTCAAGGGTGCATTTGCCGGCGAGTCCCAGGCCAATCGGCGCTATCTTTATTTCGCCAGGCGGGCGGACATCGAGGGCTTTCCTGATATCGGAGGCTTGTTCCGTGATACCTCCGAGGCGGAAACAGGCCACGCGTTCGGGCACCTAGATTTCTTGAAGGAAGTCGGGGATCCAGCGACCGGGGTGCCGATCGGCAATACTGAAGCCAATCTGAAGTCAGCGATCGAAGGCGAAACCTACGAGTACACGCAGATGTACCCTGGTATGGCCAAAACGGCTCGGGACGAGGGGTTCCTGGAACTGGCTGAATGGTTCGAGACGCTCGCCAAGGCGGAGCGGTCCCATGCGAATCGCTTCACAAAGGGACTTGATAGCCTGAAGCACCTCTAGTTCTGTTCTCTGTCTGACATTACAAGGGTGGGCTGGGATGACCCGGCTCACCCTTGTGCGTTCCGATCTTGTATTCGCAGGATCTCACAGGAGACAATGGGAACCGTGAACGGTCTGAGCCTGATCAATCCCATCGATCCCGCGCAGCTCCAGAAAGACACGCAGCGCATTTATGAAGTCTGCGATGGCTGCAGGCGCTGCTTCAATCTCTGCCCCTCGTTCAACACGTTGCTCGACGGCATCGACCGTTATGAGGGCGACGTCGCGAAGCTCACACCTACCGACCACCATCGGGTCGTCGATGAGTGCTATTACTGTAAACTCTGTTACAACCACTGTCCCTATACGCCGCCGCATCAGTATGCCCTAGACTTTCCTCGCTTGATGATCGCCTGGAAGAAGCATCTGGCCGCAACGCGCGGGGTGGGCTGGCGCGATTGGTTCCTGATCAAGACGGATGTGATCGGCACCCTCGGGAGTCTGGTGGCGCCGGTTGCCAATTGGGTATTGGGACTCCGGTTTCTTCGGGGGCTGATGGAATTGGGGATCGGCGTGCATCGCGATAGACAGGTCCTGCACTTTTCTCCGGAGACCTTTACCCATTGGTGGGAGCGTCGAGGGGCAGCACAGATTCCTGCCTCCGCGCCGCGGAAGGTCGCGCTCTTTGGGAGCTGCCTGGTCAATTACCAAGCGACCGATGTCGGGAAAGCGACGATTCAAGTCCTTGAAAAAAACGGCGTGCATGTCGTGATTCCCGAACAACGTTGTTGCGGCATGCCCTCGTTCGACATCGGCGATACGGCGGCGATTCAGAAGGCCGCCGCGGCGAATGTCGCGTCGTTTCTGCCTTGGGTGGAGAAAGGCTACGAGATTGTCGTGCCGGTGCCCAGTTGCAGCTTAATGTGGAAGCGGGAATATCCCGAGATCGTCGGTGGTGATGAGGTGCGGCGTGTGGCGGAACGGACGTTCGACGTCTGTGAATATCTCATGAAGTTGAAGCGGGAGGGCGCCCTTGCCACCGACTTTCAGCAGAAGCCCGGGCGAGTGGCTTACCAGGTTCCGTGCCATCTGCGGGATCAGAACATCGGCTTCAAATCCAAGGAGCTCATGGAGTGCGCCGGCGCGCAGGTCGAGGTGATTGAGAAGTGCACCGGCCACGATGGCGCCTGGTCCGCCAAGACGGAGTTCTTCCCCCTCTCGATGCTGATTGCGCAGAAAGCTGTTCGAGTGATTGAGCAGACTCCGGCAGATCTTGTCGCGACTGATTGCCCACTGGCGGGATTACAGCTGGATCAAGCCGGCGCCATGGCCCATGTTGGTGGCAGGTCGACGAAGCATCCGATTCAAATCGTGCGCGACGCTTATGGATTACGGTCATGAGCCTGTTGACCCCTCAAGACCTCTTGCCCGCGGCAGAGTATGAACAGCGGCGAGAGCAGTTCCGCTCGCAGATCATCGCGCTCAAACAGCGGCGCCGGATTTCCGTTGGGCCGCTCGTTACGCTCGTCTTTGAAAATCGTGAGACCTTGCGGTTTCAGACCCAGGAAATGATCCGGGTCGAGCACATCCTTGATCCCCGCAAAGTCCAAGAAGAATTGGACGTCTATAATGCCCTCATGCCTGGGTCCGGTGTGTTGAGCGCCACCTTGTTGATTGAGATTACGGAGCAGGAGCGGATGAAGGAATGGCTCGACGCGTTCATGGGGCTCGATCACGGAGAAACCGTCGCAATCCGCGCCGGAACCGAGCAGGTCTTTGGGCTGTTCGAGGGCGGCCACAGCCATGAAACCAAAATCAGTGCGGTGCATTTCGTCCGATTCCGGCCGACACGATCGATGATAGCTTCGTTCGCCGACTTGCATGTACCGGTCACGCTGACGCTCCACCACCACGAATACCACGCTGAGACGCCTGTTCCTGGGAGCATGCGCGAAGAGTGGCTCAAGGATCTGAGGTAGCATGACTTCTGTCTTACTGACGAAACGAATTGAATTTGCGGCGGCGCATCGCTATATCAAGGCTGAATGGGATGAGGCCAAGAACCGTGCAGTCTTCGGTCTCTGTTATAACCCCCCGGCACACGGACATAACTATATGGTCGAGGTGACGGTCTTAGGCGAGGTGGATGCCAAGACCGGCATGGTGGTGAATCTCTTCGATCTGAAGCGTATCTTGCTCGATGTGCTGGAGGAGTTCGACCATAAGAATTTGAACCTGGATATGTCCTACTTCAAAGACCGGATCCCTACGTCTGAAAACCTGGCACGTCTTCTCTGGACCAAACTGGAGGTGCAGAAAGACATCGGTACGCTCCACGCGATTCGGTTGTATGAGGACGAAGACCTCTATGCCGAGGTGACAGCAGCGGCCGGGCTCGACGTCGCCAGCGTCACGCGACGCTACTCGTTCACGGCAATGCAAGACGGCAACCAAGGCCCCGAGTGGGACTGCTTCGTGACGGTCCATGGCAGCATTGATCCCGTGACCGGTATGGTGACCGACATCGGGGCCCTTAACCGGTTGGTCCAGGGAAAGGTGGTGCAGGCGTTCGATCGACATGATCTTCGTCAGGCCCTCGGGACTCAGACCGTGACCGGCGAGCAGCTTGCCGAACACGTGTGGAAACAGCTCGTCTCTTCTCTCTCATCGGGAAGACTGTCGAATGTGCGTCTTGTTCAGTCTCGGGATCTGTCCTTCGAATACGCAGGCTGACGCGTCTGTGTATGTTCGGTTCTGGCGTTCTATGAATACACGTCTTATCTATGCGCTGCTGATGGTATGCCTCTCGTGGACGGCGGTGGCCTGGTCCGATGAGGAAGGGGAGGCGATCGAGAGGACCGTCAAGGACGCCGCCATGGCAGCTGCGACCTTTTCAGAAACCAGAAACAAGCAAGCTGTGTTGAAGCTGTACAGCAAGGACTATGTCGGTATTCAGGATGGCGAGACGGAGAGGCGGGCCTCAATCGAGAAGTGGCTGCTGGATTACGAATCTGAGCTCGACAAAGGCAGCACCCTGCGCTTTATCGGCGCCGTGTCGAATCTGAACGTTCGGGTGACAGGCCTCACAGCTTGGGGCACCTACGACTATGTGTTTCAGGCGATCAGGAAAGGCGAACTTGAAGCGCAGGATTCTGGGCAATGCACCGCACTCCTGCGCAAGGAAGGTTCCGCCTGGCTGATCTTTCATGAACACTGTTCGAAAACCAGACGCCAGTGACCATTTCCTGTCGCGTTCACAGGAGCGGATGCGATTTGAGCCACATAGATAGCCAGCCTAGGCGTTAGCGTCACAATGTATTCCAGTACATGAGGGAGGAGACCAATGTCAGTAACACTCTTGCCTTGCAAGAGGTCTGCGCAGCCCTCTTGTAGGACTCTGACCACTTCTCTTCGTTGGGTAACGTGCTTGATCCTCAGCACGCGCGTTCCTCGAGCAGGGAGGATTGACTAGGCTGCCCGTTCTGTTCTATTTCAGCAAATGATCAGAAATCCACGCGGCAAGTTCGGCTGGCTCGACGACGCCTTCGCGTGTGAGCAGGAGCTTGCCCTTTGAGAAGAAGTGCATCGTGGGGTAGGTCTCGAAGGTGTGGTTCTTCTTAATCTCGCGGCGGCAGCCAGGGACATGCATTTTGGCCTTGCCGACTTTTACGTCGAAGATCTTGGCGGTGGTCTCTTCCAGGATCGGGTCGTAGGTTTGGCAGGGCTCACACGTGGCAAGGCCGTCGGCGACGATCGCAGCCGAATTCTTTATAGCGTTCGTCTCGGACGTCTTCGACTGTGCCAGCCATTTTCGTCGTCCAGAAGTTATCACGTCAAAAGTCCGAAAGTCTGAAAGCCTCGACGTGAGGACTTTCGACTTTCGGACCTTCTGACCATAATTAGCGCAACTTCGCAAGGGCCTCGAGAATGTCTTTGTCTTCCCGCGCCACTTTGATTTCCTGTACCTTCGCGTAAGCGACCTTGCCGTTCTTGTCCACGATGACGGTGGCACGCTTCGAGCAGTTTAATGGCTCGAAGTAGAGGCCGTAGGCCTTGGCTGTGGTCCGGTGCACGTCCGACAGGAGCTGATGCTTGAGTTTCATGGAATCAGCCCAAGCCTTGTGCGAAAAGAAGCTGTCGCAGCTGATGCCGAACAATTCCGCATTGGCCGATTGGAACTTGGGAAAGTCGTTGGTCAAACACGCATTTTCGCCCTGACAGACCGGGCTCCAATCCAGCGGATAGAAACAGAGCACCACGTTCTTCTTGCCGCGGTAATCGCTCAGCTTCACGTCCTTCTGGTCCTGATCTTTTAAGTTAAAATCCGGCGCAGTATCGCCCACCTTGATTTCTGCTGCTACGTCGCTCATCTGTATGCCTCCTTCACTGGGTTTAGTCCGGCCTCTGACACATTCTTATGTATTTTTGTACCGTGCGGCTTGAAACCTTGTCAACGGTCCTGAAGGCCTAGAAGAGGCCTGGTTGGCCCATAAGTGACTGATAAAATGGAAACTATGACAATGGCCGAATTTCTCGAAAGCTCAGCAAGCGTCCGGCTGGGGCGGCGGTGCGGTGGTTGGCGATCTCAATGCTTTGACCCAAGAGTCCGAGACGAAGATAGCTCCCGACTTTGGGAGACTGTCCGGTCCTGGTTAATTCGTCTGCCGCTTCCCTGAGGAGGGCGCGGATAGGCTGGTCTGGGAGACCAGGGGCGAGAAACATTTCGAGTTCATCCATCCCGAACTTGCTGAGGCCGAGGGTGTAGTACCAGTTCCGATGGTTCTGCTCATCGTCGCTCTGCATGATCGGGATGTGATCGCCGACGACGAAATGGGTGAGGGGATGATCCTGCCAATCCGACGGGTTTACGTACTGGTTGGTGGTGATGTCATGGGCTGTGCCTTGCGTGAGGAGGGTGAGACCCCGGGCGAGTCGTGCGGCAAAGAGTATCGTGTCAGGCATGTCTCGCGGGGATACGAGGGAGGGCGCGACCGCGCCCATCACGTCGTGCTCCCAGGCCATCTGCTTCATCACGTCGGCGACGTGGCTCATCGGCAGCGGCATCACGACATGGGCCGACCAGGGGCCGTGAGTTGCGTGCCAGGATTCTGCTGAGCCCGCTTCGTGGCGAATGGTCAGCGGCCCGCCATACTCCCGTTCGAACCAGATCTTCAGTTCGTCTGTGGCGGGGGCGGTCCCCCGATAGCCGACGAAGTAGAGCGGAGGGCGGCGAGCAGAAGGTTTGGGAGTTTTCTTTCTGATCCTCATTCTTTACGGGGACGCTATTTACTGGATTTCTTGGCTCTGCGGCGCTCATCCGAGTTGAGGATCTTTTTGCGAATACGCAGACTCTTCGGCGTCACCTCAATCAGTTCATCCGGGCCGATATATTCGAGCGCGAACTCCAAGCCCATTTCCCGTGGCGGTGTGAGGACTAAGGCTTCATCGGTACCCGACGCCCGCATGTTGGATAGCTGTTTTTCTTTACAGACGTTCACGTCCATGTCTTCGTCCCGGCTATTCTCGCCGACGACCATCCCGCGATAGACATCCACGACAGGGCCGATGAACATGGTCCCTCGATCCTGGGTCATGAAGATGGCATAGCCGGTGCTGGCTCCGTCTTCGCACGCGACGAGTGACCCGTGCGTCGCCACCGCGAGGTCTCGCAGCTCTACCGGTTCATAGGCGGAGAAGACATGGTGCATAATGATGGTGCCGCGCGTCTTGGCGACCAAGAGGTTTTTGAGTCCCATGATGCCACGGGTGGGGATATGGTACTCCAGGTGCATTTCGCTTGGCCCGGCGTCGGAATGGATGAGTCGCATATGGCGCAACTCGCCACGGCGTTTGCCTAGCTCTTCAATCACGGCGCCCTGATAGGTTTCCGGCACTTGGATGGTCAGTTCCTCATAGGGTTCGAGGACCTTGTCCCCCTCCCGGTGGACAATTACTTCCGGTTGCGAGACTTGCAGTTCGTATCCTTCCCGGCGCATTTGTTCGATCAGGACGCCGAGATGCAGTTCGCCGCGACCGGCGACGAGGAACTTATCGGCACTCTCTGTTTCTTGCGCGCGCAATGACACGTTGGTTTCGAGCTCTTTGAAGAGTCGATCGCGCAAATGCCGCGAGGTCAGGTACTTGCCGTCCCGTCCGGCGAACGGGCTATTGTTCACGGAGAAAGTCATTTGGACGGTCGGCTCGTCGACCGTGACCCGGGTCAGGGCGACCGGATATTCCGCGTCGGCAATGGTATCGCCGATGCTCACCTCATCCAGGCCTGCCACCGCGACGATTTCTCCTGCCTCCGCCCGTTCCACATCCGTCCGTTCAAGGCCGGAGTAGACCGCGAGATCGGATACTTTTCCGGGGAACTTGGCGCCATCCTTTCCGATTACGACCACATTCTGTCTGCGGGCGATCGAACCGGATTGAATCTTGCCCACTCCCATCTTGCCTTTGTAGAGGTCCTGAATCAGGGAGAGGACCAGGATCTGGAGCGGCGCCTCGGCGTTGATGGCCGGTGCGGGAATCTTCTCCAGGACTGTGTCGAG
>Ga0315278_10001331_pt1 | contig 21552 bp, 20 predicted proteins | sample YL17G06_0_MG_FD_203880 | JGI IMG/M metagenome (GOLD analysis project Ga0315278, IMG submission 203880) | Sediment microbial communities from Yellowstone Lake, YNP, Wyoming, USA - YL17G06_0 | ecosystem: Environmental > Aquatic > Freshwater > Lake > Sediment | place: USA: Wyoming | collected... | reverse complement strand
GTTCTATTACCTGCACACCCAAGACAAATCCTGCTGGACGCACGAGCTCCAATTGACGCCCTTTGCGACCAAGCCGAGCGTTTAAGGGTGTGACGACGGCCAGACGCCTGCCGCGCTGTGCCGTCGGCTTCCAGGGCTGGCGGCGGAGCTCGTTCGTCTCACCACCGGTCCGCCGCCCCGTTGACGGAGGCGCTGTGCCGGCTTAGGATGCCGCTCAGCAGGTCTGGCTCTCCCGGCTCGCGAGGAGGCCGTTGTGTGCGCTGTGCCTACGGCTCCAGCGTGCGGGTCTGGGGGCTTACGTCATGGGGACGGGGGCCAAGCAGCCGGGGAGCGAGGGCGGAGGGCGTTCATGTTGACTACGCTCCTTCGGGGAGAAATGCTCGGGGGTGTCGCGCGGTGGGCGCTTCACGTGCGAGCCGCGCCCTGACGGGAAGAACGACTGCCACCTCGGTATGTCGCGCGAGCAGGATCACTGAGGGGGCCGGATCAGAATCGGGTGGTGTCGGCCCCGGGGCCGGCGGAGCGATGACGTTGGGGTCTCCCGGGTTGTCTTGGATGCCCGGAACCCGGGTCGCATAGTGGGTGGCGCTGATGCTTCCTACTCGCCGTTGAACGAGGGGGGAACTCCTGATGAGTGACACGTTCGTCGTCTGCGCCGTGGTGAAGGGCGAGGCCGATAAGGCGACCCGCGCCAAGGCGTTCAGCCAGCTGGTCGCGTCGCTTCACGGTGCCAACGCGAGCGACATGGAGGTCTCCAGCAACGAAGATGGCGTCGCGATTCTCCGCCTGCCCGACGCGCTGGGCGCGAGCCGGGCCGCCAACGACCTTCTCACGCGGGCGCTCAGCGCGAGCGCGTCCGGACCCGCGATCCAGCCCGTGTCGCTGTCGGTCGACGGCGGTGCCGATCAGGCCATGGCGAAGCTCACGCTCTCGGCGCTCCGGCTCGCCGAGGACATCGCCAAGGACAATCAGATCGTCATCGCTCGCTCGATCTACGATCAGCTCCCGTTGCTGGAGAAAGACATGTATGAAGCGGAGGAACAGGTCGCCGGCCGGGGAGTGCGGCGGCGATTCGCGAGCGGGACGGGAGCATGCTTCGTCATCTCGCCGATCGGCGCGGAGGACTCGCCGGAGCGGGAGCGTGCCAACCTGGTCTTCGACGCGTACGTCAAGCGTGGATGCGCGGAGTTGGACCTCCGGCCCTACCGCTCCGACCAGCAGTTCAGCCGGGCGGTGCGACAGACCATGATGGCGTCGATCAGTCAGGCGAAGCTCGTCTTTGCGTACGTCGGCGGGCCTCCTTGGAACGCCAACGTGATGATCGAGATCGGCTATCGCCTGGCATCCGGCGGAGCGATCGTGTTGGTTCGCGATTCCGAGGCGGACTCCGAGCGCAACGACCCGCTGCCGTTCGACATCGCAGACATCCAGGTTCTGTCGTTGCCTCCAAGAGCCGAGGATCAGGCCAGGAGGGACGACGCGGTCACCGCCATCCGCCAAGCAATGAAGACGGCGCTCGAGCACATTCCGGATCCGTGGTCCTCCCACCATCCCTTCATGCAGATCGAGGTCGACCGGAGGGGTGACAATCACATCATCAAGGACGCGAACCCCGCGGCGGGATTGCTCTTCGCGCAGGACGGCCGGCTGGCCGGCGTCAAAGTCGGCGACGTGGTCACGAAGCTGGGGCCGTTCATGCCGGAGGGGCAGTTCGCGGCTTTTGGGAAGGAGCAGTCCGACCTCATCACGGAGCTCATGCGCGTCCGAGTGTTCGATGCCAACAGCGCGAGTTGCCACGTGGTAGCCACGACCCCGATGGTGTTCGAAGGGCATCCGAACCCCCTCTACGACCAGAAAGCGTTCCTGCCCATCATCGTCCGTTATGACGGAGGCACCAACGAGGATCGGTTGGAATTGAACGTGCTCTATCTCGACGTCACGTCGGCCACCCGACTCTCGGGCGGCGTCTTCAGGTGCCAGCTGGAGCAGGGCAACGAGCGAAAGCCGCTGATCTGGGACACCTACGCGATAAGCTACGATCGCGTCTTGCCGAAGTGGTCCGTTTACAGGGAAGTGGTCGCCCGGCACGTCCAGGCGATGTCGGCGGAGGCGATCCGTACCGTCCTCGACCTCGGGTGCGGGACAGGCAACGTGACGGTGCCGCTGAGCACGAAGGGGAAGCACCTGACCGCGGTGGATCGGAGCCCGGCGATGCTCGAGCTCATGCGGGAAAAGCTGCTGGCGCTCACTGATTCGCAAGTGTCGATCTTCGAGCAGTCCGCCGAAACGCTGCCGTTCGCGCCCGCACGGTTCGATGGCGTCACGATCTTGCTGGCGCTCTTCGGCATGGACAAACCGGGCAAAGCCCTCAATGAGGCCATCCGCGTTCTCAAACCCGGCGGGACGCTGATCGTGACCGAGCCAAAAGAGTGCTTCAACATGTCGCAACTGCTCGAGAATGCCGAAGCGGAGTTGAGGCAGAACGGCGAGTTCGACGAGCTCGAAGCGGACTGGCGGCGCGTGAGCGCCGTCAACAAGCGAATCGATCCCGCGATACGCTTCAAGTTGCCCGCGGAGCAGATTGCTACGATTCTCAAGAACCGCGGCTTCGTAGACATCGTGCGGGAGGACTCGCACCTCGGGAACTGCCAGACGATCACGGCGAAGAAGCCGCAATGACGGTGTGGTCAGCGCCCACTTCGGCCTCCGGATTCTCGGTTCGCGTCGCGTCACCGCGTGACGCCAGACGGATCAGCGCGCTCTACGAGGCGTCCTACTCGTCACCCGACGGTCGGTCGCCGAGTGACAATTATGCCTTCCCGCAGATTCTTTCTCCGGGGTGGGTGGAGTCCGTCCTCGAGACGAAAATGGTGTCCTGGCTCGTCGCCGAAGCCGACGATCGGGTGATCGGGGCGGCAGGCCTTCTGCGGGGTCTCGGATCCCGGGAAGACGGCATCGCGGAGTGCTTTGGCCTGGCCGTCGACCCGGGCGCGCGCTGTCGCGGGGTCGGCAAACGGCTACTCGCAGACCTGCACGAACTGGCGCTGCGCGAAGCCAAAGTGGCCATCGGGGAGTTGCGTACGGCCGACCCCGGGGCGGCGCAGGCCGTGACGACGTGCGGCTTCACCCCCATTGGATTCGAGCCCTTCGTGCATCGCATGCTGGGGCGCGAGGAATCGATGGTGGTCGTCGCAATCCTTTCGCCTTCGGTGCTGCGCCAGCGATGTCGCGTCGGCACTACGACGGCCGCGGTTCGGCGACTGGCCGAGTTGGTGCTGGAGCCCCTCGGCGTGCCTCCTCTGGACTTCGCGGCCGGCGAACCGACGGCGACGGAGAGGAATGCATGGAGCGGGTTGCGCCTGAAGGAGCTGGATGCGGAGATCGGTGCCGACTTGATGCAACGACTGCGGGGCTCGGACGGGGACACCCCGCGCTACGTGGAGCTCAGGCGGATGGACGCGCTCGGACGGGAGCACGCGCGACGCAAGCAACGCTACTTCGCCGGGATCGTCGGAGACGACGTCGTCGGCTGCGTCCACGCGGCCCACAATCGACACGACCATCACCTGCGGATCGAGTCCTTCGCGCTGGAGACTCAGGACGCGCAAGATCCGATGCTGCGAGCGCTCGTCGAGCTCGTGAGGCGGGAGTCCGAAGGCCATCCGTATGTCCTGGCGACAGAGCTGACGGCAACGAACGCCGCCCAGCAGCACGCCTTGGAGTCCGCCGGGTTCGTCGCGACGTCCTACTGCCCCGCGCTCGTCGTCGACCGCGGCGAGAGGCTCGATGTAGTCCAGTACACGCGTCTGCTCGGCTACACGATCGCCGACGCCCTCGGCTTTCTGGAGACCGTCAAGTGGCCAGAAGCGGTCCGATTGATACGGACGATCGCCGCTGAGTTCGAGAGACGATCGGGCTCGCGCGCAAACCGCTAGCTCTCTAAGCGAGAGGACCCATGCGAGACGGCACGGAGTACGTCCAGAGCCTGCGGGATGGACGGGCGGTGTTCCTCGACGGGACGCGCATCGCCGATGTGACCAGCCACCGCGGCGTCGCTGAGCCGCGACGCGCCCGTCGAGACCGAGGTGATCGTGCCGGCTCGGGACAAGTAGGAGCCGGCAGCGGGCCGCCTATTTCCGCAGCTTGAAGCGCTGGTGCCAGGTGGATTCGGCGCCCGTACCCACGGTGGCGACGCGCACGTCGAGCACATACGGCTCGCCCGCCGTGATGGCGTCGACACCGCGCCGCAGCGCGGCCTTCAGGTCCTTTGGCTCGCGGACCTCGCTGCCCTGGATGCCCTGCGCCTTCGCGAGCATCACGAAGTCGATCTCCGGTTCACCCAGATAGACCTCGGGGTATTTCTTCTGCTTGGCCATCTCGCCGCCGAAGGTGTGGAAGTTGGTGCGCACCGTCTGGTAGTTCAGGTTGTTCCAGACGATGGTCAGGATCGGCAGGCCGTAACGGGCCATGGTCCAGAAGCCCGAGGCACTGTACATCACCGCGCCGTCGCCGAGGCTGCACACGACCGGGCGGTCCGGGGCGCCGAGCTGCGCCCCGACCGCCGCCCCGATGCCGTAACCGAGGGAGGCGCCGAAGCTCCGGACGAGCCGCCACTGGCTCTTGTCGAAGCCGAACGGCATGAGGTGGTCGGCATTGCGGAAGCTCTCGGACACGATCAAGGTGTTGCCCGGCAAGACCTCGCCCGCCAGATGCGCCAGGTAGTTCGGGTGAATCGGCCGATCCGTCGCGAGGGCCATGGCCTCGTCGTGCAGCTTGCGAATCCGCTGCTCACCCCGCGCGCGCACGTCGGCGCGCCGGCGCTCGATGTGCGGCTGCCGGGCATCGGCGTCCTTCCATGAGGCGTTCAGGGCGGACAGCGTGTGCCGCACATTGCCCCAGACGGCGACGTCGAGGGCGAAGGTATTGCCGAGCAGTGACGGATCGTGGCCGATGCCGATGATGGTGCCCGCGGAGGCAAAGCGCAGGTCCGCCGCATTGCCGCGCGTGTTCTGCCGATAGCCCACACAGCACACGACGTCATAGCCGTCCTCGGAGAGGGTCTCGACGGCGCCCGCATAGTTGGGGTGATGCACGGGGAAGCTGCCGTAGTCGAAGATGCCCGTGGCCACCGGCAGGCCGAGGCGCTCGGCCAGCGTCAGGATCTCGTCCTCCGCGCCCGCTGCGGCGATGTCCGGCCCGCAGACCAGCAAGGGCTTCTCTGCATTGAGGAGCGCATCCCAGATCGCATGGATCACGCCCGCGTCGGGTGTCATGCCCATGTGCGGGGCGTCGGCGGCCTGGATCAGGCCTTCGACATTGGTGGCTTCCAGCGCGGAGCTCGCATACGCCACGTAGACGGGGCCCGTCGGGAACGTCATGGCGTCCTTGAACGCGCGCCGCGTGACGGTCGGAATCCCGCCCGCGTCCCACACTTCCCAGCGCCGCTTGGTGATGTCCTCCACGGTGCCCATCTGCGAGAAGCCCCCGCTCGCCACCAGCGCGCCGTGGTCGCCGTAGGAGCCCACGTCGCGCATCGCCGCGGTGACGACCATCGGCGTGCCGTCGAAGTACGCGTTCTGGAGCTGGCCGGAGCCCTGACGCGTTCCCGCCGCGAGGTGCACGTTGACGAAGGCGGGCTTGCGCGCGGCCTTCGCGTAGCCGTCCGCGGCCGACAGCACCAGCGACTCGGCGAGGAGCAGGATCGGCTGCACTCCCGGAACGGTCAGCAGCGCATTGAAGAAGCCGGCCTCCGCGCTCCCGGTATTGGTGAACGCGTAGGGCACTCCCTGCGCGACCAGCTGATGGACCAAGAGCTCCCCGCCCGTCCCGAACACGCGCTTCTTTTCCATTCCCCCGCTCCTCGTGTGTCGCTCGTTGAATGCGTTCACATCCCGCGGTCAGACCCCGAGTGCCCATCCTAACCCAACCAAGGTGCCGCCATCCGCGCTAGAATGCCCGGCGGACCCATGCCACCACAGATCGGACGCATCCGCTACCGGGACACGCTTACCGCCAGACCGCTCCGAGTCTGACAATCCGATCCTGATCGCGTTCTCCACGCTCTGAGAGGGAGGCACACCAATGACGGCAATTACAGGGATCGCCAAGAAATTCTTCGAGGCCTGCGAAGCGGGAAAGGGCTGGGAGGGATGCAAAGAGTACTGTCAGCCCGGTGCGACGTTTTCTGCGCAAGCCGAGCCCCTTGCGGACACACGGACCTTGCAACAGTACACGGACTGGATGAAGGGGTTGCTGACGTTTGTTCCTGACGGCCGTTATGAACTCAAGTCGTTCGCCACGGATGAAGACCGGAAGAGCGTCTGTGCGTACGGCGTCTTCTTGGGTACGCATACCGGCCAGGGCGGTCCCTGTCCACCAACTGGCAAGGGCGTGAAAACAGACTATGTGTACGTGATGGAGTTTGACGGTGACAAGATCCGGCATATGACCAAGATCTGGCATGCGGGATTGGCCATGAAGGAGCTCGGCTGGATCTAGTCCATCGTGGGCCGGCGGGAGAGGTAGCGCAAAATCGCCACGGTGGTCTGTCAGCACTGAGGCGCACGCTCCCACCACTCCGCGGGCTGGCAACGCGGCGGACGCTCGTCCAGTCGGAGGAGAGAGTAGTCATGAAGGTCGCAGTGATGGGAACAGGTGCGATCGGCGGATACATCGGAGCGCGCTTGGCAGCAGTGGGCGCCCAGGTGACGTTCATCGCACGTGGCGCGCATCTGGCGGCAATACGCACGGCCGGCGTTCGGGTATTCAGTCCGCTCGGTGATCTCACGGTCGCTCCCGCGTCGGCCAGCGATGATCCGCGCACTGTGGGCCCGGTCGACGTGGTGCTGCTGGGGACCAAGCTGTATGACGTGGAAGCCGCCGCCCAAGCCATCGGGCCGATGGTCCACGACGATACGGCTGTGATCTGTCTGCAGAACGGTGTCGATGCGCCGGCGATCGTGGAGCGCGTGCATGGCGCGGCCCACGTCGTGCCCAGTGTCGTGATGATCAATGGCGAGGTGGCGGGTCCGGGCCTGATCAAGCACAACGCGATGAACACGCTGACTGTGGGGGAGCTGGACGGGCGTGCGAGCCGACGGCTCGATCGCTTCGTTGCGATGGCAAACGCGGCCGGCATCGACACGAGACTGAGCGAAGAGATTCGCCTAGAAGTCTGGCGTAAGTTTCTCATGCTCGCGCCCATGGCCGCGATCAGCGGGATGACTCGGCTCCCGCTGGCCCGAATCCGCTCGGAGCCCGAGACGTGGCGGCTGGCCGAACTGGGAATGCGGGAGGTCGTCGCCGTCGCGAACGCCGAAGGGGTTCGGCTCACCGAGCAGGACGTCCAGGAAACGCTCGCGTTCGTGATGAGCATGCCGGAGACGTGGAAGGCCTCGCTAACGGTCGACCTCGAGCAAGGCCGGCGATTGGAAGTCGACTGGTTCTCAGGAACCGTCTGCCGGCTGGGCGAAGCCGCTAAGATCGCCACTCCCTTCCATCGGGTCGCGCTCGGCGTCTTGAAGCCATACGCGAACGGAGTGCCACACTGACTTCACGACTTCATATCGCGCGCAGCATCCGGAGTGGCCCGGATCCGAGTCTGGCAGAGTATGCCTCGGTGATGGGAGTTCACGGTCGCGGTAAGCATCGCCTAGTGACTCGTAGGCGCCGGGAAGGAGCCAGCAGGTGGAGAAGCTAGCGAGCGGGTACGGGCTGATCGAGGGCCCCGTCTGGGATCCGAGGCGCGGCCTCATCTTCAGCGACGTCCCCAACGGAGGGGTCTACTGCCTCGCCCGATCGGGGCGCGTCGAGACCGTCGTGGAGCATCGCCGTGGCATCGGGGGCATCGCGCTCCACAAGGACGGCGGGCTCATCGTCTCCGGACGCAACGTTGCCTACAAAGGGCCGGCCTCCCCGGATACTTTGGTGCTCCTCGACCGCGACGAGCAGCTGGGTATCGTCGGCTTCAACGACCTCACCACGGACACCCGTGGCCGCATCTACGTCGGCTCGCTCTGTTCGAGCCCCTTCGACCCCGAGCAGCGACGGAACCCGAAGCCCGGGTGGCTCCACGTCATCGACACGGACGGATCCTCGCGACGCGTCGCGGACAATATCCTGCTCACCAACGGGCTCGGCTTCTCGCCCGACGGCGCGCGCCTGTATCACTCCGACAGCCGCGCCAACATCGTCGGCGTGTACGACGTGCGCCCGGACGGCAGCGTCGGACCGCGGCGGACGTTCGCGCGCGTGGACGAGGGCATCCCCGACGGGCTCGCTGTCTCCGAGGACGGCGCCGTCTGGGTCGCGGCCGCGCGGGGCGGTGCCGTCGTGGTGTTCGAGCCAGATGGCCTCCTACGCGAGCGCATCCGCTGCCCGCTGCCGATGGTGACGAGCGTCTGCTTCGGGGGCGACGATATGAGAGATCTGTACGTCGTGACCGGCGCGGAGGGCGCGGGCAACCCGGACGCCGGGAGCATCTTCCAGCTCCGCGTGGCGGTGGCGGGGCTCCCGGTTCCGCCCGCTCTGGTCAAGCTCCCGTAGCATCAACGATCGCGAGGGACCCATGGCGGAGGACATCGTGGCGGTGCTCAACGCGTTCCCCGGCTGGGTGAAGGAGATGGGCATCGTCATCCTCACCGCGACGCCCGAGGAGGTCACCTGCGCGCTGGAAGTCGGCGAGAAGCATCACCAGGGCTACGGGATCGTCCACGGCGGCGTGCACTCGGGCGTGGTCGAGACGCTCGCCTCGATCGGTGCGGCGCTGGTGGCCATGCCGCGCGGCCAGCGGGTGGTCGGCCTCGAGAACAACACATCATTTATCCGCGCGGTCCGCTCGGGCAGGCTCCACGCCAACGCGCGCCCGGTCACCCGCGGTCGCACGAGCCAGGTGTGGGAGGCGTGGATCCGCGACGAGAAGGAGCAGCTGGTCGCGCAGGGCCGCGTGCGGCTGCTGTGCGTCGACGAGGAGCGGGCGCTGGGCTGAGCGGTTGCGAGCGGAGCTGCGCTCACTTCATCGAGGGCGCGCCGGGCCGGCGAGGCAAGAAGGCGGTCAAGAGCCCCAGAAGCAGGAGAAAGGGGGACACCTGGTAGACGGTGGCGATGCTGGTGAGGTCAGCGAGCTTGCCGAGGGCGGCGGCGCCCAGACCTCCCAGGCCGAACGAGAAGCCGTAGAACATCCCCGCCGCCAGACCCACCCGGCCGGGCAGCAGCTCCTGCGCATAGACCAGGATGGCGGAGAAGGCCGAGGCCATGATCATGGCGATGAGCACGGCCAGGATGCCGGTCCAGAACAGGTTGGCGTGAGGGAGGAGGAGCGCGAAGGGCAAGGCCCCCAGGATCGAGAACCACATGACGGGGATGCGCCCCACGCGGTCGCCGACCGCTCCGCCCGCAAGGGTGCCGGCCACGATGCCGGCGAGGAAGGCGAACAGGTAGAACTGCGCCGTCTGTACCGGCAGGTGGAACTTGTCGATCAGATAGAAGGTGTAGTACGAGCCCAGGCTGGCGCTGTACACGTTCTTGGAGAAGAGCAGGGCCACCAGGATGGCCACCGCCTGGATGACCTGCCTGCGCGGCAGCGCGCGCTGGCGCGGTGCCGTGGCGGACACCACAGCAGCTGTCGGGATGCGCGGGCCCGGCTGCGCGGGCTCGCGGTGGCGCGCGTACCAGCCAGCGACCAGCAGCAGCACGACGATGGCGATGAGCGCCACCGCCGAAAACCACGCGATGCTCGACTGCCCGTGCGGGACGACGACGAATGCGGCGAGCAACGGGCCCGAGGCAGAGCCAATGTTCCCGCCGACCTGGAAGAGGGACTGGGCGAGCCCATAGCGTCCGCCGGCCGCCATGCGGGCCACGCGGGAGGCTTCGGGATGGAAGATCGACGAGCCCAGCCCGATCAACATGGCGGCGAGCAGGATGGCGGGATACGTCGAGGCTCGGGACATCAACAGGAGGCCGACCATGGTGAGGCTGATGCCGGCGGTCAGGGAATACGGTTGTGGGTGGCGGTCGGTATAGAGGCCGACCAAGGGCTGGAGCATGGAGGCCGTGCACTGGAAGGCCAGTGTGATCAGACCGACCTGGCTGAAGCTGAGACCGTAGGAGCTCTTGAGGATGGGATAGATTGCGGGCACCAGCGACTGCATCATGTCGTTGAGCAAATGGCAGAAGCTCAGCGACAGGATGACCGAGAAGGTGGTGCTGACGGCGTGAGCGGCCGCCCGTGAAGACACGGCAGCGGCCGCGTGCGTCGCTCCCGGATCGAGTGCCCTGTCGCTCATCGCCATAGGATAGCAGCCGCCGGGAGAAACCATGCGGCCGGCGACGGGCAGTGGCTACGGCTCCAGCGTGGCTCCAGCGTGCGAGTATGGCACCTTACGTCACGGTGACGGGGGCCACGGACGGGGCGGCCGCCGCCGGAGGGCGTTCAGGTTGATGATCCCCTCGCGCCGTGCGATGCGCCGATTCATTCACAGCCTCTGAGTCCATGAGCCCGGTCAGCAGTGCGAACGCACACGCACCCGCCCCACGGCGGCTGCCAAAGAGAGGCAAACATGCGAGCGGTGACCTTTTCCCGATTCGGTGGACCCGAGGTGCTGGAAGTGGTGGACCTGCCTGAGCCGCAGCCCGGCCCCGGCGAGGTGCGCATTCGCGTGGCGGCGGCGACGGTCAACCCGACCGACATCAGTTTCCGTAACGGACGGCAGACAACCGCCCAACTGACCGCGATGGGTGTGCGGCCGCCCTATATCCCCGGCATGGAGCTGGCCGGGGTGGTGGACGCCGTCGGCGAAGGCACGGACTGGCACCCGGGAGACCGCGTGATGGCGATCGTCAGTCCGCGCCGTCCGGGCGGCGGTGCCCAGGCGGAACTGGTGGTCGTTCCGGCCGCTTCTGTCGCCCGCGTGCCCGAGGGAGCCAGCCTGGAGGCCGCCGCCACCCTGCCGATGAACGGGCTGACGGTGCGCCTCGCGCTGGACCGGCTCGCGCTCCAGCCGGGACAGACCCTGGGCGTCACCGGCGCGGCCGGCGCGGTCGGCGGCTATGCGGTTGAGCTCGGCGTCAGCGAGGAGCTGCGTGTGATCGCCGTGGCGGGGCCGCAGGACGAAGCGCTGGTGAGGCGATTCGGCGCTTCGCTGGTGGTGCCCCGCGGCGAGGCGGCGGTCCGCGGCCTCCACGACGCGGCTCCCGGGGGCGTTGATGGCCTGATCGACGCGGCCGTGCTCGACGCGGCGGTCCTGCCCGCCATCCGGGATGGCGGTAAGCTGGCCACGGTGCGCGGCTTCGCCGGCCCCTCTGAACGAGGCATCACGATCGAGCCGGTGTGGGTGACCTCGTACCTGCAGAACCATGACGCGCTCGATCGGCTGGGTCATCTGGTCGCCCAAGGCAAGCTCACCCTGCGGGTGGCGGAGACCTTTCCGCCCGAGCGGGCGGCGGACGCGCAGCGCAAGCTGGACGCGGGCGGCATCCGAGGGCGGCTGGTGATCGTCTTCTGATCGGTGGGCGCGGTCAACGGGATCGGTCCCGGACTGGTCGCGACGCGCTGTCAGGCTTCAGGTCGAGCCGCGCGTACGGTTGGGAATGGTTGAGCACCCGCCCGATCATCGGCAACCCGTAACCGCTCACGGCCAGCGAGCTACCGAGGGTTCGGCGCAGGTCATGGAGGCGAACGTCCTTCGCTCCTGCGCGCTCCCGGATGCGCTGCTGTGCCCGCGCAGATGCCGGCCCGGCCCGGCGCCCAGCCTCTGCTGTTCCTGCGGCTACCGAGGAGGGAGAAGCGTTGAGCGTGCGCGCTACTCACGCGGTCGAAGCGGCTCCCATCTTGCTTTCACACCATCCCGAAACAGCCCGAAAAATGCCGCAAGACCCCAAACGACGAAGGAACGTTCAACCGCCGACCCTGCTTGAAGTTTTTTGAAAGATCAGAGGGTTGCCAGCATGGCCTCACAAGCGCTCGTAACCCAAAGGTCGCCGGTTCAATTCGAGCCCGCGATTTGAACCGGCGACTGATGGTTCGTGGGTCGAGTAGTGGGGTCGCCAATTGCGCTCTCAAGGCCGAGCGGAGATGTCGTGAAGGTCTACGACTTCTAAGGTAATCCTCGGACCCGAGCCCGATGGCGGCTACGTGGTGAGCTGTCCGTCTCTGCGTGGCTGTTACAGTCGGGGAGAGACAGTCGAAAAGGCACTGAAGAAGCTCTCGGCGACGGCGTTGTCCGAGCAGTCGCCCCGGATGATGCAGCCGCACCGACGGGCGCGTCCGCGTGACGCTCAAGGCGGCCTGGCGCGACGGCACGACGCAGTTGCTCTTCGAGCCCATCGAGTTCCTCGAGAAGCCCGCGGCCCAAACACCGCGGCCCGCGATAAATTTGCTGCTCTACCACGGCGCCCTGGTCCCGCATGCCCGCTGGCGCTCACAGGTCGTTGGCTACGGCCGCACGGTGGCCGGAGATTCGGACGCCGCCCAAGGCGACGCCGGCCCGCGCGGTGGCGGTCGTCTGCGTCTCATCGCCACCGTGCACGACCCCGGTGTCGTGCACGCGATCCTCGCCCACCGTTGGCTGGCGCCGGCCCCAGACCCGCGGACCGGCCCCGCCCCCCGCCTGGCTCGCGCCACGGCTACCGGGTAACCCCCTCCCAGGGGCCCAGGCGGGCCTCTCACGGTCCGCTCAGAGTACCCCTCGATCGACGGCGACTACCGCTAGGGCAGCCGTCTGCGCCGCTCATGCGACCCTTGACGACCCGCTATCCCGGGAGCAGGATCGCCGCAGGAGTCGGATCAGAGTCGGGCGGTTTCGACTCCAGGGAGGGCTCTGGGGCCGACGGCTCGACGACGCCGAGGTCTTTCATGGGTCCTGGATACCCGCGGTATGGGGCCGCGTGATGCGAACTGGCGTTTAATGTTTCCTGTGGGACTTGCTGGGCGGCATGGCTCCATCCTCCGTTGTGGGGCCTCATTGTGCCCCGGTCGGAGTATCCTCGGGGCCATTGGCGGGCCGCCAACGAAGGAGGAGCCATGGCGCGCGTGACAGGACTCGGACACGTCGGCATCTATGTGCGCGATCTCGAGGGGATGGTCGCCTTCTACCGTGACGTCATGGGCATGCAGGTGACCAAGCAGAACTGGCGCCTGGGCGCCGTGTTTCTGAGCGCGGACCCGGAAGCCGTCGATCATGAGATCGCGCTCATGCGTGGGCGGCCGGGCGCCGAGGACCCGCACCTCATCCAGCAGATTTCGATGCGGGTCGAAACTCTCGACGACCTGCGTGCTTTTCACCGGCGGCTCCGCGACGAGGGGTACCGCATCGAGCGGGTGGTGAACCACGCCAGCGCCATCGGCTGCTACTTCTTCGATCCCGAAGGCAACCGCACCGAAGTGTTCTGGGTGACCGGGCGTCCGAGCTGGGTGCCGGTCGCGAACCCGATCGACATCGAGCAGCCCGACGAGGCTGTCCTCGCGGAAGTTGACCGGCTGTGGAACCAGGTGCGGCACGTGCCCGTCGGCGGGACGATGGCCGACGAGCCCGCGACGCTGGAGATCGTGCGTTAGTCTGACCACGGTAACAAGACTCTTCACAGGAGGACATCAATGGCGCTGAGACTCACTCGTCGGACGTTCCTCACGGGCACGGCGGTCGCTATCGCGATGCCGGCGCCGGCCTTCGCGCAGCAGAAACCCGTCAAGATCGGTCTCCTCACCGTGAAGACCGGACCGCTCGCCGCGGGCGGCATCCAGATGGAGCAGGGGACGATCCGATTCCTGAAGGACAAGAGCTATACGCTCGCCGGCCGCAAGGTCGAGCTGATCGTCGCCGACACCGGCGGCAATCCGGCGGGGGCCAAGACCAAGACGCAGGAGCTCGTGGAGCGCGACAACGTCGACATGATCTTCGGGCCGCTCGCCGCCTTCGAGCTGCTCGCCATCAGCGACTACATCGCGCAGGCCAAGATGCCGCTGCTGAGCCTCGCGGCCGCGGAAGACATGACCCAGCGCAAGCCGAACCCGTACTTCATCCGCGCCTCCGCCACCTCGTCGCAGAACATGCACCCGCTCGCCGATTACGCGGCGAAGGAGCTGAAGTACGCGCGCGTCATCACCATCGCAGACGACTTCGCGTTCGGGCACGAGCAGATGGCCGGCTTCCAGCGCGTCTTCGAGGACGCGGGCGGCAAGATCGTGAAGAAGCTGTGGCCGCCGCTCGTCACCCCCGACTACACGCCGTACATCGCGCAGATCAGCGGCGCCGACGCCGTCGTCCAGGGCTTTGCCGGCTCCAATCCGCTGAAGTTTATGAAGCAGTACCGGGACGCGGGGCTCAAGCTGCCCGTGCTGGGTGGCGGGCCCGCGGGCGACGAAGCGCTCCTGAAGTCCTACGGCGACGAGGCGATCGGCATGATCGCGTGCTCGGCCTATACGGGTGATCTCGACACGCCGACGAACAAGAAGCTCATTGACGGCATGGTGCGCGACTACGGCAACATCCCCGGTCTCTACTCTGCCGGCCTCTACGTCAACGGCCTCATCGCGGAAGCGGCGCTCGAGAAGACCGGCGGGAAGACCGACGACCGGGAGGCGTTCATCAAGGCGATGCGGGCCGTGACCCTCACGGATACGCCGCGCGGGCCGATCTCGTTCGACCGCTTCGGCAACGTCGTGGGTAACTTCTACCTCCGGCGGGTCGACAAGAAGGGCGACAAGCTGGTCAACACGACGATCAAGACCTATCCGAAGGTGAGCCAGTTCTGGACGTACGACGAGAAGTGGTTCCTCGCGCAGCCCGTCTACTCGCGCGACTATCCTCCGCTGAAGAGCTAGTCCGGAGCCGCCGAGCGTGAGCCTGTGGCTGCTGCTGGCCGTCAACAGCGTCACGCTCGGCGGCCTTCTCTTCCTCCTGTCCGTGGGGTTTTCACTGATCTTCGGGCTCATGAAGATCCCGAACCTCGCGCACGGCTCGTTCTTCATGCTGGGCGCGTACCTCTCGACGACCTTGATCGCGCGCGGCGTGGATTTCTGGACGGCGGCGATCGTGAGCGGGCTCGGGGTCGCGGTGTTCGGGGGTGTCGTCGAGCGATTCATCCTGCGCCGGCTGCCCGGCGCCGAGCTGGCGCAGGTACTGGTGACGCTCGGGCTCTCGTTCATGGTCGCCGACGTGTGCTTGATGGTATGGACGGGCGATCCGATCCGCATCGACACGCCGGCCGCGCTCCGCGGCGCGACGTCGCTGATGGGCCGCGGCTTTCCCACGTATCGCCTCGCCATCAGCCTGATCGCCTTGATCTTCGCGGCCGGCCTGTGGGCGCTGCTCGAGCGCACACGGCTTGGGGCGATGATCCGCGCCGGCGTCGACGATCCGGCGATGGCGCGCGTCGTCGGTATTCGCGTGTCGCGGCTGTTCACGATGGTCTTCTGCCTCGGCGCGTGGCTCGCGGGCTTCGCCGGCGTGATCGGTGGGCCCATCCTCTCCGTCTATCCCGGGCTCGACGGGGAGATGCTCCCGCTCGCGCTCGTCGTCGTGATCCTCGGCGGCAGCGGCAGCCTGCTCGGCTCGCTCGTCGGCAGCTTCATCGTGGGCTTTCTCTATAACTTCGGGCAGGCAATGTTCCCGGAGCTCGCCTACGTCGTGCTCTTCCTGCCCATGCTGATCGTGCTCGTCGTGCGGCCGCAGGGGCTCTTCGGACGGCAGGCCGTGTGAAGCGCTGGACGCTCGCGGCGGTGCTCGCGATCCTGGCCACGGTGCCGCTGTGGGTGAGCGGCACCTTCTACGTCAACATCGCGAGCCAGATCCTCCTCTACGCGATCTTTGCCCTCGGCGTGAACGTGCTCGCGGGGTACGCCGGTCTCGTCTCGCTCGGCCACGCGGGACTCTTCGGCATCGCGGCCTACACCGCGGCGAAGATCCTGGGCGCCGGCGGGGGGCACGTCACCGTCGCCGCCGCCGCGCTGGCGACCACCGTCGTTGTTAGCGCCGCGTTCGCGGTGCTCGCGCTGCGCGGCACCGGGCTCGGCTTCGTCATGATCACGGTCGCGCTCGGCCAGATCGTGTGGGGGGTCGCCTATCGCTGGATCGGCCTTACCAACGGCGACAACGGGATCTCCATCGTTGCGCGGCCCAGCCCGTTCGGGCTCGCCCTGGCCACGCCGCGGAGCTTCTACTGGGCGACGTTCGTCGTGTTCCTCGTGGCGATCGCTTCGATGGCCGCGTTCGTCGGGTCGCCCTTCGGCGCCGCCGTCCGCGGCACGCGCGATCAGCCGCGGCGCATGACCGCGCTGGGTTATAACGTGTGGATGATCCGCTTCGTTGCGTTCCTCTTCTCGGGGTTCTGGAGCGGGGTGGCGGGTCTGCTCTACCTCTACTACAACCAGTTCGTGAGCCCGCAGGCGGTGGCCCTGACGGCGTCGGCGGAGGCGCTGTTGATGGTGATCTCCGGCGGCACCGGCACGTTGCTGGGCCCGATCGTCGGCGCCGCGCTCGTCGTCGTGATCAAGAACGTGGCGAGCGCCTACATCGAGCGGTGGAACTTCGTCCTCGGCGCCATCTTCGTCGGCATCGTGGTGTTCATGCCGGAAGGGCTCGTGCCGGGGACCGTTCGCGTGTGGCGGAGGGGGCGCGGACGGTGACGGCGCTCGCCGTCCGGGGTCTCCAGAAGGCGTTCGGCGGTCTGCGCGTCACCTCCGACGTGGATCTGTCGGTCGCGCCGGGCGAGCGGCGTCTTATTATCGGCCAGAACGGTGCCGGCAAGACGACGCTGTTCAACCTGATCACCGGCGAGCTCAAACCCGATCGGGGGACCATCCACCTGTTCGAGCGCGACATCACCCGGGTGCCGAGTCGGCGCCGCGCGCACCTCGGCATCGCGCGCACGTACCAGATCATCACGCTGTTTCCGCGTGACACGCTGCTGCGCAACGTGGCGCTTGCGCTGCTCGGGCTCACGTCGCTGCGCTGGAACCCGTTTGTGCGACTTGAGCGCCAGACCGCGCTGCTCGCGCGGGCCCGCGAGGTGCTGGCGCAGGTCGCGCTTGACCACCTTGCCGATCGGCCGCTCGCCCAGACGTCCTATGGCGAGCGCCGGCGCGTGGAGATCGCGATGGCCCTTGCGCAGAACCCGCGCGTGCTGCTGCTCGACGAGCCGTTCGCCGGGCTGTCGATCGAGGAGCGGCAAGACGTGAGGGCGCTCGTGAAGGGCATCCCGCGCGACGTGACGATCGTCATGATCGAGCACGACATGGACACGGCGCTCGATTTCGCGGAGCGGATCACCGTGCTCCATTTCGGGGAGGTGGTGGTCGAGGGTACACGCGCCGAGGTGGCCGCACACCCGCGTACGAAAGAGATCTACTTTGCCGACTGACGCGCTCGCGCTGCGCGACGTCGACGCGTTCTACGGCGACAGTCACGTGCTCCACCGCGTGTCGCTGCGTCTCGGGGAAGGACGCTTGCTTGGCCTTCTCGGCCGCAACGGCGCCGGGAAGTCGACGTCGATGAGCGTGACCGTCGGCCTGCTGCCGCCGCGCGAGGGCACGGTCGAGGTGTTCGGCCACTCCGTGACGGGCTCCGCCCCCGAGGCGATCGCAGCGCACGGGGTCGCGCTCGTGCCGCAGGGGCGCCGCGTTTTCAGGAGCCTCACGGTGGGGGAGAACCTCGTGGTCGCCGCGCGCAAGCCGCGCGGGGAGACCGCGGCGCCATGGACGCTCGACACGGTCGCCGACCTGTTCCCGCGCCTGCGCGAACGCCGCCAGCAGCTCGCCGGCTCGCTCTCGGGCGGCGAGCAACAGATGCTCGCGATCGGGCGGGCGTTGATGTCGAACCCCCGCGTGCTGCTGATGGACGAGCCCTCGGAGGGCCTCGCACCGCAGATCGTCGCCGAGGTCATGGCGACGATCCGGCGGCTGAAGGCGCAGGGGCTGTCGATCGTGCTGGTCGAGCAGAACCCGAAGCTGGTTTTCGACGTCGCCGACGACATCGTGATCCTTAACAGCGGCCGCGTCGTCGTGGACGCTACGGCGGACGAGATCCGCGCGAGCGGGGCGGACCTGCGGCAGCATCTTGGGATCTACTGAGACCGCGGCGCCGGGTCAGCTGAGGGCGGGGATGGCTGCCACCGCCGTGGGCAGGGTCAGCACGGCGGCGATTCTCTGCCCGCCTTCGATCCTGCGCAGTCTTCAAGGCCGCGTCCTTGACGGCACGCCGGGGCCAGCGCAGGATGAGGCGCCCCGCTCGGACGGGGAAAAGGAGGGCTCATGCTCAAGCCAGGAGATAAGGCGCCCGATTTTGTGGGCCGTGATCACACGGGCCAGACAGTGCGGCGGGCGGACTTCGCGGGCAAGACGGTCGTGCTCTGGTTCTTCCCGAAGGCCGACACCCCCGGCTGAACCGCGGAGGGTTGCGGGTTCCGCGACCTCAAGGCCGAGTACGACGGGAAGAATGCCGTGATCCTCGGCGTGTCCTTCGACACGCCGGCCGAGAACAAGCAGTTCGCCGAGAAATTCGCCTTCAACTTTCCGCTGATCTGCGACACCGACCGGACGATCGGCACCGCCTACGGCGCGAACGTCGACCCGCAGAAGGGCGCGCAGCGCGTCGGGGTGGTGATCGATCGTGACGGCAAGATCCGGGAGTGGCACGCGCGCGTGGACGCCCGCGCCTGGCCCGCGGAGGTCGTGAAGACGCTCTAGCCGGATCTACCATCGACATCAACGCCATATCCGTGGAGGCTTGCCCATGAGAGGTTGTGTGACACGTCCGCGTTCGGTGCTCCTGGCCTGGGTCCTGGTCGGGACCCTCGCCGCCACGCTCGTCCCGGCTTCTCGCGCGCCCGCCCAGCAGACCACCCTCGTCGTCACCGGCTACGGCGGCCGCTGGTCGGAGGTGATGAAAAAGGCCCTCGTCGAGCCCTTCGAGAAGAAGCACGGGGTGAAGGTCGAGATCGTCACCGGCATCACCACCGAGTGGGTCGCGAAGCTCCTGGCCGCCGGCCCCGACAACCCGCCGTACGACGTGGTCTTCGGCAACGAACCGGCCTTCCCCATCCCGCGCGAGCGCGGCTTCTTCGAGAAGCGCAACGAGACCCTCGCGCCCAATATCAAGAACCTCTACCCGAAGGCGCTCATCGGCGACACGAGCCTGGCCATGTTCTGGGGCCGCATCGGCCTCGCCTACCGCACGGATTCCGGCATCAAGAAGCCGACCTCCTGGAAGGACTTCTGGGACGAGGCCTACGCGGGCAAGCGGGCCACGTACGTCATCGGCAACACCCTCGGGATCAACTTCCTCTTCATGACCTCGAAGCTCTTTGGCAAGGACTACTTCGACATCGACGCCGGGCTCGCGGCCATCAAGCGTGCCCAGCCCAAGCTGGTGGACTTCACGGGAACCATGCAGAAGCAGCTCGAGCAGAAGGAGGTCGTGATTGCGGTGCTCCACGACGGAGACACCTATGATCTCCAGAAGCGGGGTATCCCGGTGGACTGGGTCGCCCCCAGCGAGGGCCAGCCTATCCTCGACCAGATCGTCCAGGTCACGCGCGGCTCGAAGCACAAGGAGCTGGCGTGGAAGCTCATCGATGCCTACCTCTCGCCCGAGGTGCAGCTGGCCTTCGCCACCGAGCTCTTCTGGAGCCCGACCAACAAGACGGTGAAGGTGCCCGCCGACGTGGCGAAGAAGATCATCAGCGGGCCGGCCGACGTGGATAAACTCGTGCTCTTCGACTGGGCGCAGGTCGCCAAGCAGCGACCACTGTGGACAGAGAAATGGAACAAGGAGATGCGTTGATTCAGATGATCTCTGGGGCTCCCGTCGCCAGCGGCACCGTCACGCTGACCAACCTGGTCAAGCGCTACGGCGTGACGCGGGCGCTCGACGGGGTGTCGCTCGCGGTGGCCCCGGGCGAGTTCTTCACGCTTCTGGGCCCCTCCGGGTGCGGCAAGACGACCACGTTGCGCTCGGTGGCGGGCTTCGTGACGCCCGACGCCGGCGAGGTGGCGATCAACGGTACCCCGGTCACCGGCGTTCCCCCGCATCGCCGGCACGTCGGGATGGTCTTCCAGCACTACGCCCTCTTCCCGCATCGCACCGTCGCCCAGAACGTGGGCTTCGGCCTCCGCATGCAGCGCGTTGACAAGGCGGAGATCGCCCGGCGGATAGGTGAGGCCCTGGCCCTCGTCCAGCTCCCGGGCCACGGCGGGCGCTATCCCGGCCAGCTCTCGGGCGGCGAGCAGCAACGGGTGGCGCTGGCCCGCGCGCTCGTCACGCGCCCGGCGGTGCTCCTGCTGGACGAGCCGCTCGGTGCGCTCGACAAGAAGCTGCGCGACCACATGAAGATCGAGCTCAAGCGGCTGCAGCGCGAGGTCGGCATCACCACGATCTACGTGACCCACGACCAGGAGGAGGCGCTGACCATGTCCGACCGTATCGCGGTGATGCACCGCGGGCGCGTCGAGCAGGTGGCCTCGCCGCGCGGACTCTACGAGACGCCCGCGACCGCCTTCGTGGCGAGCTTCATCGGCAATATCAACCTGCTTTCGGGCCGCGCCGTCGGCTCGAACGTGGTGGAGTGCGGCACCGCGACGCTCGCGGCCACCGGCGTGGCGCCGGCCGGGGCCACCGTCGCGATCGCCCTCCGTCCGGAGCGGGTCCGGCTCGACCCCACCGGGACGGTGGACACCCTGCTTCCCATGACGGTCGCCCACGTGGTCTACCAGGGCGAGACCGTCCGCTACATTCTGAAGAGCGACGCGGGGATCGAGCTGCAGGCCCTCGAGCTGGGCGAGGTGCGCTTCGCCGCCGGCGCCCGCGTGCGCGCGGGCTGGGCGGCCGCCGACGCCCGCATCATTCGGGACGAAATCGGGCGGGACGAAATCAGGCAGGAGGAGATCGCATGACGAAGGTCGGCTTGATCACGGTGGGGCAGGCGCCGCGCAGCGACGTGGTGCCCGACATGGCGGCGATCCTGGGCGGCGACGTCGAGATCATCGAGGCCGGGGCGCTCGACGGGCTCACTCGCGAGCAGATCGCCCCGCTCGCGCCCGAGGGCGACGATGAGATTATCGTGACCCGGCTGGCCGACGGCTCGTCGGTCTTCGTCGGGAAGACGAAGATGATCCCCCGCATCGAGGCCAGGATCGCAGCGCTCGAAGACCGCGGCGTCGCCCTCAACGTGCTGCTGTGCACCGGCGAGTTTCCGAAGCTCGCCGCGCGCCGGCCGTTTCTCGAGCCGCAGCAGCTCCTCCTCGGCCTCCTGCGCTCCATGACCTTCCCCGGGCGCCTGGGCGTGCTGACCCCGTCGGAGCGCCACGTGCCGCAGACCACCGCTCGCTGGCGCGCCTCGGGCTTCGACGCCCACGTGGCCCCGCTCTCACCCTACGAGGAGAACGATCCCGCCGCCGTACGCCGCGCGGCCGACGCGCTGCGCACCGGCAACGCCGGCCTCGTGGTCATGGACTGCATCGGTTTCCGCCGCAAGACACGCGACGAGATCGCGTCCCTCACCGGAGCGCCGACCCTGGTGGCGAACCTGCTCGTGGCCCGCGTGGCCGCGGAGCTCCTC
>Ga0315278_10001330_pt1 | contig 21557 bp, 17 predicted proteins | sample YL17G06_0_MG_FD_203880 | JGI IMG/M metagenome (GOLD analysis project Ga0315278, IMG submission 203880) | Sediment microbial communities from Yellowstone Lake, YNP, Wyoming, USA - YL17G06_0 | ecosystem: Environmental > Aquatic > Freshwater > Lake > Sediment | place: USA: Wyoming | collected... | reverse complement strand
TTGGCGAGGTTGCCTGCCTGATCGACCTGCAACGCTCCCAGCACCGTCAGATCGATGTGCCCACCGCGCACCATGGCAAACGAATCCGCACTGCTGAAGTAGCTGGCGCCGGCAAGTTCGGTGACGGTCTCCTTGCCCGCGTTAATCAGATCGGCATCGATTTGGGTCTCGGTCGGATAGGGCCCCACGCCCAGCATGCCGTTCTCGGAGTGCAGCGTGATCTGCACATCCGAAGGCACGAAGTTGGCGACCAGCGTCGGCATGCCAATGCCCAGATTGACGTAGTCACCATCACGAAGCTCCCTGGCGACGCGCCGCACGATTCGTTCCCGCTTGTCCACGTCTGTGCTCCTCCGCGCTCCGCGCCGGTCTACGTCTTGCGCGTCGTCCTGCGTTCGATGCGTTTCTGGTAGCCCGAACCCTGGAACAGGTGCCGGACGAAAATGCCCGGCGTGTGGACGCCATCGGCGTCGATGCCACCCGGTTCGACCAGGTGCTCCACCTCGGCAATCGTCACCCTGGCGGCCGTGGCCATCATCGGGCTGAAGTTGCGCGCCGTCTTGCGGTACACCAGGTTGCCGGCATGATCGCCTTTGTAGGCCTTGATCAACGCGAAATCCGCCTTGAGCGGCATCTCGAGCACGCAGGGCACACCGTCGATGACGCGGGTCTCTTTGCCCTCCGCCACGATCGTGCCGTACCCGGCCGGCGTAAAGAACCCCCCGATGCCCGCGCCGCCCGCGCGAATCCGCTCGGCAAACGTCCCCTGAGGCACCAGCTCGACCTCGAGTTCGCCGCTCAGATACTGGCGCTCGAATTCCTGGTTCTCGCCCACGTAGGTGGCGACAATGCGGGAGATCTGCCGTGATTCGAGCAGGACGCCCAACCCGAACCCGTCGACCCCGGCGTTGTTGCTGATGATCGTCAGGTTGCGCGTGCCACGTTTGCGCAGCGCGGCGATCAGATTCTCGGGAATCCCGCACAGGCCGAATCCCCCGACCATGACCGTGGCGCCGTCGGGAATGAGTGCGACCGCCTCGTCTTCGCCGCTGATGACTTTGCGCATAGGCGGAATTATAGCCCGGACCATTCACGAAGGTGATTGAGATACGCAGCTATCTCATCGTGTATTTCGGCCGTCATCTCGACGGGTATGGCCCCAACGCCGCGAACAAACTGCGAGAGACGAGCCGCCGCCAGTGACGAACCGTCCAGCGGCGTGAGCACCCAGGGCCGATCGGCGAACAGATCGGCCCGTGCCGACTCGATGCCCCGGCGTGGCGCACCGGCAAGCGGGTCGCCACCAATGAACCTCAGCCGGGCGGGAAGCGACCGGGCCGCGTCGACAATGGTCCGCTTGGACGCCCCGACATCTGTGACAATGCAGTCCCCGTTCACGTATCCGGGGAGGTCGGCCAGCAACTTCAGGTTTACGGCCACTGGGGCGGCGAGCACCACCAGGTCGGCATCAGCAGCCACGACCAGGTCGTTCGCGCCGAGGTCCACCGCGTGCAAGTGGACGGCACGCTCCAGCACATCGTTGGTGTCGACGCCGATGACGAGCGCCTTTGGCCAGGCCTGTCTCGCCGCCAGCGCGAGGGACCCGCCGATCAACCCGAGACCGACAATGGCGATCCGCTCGAACAGGGGCTCCGCTTCGGGCAGCCGGCCCGCCTCGCGCAGCGGCAGGCGTCGTCCGCCCTCCGTCATTCCCGCCCCCACCCGCGCCGCGCCACTGGCTCAACGCAGACGGATCGGCCGATGGCCGGCGCGATGATCCTCAACTCGGCCATCAGCCGGTCGAACTGCGACGGGAACAGCGACTGCGCGCCGTCGCTCAGCGCGCGGTCGGGATCGACGTGCACTTCGATGATCAGTCCGTCGGCGCCGGCCGCCACCGCCGCCCGCGCCATCGGCGCCACCTTGTCGCGGCGTCCCGTGCCATGGCTCGGATCGACGAAGATCGGCAGATGGCTCAGCTTCTTGACGATGGGAATCGCGGAGATGTCGAGCGTATTGCGCGTGTAGGTTTCGAAGGTCCGGATCCCGCGCTCGCAGAGGATCACGTCCATGTTGCCGCCGCCCAGCAGGTACTCGGCCGACAGCAGCCATTCTTCGATGGTCGCGGAGATGCCGCGCTTGAGCAGCACCGGTTTGCGTGTCTTCCCCAGTTCGCGCAGCAGCGAGAAGTTCTGCATGTTGCGGGCACCGACCTGGAAGATGTCGGCGTAGCGTTCGACGACGTCGATCTGGGAGGTGTCCATCACCTCGGACACCAGCTTCATGTTCTGGGCCCGCGCCGCGTCACGTAACATCCGCAGGCCTTCCTCACCGAGCCCCTGGAAGCTGTAGGGCGAGCTTCTCGGCTTGAAGGCACCACCCCGCAGCACCTTGGCGCCAGCCCGCCTGACGGCGGCGGCGCTCGCGTGGACCTGTTCCTCGGTTTCCGCTGAACACGGCCCGGCCATCACGATCACTTCGTCGCCGCCGATGCGCACATTATCCAGGTTGATGACGGTCCCTTGCGGACGGAACGCGCGGCTCGCCAGCTTGTAGGGCTCGGAGATCTGGACGACCTCCTGCACGCCGTCGAACATCTGGACAAGCAGCGGATCGCCGCGCGGGCTCTCGCCCACTACGCCGAGAACGGTACGGTTCGCACCAATGGAACGATGCACCGCAAGGCCCATCTGCTCCAGGTGCGTGACGACCCGGTCCACCTGGTCGGGAGCCGCGCCTTCTTCCATGACGACAATCACCGTTGGCCACCCTCCGTGTGCATCAAGCCTACATCTCGCACTCCTCAGCCGCAACGCGCGTCAGGAGGAACCACCCCTGAGCTGGCGCGCGTACTGCTCCACGCGTGCGGCCAGGTCGGGAGACGCGCCGTATTGCTCGATCACCTTGACGATCGCGCTTCCGACAACCGCTGCGTCTGCCCATGCGCAGACCTCCGCCACGTGCGCGGCTGTCGACACGCCGAAGCCGACTGCCACCGGCATGGTCGTCGCTTCGCGAATGCGTCTCACGAGGTCCGGGATGCCGAGCGCGAGGGCGTCGCGATCCCCGGTCACGCCCAGACGCGAAATCGCGTACACGAATCCGCTGCCGAGTTCGCCCACCCGTCGCATGCGTTCGGGGCTCGTCGTCGGGCTGAGCAGGAAGATCATGTCCAGGCCGACGCCGCGCAGGCAGCTTCGAAGATCCTCGGATTCTTCCAGCGGCACGTCCAGAGCAAGGACACCGTCAACCCCCGCCGCGGCCGCACGCGTCGCGAAGCGGCCGAATCCCATCCGGTAGAGCGGGTTGGCGTACGAGAACAGGACGATCGGCGCGCGAATCCCCGGGCGAACCTGCGCAACCATCTCCAGCACGCCATCGAGCGTGGCGCCGGCCGCCAGCCCGCGTTCACTCGCACGCTGGATGACAGGACCATCAGCCAGCGGGTCCGAAAATGGCACGCCGACTTCGAGGACGTCGGCCCCGGCCCGATCGAGTGCCTCGAGGATCTCGCCACTTCTGGCGAGATCCGGATCGCCGGCTGTGGTGTAGGTGACCAGTCCCGGGCGGCCCTGCTGACGAAGGCGATCAAACGTGCGCGCGATTCGTGACATCGGCGTCAGTCTCCGACCACGCCGAATCCGGCGGCCACCGTCTGAACATCCTTGTCGCCGCGTCCGGAGAGATTGACGAGGATCGTCCGGCCGGGACCAATCTGCCTGGCGAGGACCGACGCGTGCGCGACGGCGTGCGCCGATTCGAGCGCCGGGAGAATGCCCTCGAGCCGGGCCAGGGTCCGGAAGGCATCGAGTGCGTCGGCATCGGACACATGGGTGTATTCGGCACGTCCACCCGCATGCAGCCACGCGTGCTCGGGGCCGATGGCTGCGTAGTCGAGACCGGCCGAGATCGAATGGGTGCCCTGGATGTTGCCGTGCGGGTCCTGGAGCACCAGCGTGTGGGTACCCTGGAAGATGCCCCGTGCACCGCCGGCCAACCGCGCGGCATGTTCGCCTGGAGCAATGGCGCGCCCCCCGGCTTCGACGCCAATCAGCCGGACCGACAGGTCATCGATGAAGGCGTCGAAGATGCCGAGCGCATTGCTGCCGCCTCCCACGCAGGCGACAATCGCGTCGGGCAGGCCGCCAACAAGCGCCTCACATTGCTGTCTGGCCTCGACGCCGATGACCGATTGGAACTCACGGACCATCAGCGGGTATGGATGAGGTCCAAGGACCGACCCGAGCAGGTAGTGTGTGGTCTCGAGGTTGGTCACCCAGTCGCGCATCGCCTCGTTGATCGCGTCCTTGAGCGTCTTGCTCCCCGCCTCGACGCGGGTGACGCGCGCGCCCAGCAGCCGCATCCGCACGACATTGAGCGCCTGCCGCCGCACGTCCTCGGCACCCATGTAGACGTCGCAGTCCAGACCGAGCAGCGCACAGGCGGTCGCGGTGGCGACGCCGTGCTGTCCGGCGCCGGTCTCGGCGACGACGCGGCGTTTCCCCATCCTGACGGCGACGAGCGCCTGCCCGATGGCGTTGTTGATCTTGTGCGCGCCGGTATGTGTCAGATCTTCGCGCTTCAGCAGGATTCGCGCGCCTCCGCACGCCGCGGCAAGACGGCGGGCGTCGAAGATCGGTGTTGGCCGCCCGGCATACGTCGTCAGCAGTCGGCGCAATTCGTCTCGGAACGAGGGGTCCGCGCGGGCCGCCAGGTACGCCTCCCGCAGTTCCGCGATTGGCGCCATCAACGTCTCTGGCACGAAGCGGCCACCGAACTCGCCGAAGTACCCGCGCGCATCCGGATCGCGAAGGCCGAACCGCGGCTCGACCGCCCCCTCGAAAACACTCATCGCAGTCTCCCGCCATCCAGCATCATCTGCTCCCACCATCCAACATCATCCGCTCCCACGATCCGGCATCGTCTGCTCCGACCATCCGGCATCATCTGCTCCCACCATCCGCGCGGGCGACGGCCGCCACGAACGCGCGTAAGCGGCCGGCGTCCTTCACGCCGGGTTCACGCTCGACGCCCGACGACACATCGACCGCGTACGGTGCGACCATGTCGATGGCCCGCTCCACGGTGTCGGGCCGAAGGCCACCCGCCAGCACGACACGCCTGTTCTTCGCTGCCGCGGCCGCGCGCGTCCAGTCAATCGACTTCCCCGTTCCTCCACGGCGTTCCGGGTCGACCACGTCCAGCAGCGGCATCACCGTGCTGGGCCATGCCGTCAGGGACGCGGCGTCAAACGCCTCGTCTATGCCGACGGCCTTGATGGTCTGGCAGGTCATCGTCGTCCAGTCCTCGGCCGGTTCGTCGCCGTGCAGCTGCACCGCCCCAAGTCCCACCTCATCGACCACGCGCCGGATCTGGTCTGGCGGCTGATTGACAAACACGCCAACGGCTGTGACAAACCGCGGGAGCGTCGCGACAATCAGGCCGGCTCGTTCGATCGTGATGTAGCGTGGGCTGGCCGGCCAGAACACGAACCCAACCGCGTCCGCGCCCAGATCGACCGCGAGTTGCGCATCGTCGATGCTGGTCAGGCCGCAGATCTTGATTCGGGTGCGGCTCATCGTCGATCCCTCCTGTTCGCGCTCGCTGCGCCATCGCCACGCTCCAGCGTGGCCGGGACGCCGATGCCCGCAATCGTCCGGAGCGTTGCACGGGGATCGCCCGCCGACATCAGCCACTCGCCAATCAACACGGCCTGGTAGCCAATCGCGTGGAGATGACGCACATCCTCGATCGATCGAATGCCGCTCTCGGCAACAGCGACACACCCGGACGGAATCTCGCCGACCAACGCGTCGCAGGCTCCGAGATCCACGTCCAGCGTTCTCAGGTTTCGGCTGTTGACGCCGATGATGGTGGCGCCCGCATCGACGCCCTGGCGGATCTGGTCGGCTGTGTGGGCCTCGACCAGTGCAGCCAGCCCCATCGCCCGGGCGGCTTCGACCAGGACGACCAGTTCGGAGGGCAGGCACGCCGCGACAATCAGCAAGACCGCGTCCGCGCCGGCTGCTCTCGCCTCCAGCAACTGGTACTCGTCGATGATGAAGTCCTTGCGGAGGACCGGGAGCGTGACCGCGGCCCGAACGTCCTCCAGATGCGCAAGCGATCCGTCGAAGAAGGTGGGCTCGGTCAGTACGGAAACCGCCGACGCGCCGCCCTCTTCGTACAACCGCGCGATGTCGCCAGGCCTGTAATCACTCCGCAGCACGCCGCGTGATGGTGACCGGCGCTTGCACTCCGCGATCACGTTGATCTGTCCCTCGCGGGCCAGGGCTTCCCGAAACGCCACGCCCCGTGGCCGATGCTGCGCCGCGCGGTTCGCCAGCGCAGCCGCTGACTCGCTGGCGCGCCGCGTCTCGACAATGCGCCGCGACGCCGCCACGATGGCATCAAGGAGATTCCCGGAGGACGCGGCGACGGCCTGCCCCACGTCTATGCCCCGCCTGTCACAGACGAGCCGGCCGCGCATTGTGACGCAGACACGAGGCGCTCGAGCACGGCCCGCCCTGCGCCGGAGTCGATCGCTTCTCCTGCCCGTGCGAGCCCTTCGCGAAGGGTGTCCGCCCTGCCAGCCAACAGCAGCACGGCACCGGCATTCAGGAGCACGATGTCGCGCGCATGTCCTCGGGTACCCCGCAGGATGTCTCGCGCAATCTCCGCGTTGACGGCCGCGTCGCCCCCGGCAAGGGACCCAGGCGTGGCTTTCGGGAGGCCGACGTCGCTCGGGTGCAGATAGAACGTGTTGACCGTGCGGCCACGCGACTCTGACACCTTCGTGTAGCCGGTGGTTGAGATCTCATCGAGCCCGTCGGCACCATGCACCACCCACGCCCGCTCGGAACCGAGCAGCGAGAGCGCCCGGGCCATCAGTTCGGTGAGCTCGGGCCTCGGCACGCCGATGAGCTGGCGTCTGGGCTGGGTCGGGTTGGTCAGCGGGCCGAGCAGGTTGAACGCGGTTCTCACGCCCAACTCTCTTCTCACCTCGGCGACGTGTCGCATGGAGGGATGGAACACCGGGGCGAAAAGAAACGCCATGCCGTTCCCGGCCAGGCACGTCTCGACGACCGGTGGCGGCGCCGCGACGTTGACGCCCAGGGCCTCGAACACATCCGCGCTGCCGCACCGGCTCGAGACCGACCGGTTGCCGTGCTTCGCCACGGTGACGCCGCAGGCGGCCACGACAATGGCGGCGACAGAGGAGATGTTGAACGTGCCGGCCCCGTCCCCGCCGGTGCCGCACAGATCGACCGTGCCGCCCTCCGGTGCGCGAATGCTGACGGCCCGTGCCCGCATGCTGCGGGCGAATCCGACGATCTCGTCCGGGCGTTCGCCCTTCATGGCAAGTCCCACGAGCAGGCCGGCCACCTGGGCGCCGCGCGCGTGCCCGTCGATGATGGCGTCCATCGCGGCCCTGGCTTGATCCGCGGTCAGATCCTGCCGCCGCATCACGGTCTGGAGCAGATCGCCCAGCATGGCTGTCGCCTCCGCTACCTGAGATTGAGGAAATTGCGAAGCAGGTGCCTGCCTTCAGGGGTCAACACCGACTCCGGATGGAACTGCACGCCGTGTACCTGCCATGTCCGGTGCCGCAACGCCATCACGACGCCATCCCCGGCGGCGCGCGCGGCCACCTCGAGGTCGGCCGGCCAATCTTCCTCGGCCACGGCCAGCGAGTGATAGCGACCGGCGTCAAACGCGCCCCGCAGTCCCTGGAAGAGGCCCTTGCCGTCGTGCTCGATCGACGACACCTTGCCGTGCCGCGGCGTTGGCGCGCGCACGATGCGGCCGCCAAACACGTGCCCGATCGCCTGATGGCCGAGACACACGCCGAGAATCGGCGTCTTGCCGGCAAAGGCCCGGATCACGTCCTCCGACACCCCGGCATCCTCGGGCCGGCCAGGTCCGGGCGAGACCACGATGCGCCCCGGCCGCAACGCGTCGATGTCCGCGACCGTGATCGCGTTGTTGCGGAACACGACGGGCGTTGCCCCAAGCTCGCCAAAATACTGGACGAGGTTGTAGGTGAACGAATCGAAGTTGTCGATAATCAACAACACGTCGTTGCCCCTCTCGCGTCAGGCGTCGCGACCCTGCCGAAGCCCGACTCGTGCCGCCCGTCCTACAACCCCTGCTGAGCCAGGTTCAGCGCGCGAACCATCGCACGCGCTTTGTCGAGCGTCTCTTCAAATTCCGCCGTCGGGTTCGAGTCGGCGACAATGCCCGCCCCGGCCTGCACCATGGCCCGGCGGCCCACGATGACGACGGTGCGAATCGTGATGCAGAAATCCAGATTGCCCGCGAAATCGAGGTACCCCACCGCACCGCCGTAGGCACCGCGACGGGATGGCTCGAGGCTCGCGATAATCTCCATCGCACGAATCTTCGGCGCGCCAGATACCGTCCCCGCCGGGAAGCAGGAGACCAGCGCGTCCAGCCGATCGCGATCCTCGGCGAGCTTGCCCTCGACAATCGAAACCAGGTGCATCACGTGCGAGTAGCGTTCGAGCGCCATGAACTGCGGCACGCGCACCGACCCGTACTCGCAGACCCGCCCGATATCGTTGCGGCCGAGATCGACCAGCATGACGTGCTCGGCCCGCTCCTTCTCGCTGGCCTTGAGTTCCTCCGCCAGGCGCTGATCCTCCTCGGCGGTCCGCCCGCGCGGACGCGTCCCGGCGATCGGATGGGTCTCCACCTTCCGGCCTTCCACGCGCACAAGCATCTCGGGCGACGCCCCGACCATCGACACGTCGGCCATCCGCACGAAGAACATGTAGGGCGACGGGTTGACGTGGCGCAAGGCCCGGTAGACGGTGAAGGGATCGGCGTCGAGGTCCGCCTCGAAGCGCTGCGACAGGACCACCTGGTAGATGTCCCCCGCCGCGATCAGTGCCTTTGCCGAGCGCACGTGCTGTTCGAACTGCTCGCGCGTCATGTTCGCGCACACATCGATTGGCGCGGCCGCCTGGCGCTCTCCCTGTGACAGGTTGCGCTCCAACTCGCGCTCGAGGAACTCGATCTTCGCGCACGCGAACTGGTAGAGCGCGCGCAGGTCGTCATCGGCGGAGATCCGCGCATTGGCGATGATCAGGATGCGGTGTTGCACGTGGTCGAAGGCGAGTACCGTGTCAAACAACATGAAGCCGGCCTGATCGATGACCGGATCGGCCTCCGAAACCGGCTGCAGCGTGACGGGCTCGAACCAGGAGGCCGCGTCGTAGCCCATGAACCCGACGGCTCCACCGGTGAACCGCGGCAGACCGGGCACGTACGGTGATCGGAACTCGGCCATCACCCGCCGCAACGTCGGGACGAAGCCCTCCTCGCTGGTTGTCGTGGTGCCGCTCCGCTCGAGGGTCACGACGCCGTCGACGGCGCGGAGGATCAGGAACGGGTCCTTGCCGAGAAACGAATAGCGGGCCACCTGTTCGCCGCCTTCCACGCTTTCCAGCAGATATGCGTAGTCGGAGTGCTCCGCGATCTTCAGGAACGCGGACACCGGCGTCAACAGATCGGCCATGATCTCCTTGCACACCGGCACAAACGTGCCGCGCTGGGCCCATTCGACAAACTGCTCAAAGGTCGTGAGGTTCATGACGGTTCCGTTCGGGTGGCAAGCATCGAGACCGCGGCTGCGTGGAGCGCGGCGACACTCGGCGTACGGCCCGTCCACCACGCCTGCTGGAGCCGGGCTTGTTCAATCAACATGGTGAGGCCGCCAATCGTCCGGCATCCTGCCTGTTCGGCGTCGCGAAGGAGCCGGGTCTTCTCCGGATGGTAGACAAGGTCGTAGACCGTTCCGCCATCGAACACACCTTCCGGATAAGAGGTCCGCTCTACGTCTGGATACGTCCCGACCGGCGTCGCGTTGACGAGCAGGTCCCAGCTCGAGGGCGGCACGGGGCGCGCCGCGCCCGACACGCCGAGAGCGGCGGCGACATCCCGAGCGCGATCGGCCGACCGCCCGAACACTGTCACATTCGCACCGGCGTCGCGGAGGGCCGCTGCCGCCGCTCGCGCGGCGCCCCCTGTCCCCAGGATCGCGGCGCGGGTTCCGCGCGGCACGTCGCCACCCAGACCTGCAATAAATCCACGCCCGTCCGTGTTGGTGCCCGACCACCGGCCGTTGGTGTGCGCAAGGGTGTTAATGGCGCCGACCTCTTTCGCCACGGGATCGACGTCATCGAGACGGCTGAACAGGTCGGCCTTGAACGGCATCGTCACGCTGGCGCCGGCCAGATCGAATCCGCGAGCAAATCTCATCGCATCGTCAGCATCTGCGGCCGGCAACGGCACGTAGGCCGCGTCGACGCCGAGTTCGGCAAATCCGGCGTTGTGCATCGCGGGCGAGGGCGAATGCGAGATCAAGCGACCGAACAGTCCGTATGCGCGGGTGTTCGCACTGATCCGCCGGAACGCCAGCTCGCCGGTCAGCTGCGCCGTGGTGATCTGGCCAGGCGCCACGCCTTCGCCGGCGTACGTCCAGCACGATCCGAACCGCGCCGCGAACACGCGCGTAACAAGACCGGCCTCGCCCATCGCCAGCAGCACGAGGCGCCTGCCTCGATGCTTCCGGCCCAGCTCCAGCAATGGCAGGCAGTCGCTCAGCCGCGATGCCATCACGGCCACCTTCACGACCTCGGCGCCAGTGGCCAGCATTGCGTCCACCCGCGAAGCCAGGTCGACGGGCACGCCGGCGAAGTCGTGGTGCGACAGCACGACGTTGCGTCCGTGGCGCGACCGGATCACGTCATCAAGGCCCGCCTGCCACTCGATGTCCACGAACTCGGCGCCCGCATCGAACGCTCGCAGGAGCAGCGCGCGCCGCTCGTGTTCGGTGCCTGTGAAGTGGCCGCCCTCGGCGGCCCACCGGCACGTCACGACGACCGGGAGGCGGCGGCCCTTGAGCGCGGCATCAACATCCGGACCCGGCACGCTATCGAGGCGCATCTCGACCAGGTCGGCACCCGCAACCCGGTCGCGGGCACGAATCAGATCGGCCATCGTGCGGGCCGTCACCGTGGCGCAGATTCGCGGACCCTGTGTCATGGCTCACTCGACGAAAAAAGCCCCTCCAGCCGGTTGGCTGAAGAGGCTTGGCTGGTCTGTCTCTCGTCGTCGATCTTAGGAATCAAGCCTCTCAGCCGGTCTGGACACACCACCACCACCAGGTCGAATACACGGTGATGCCGCTGAGAGATTTCGCCATTTCCCTGGGAGTGAGGCTACCAGAGGGCCCTCGCGCTGTCAAACAACAGACCGGCCCCGGAATGCACAACACGCGATAATGTGCGCCTGAGTGCCGGGTCTCAAGACCCGGCCTCCAGTGCGCGGCCTCGGCCCTGCGAGGAACTGCCGCTCCTTGACCGCCCTCCGACAAGTCGCTATAACCAATAGGCGAGTCAACCCTGACGGGAGCACCACTGCCCTTCATGACATTTCGCCGCACGGCCGCCCTGCTCCTCTCGTTGTCGCTCTTCGCATTGGACACACCGGCGGCCAGCCGCTACATGTCCGTCGACGAAGTGAAACCCGGCATGGTTGGTGTCGGCCGGACGGTGTTCCAGGGCACGACCATCGAGGATTTCAAGATCCTCATCATCGGCGTGCTCCGCAATACCAACGGGCCGAAACGCGACTTGATTCTCGCCCGCCTCGAAGGGGGACCGCTGGCCAGGACCGGCGTCATCGCCGGCATGAGCGGCAGCCCCGTGTACATCGACGGCCGCCTGCTGGGCGCGGTCTCCTATTCGCTCGGGCAGTTCGCGACCGAACCCATCGCGGGCATCACGCCGATCGAGGAAATGATTGCAGCGACGACCGGGCCAGACGCCGGGGCAGCGGTCAAACGACGGCCCGCGCCCGCGCTGATGACTTCGGCAGGGATCGCGACGGCGTTCGAGCACGCGCTGAGCCCTGTGGCACCGTTTGCCCCATCCGCCATGCACGTGTCGTACGACGGTCTCGCTGGTGCCTACGACGGCCGCACGGCCACCGCGCTCAGGCCGATTGCGACGCCGCTGGTCGCCGGCGGGTTCGATGTGGATGCCATTCAGCCGATCCTGAATCTGTTCGCGCGGGCGGGTTTCGTTCTTGCGCCGGGCGGCGCGAGCGCCTCCACGGCGGGTTCGGCGTCCCAGCAGGCGATGGCCCAGCAGGCATCGACAGGACGGCTGCGGCCCGGCGACCCGATAGGCGTGGCCCTGATTACCGGCGACCTCAGCCTCGGCGCGACCGGCACGGTGACCGACGTCGACGGCGATCGCGTCTACGCGTTCGGCCATCCCTTTTACAACGTCGGCCCGGCGCGGTTTCCGATGACGCGGGCGTACGTGCACGCGGTGCTGCCGAGCCTGCTGAGTTCGATCAAACTCTCATCCATCGGCGAGGTGATTGGCACGATTCAGCAGGACCGCGCGACGGCGGTCGCGGGCACACTCGGCGCCGGTCCTCGCGCCATCACCGTGAATGTGTCCCTCGACCGCGCAGGACGCTCCCGCAGGACGCTCACCTTTCACGTGGCCGACGATCCGCTGCTGACGCCGCTGCTCGTCTACACGGCGCTCTTCAACACCTTCGCGTCGCACGAGCGCGATTTCGGGGCCGCGACATACGCGCTGCGCGGCCGCATGATGATTCGCGGACAAGCCGACGTCGAACTGGACGAAATTTACGTGGGCGATCAGCCGGGGGTGACCGCGTCGGCCGCCGTCGTGACGCCGATTGCCGCCCTGCTCAACAACGACCGCGAGCCGGTCGACATCGAGTCGGTTGATCTGTCCATCGAGGCCACCGAGCACCCTCGCACCGCGACCATCGAGCGCGTCTGGATCGATGCCACCGCGATCCGCCCCGGGCGAACAGTGCCCCTCAAGATCCTGCTGCGCACGTGGCGTGGCGAAGATGTGCTGCACACGGTTCCGATCCCGATTCCGCTCAATGGCGACGGCCCGCTCACACTGCTCGTCACCGACGGCCCCCGGCTCGCCCAATGGGAGGCTCGCGACGGCCGCCCCGTGCTTGGGCCGGATTCGGCAGCCGGCCTGATCCGTCGCCTCAACGACACGCGGCACGCGAACAGGGTGTACGTCAGGCTGCTCGGGCGCAACGGCGGCGCGATCGTCGCCAGCGAGACGCTGCCAGGCCTGCCCTCGTCGGTACTCAGTGTGATGGAAGGCGATCGGGCTGGCGGCGGAGGCACGTCACTGCAACAAGCCACGATTGGCGCCTGGGAAATCCGGACGACGCTGGCCGTGTCGGGACAGCGGACGCTCACCCTCGTTCTCGACGGCCGCGGTCAACGGCCATGACGCGGATACACGCGAAAGGTCTACCCGTGACGATGAGGCTTCGAACGCGGTTCTCGATTCTGATCGCGCTGGTGACGATCTGCGCGGCCACGAGCCACGCCACCTCGCCCCGCTTCTGGCACGTGTCGACACACGCCGACATGATGAAAGGCGAAGTCGACAGCTTGTCGGTCGACGATTCGGGCCGGCTCGTCCTCGGGCCCGTCGTCAAGACGCTGTACGAAGCCACGGTGCCCTTCATCTGGACCCTCCTGGCGGGCCCCGACGGCGCGGTGTTTGCCGGCAGTGGCAATGATGGCCAGGTCTGGAGGATCGACGCCAAGGGCAGCGTGACGGAGTTCTTCAAGGCGAAGGAACTCGAAGTTCACGCCATCCTCGCCGCCCCCGGCGGGGCGCTGCTGGTCGGCACTTCTCCCGACGGCAAGGTCTACCGCGTCGACGCGGCCGGCCACGCCACGATCTACTTCGATCCGGATGACAAGTACATCTGGTCGCTGGCGCTCGACGGGCAGGGACGGCTGTATGTCGGCACTGGCGACAAAGGGCTGATCTATCGCGTCACGGCGGCCGGCAAGGGCGAGGTGTTCTACCGGACACAGACCAAACACGTCACCTCGCTCATCTTCGATCGAACCGGCCAGCTGCTCGCCTCGACCGATTCGCCGGGGCGCGTGCTGCGCATCGACCCGGCTGGAAAAGCCTTCGCGCTGGTCGACTCGCCATTCCGCGAGTTGCGCGCCCTGCGTCTGGGCGCCGACGGCGCGGTCTATGCGGCCGCCCTCAATGGCAAGAGATCGACTGGCGACGATCGGTCGTCCTCTGCCCCGGTCGCTGACGTGCCCAAGGCTCCGGCCGGCGGCTCGGTGTCGACCGAGATCATGTCGATCACCGTCGCCGATGAGCCCACGATACCGGGTCAGCCCGGATCCTCCGCAGGCCCGACGCAGGACAAGACGGCCTCGAAGGGCGCGGTATATCGGATCGAAAAGGATGGAGGCTCCGAGATCATCTGGGAGTCGAGGGACGACATCCCGTTCGACATCTGCGTGGAAGACGGTGGCGCGGTCACGGTCGCGACAGGCAATCGTGGCAAGCTCTACCGCGTCGCGGGGAATCCCGCACGCACGACGCTCGTCACCAGGCTGGGTGGGCAGCAAGTGACGTCTTTGCTGGTCGCGGGCCAGGCGCGCTACTACGCCACGTCGAACCCGGCGAAGATCTACGCGCTCGCGAGTGGCCGTGCAGCCGAAGGCACCTACCTCTCGGACGTGAAGGACGCCGGCATGGTGGCGACGTGGGGCACGTTGAGCTGGCGCGCACAAACCAGCGGCGCGGCCCGCGTGCAGATGTTCACGCGGTCTGGAAACACGTCCGCCCCAGACGACACGTGGAGTGCGTGGTCGGGTCCGTACGCCCGGCCCGATGGCGACGCCGTGCTGAGTCCCGCGGCACGCTACTTCCAGTGGAAGGCAGTCCTTACGGCGACAGCGGCCGACAAGCAAGGGCCATCGCTGGTCTCGGTGAAGGTCGGCCACCAGCAGCGCAACGCCCGTCCGCGCGTCACCTCCATCTCGGTGCTCCCGCCAGGCATGGTGTATCAACGCCCGATCCCGACAGGCGAGCCTGAAATCGCGGGCCTGAGCGATGCCCCAGCCGACGCCAGGATTCCGGTCTACTCTCTGCCACTCGGCAAGGCTCCCCCGCCTTCCCCCGACGCCGGGCCGGCGCTGGGACGGGAGATGTATCAGAAGGGGCTGCAGGCCTTCACCTGGAAGGCCGCCGATGACAACGACGACCGGCTGAACTACGACGTGTTCTATCGCAGAGTGGATACGGTCGGATGGACGCCGCTCAGACGTGCGACGATCGAACAAGTGCTGACATGGGATACCACCTCGGTCCCCGATGGCACCTACATCATCAGCGTCGTCGCCAGCGATCAGCCCGGCAATCCCCAGGGCCAGGCCCTCAACGGCGCGCTCGAGAGTGAGGGGTTTGACATCGACAACACGCCGCCGTCGATCTCGGTCGCCAGCGTCACCCGCGATGGGTCGATGGCGGCTTTCGTGATCGAGGTACGCGACTCGCTGTCGCCCGTCGACAGGGTCGAGTACTCGGTGGACGCGGGCCCATGGCAGACGCTCGTCCCCGCAGACGGAATCGGCGACAGCCGGCACGCGCGCTATACGCTGAAAGTCGATCCTGCGGCGGCAGCCCGAACGGTTGTCAGGGCATGGGACGCGCCGAACAACCTGGCGACGCTGAAGCTGGAACCGCCGGCATCACCGGGAAAGCAGAGATGACGCCGAGAAGAGGGGGACTCGGCGCGGGAAGCGACACTCCTGGTTCGTCATTCCCGCGAACGCGGGAACCCGGCACTGGACCCCGGCTTTCGCCGGGGTGACCGACACTTGCTTCATTCGGCAGGATGCGGCCGATGACGATGATTATCCGAGCAGCGGCTGCACCCGTGATATGCCGCTCTGCTTCGGCGTGAGCGGCATCTTGCCGCGTACCGTCGTGTGCGCGAACAACCACACCGTCCTGACGGTAATCGCAGACCCGCCGATGCGCGCCGGCTCGAACCGCGCACGCGACACCTGATCGAGCAATCGCAGCACGCGATCGCGATCCGCGGGGGTCGACTGCTCCGAGAGCACCGCTTCCAGGTTCTTGAGCCGCCCCCCCCGCGTCACCACCGCCGAGAGCGCCAGCACGGCATCCTCTTCGCTGAAGACGCCATCAGTCACCATCCCGACGCCGGCCGAGCGCGGCAGCAGCATGCCTGAGTCGCTTCCCACCGACTGGGCGCTGAGCGTCTCCATCAGGCCAGCCAGGGAGTCCGGCCGCTCGCTTCGGGGACCGAAATACAGCATGCCGAACATCAGCAGAATCGAGACGACCGTCGCCAGCGTCGACCCCACGGCCGCGACGCCGAGGCGCATGTCGACGAAGGCCCGCGACAGCTGCGCGGGAATGGACTCTTCGCGCTCGACTCTGAGGCGATTCAGGATCTCGGCCTGCAGCCCGTCGAGATCGCCGCTCAACCGCTCGGACACCTCGGCAGATCCCAACCGTACCAACTCACCCAATTCCCGCAGATCTCCCGCTTCGCCCACACACGCCTGGCATCCACGCAGATGCGCTTCGACGGCAATCTGCCCCTCAACGGGCAGCTCGCCGTCGTGGAACGCCGGCAATCGGCGTCGAACCGCACCGCACGACAGCCTGTTCATACCGCCCTCGCCTCACGCAACCGGACCCGCAACGCCTCGCGCCCGCGGGTCAGCCGCGACTTCACCGTTCCTACCGCCACCCCGAGCGAGAACGCGATCTCGTCGTAACTCAATCCGTCAATCTCCCGAAGCACGACGGCCGTCCGCTGGTCGAACGGCAATGCGTCCAGCGCGTGCCAGACTCTCGATGCGGTTTCCTTCCGCTTGAGCTGCCGGTCAGGGCCGGCCGCCGGATCCGCCAGGGCCCGGTCGCCATGCCGTTCGAGGTGCGCATCAAGCGACACCTGCTCCGAACGGTGGCGCCGCCGCCACCAACGCTGGCGGTTGCGGGCCTGGTTGATGACGATTCGGTAGATCCACGTCCGCAACGCGGATTGGCATCTGAACCGGCCAATCGTGCGGAACACCTGGAAGAAGACGTCCTGGGAGAGATCGCGCGCTTCTTCGTAGTCGCCCAGCAGGTGCACGGCCAGCTGGAAGACCATGCGCTGGTGGTCCGCCACCAACGTCGCACACGCCTCATCGTCGCCAGTGGTGCATCGGCGCACCAGGACCGCATCGCGATCCGCACCGTCAGCCCAACCCATGGAAGGCGCTTGTTTCACTGATAGTTCCTCGGCCACGTTGGTGTCTCCGTGAACTATAACAAGTTCCCTGTTCCGTGTCAGGACCCCGGTGCCGCGACCGCGATCCGGGCCTGAAAACCCGCCTCCTATAAAGCTTAGACACGAAGAACAGGCAAAAGTTCCCTCTCCTGCTACCATAGAGCCGTCATGGGACGCAGCTGGATTGGCGTGCTGCTGGTCGTCTTACTGCTGGCCGGGCTGTCGATTGCCGTCTGGGCGGCGATCGTCCGGGAACGGGAGTACCAGCAGTTGCTCGGACGCGGGGATGCGGCGCTCGCCGCCGACCAGACCGATGCCGCCATCGAGGCGTACAGCGGCGCGCTGGCCCTCAAAGGCGACTCGATGATCGCGTACCTCAAACGCGGGGAGACCTACCGGCGGCGGGGCGATTTCGGCAACGCGCTGAAGGATCTCAGGATCGCCTCGCGGCTCGACCCGGCTGCCGAACGGCCGGCCGAGTTGCTCGGGGACGTCAACTACAGTCTCGGGCGCTACGCCAAGGCGGTCGAAAGCTACCGCCAGTTTGTCGATCTCGACGACCGCAATCCACGGGTGCTCTACAAGCTCGGTCTCGCCCAGTTCAGGACTGGCGACGCCACCGGAGCCGTCCCATCACTGCGCAAGGCCGTGGCTCTGGACGAGCGTCTCGCGGAAGCCCACTACCTGCTTGGCCTCTGCCTCAAGTCGCTGAATCAACCCGCCGAGGCATTGCACGCCCTCGAACAGGCCAACCGCCTGTCCCCCGGGCTGATTGCGCCCAGAGAGGCGCTCTCGGAGCTCTACCAGACAGTCGGCCGCCCGCGCGACGCCATCGTCCAGCTCGAGGCCATTGCGACGCTGGAGCCTGACCGGCCGGAGCGGCAGGCCGCCGTGGCTCGCGCCTATGCGCGTACGGGACGCACCGAGGTCGCCATTGGCGTGCTGGGACGCGCGGCTGAGCGCTACCCGGACAATGCCGTCATCTACCTGACGCTCGGGTCGGTATGGCTCGACGCGGCCGAGCCGAAGGGCGATCGCGGGGCATTGCGCAAGGCCATTGAGGCGCTTGAACCGCTGACGCGCGGCCCGCGCGTGTCGGGAGACGCGCTGGCGTTGTACGGAAGAGCGCTGATGCTTTCTGGCGATCTGACAGGGGCCGCCGCCGCCCTCCAACGATCGGCGGACGTGCTCCCCACGAGACCGGCAACGCTGCTGATGCTCGCGGACGCGTCGGAGCGCCTCGGCCGGCTGCCGGCGGTGAGGACGTCGCTCGAGCGCTGGGCAGCGCTCACGCCGGAATCAGGCCAGACGCGGGCGGCGGTGCTGGAACGTCTCGGCGACACGTGTCAGCGAATGGGTGATCAGCGAGAGGCCATTCGGGCGTGGCACCGGGCAGCCGACATCACGCCCGCTCCTGCCCTGCTGGTGCGGCTGGCGACGGCCGAGTTCAGGCTCGGGGACGCGAAGGCGGCCCGAGCGACCGTGGCGCGCGGCCTGGAGCAGAACCCGCGTCATCCGGGACTGCTCGACCTCCAGCGCCAGATTCAGTGACGGGCGCGCCAGGCGGTCGGCCAGGACCGGGATTGTCAGGAGAAGACGGCGTGCCAGATAGCGCCACATGCGCGTCTATGATCGGTCGCCGGCGCCACCGTCCTGCACGTCTGGCCCGGCCGCGATCTCGAGTCGAGCCAGCAGTTTCGCCAGGCCCTGACGCGTCACCCCCAACTGCCCCGCCGCGCGCGTTGGTCGTCCCCCTGCCCGCACAAGCGCCTCACGAACGAATCGGCGTTCGAACTCCCGTCGTCCATCTTCAAGTGTCTGCGCGTGAGCGGCGCTCGTCCGATTCCCCTGGATGTGACCGGGAAGCCGATCCGGTCCGACGCGGCCGCAGCGCGGCGCATACGTCGCAAGCGCAAACAGCACGTTCTGCAATTCCCGGACGTTGCCTGGCCAGTGATAGCGGACCAGCACATCGACGGTGGCCGGCGAGAGATCGGCGCGGCTGACCAGACGCGCCGTCGCGGCTCTCCAGATCTGCGCGACCAGACGCGGAATGTCCTCCGGGCGTTCGCGAAGTGAGGGCACACGAATCCGAATCACGTCGAGGCGAAACAGCAGGTCGTGGCGGAATCGCCCCGCGACCACCTCGTCCCCAAGAGACCGATTGGAGGCGGCCACAATGCGCGGATCCACGCGACGAAGCGAATTCTCGCCGAGACGGCGCACCTCCCCTTCCTGGATCACACGGAGCAACTTGGCCTGCGCGCGCAGCGACAACTCGCCGACTTCGTCGAGAAACAGCGTCCCGCCGTCGGCGTCCTCGAAGAGGCCGGCGCGCTCGGTGGCTGCGCCGGTAAAGGCTCCCCTGGCGTGCCCGAACAGCTCGGCCTCGCACAGTTCGTCTGGCAGGGCCGCGCAATTGACCGCACAGAAACGGCGTGCCCGGCGATCGCTGGCGGCGTGAATGGACTTCGCCACGAGTTCTTTGCCGCTGCCGCTCTCACCCTCGATGAGCACGGGGAAGGGCGCCGACGCAGCGCCGACCACACTCTGCCGGAGCTCGACGACGGCAGCGCTGGACCCCGCCATCTCGGCGAGCACGCCGGCGTGCCGGGACAGATCTGGCGGATCTCCCGCCATCGCCCGAACGGCTGGCACGACAGCCGACGCGGCGGAGCGCAGGAGCGCCAGGTGCCTGAGCGCAAGGGATCCTGGCGGCGCCCGCCATTTCGCGACGATCACGCCGAGGGTCGCATTGCCGCAACAGATCGGAACCGCCGCTTCCCCGCTGTACGTCACATCGGCGGCATCAGACGGACGTCCCGAGGCCAGCGTCCGACGGATGATGTCGGCCGTGAAGCTGCGGCTGCCCGCGGAGGCGAGCGGCGTCGTGCGCGCGCTCCCGCCAAACACGGCCACGGCGGTGGCGTGCAGTGACGTGCGCAGCGCATCGCAGACTCCCGAGACAATCTGATGGTCGTCTTCGCCCTCACCGCATGCCTGCAGGATCGCCAACACGTCGGCAGCGTCCACCTGAACTGTCGGGCCGCGCTCGATCGACGGCGATCCGTCCTGGGCTTGACCGATCAGATCGGCCACTTCGCGAAGACGCCGCCGCAGGCGTGGAGGAGCGGGCCAGTTCGACTGCTGCAGTCTGCCCACCAGACGCGCAGCGTCCCGAGGCTGTCCCATCTCCGCGAGCGCCTGGGCATAGATCAGTCGCAGTTCGAGCGCAATCGCCGGCGCATGCGCCGTCCGAGCCGCACGCAGCCCCTCGGCACACGCGTGTGACACGTCCGAGGTCCGGCCCTGGGCTCCCAACACGAGGATCTCGCAGACCGACAAGGACACGCGGTCCGTGGCACATGTGATGGTGCCGTCGCCGCGCGCGCAGGCAAGTGTGCCGGCCGCCAGCTTGACGTCTCCCGCGGCGAGCGCAAGGCGAATGTGTACCTCTGCCGACAACAGGTCATGATGCCGTGGAAGCAGTCGGGGTGGTTTCTCCCACGGCTCCGTCCACCCGGCGGTTGATCCGGCGGGGTCTGGCCGCTCTGCAACCGCGTCAGCGTGCAGCCACGAATCGCGGCCATCGGCGGGCAGAGCCGCCATCGCGGCTTGTGCGTCGCCTATCCGTCGATCCGCCACAAGATAGTTGGCCACACTCAGCGTGGCCGCCCGGATGCAGGCGGCGTGGTCGTGCTCCACGGCGTCCGCATGCGCCAACCGGAGCGTGGTCTCCGCTTCCGCGAGCCGGTCGTCTTCGAAAAGCGACCATCCAGCGAGCAGCTGGCCGGCCACCAGGCCGCAGGGCCAGTGGGGGACGGAGAACAGCTCCCCTGCTTCGGAGGCGTTGGTCAACGCTGCCGTCACCCGCCCGCGAAGGAGATGTTGATATCCGAGTTCGAGCGCGACGCCCCCCGCACCTCGAAACTGTCCGCGCCGTCTCAGCCTGCCGATCTCGCGCCGCAGCAGTCGCTCGGCAGCTGCATAGCGTCCTCGACCGAACAGTTCGTCGGCGCCGTGAACCCGGCCCGAACTGTCATCCGCGGTCTGGCTACAGCCACGACTGGCCGCCGTGTGGTCGCCGTCCATCAGCTCCATCTGGCGACGTTCCAGTGCAAGAACGGCGCCCAGCGAAGAGGTGCACGACGCTGGGTGAATGGGCCAAACAGCGCCGTGGCGGAGGGCACTGTGCAGAATATTCGATCTCGGCCGGCCCTCAATGCGGCAGGATTTGCCAAAGACCGCAGGAACAACACCAGGCCGCATCCAGTCAGTTCGTATAAAATGGGCGCCGGATGCTGCGACTTCTGACGGCTGGCGAATCTCACGGGCGAACGTTGACCGTGATCCTGGACGGCGTGCCCGCCGGCCTCGCCCTCGACGTG